>JACXTT010007629.1_pt1 | contig 15202 bp, 14 predicted proteins | sample 9270951 | NCBI WGS metagenome assembly JACXTT01 (sample SAMN15532306, study PRJNA645909) | rock metagenome | isolation source: weathered quartz diorite | place: Puerto Rico | collected 2017-06-21
TAAGTTTTCACTCTAACTAAGAGAGCTGCGGGCGGGCAAGGGGTTGCCGGGCCCCGCAGCTCTGGAAGTCAACAATCGGTCATGGTAGCGAACAGCGGCCGGGGCCGGTTAGTTCGCCTTCACGAAGTGACCGCGGCGATTTTGCTGCCAGCAAGACTCGTTGCTCTCCATGCAGAATGGCTTTTCCTTGCCGTAGCTGACGGTGCTCAGCCGGTCCGCAGAAATGCCGAGCGACACAAGGAACTGCTTTACGGCGCTCGCACGGCGGTCGCCGAGGCCGAGGTTGTATTCCGTCGAACCACGCTCATCGCAGTGGCCTTCGATGGTTACCTTGAACCGCGGATACTTCTTCAGGAAATCCGCGGTTGTCGAGAGCGCGGCGCGGGCGTCGGGGCGAATATCGGCCTTGTCGTAGTCGAAATAGGCATCGCGCACTTCTCTCAAGAAGAGTTCGTCGTCCGTGGGCCCTGCTGGCGGAGGCGGAGGTGGCGGTGGCGCATTCACGGAGACGGCTGCGGTGGCGGTGGCAGAGCCGCCGGGACCGGAGGCCGTGATCGTGTAGGTCGTCGAATCGGCGGGAGATACCTTTGTCGAACCTTGGGCGGTGACGGCACCGACTTCCGGCGCGATCGAGAGTTCTGTCGCGTCGGTGGAATTCCAGCTCAAGGTCGAGGATTCGCCCTTGTTGACGGAGGTAGGGCTGGCCTGCAACGTCACTGTGGGACGCGCCGCAGCGGGAGCGGGGGCGGGTGGTGCTGGTGGCGGCGCGACGGGCTTTTTAGCGCAACCAAAAGTAAAAGCAGCGACGACAAGCGCCGCGATCAGGCCGGTGCGATAATGCGAGCGTGAAACCAATCTCATGCAGATTCCTCCTCAGTGAAGTTCCCGTGTTCGTCCCACCAGAGCCAATATCCTAACACCAGCGGGCTGGGTCCGGGTAATATCTCGTATCACGATACATTAAAAATGGCCTGCACATTCGAGCGCCACACTCCTTGGCCATTTTACCGGGTCGACCAGTTGGGCGACTCGTTGTGGCCGGCCGTGGTCAACTGGCGAGGCTGGGAACCGTCGGCGAGCATGGACCAGATCTGCCGCGAACCTCCGCGGGTGGACTCGAAGACAAGGTGGCGGCCATCGGGCGCCCAGCTGGGGCGCTCGTTGCGGCCCTGGTCGCGGGTCAGCTCAACAATCTGTTGCGTCGCAGCGTCCATGACGTAAATGTCGTAGTTGTCGTTGGGACGGCGCCAACTAAAAGCCAGTATCTGACCGTTCGGCGCCCAGGCCGGATCAATGACGTAGCCTTTGTCGGGGAGGTCCAGTTTTGCAGCGCTGGTGCCATCGGAGTTCATCTGGTAGAGCTGCGGAGTGCCCCCGCGATCGCTGACGAAGACCACGGTCTGGCCGGTTTTTGGATTCCAGGTCGGGGACATGCTGGCGCCGTTGGCGATGGTCAAGCGTTTGGGACGACCGCCGTTGACATCCGTGACGTAGAGTTCGGGATTCCCCTGCATCGAGGACGAAAAAATGATCTGCGCCCCATCGGGCGACCAGGAGGGCGTGATATTTGTGCCGCGGAAGCGGGGAAACGAAACGAGTTTGCCGGTGTCCATGGAAAACATGCAGATCTGCGCGCTGGTGAGGCCAAGATTGGGAGCGAAGCAGGTGAAGGCGATGCGTGAAGCGTCGGGCGACCACCGCGGCGTGAGCGAAATCGATTTCAGGGAAGTGATCGGGCGCTGGTTGGAGCCGTCGTAATCCATCACCCAGATTTCCTTGGCACCGCCTCGCGAGCTGACGAAGGCGATTTGCGTTGCGGCTACACCGGGGAGGCCGCCGGAAAGTTTGCTGATAATTTCGTCGGCGAATTGATGGGCGAATTTGCGCACTTGCGCATCGGTCGGGGCGCCGCGATAGACTTTGCCGACCACGGCTTGGGAGGAAGGTGTGCGAACGTCGTAGAGCCAGCCTTCGATGGCGACTTCGGCGGTGGATTCGGAGAGATTACCAAAACCGAGGAAATTGGCGTTTGTGGGGGGATCGATCCACACGGCGGGTTTCAGTTCGGCGGGAACGCTGGGGGCTTGCGGCGGATAGAAACTGGGGCTGGCGAGTTCGAGGATGCCGCTGAATTGAAGGTCGTCGCGAACGACCTTCGTGAAAAGGGAAGCGTGAGGCTTGGCGGAGTCGGAACGCGCGGCGAAGTCGGCGATGGCGAGGCGAGGTTTATTGGCGTCCATGCCGATCGCGGTGCGAAACCAATCCTGAGCCACGGCAGGGTTCGCGCCCAGAACGAGGAAGGCGAGAATCAAACATGAACTAAGAATTCTGAGTCTTGAATGCACCCTCACCTCCGACATCTTTGTTAGCTGCGACGAACATAGATCACTCTTCATCGAATCGACGGCGGATTAAAATCCAGTGTCGCGACCACGTATCCGCCAGAATAATCACCGGGCAGTTTTGTTACCGGGTTGGAGCTGAGCACGGCCCGCAAAGCTGAATTGTCGTAGGACGTATTTCCACTGGATTCAGCGATGTGCACGTCCTTGAGCGTGCCGTCGCGACTGATTGTAAAGGTAATCGCACAGTGCATGGTCCGCGACGCGCGAGCAGCTGCATCAATGGTCCATTGTTGCCAATTCCCGTAAATTCTGTTCTTCACGCCTTCAATGTACCAGCCGTAGCGGGAAGCAAAATCGGCTCCGCCCTGGCCCTGCACGCTAACGCCGCTGGACCCACCACCTGGCGTTTGTGAATATCCTGTCGGAAGATCGGGATTGCCGCCCTTGCCATAGGGGACAGCGTTCTCTGGCGGAGGCGTCTTATTTTCCAATGTTCTGGACGGACGCGAAGGCGGCAGAGGTTTTTCCTTTTCGAATTTGGGGATTTTCGTGGCGTCGGTCTTGGGCTCGGGCGGTTTTGGCGGCTCTTCTTTGTAGAGACCCTTGGTCGGATCCACGGCCTTGCTCTCGGTGACGACCGTTTCTTTTGGCATGGGGATACCGGCGGCGCTGACCAGACTCACTTTCGTACCGCCGAGTTCGCCTCCGATGCCGCCCCAGCGATTCTCTCGAAATTGAATATAAGCCGAAACGGCAATCACCACAGCGACACTCGTGTGCATGATGACGGAATAGATGAGGAACTGTCGGAAGCTCTGGTCTTGCGGATTGGCGACGGCGGTAGTCATGCCTATTGAGTGCGCGCGCGATTGGTGATGGGCTCGGTGACGATGCTGATGTTATTGATGCCGGATTGCCGGAGCGCGTCCACGACCGCGGCAAAGCTGCCGAAAGGAACTGTTTCATCGCAGCGAAGGAAGACGCCTTCCTGCCTGTTTTTTAATTGCGACTTGATCCGTAGACCGAGCTGATGAATGTTGATGGGTTCGTTGCCGAGATAGATGCGCTGCGCCTTGTCCACGGTGACAACCAGGCGCTCCTGATTGATTTCCTTTACCGTGCGCGTCTTTGGGACGTCGACTTCGATGCCGGATTGGAGGATCGGGGCGGTGATCATGAAAATGATCAGAAGCACGAGAACCACGTCCACGAACGGGACCATGTTGATTTCGGAGAGTGAAGTCTGCGTCGATTTGGAAAGTTGCGGCATCTTCTCTAAGTCTCTAAATGCGGCCGGGTCAGGACGGCCGCCGAATCCTAGCTAAAGGTTTTTTCAATTTGCGCGGAAACTTCCAATGCGAATGTGTCCAGTCGCTGCCCGAGATCGCGAATATTCTGCAAAAATTGATTATAGAAAATGACGGCGGGGATCGCCGCCGCCAGGCCGGCGGCGGTGGTCACCAGGGCCTCCGCGATGCCGGGAGCAACCGCCCGAAGACTGGCGGCCCCGGCGCTGCCCAGGCCGGAGAAGGCGTCAATGATGCCCCAGACGGTTCCGAACAGGCCGATGAAGGGAGTTACAGAGCCGGTGGTAGCCAGCCAGGACATGCCTTTTTCGACGCGGCGAACTTCGTCGGCGGCGGCCAATTGCATGCTGACCGTTACAGCCTGCAAACTCTTGAGCTTGGGCGCATGCGGATTGCCCGTGCCTCCGCCGACCTGACTCTGCAGCTCGCGATAGCCAGCTGCATAGACTGTAGAGAACGGGGAGCCTGCGGTGGCCAGCGCTTGCGGATTTGCCACTCCGCGCGTGGCGCGGAAGATGCGGAGAAACTGGTCGCTCTGCCGGCGAATGCGGCCGAAGACTCCCAGCTTTTGGAAAATCATGGCCCAGGAAATGACGGAAAACATCAGGAGAAGCCCCAAGACTCCGCGCGCGACCCAGCCGGTTTGTTTCAGAATCTCGAAGAGATCGGTGACAAGAATCGTTGTGAACAGAAAAATGATGTACCCCTCAGTGAGAACAAAATTTCTCTGGGCTTAAGAAACGTAGCATACGCACCTAGAGGCTGCAACCAATAGAATGCAGGTGTTTCTTATTTTGATGCATATATGGAAAACCGAGATAGTGCGCTGAACAGGCTGCAACAGCGGGCGTGCCGCACCGAGCAGGTGTGTTAAACTGCGAATTCAGCATGAGCCGTCTGTTTGACATCGGTCTGGAGAGCCTCACAGGCCAATCTGCATTTTCCGGCGTGTCCCCGGGTGTAACTGGCGAAGGGCGAGGAACTTTCTTTCTGGAGACCTTCGGCTGCCAGATGAACGAGCACGACTCGGAGAAAGTTGCCGGCGTGCTGCTGTCCCGCGGATACCGGCAGGTGGAGACGCCGGAAGCCGCTTCGATGATTCTCTACAATACTTGCAGTATCCGGGAAAAGGCGGCGCAGAAAGTTTTTTCGCGGCTGGGGGAATATCGCGAAAAGCAGAGCGAAGGCAAGATCATCGGCGTGCTGGGCTGCGTGGCGCAGCAGGAGGGCGAACGCATTTTCGCGCGCGCGCCGTGGGTGAGCCTGGTGTGCGGCTCGGCGAGCTACAGCAAACTGCCGGAACTGATATCGCAACTGGAAGCCGGGAATCAGCGCGTTACAGGCCTTGCTACGGACACGGATGAAACGTTTGAGACCGAGGTGACGCGGCGCGACAATCCGTGGCGCGCGTACTTGACGATCATCGAAGGCTGCGACAAAGCTTGCTCCTACTGCGTCGTGCCCTACACGCGAGGCCCGGAGCGCAGCCGCGCGAGCGATGCGATCTTGCGGGAAGTCCGGCAACTCGCGGACCTGGGCTATTCCGAGGTTCAACTTCTCGGGCAGACGGTCAACTCTTATGCCGATCCAACGCCAAGAAGGATGCGTTTCTCGGAGTTGTTGCTGGCCGTCGCCGACGTTCAGGGGATTCGGCGGGTGCGGTTTACGACATCTCATCCGAGCGACTTCAAGAAAGACATTGTAGAGGCGATCGAATCGCAGCCGAAGATTTGCGACCACGTGCATTTGCCGGTGCAGTCCGGCTCGACGAAAGTGCTGCGCGCGATGCAGCGCACGTATTCGCGGGAAGAATACCTGGAAAAGATCGCCATGATGCGCGGCGCGAGCCGGCCGATCGCCATCACGACCGACATCATCGTGGGTTTTCCGGGGGAGACGGAATCCGATTTCGGAGAGACCCTGAGCTTGCTGGATGAAGTACAGTACGACAATTTGTTTTCCTTCAAGTATTCGCCGCGGCCGAACACGCCGTCCCTCGCGATGGCGGATGCGATTCCAGAAGAAGAAAAGGGCCGGCGGCTGGCGGCGCTCCAAGACAAGCAGCGTGAAATTCAAACCCGAAAGCATGAAACGCTGGTTGGAAAGACGTTTGAGGTGCTGGTCAGCGGGAAATCGCGCCGCGAGAACCAGTGGTTCGGGTATTCAACGTCGCACCGCGTGCTAAATTTTGCTTCCCAAGCGCAAGAGCTTCTGGGAACCTACGTGCATGTTCACGTTACGGGAGCAGGTCCGAATAATCTTGTGGGCGAGCAGGTCATTTAGATCAGGGGGGCCTCAATGGAAGTGGAGATGAAAATCCGCGGCCTGATGATGGATCCCGTCACGAACATGCCCATCGTGGTGCTGAAAGACGTGCAGGGGCAAGCGATCCTGCCGATCTGGGTCGGAGTCTACGAAGCGAACGCCATCGCGCTGGAAATCGAGAAAGTGCAAACGCCGCGGCCGATGACCCACGACCTGCTCAAGAACGTTTTGCTGGGACTGGATGTGCGGGTGCAGAAGATCGTCGTGAACGATTTGAAGGACGACACCTTCTTCGCACTGATCTGGGTGGAACGCGAAGGACAGATGATGACCATCGATTCACGGCCGAGCGATGCGCTGGCCCTTGCGCTTCGGATGGACTGCCCCATCTTCGTGGACGAAGCCGTATTGAAGAACTCCAAGATCTCCAGCGCGTTTTCCGAACGCAACACCAACGAGCAGCTCCGCTCCTGGCTCGAGGGCCTTTCTGACGACGACCTCGGCCGCTACAAGATGTAGGGCGAAAACTTTCTCCATAATCCAAGTGAAGATTACGAACGCACCGGTTCGCAGGCGGACAACGACATCAAACTGCGGACGGTGCGGCGCCAGGCGAAGAGCAGGACAATACCGATCAAGATGAGCGCGAGGCTGAGGCCCGCCCAGAGCCCGAAGGCTCCCAGGTTTTTGCGGAAACATAGCCAAGCACCCAAGGGCAGGCCGATGATCCAATAGGCTGTGAAATGACAGAGCATGGGCGTGCGCGTGTCGCCTGCGCCGCGCAGCGCGCCGGTCGCGACCGTCTGAATGCCATCGAACAATTGAAACGCAGCACCCGCCGCCAAGAGGAGCACGGTGCTGCGGATGATCGCCGCGTCGGGCGTATAGAGCCGCGCAATCCCGCGCGGGAAGAGCAACAGAGCGATCCCTGCAAGGGTCATGAACAGTGCACCGAAAAAGATGGCGCTGCCGCCGGCATCGGCTGCCCCTTGCGGGTCCCTGCGGCCGATCGCCTGGCCGACACGCACGGCAGCGGCCGACGAAATGCCCAGCGGCACCATGTAAGTAAGTGAAGCAGTGTTCAGCGCAATCTGGTGACTGGCAAGCGAAACTGCTCCGAGCCGCCCAATAAACGCAGTGACCAGCGCAAAAACTCCAATCTCCAGAGTGATCTGCATGGCCGCGGGAAAGCCCAGAGCGATCAGACGACGGATGCGCATCAGATCCGGCTGAATGGGCGTGCGCAGCAAGCGAGTGCGATGCCTGTGGTCGTACCAGAGCAGGTAGCCCACAAGGATCGCCGCGAGATAAATGCGCGCCCAGGCCGTCGACCAGCCCGAGCCGACAGCTCCCATGGCTGGCGCCCCGAGCTTGCCGTAAATGAGAAGCCAATTGCCACCGGCGTTGATAAGTTTCGCGGTCAATAGAGCGAATGCGATGGGACGAACCATGTTCATTCCCTGCATGCATCGTCGCACGGCGAAATAGAGCAGCAGCGGCAACGTGCCCCAGGCCATCGCTTTGGAATAGGGGACCGCAAGAGCGATGATGTCCGGCGAGATGCGCGCATTGCGAAGCAGGGAATCAAAGAACCAGACAGGCGCCATGAGAAACGGTGTGAGGGCCAGACTGAGGTAGATGCCGTGGACAAGCGAACGATGGCAATCCTCGCGCTCTCCGGCTCCGAAGGCCTGTGAAACAAGAGTGTCCAATCCGACGAGAAGTCCACCGCCGAAGAAGGCTAAAACGTGAACGAGAATGCCACCGAGGCTGACCGCAGCAATGGCCGTTGCGCTGTTAGGCAAACGGCCCACCATCATCGTGTCCACAATGGCCATACTCATCCAGCCGAGTTCGGCGAGAACAAGCGGGATAGCCAGCCGCAGGGTCGGGCGGAATTCGGCACGGAGCGTTTGGAGTGCAGTCATGGGCGAAGAGCGATAGAAAAGAGTGTAAGCGGGCTCCAGAAAAGGGGCAAACGAGGTCTGGAGCGAATTATTTTGGAGGAAGAGTCGCGATAACAGCCTCGGCGAATTCATCCGTGCCTGCGGGTCCGCCGACGTCGCGCGTGGTGTGCTTCGCTTCGCGGTAGACCTTTTCCAGCGCCACTTCAATCCTGCGTGCGGTAGTGCGCTCCCCGAGGTGGTCGAGCATCAGAATGCTGCTCATCAAGAGGGCTGTTGGATTTGCAAGTCCCTTGCCGGAGATGTCGGGCGCAGTGCCGTGGACGGCTTCAAACATCGCACAGTCGTCACCGATGTTGGCGCTGGGCACAACGCCGAGTCCTCCCACCAGGCCGGCGGCCAGATCGCTCATCACGTCGCCGTACAGATTAGGAAGCAAGAGCACGTCAAACTGCTGCGGGTCCATGACGATCTGCATGCAAGCGTTGTCGACAATCAGCTCCTTGTATTCGATTTCAGGGAACTGCGCCGCGACTGCCCGGACCGATCGGAGGAACAACCCGTCAGAAAGCTTCATGATGTTGGCTTTGTGAATGGCGTGAATCTTTTTACGGCCGTGGCGTTTGGCGTATTCAAACGCAAACCGGCCGATGCGCGTCGAAGCCTTCTCAGTGATGATTTTCAGGCTCTCGACCACGCCGGGGACAACCTCATGCTCGAGGCCTGAATAGAGATCCTCGGTGTTTTCCCTCACGATGATCAGATCCACGTTGTCGAAATGTGATTTCACTCCGGGCAGATTTTTCACGGGGCGCAGATTCGCGTAAAGATCGAGCGTTTTGCGCAGCGCCACGTTGACGCTGGGTGCGCCGCCAGCGATGGCCGTGGCCATGGGCCCCTTCAGCGCTACATGATTTTTTCTGACAGATTCCACGGCCAATTGATTGACGAGCTGGCCACGCTCCGTGGTTTTGTCGGTGCGCCCTTCGAGCTCTTCCCAATCGATTTGGACTCCCGCGGCCTCCAGGATGCGGCGCGTGGCTGCGGCCACTTCCGGCCCGATTCCTTCGCCGGGGATCAAGGTGACTTTATGTCTCATAGAGGCATCATATTGTATGCGAAGCGTCCGACCTTGTCGAAATGCGGACCAGTTGGCGCTTTCGTGACAGGAATAGGGACGCAGTGCAGCAATCGAGAAATTTTGCTATACTAACGGTGTTGCGAGCTTTGCAGATGCGCCTGCGAGCGGAGGCCAAAGGAAGCTATGATCAATTTGACGCCCGTTGCAAGTACTAAGGTCAAGGAAATCATGAACATGCAGACACCGGTGCCGGTCGCGCTGCGCGTGGCGGTAGTCGGCGGCGGCTGCTCGGGTTTCCAGTACCACATGGCGTTTGAAAATCAGACCACGGATGCGGACCAGATTTTTGAGTTTGACGGTTTGAAAGTTGCGGTGGACCAGATGAGTTCCATGTACCTCGAAGGCATCGAGATCGATTACATAGAGACCATCGAGGGGGCGGGCTTCAAGTTCAATAACCCCAACGTGAAGAGCACCTGCGGTTGCGGGAGTTCCTTCAGCGTCTAACCGCGGAAGCCAAGTCGCAAGGCACGCTTCCAAACTATTTCTTGGCTCCTGAGCGTTACGTTCAGGAGCCTTTTTTATGTCCTCGAGCCAATCCGATTGGGATGAAAAGCACAGGCTCACGGCTGCGACGCAAACCGCTGAGCCTGCGAGCATCGTAAGGGAACTCTTGCCGTTGTTGCCGCGCGGGCCTGCACTGGACGTGGCGTGTGGCACGGGCAGGCACGCGCTCCTCTTGGGTGCGCGCGGCCAGCACGTCACCGCTGTGGATTGGTCCGACGCAGGGCTTGAAGTGCTCGAGGCGCGAGCGCGTGCGGAGGGGATTCCGATTCGCCGCATCAGCAGTGCAGAGCAAATCGTCAAAAGCCATCATGGCGGAATTGACCTGGTGCAAGCGGACCTCGAACAGTTACAGCTTCCGGAAAACACGTTCGAGTTGATTCTGTGCATTCAATATTTGCAGCGATCGCTGTTTCCGGAATTGGTGCGAGCGCTCCGGCCGGGCGGCTTCCTGCTGTTTGAAACGTTTACGCAAGCGCAGCTCGCATTTAACGTGGGGCCGCGGAATCCGGATTACCTTCTACGCTCTGGCGAACTCCGAGCTGTGTTTTCAGAGCTCCGTGTGATTTTCCATCGCGAGCTGCGAGCCGGGCAGGGAATTGCCAGCCTGCTGGCGCGGAAACCGAAAAACCGGAATTGATCGGACATTGCGGCGCAACGAGCCGAAAGAAATCGTGCCGCTGTTTGCAATCCGCGAAAACCAAACGTATTCTAAAGGCCGGGCATGAAAATAGCGCTCGCGCAGTTCAATCCTACCGTCGGCGACTTTGCAGGAAATTCCGCGCGCATTCTGAGCCTTGCGGCGCAAGCCAAGCAGCGCGGCGCCGAACTCGCCGTATTTTCCGAGCTTTGCCTCTGCGGCTATCTGCCCCAGGATCTTCTGGAGCGCCCCGCTTTCATCGAGCGCAATCACAAAGAGTTGAAAGACCTTGCGACAAAAATTCCGCTGCCTTCGATTGTGGGTTACGCCGGCAGGGTGAAGAATGGGACCGGGAAATCCATCGCCAACAAGGCTGCGTTCATTTGCGGCGGGCGCGTGGCTTTCGAGCAAAGCAAGATGCTGCTTCCCACTTATGATGTCTTCGACGAATCGCGCTATTTTCAGCCGGCGGAACGGCAAACGGTATTCGGCTTCAATGGCGAGCAACTGGGCATCACGATTTGCGAAGATGTCTGGAACGACAAAAACTTCTGGGCCAACCGCCGTTACGACCGCGACCCGGTAACAGAAATTATCGGGCAGGGAACTAGCGTACTGCTGAATATATCCGCCTCGCCCTACACCATTGACAAGCGTTCGCTGCGATTCGAAATGCTTCGGTCGATCGCGATCACTCATCGCCGCCCGGTCATCTATGTGAATCAGGTGGGGGGTGACGACAGCCTGATTTTTGACGGGGCCAGCATGGCCCTGACCGCGGACGGCAAGGTGGCCGCGCAAGCATTTGCGTTTCAAGAAGACCTCGTACTGTTCGACACCGCTACGGGGCAAGGTGAACTTCACGCGTTACCGCACGAGGAAATCGCCTATGCGTATCGCGCGCTCGTCACCGGAACATACGACTACGTCCAGAAGTGCGGCTTCAAAAAGGTGCTCGTCGGATTGAGCGGCGGAATTGATTCCGCCGTGGTCGCAGCGATCGCCGTGGATGCTCTGGGGACAGAGAATGTGCTTGGCGTTTCCATGCCGGGGCCGTTTTCATCCGAGGGCAGCAAGGCCGATGCCGTTACATTGGCAAAGAATCTCAGCATCCAGTTGGCTACGGTGCCCATCAGTGATGTTTTTGATTCTTACCAGCGGGCGCTTGCGCCGGCCTTCGGCGACCGGCCCGCGGACGTGACGGAGGAAAATATTCAAGCGCGCATCCGCGGGAATTACTTGATGGCGCTCTCCAACAAATTCGGTTCGATGGTGCTTAGCACAGGGAACAAATCGGAAATCGCGGTGGGTTATTGCACGCTGTACGGCGACATGGCAGGAGGACTCGCCGTCATTTCCGATGTGCCGAAGCTGATGGTGTACGAGCTGGCGCGCTGGATTAACCGCGAAAGGGAACTGCTTCCCCGCTCGACCATCGAGAAACCGCCATCCGCTGAATTGCGGCTCAATCAGAAGGATGAAGACAGCCTGCCGCCCTATGATGTGCTCGACCGCATCCTGAAGGCGTACATTGAGGACTTGCGAAGCCCACAGGAGATCGCCGATCATTACGGATTCGATTTGAAGATGGTGCGCGACATCGCACTCAAGGTGGATCGCAGCGAATACAAACGAAAACAGGCCGCGCCAGGATTGAAAATCACGTCGCGCGCCTTTGGTTTTGGCAGGCCATTCCCGATTGCACAGAAATTCATTCCCTGAGACTCGAGGCCCACTTGAAAAAAGCTCCGACACTTGCAGCCTCTCTAGCATTCCTTCTCTCGGCCGCCACCACGCACGCCCAGCAGAACAACTCGCCGGCTGGGAATACGGGTTCGAGTACCTCGTCGCAAACACAGAAAAACATCGAAGCCTATCTACGAAATGTTTATGCGTTCGGACCCAACGTGGAGCTGTCGGCCGGCCCCCTTAAGGGCACCGCAGTCGAAGGAATTCTAGAGACCAATATCGACGTCGTCATCGAGGGCAACAAGCAGACGGTGAAGTTCTATGTCAGCAAGGACGGGAGGTTTCTGTTTCGCGGGGACCTTTCTGACATGACGAAGGATCTGCTCGGCGAAACTCGCGCGCAGATCCAAATGAACGATGCACCTTCCGTGGGCGACAAGAATGCTCCCGTCACACTGGTGGAGTACTCGGATTTTGAGTGCCCGGTATGCAAGAAGCTGCACGATGTTTTGCGCGAAATCTTGCCGAACTACGCGGGCAAAGTACGCCTGGTGTTCAAGGACTTTCCCATTGAACAGCTTCATCCTTGGGCGCGCAGTGCGGCCATCGCGGGACGGTGCGCCTACCAGCAGGACCCCACGGCCTTTTGGAAGATGTATGACTTAATCTACGACAATCAGGAAGTCATATCCGCTGCAAACGCCTGGACCAAGTTGTCCGACTATGCGACTCAGTCCGGACTAAACGCCGAGATATTCAAGACGTGCATGGCTAGCCCGGAACCAGGAACCACTATCGATGCCAGTCGCGCTAACGGCCAGCTTCTCGAAGTCAACAGCACGCCAACTGTTTTTGTCAACGGACGCCGGATGGTTGGCGCCGACCAAAGCCTCCTTGAGCAGTACATCAACTACGAGCTCGCACAGCAACAATCGAAAACTCCAGGGAAGAAGTAGCGATCAGAGAGGGTAGAGGGAAGCCAGGAAATAAGGCCTTCGTTCGCGTGCCGGCGAGCCATGTGCTTAGCTCGATTTCTTGGTTAACATAATATAACTTATGGGACGCGCGATGTCAAGCGAAATTTTTGTCTTTTCCACAGCACGGTTTAGCGCCATCTTCCTAGGCCTTTCCTTAGGAGCCCCCAAAGGGCTTCCGAAAGGCTGGCGCGGGGGGTGCGCCAGCCTTTCGTGGAGAGCCGACCGAGCGGTTGACAGCACCTCCCTGTCTGGGCACTTGTTCCGGAAGGCGCTCTGCGAACGCAGAGGCCGCTTACGATTGGTTTAAGGCTTTCGAATTTCCTGAAGGGTGTCCCATGGGGATACGGACTAAACTTGGAGGAACGGTGAACTTGAATCCATGGACCTTTCTCCTGCAAAACTCAAAGACACGCCCGATGTGAGCAAATGGAACCTCGTGGATTTGCAGGCGGAGCCGAAGCCGAAGTCCTAGTGCACACCGACCTTGGCAAGGAGTTGAGCGAAGCGAGGATCGGAGCGGATAGGGTCGGCGATAGGGTCGACGCCCAGATAGACGAGGCGATCCACGCGGTCCTTGTAAGCCAGGTCGAGGAGGCGGAAGGCCTCGTCTTTTTCTCCCAGGCCGACGTGGATCGCAGCGAGATACAAGGGCGAAACGAACCGCGTTCCACGGAGAGCTTCCAGCGTGCGGAGCGCTTCGCGGGCTTCCTTGGCATTGCCGGCCAGGGCTTGCGCGTGACCATAGGCCATTACCAGGAACGGGAGATCATGAGAATTCTCCCGAGCCCGTTGAAAGACTGCGATCGCCTCGGGATACATCTTCTTTTCGCGGAGGGCGCTGCCGAGCCAGAATTGCGCATACGGGAAATCCGGACGCAGTTTGACGACCTGCTGGGCTTCTTCGATGGCGGAATCATAATCACGCCCGTAATAGAAGGTCTCAGCCAGGACGGCGTAAAAAAGTGGATGGACGGGGTCCAGTTCCAATGCCCGGCGAACCTCCGCGAGCGCTTCGGCGTTGCGGCGCTCCACGATGAGCAGGTGGCAATACCATTCGTGTGTGGTGGGGTCGTTGGGATTCAGCTCGATGGCACGCTGTAACTCTTTTCCCGCCGTGGCCAGGTCCCAGTCATAGCTCATGGCCACGTTGCCGAGTACGGCATGGGCTTCTGCAAGGCGCGGATCAAGCTGCAAAGCGTGCTGCGCGGCTTCTTTCGCTTTGGGCTTGGCGTCGCGAGGCGGTATTCCATCGTTGGGAACCTGTCCCATCAAGGCCGTGGCTCCAGCGAGCCCGGCATACGCCAGCGCGTAAGAGGGATCTTCCCGGATGGCCTGTTCGAAGTAACGGATGCTGCCGGGCACGTCGAAGCGGCTGCCCCATGTGAATTTGCCGCGGAGATAGTCGTCGCGCGACTTGGCCAGTGCCTCAGGGGCGACGGCCGTCGGGATAGGCGGCTGTGAGCTGGAAGTTGCGGGTGCCGGAGGAACCGGGAGAGTCGCTTTCATTTTGCTCGCGATGATGTCGGCGACGTCCGACTCGACTTGAAGAAAATCGGACAGTTCCCGCGTGAAGGAATCCGACCACATAGGGGTTTCGTCGCTGACCTGAATCAGCTGAACGTCAATGCGCGCCCGATTCGCGACGCTCTGCACGCTGCCTTCGAGCACATATTGCACGGAAAGACCTTCGCCGATGTCTTTGACAGCCCGGCCCGCCATGATCTTCGCGGATGTCGGCGCGATTACACCCAGGTGCACTGGATCGAGACGCCCCAACTGTGTGGTGATGTCTTCGGTCAGACCCTCGCTGATGTAGTTCTGCGAGGCGTCGCCGCTCAGGTTCTTGAACGGGAGCACGACAAGGCGAACCTTCGCCCGCGTGACCGCCTGAACCTGGAACCAGTGGTAAGCGCCATACACAGCGACGCAAAGAATCGCGGCGGCGGCCAGTATCAACGCGAGCCGTTTCCCCAGCGGAGGAGTAGGTTTGTCGGGAGTGACAGGAAGAATCGCGTCGCCATTCTCTTTTTCCGACGGAGCATCCACATCCGGCTCGAGCACGAAGGCGGCATCGGCTTCGGGGTCGTCTTTGGGCTGACGCTTCTTTATCCACGCGTCGAGTTCTCCCGCGTAAGCGTAGACCGTGGATTTTTTCTTGTGTTCGTGGCGATGGACGGGGAGGCCTTCGGTTCGCTCCCAGCGCTGCACGGTGCGCACTTCGCGGCCGAGATACGACGCGATCTCTCCCCAAGAGTCGAGTTTTTTTCCTGGGAAGGGTGACCCTTCGGGACCCAACGTGGCTCCGCTTGCCGGAATGTCAGGTGGCGACATTGAGGTACTTTGGTGCGCGGATTATACCTTAAGAACTTACCCGAGCAGCAAGGGCGGCGGAGCTAGTGGGCGGATTTGGCGGCGATGGCGCCGGCGGCA
>JACXTT010007630.1_pt1 | contig 15202 bp, 16 predicted proteins | sample 9270951 | NCBI WGS metagenome assembly JACXTT01 (sample SAMN15532306, study PRJNA645909) | rock metagenome | isolation source: weathered quartz diorite | place: Puerto Rico | collected 2017-06-21
GTGCGGTGGCGGCCGCCTGCGGGGGTATGGTGGGTTTGGTTGGGATTCGGCGGTGCCAGGAATTCCGGGCCAGCTCGAGAATCGACTGCGTGTCAGCGCCGTCGGCGAAGATTTTCACTCGCATCGAAGAAATGCGGTCAGGCATATTGCAAACCCATTTGCGCCACGCGGACGATCCAATTGGCGGCCTCGCTCAACGAGTGGACGGTCAGATACGACCCATCGGGCCGGCGTTCGCGATATCCGTAGTCGACGAAGATGGCCCGGCAACCGGCGCGATGGCCAGCCTCGACGTCGCGCCAGCGATCGCCGACCATGAAGCTGGCCGCGAGGTCAATGTTCAAAGTTCGCGCGGCTTCGAGCAGCAGTCCCGGTTTGGGCTTGCGGCAATCGCACAGGGCCTGGTCATCGTGCGGGCAGACGCGGACGTCGTCCAGTTGAAGATAGCGTTTCAATCGGGTATGAATGTCGGTCACCTGTTCGGCGGTGATGCTTCCGCGCGCGATGTCGGGTTGGTTGGTGATCAGGATCAGCGCAAATCCGGCTTCACGCAGCTTGCGGCAGGCCTCGCGCACTCCCGGCAGCAGGCGGACGTCGGAGAGCGTGGCGGGCGGATAGGGTTTGCCCTCGCGCAGGATGGCCCGGTTCACCACGCCATCGCGATCGAGAAAGACAGCGCGGCGCATTTCGCTCAGAGTCTCCCCAGACGCGTGTCTTCGAGCATCGAATGCATGGCCAGGCAGAGGGCCTGGCGCGAAGTGCGGCGGCATCTCCAACCGAGCGCGCGGATGCGATCGGTGTTCAGGCGCACGATCGGCACGTCGCCCTTCCAGCCGCGGTCGCCGCCCGCATATTCGAGGCTTACGCTGTTTTCGGAAAGACCAGCGACGTCGATCGCAAGGCGCGCGATCTCTGTGACCGTGATGTAGTCACCGGTGGCAACATTGTAGACCTCGAAGTTTTTCTCGGTCTTCTGGTGCGCCAGCAGAACTGCCTCGATGACGTCGTCAACGTGAATATACGACTTGCTTTGCTTTCCATCGCCCAGCATACGCAACCGGTCTGGTTGCATGGCGAGGCGCCGGACGAAATCGAAGCCGACTCCGTGCGTCTGGCGCGCGCCGACAACGTTGCCGAAGCGGAAGGCGCAAGCTCGCAAGCCGAACATGGCGCAGTAGGAGGCGATCAATGCTTCGCCGGCGAGTTTGCTCGCGCCATAGGTGGAGACCGGAACGAGCGGGCCGAAATCTTCCTGGGCTTCGACCTCGCCCAGATCGCCATACACGCCGCTCCCCGAGGCATACAGCAGGCGCGCTGCGCGAGTGCGGCGCATGGCCTCGACGATCTGCTGCGTGAGATACGTGCCTTCGCGAAAATCGATGTCTGGCTCGACCGCTGCCCGCGCGATGTCGGGATTCGACGCCAGGTGGATGACCGTGTCGTGTCCGGACATGGTGCGCGTGAGCGCTTCGAGATCCTTGACGTCGCCGCGGACCACTTGCAGGCGGGGATCGTGTTCGTGGTGAGCATAGTGCCATTCCCGGCCCGAAGAGAAGTTGTCGAAGAGCGTTACGCGCTCGGTCTTACGGTCGCACAGCAGGCGATCGGTAAAGTGGCTGCCGATGAACCCGGCGCCGCCTGCGATGAGAAACTTGCGCGAGATCATTTCACCGACTCCCATTTCGTGACGGCTCGCTGCAACAACGGATGGCTCACCAGCAGATGCCAGAGGACCGCGCACAGCCCTTCGGTGTGCGGCGTAACGCGTTCGGCGGCGACGATCGGAACCACGATGCAGAAGCCGGCGACTTCGCGAGTGAATCCGCCGTCGCGTCCCACGAGGCCGAAGATGTGAGCGCCCGGGGCCGAAGCTGTTTCCAGTGCACGCACGATGTTCACCGAAACACTTTTCTCGCGATTGCCTCCGCCGACCGAAAAGACCAGCACAGCATCGCGCGGACTGATGCGCGACCCTTCGAGCCAGGCGGAGAAGCAGGTTTCCCATCCGTCGTCGTTGGCGCGCGCGGTTAATTCCGAAACATTGTCGGTGGGCGCGTACGCTTCAAAACCGCACAGTTTGCGAAAGTCGTTCACGGCGTGGCTCGCGTGGCCGGCCGATCCGCCGACACCGAGAATGAACAATCGTCCGCCCAATTCACGCACGTGCGCCAGAGCGGCGGCCATACGCTCGACTTCGGCGACATCGATCTGTTCCAGGATCGCGATGGTTTCGGCGATGAAGGCAGCCGCGAAGCCGGGGCCGGTGGTCTCGGCAGGCCCCAGAATGGGTCGTTCGCTGAGGGCCTGTGCAAGCTCGGTCAGACTGGTCACGGACGGACTAACTCCTGCTAATAATTCGGCTTCGCAGCTTGTTTTCAGTAGACTTGGCCGCTAGTTTCTTGCTTGCAGTTTCTGATTTGGTACTTCAGGAATATGAGCGAATGCCAGCCGGAAAATCCGTCGGAAAGTCCACCAGGTTGAGGACCAGCGCTGGAGCGTGGTCTCACCGATTCGTTGGCCGTAGGGGATGAAGATCTCGCGGACGCGAAAGCCCATCAGAACGGGCTTCAACAGCAGCTCGACCGGAAGCGCGGGGCCGTGTGGGTCCACTTCCACGCGTTCAATCACTTCGCGACTGTAGGCGCGCATGCCGGAGTGCAGATCCGTGGACCTTACGCCCACCAAAACCCGCCCGGCGAGGGCGAAGAGCCAGTTGGCGAAGTAGTTCGCCCATGGCATGGCGGTGGGTCGCCGTTCGAGGCGTGAGGCGTTCACTAGATCGCACTCCCCCTTGAGTACCATGTCGGCTATACACGAAATCTGGCCAGCCGGATAAGTGCCGTCGCAATCCATTGTGACCACCACGTCGCCGCGTGATTCTTTGAGAACCCGGGCCATGGCACGGCCGTAGCCCTGCGGCGGGAACTGGCGCAGCACTCGCGCGCCCATGCGTTCAGCGATATCGGGCGTCGCGTCGCGGCTGCTGTCGACGATCACGATCTCGTGTTCGCGCCCGCCGAGAGCCGCGCGGATGTCCTCGATCACGCGCGCGACGGCTTTTTCCTCGTTCATCGAGATCATGGCGACGGAAATCATACGGCTTGGTGCTCCTCCTCCTGCTGGTGGTAATACGCTTGCGCGATGCCAGCTGGCGCGCCAAGCACGACAAACTGAAAGGCCAGCAGACTGGGCCACAGCGCGCAGATGGCGCGCTCGATGGGATAGAACCATTTCATGTATAGCCGGTAGGGGCCGGAATCCATGATCGAGGACGAATCCGGTTGGCGGCTTGAGCCGTAAATCTTCTTGATGAGCGGGACGAAGGGGCGCAGGATTCCAGGCGTGATGCGGCTCGCGTTCAGGCCGAGACCCGCCTCACGCAAGAATTGGTGGAAAGTCCGGCGCGGGAAAAAACGGATGTGCGTGCGGTCGAGCGTGCCTGTGTCCTGATACTCGAACCGGCCCAGAGCAAGTTCGACCCGAACGTTCCAGATAGCGACGTTCGGCAGCGAAATCAGAATGCGCCCGCCGGGCGCGAGCAGCGCATAGTGGCGTGTCAGGACATCCGAAGGATCGTAAAGATGCTCGAGAATATCGGAGAACACGATGACGTCGAACTGCCGCTTCCCGAAGAAAGGGTAAAGTTCAGGCTTGGTCACGTCGGCGACCCAGGCGTCCGCCAGGCGTGATTTCGCTTTCTCGATCGAGGCTTCGGAAAGATCGACGCCGGCGACACGATGGCCGTAGATGCGCTTCAATTCCGCCCCGTGCACTCCCGATCCGCATCCGACGTCAAGCACGTGGAGCTCGCGCGGAAGGCTCGCCAGAATGTTGGGAATCTCGGGATTCGCGATTTCGAAATAAGGGCGCGGTTGGCTCATACGGCAATTTCTGAGGCTGGCGTCGCGGCAGGCTGCACCGCCGCCGACTCGCGGTTCAAGCGATCGGCCAGTTTGCGCGCGCGATCGATGCAGACGTCCATGTTGATGTATTCGAATTCCGCCACGCGCCCGCACAGCGGAATACCGATTGCTTCGAAATGCTCCTTCACTTTCTTGAGGTGCTTCCGATGATTGTCGTCCTGCACGACGTAGCCGTACTTGGTGCGAAGCACTCTGGTGTAACAGACTTCGCTCGGCCGCACGAGTTCCATAGTTTGCAAGTCGCCGATCACGTCAGCCAGGATCTGTTCGTCCGACATTTCGTGCGTGCCGTCGCCGGGATTGGTAGTTATTTCGGCCTCGATAATCGATTTGCCGGGCGGAGCGTTGTTGGGGCTGAAGGCAGCCGGAAACGACAAGCGGTGGAAGCGAACCTCGGGATCCGGAACGTAGATGGCGGTGTAGTCGGGGAGCCGCGCTGAATCGAGACCGATGGCCACTGTCATGAGCGAGTTGAAGCGCAGTGCCTGGATCGAGGCCATGATTTCTTTGGGCGTGTCGACCAGCGCCCAGGCCAGTTCCTGAACGGGAATGGTGGAGATCAGCTGGTCGTAGCGGCGCGTGTACCAGTCGTTACTGACGCACCACTTATTGCCTTCTTTCCAGATATGCTCAACCGTAAAGTCGGGAGTGATCTTGCGGACTCGCTGTTCGAGCGCACGCGGAAGCGACTCAATGCCGCCGTGGGATGGATAGTTGTAATAAAGCTGGTGCGTGTAGCCTTCAGTCTCAACACCGACCGCGGCCTTGATCACATCTTCAACCGGCGGCTTGGGAACGCGGCCTTCCACCCATTCCAGGCCAAGCTGCTCGGCCGGAACGTTCCAGATCTTTTCGTTGTAGGGGATCAGGTATTTTTCAGCGAGACCCTTACCGAAATGGTGATAAATCCATTCCTTGAAGTTGGTCTGGGGCGGCGGATAGTCGTTCTTGATGTAATGGTAGAGACACTCGAAACGGTCCTGCGGTTCGAGATCGTACAAGCCGTTTTCGAAAGGGTATTTTACGTAGCGGCCCTTGTAGAAGATCTTATTGTTGCGGCGCGCGCGATGGACGTTATCGCCGAGCAGCGACACCATGTAATCCACCATCTCCTGGTTACGGGAGAAAATGATATGCGGGCCGCCGGCGTCGTAAGTGAAGCCTTGCTCCTGTACAGTTTGGCAGTGGCCCCCTCCCCGGCTGTCCTTCTCCAATATTTCGCAGTCCTGTTCCAGGTGGGCAGCGATCGTGATACCCGCCAGCCCTCCGCCTAGTATTCCGATGGACACTTATCGCACTCTCCCCACGGATATTCGGGTGTTTGCCTGAGTTACTGTAGGCTCTTGACGGCAGGTTGGAACGAGAAAATCAGGTAGTCGTTCACAGTTTCCCGGCTATGATGGAAGCCCAGAGCGTCGAGGGTCCCCGTAAAGGACTGTGCGAACTCCGAGTCCTTGGCCGCGATCAGAAAAAAACGCTGGTTCTTGATTTGGGAGCGGACGATGTCCGAGGCGTATTGTTCGGCAGCGGGATCCACGAAGTACGGCAGGGGCAAAACGTGGTTGTAGGCAGGATAGGTATCGAGCGGCGCAAAGAGGTAGCTGCGTGGCGTGTTACCGGCTTTCCAATCGCGCGAGTTGGCATTATTGAAGGGGCTCGGGATGAACACAGGATCGTTGTGATCGGCGACCTGAGCAATCCGCGCCAGCGGCGCCCGCCAGTCCGTTGCCGATGGGCGATAAGCCTGTTGCAGACTGCCGATACTCAACGTGGTCGCGCCAAAGATGGCGACCACAACCAACATGCGGGCTTGCAGCTTTAATCCGGAGGCGGCCCACGCGAGTAATAGGAACGCGGCGGGTGAAGCGAATAGCAAGTAACGTGTCGCGAAAATGCAGGTGCCGGTCAGTCGGGCCGCCGCAAAGAACGCGATCGGAGCAAGAAAGGCCCAAGTGAACAACAGAAATATCCGGTCGCCCGCCAGCCTTACGGGCAGCCGCAAGGATTCGGTGTAACGGACGGCGATGAGGGCGCCTGACAATACGGCCGCGATCAGGACCTGTAGAGGAAAGCACAACGACAATAGTTGCAGGAACGTGGGGGGCACAGCGTTGACGTACACATCGGAACCGCGAAACATCGCAACCAAGGGCCGGCTCAAGGGAATCAGTGCGAGGGCCCAGACGCACACCGCACCCGCTGCGGCGCCCCACTGGACGGCGTGTGGCCGCTTCGCGCAGTAGATCAAAACGAGAAATTGGACGCCGAGGACGAAAGCAAAGAGGTAGTGAAGGTAAACGACCAGAATTCCAGCGGCTACGTAGCCGACCCAATCGGAAAATTTTCCGGAGTCGATCCAGTCAAGGAATTTCGAAAACGAGAACAAAGTGGCGGCCAGCGCCAGCGCATAAGGACGAGCGTTGGTAGCGGCCTCGACGGTGGAGGGCGTGCAGAAGAATGCGGCCACCGCGATCATACCAGCGCCTTTTGTAATCTGACGTTCGGCCAGGCGATAGAGCAGGACAGCGGCGAGCACTATGGAAGCCGCGGAAGGCAGCCGCATGATCAGTTCTTTGTACGGTGAGTCTGTGCGGAAGAACGATTCGACGATGGAGTAAAGAACCGACTGACCATCCCAAGTGAGAGTCCGAGCGATCGCTTCCTGCCAGCCGTGACTGGCCATCCACCAGGTGGCGGTCTCGTCGGTCCAAAAGCCCCAGAACAGACGGGGTAGCCAAGCTACGATCACCACCAGGGCACAAAGCCCGACGCTGGAGGTGACTTCAACAGACGAACGGGAACTGGTCGTGGTGGCGACCCGAAGCGCGGCAAGGCTCGCGGAATTGCTTTCACTGATCGACTGGTCCACAACCGTAGTTCGGTAAGTACTCGTGAATCCTTTAAACTCCGGTGTTTAATCGGCCGATCTTTCGATTAGATGGCGAACCTCTTTCTAGGCTTTCGCTGGTTGGCGGTCCGCCGGCCGATGGCCTGTTTCGCAGTGGGACTGTTGAGCATCGCACTGCGGGTGGCATTGCTTCCCAAGATGCCCGTGCCGGTTCCAGGGACGAACGACGGTTTCAGCTACCGGCTGGCGGCCGTTACTTTCTTGAATGGCAGACTGCCGAATCCGCCGCATCCCTTCTGGGAGCATTTCGAGACATTCCATGTACTGCAGCAGCCATCCTACGCATCGAAATACCCGCCGTTCCAGGGAGTCGTGCTGGCTGTGGGACAACTACTCGGCCACCCCTGGATCGGGGTATTACTCAGCGCCGGGGTGATGTGCGGGGTGATTTGCTGGATGCTCCAGGGATGGATCGCCGCGGAGTGGGCGTTGCTGGGAGCATTGATGGCAGCGCTACGCATCGGCGTCGCCAGTTACTGGATGAATTCGTATTGGGGCGGTGCAGTGGCGGCAATCGGTGGCGCGCTGGTGTTGGGAGCAGCGCCGAGGGTCGCAGGCGAGCGCCGGGTACGCGATGCGTTGATGTTCGCCGTGGGATTGTCGATCCTGATGAATAGCCGGCCGTACGAAGGTACGGTTTTGGCGATGCTGACGGCAGCGGCCGCGGGATGTTGGTTGTACTCGGAGCGAGCGGGCTGGCGCGTGGTGGCGACGCGCGTCGTGCTGCCGGTTGTGCTGGTGGTGGTCGCGGCCGTCTTGAGCATGGCCTACGAGAATTGGCGAGTCACGAAAGACGCTCTGCTAATGCCGTATGTTGCGCACGACCGGCAATACGCCGTGGCATCGCTGTTCTTGTGGAGCGGCACACGTCCCGTACCGGTTTATCATCACGCGGTGCTGCGCCAGTATTGGGCGGGATGGCAGGTGCAAGTTGCGAAAGAAGCGCGCCAGGACATCGCTGGGGAGTTCTTCAGCCGGCTAGGCACGCTGTATGGATTTTATTTCGGATTGTGGCCTGTTTTGGCCATCGCGCTGATATGGCCTTTTCAGTTGAAGACACGCGAGGAGCGCTGGACTGTTTACATTTTGGCCGCGTTTCTTGTTGCCACGGTGATGCCGCTCGCTGGAATTTTGCCGCACTACAGCGCACCGGTCATGGCCCTGCTGTATCTGCGATTGTTGCAAGGCTTCACCCGGCTGTCGCAATGGCGTCAATATGGCAAGCCATTCGGAGCGGTGCTGGTGACGGGTTTGCTAGGCGCATGGATGGTGCAAAACGGATCGTACTTGCGCCGGTCAGAACCGGTTGCATTCGCGCGCGATCGGGCGCAGGTGATCCGGCAATTGGAGGAGACGCCAGGACAGCATCTGGTGCTGGTGCGCTACGGTCCCAATCATTCGGTTCACAACGAATGGGTTTATAACACCGCCGATGTCGACGGTTCGAGAATCGTGTGGGCGCGCGAGATGGGATCGAAGCCTGACGCTCCGCTGCTTCAATATTATCGGGGCCGTCACGTGTGGACGCTCGAAGACGACGGGCCAGTGCAGCTCAAGCCTTACTCCCAGGGCGCCGTCGCTACACTCGCTCGAGCGGGTGCGGCGCAGTAGCGGACAGATATTCTTCCAGATCGCGGAGTCCGGCAGGCGAGCCGATCTCGTAAAAACGCTCGTTGACCTCGAATCCTAACAAGCGGCCTTGGATACTCAGTTCGTGAAACAAAGTGGACAGGTCAGAGACCTCGGGCAGGTCGTCGAAGAGCCCGCGCCGGAAAGCCGATAGGCCATAATCGATGTACTTCATCGCCGGGCCGCCGCGCTTGTCATAGAGCAGCACCCGGCCGTACTCATAGTTCACGTTGCTGTGATCCCAGCGGCCTTCGTTACGCAGTACGGTCATCAAGGCAGGCATGCCGCTCGCTTGAAACGAGCGCCAGACGGGAACGAAATCGACCGGCAGGAAAGAATCGCCGTAGATGACCAGGAATGATTCTTCGAGCGCGTCCCGATCCCTGGCGAGCCGGAGCGCTCCGCCGGTACCGCGCAGTGTCGAGCCTTCGTCGACGTAGCGGATCGATCGAACAGGGATGGCCTCCGATTCCCAATAGCGCCGGATCATGTCGCCCTGATGTCCGATCGCGTAGACCACGTCCGTGACGCCGTGCGCGGCGAGCCAGTGCAATTGATGATAGGCGAAGGGCCGGCCACAAACCGGGAGCAATGTCTTCGGACAAGTGTCCGTGAGCGGGCGCATGCGCGTTCCCAATCCTCCGGCTAGAATCACGCATTGCATTGCGCGTCACTCCCGCGCTAGCAGCTTCGATCCTTCATGATCGAAACCGAAGCGAACCTCTCGCAGCCCTTCGCGCTGCATGGCACGTCGAAGCGCGTCGCGATCCTCGGCATAGAACAGCAGGAAGCCGCCGCCGCCCGCGCCCACCAGCTTTCCGCCGAGAGCGCCGTTCTCACGGCCGACGTCGTACCAGCGATTGATTCCGTTGTTGCTGGTGCCGGGTGAGCGCTGCTTCTTGTGAAGCCAGTGCTCGTGCATCAACTCGGCGAAGCGGCGTGTATCGCCCTGCTCCAGCGCCAGCTTGATGCATTGACCGAGTTGCTTGGTGAAATGCAGATTGTCGAGCATCGCCGCATCGCCTTGCTCGGACCGGACTTTCTGGTCGTCCAAAACGGCCGAGGCGTTGCGCGAATAGCCGGTGAAGAACATCACCAGATGCTCTTCGAGGTCGTACAGAGTGCCGTTACTGATGTTGAGCGGGCTGACCTTCACCTCTCCGTCCGGTTGGAACTCGAAGCAGGCCAAGCCGCCAAAGGCCGCGATATACTGGTCCTGCTTGCCGACCGGCTGCTGCAATGTTTCGATCTCGATCTTGCAGGCTTCTTCGGCGACAATACCGGGATCAACGTACTTTCGCTTGAGCGCGTGAACGGCGCGAAGCAGGCCGACCGTAAAAGCGCCCGAAGAACCAAGGCCCGTCCCGGCCGGAATATCGGCCATGCTGACCACTTCGACCGGCGCCGGGACCTCGTGCAGCCGCAGCACCTCACGGATCAGCGAGTGCCGGATCTCATCGATCGTAGGAGCGTGTTCGAGCGAAGAGTATTTTAAGAAATAGCCTCCGCTGAAAGTCTCGTTGATCCCTACGTAGATGTGCTTATTGATGGCCGCCGCGATAACAAATCCACCGAACTGGTGGTAGTAGGACGGAAGATCGGTGCCGCCGCCGCCGATTGAGATGCGAAGTGGAGTGCGTGTAATAATCATCGAGACGCAGGCGTCTACAGGAGTGATCGGCAAGCCTGGGATCGGCCAATAGGGAGCGTAGCGGCATACACTAAAGACGTCGATGCGCTTTCCCCGATCGAGCGGCATCCTGTTGCATCCGACTTCACTGGCTGGTCCTTATGGCATAGGGGATCTAGGACCAGAGGCGCGCCGCTTCGCCGATTTCCTGGCGCGGGCCGGGCAGACGCTGTGGCAGGTCCTTCCGCTCGGGCCTACCGGCTTCGGCGATTCACCTTATCAGTGCTTCTCGTCGCTCGCGGGGAATCCTCTGCTGATCAGTCCTGAGTGGCTGCGGGAACGCGACTGGTTAGATGCGGCCGCGCTCGAGAATTGTCCGGCATTTTCTGAAGACGAGACCGAGTTCGCGCGAGTGATTCCGTGGAAGACTGCGCTGCTCGAATATTCGGCGCGGCGATTCTTTGAACGGGCGTCGAAGGGCGATCGGGCGGCGTTCGAGGGATTCTGTCAGACGAACAAAGATTGGCTGGAAGACTTTGGGCTGTTCATGGCGCTGAAACAGCATCATAGGCAAGCCGTCTGGAGCCGGTGGGAGCCGGACATCCGCTGGCGAGAGCCCACGGCGGTGGCATCCTGGCGCGAAAAACTAGCTGAGGCGATCGCGATTCAGCAATTCCTGCAATTCGCCTTCTTTACCGAGTGGCACGAGTTGCGCGAGTATTGCCGCGAGCGGCGAATTCGATTAATGGGCGATCTGCCGATTTACGTGGCGCACGATAGCGCCGACGTCTGGTCGAACCCGCAATATTTCGAACTCGACGAGAACGGCGATCCGAAGGTCGTAGCCGGTGTTCCTCCGGATTATTTCAGCGCCACCGGCCAGCTTTGGGGAAATCCGATCTATCGCTGGGATGCGCTTGCGCGGGACGGATACGGTTGGTGGCTGGATCGATTCCGTGCCGCGTTTGAGATGGTCGACATAATCCGGCTCGATCATTTCCGCGGGTTCGAAGGCTACTGGGAAGTTCCGGCGTCGGAGCCGACGGCCGTGCATGGCCGTTGGGTGAAAGGGCCGGGCGCGGATCTCTTTCATGTCGCGCGACGCGTGCTCGGTGAGCTGCCACTGGTCGCCGAAAATCTGGGCGTGATCACGCCTGAGGTGGAAGCGATCCGGGAAGAGTTCGGCTTTCCTGGGATGACAATTCTGCAATTCGCATTCGGCAGCGATCCGCAATCGGCGAGCTTTCAGCCGCACAATTATTCGCGTGAAGTAGTAGCGTACACGGGCACGCATGACTGCGACACGACGGTCGGCTGGTGGACTAGCGAAGGCCGGGGAGAAAGCACTCGGTCGGCTGACGAGATCCAGCGGGAGCGCGAGTTCACGCGCAAGTACCTGGCAACCGACGGCCGTGAAATCCACTGGGCGTTCATCCGGGCGCTCGAAGCGTCGGTAGCCGACACGGTGCTGATCCCGCTGCAGGACGTGCTGGGTCTGGGCTCGGAGGCACGCATGAATCAACCGGCCACGCTGGGCGGGAACTGGCGATGGAGATACCGGCGGGAGATGTTGACGCCTGGGATCGGCGCGCGTCTGCGGGAATTGGTTCATCTATACGGGCGCTGACGCGAAGTTGCTCTGTTGTTCGAAAGATACTAGCATCGAGCAATGCGAATTCTTCTCACGGCAATTCTGTTGCTGATTTGCTCCAGCTTGGGGACGGCTCCGCCGGGGCTTGCCGAGCAGCCCGGCGCCAACGCACCAAACGATCGATGCGCGCCGCTGGGCAGTGTGAACACGCGAACGACTTTGTATTTTGGCCTCACGCACAAAAGCGGAATGGTAACGGACGCGCAGTGGCGGGCCTTCTTGCGCGAGGAAGTTACGCCCAGATTTCCGGACGGGTTGACGGTGTGGGAAGCGAATGGCCAATGGCGTCGATCGGACGGGCGCATCGGCGAGGAGCGTGCGAAAGTCCTGTTGCTCGTACACGAGGAAACGCCCGCCGCACGGGCCGCGATCTCACAGCTTGTATCGCGATATAAGACGACGTATCACCAGGAATCGGTGCTGTGGGAGACGGCGACCGTATGCGCGATGTTTTGATCGATTAGCGCCAAGCCGCAAGTGCGAGGATGGCGAGTTTTTCCCACGTTGGGACCCGGACGAGACGATAGGATCAAAGCGGGATCCAAACCCGGCGATTGATCCATTCTTGCGCGTCGCTGGCGGTCCAAATCAAAACCAGCTCCGAAATGGTTCGCCGATCCTGCTTATCAGGACGCGCCCGCTTGCGGCTGAAATTCGGAGTACATCGATATCAGATAAGCCAGTAAAGCCCGCGTCTAAGGCTGAGCGGATATCGACCTCGGGAGCAGCGCGCCTTAAGCCGCGGAGAACGCGCGCGTCGAGATCCTCATCGGCTTGGAATCTGACTCGCATGGCGCGAACGTTGGAGTTTGGCGATCAGATCCGCGTTCGTGCGTCGCGATTCGGCCTGTTGCGCATCGGCAGCGTGTTGGCCGTATGTCAGGTAGGTGTCGATTTCTGCTTGGTTCGCTAATAGAAAGCAAGTGCGCCATGAACTTGCTCAAGCGTCAAGGATGGATAACTCTCTACGGTGCCTTCCACTGAAACCCCCTCGCGGAAAAGATAGACGATTGAGTCCAGAGAGACACGTGTTCCCAGGATCCGATAGCCGCCTGCGATCTTGGTTACGTACTCCTTGGGATTCACTATGTTCTTATCCTCGCATTCCACGCATCAATTGGACAAGTAGCGTCATCTGAAGCCGGCAATTGCGAGGATGGCGAGCTTCTCCCAGATCGGGACCCGGACGCGTTTGTCGAGAACGTCGAAGTTCGAGCGCTCGATGCGCGCGAGCAGCCGCCGGTAAATCTCAATCAGCGCCCACAACGACGGGCGGCTACGGACATCTACTAGCTGAATCAACGGGCGGGATTCCTCATAATAACGGCGCGCGCGGGCAGCCTCAAAACGCATCAGACTCACGAATCGTTCATCGCACTTCGACAAGTCGGTGTCAAATTTTTGTAGATCTTCCGCAGGAATATAGATGCGGCCGCGGGCTTGGTCTTCGCCGACGTCGCGCAGAATGTTGGTCAACTGGAAGGCGATACCGCATTTTTCCGCGAGCGCGAGAGCATCCTGCGATTCGAAGCCGAAAATGTGAATGATCGTCAGGCCTACGACACTCGCCACCTGGTAGCAGTAATGATAGAGTTCGTTGAAGGTTTCCACCTGGCGTGGCTCGAGATCGGAGCTCACGCCTTCGATCATTTCGTAGAAATATTCGTGTGGAATCTGGTAGCGCTGCACGGTGTCGATGAAGGCCGGCCAGAGCAGGTTTTCGCCCGGTTGGCCGCGCAAGGCGAGGTCCAGGTCCAGCTTCCAGCGCAGCATGGCCTCCGGCGATGCACCTTCTGCTTCGCTGATGTCGTCGCAGTAGCGCATAAAGGCGTAGATGGCGCACATTGCGTCACGCTGTTCGCCGGAGAGCAGGAGGAACGAGTAATAGAAATTGCGGGCCCGCCTGCGCGCGATACGCCGGCAAAAGGCGTAAGATGCGCCCAGCGGACTTAAAGGGCTTGCCACAACGCGTTGAAGAGCAACTGGAGCCGCTCGAATTTTGAGATCGTGGGACGCCGGGCCAGCACGTCGTAGTTCTGGCGCTCGATTTTTTCGAGAATGCACATGCCACCGCGGCTGAACAATTCGAGATCGAACGCCAGCCTGCGGTCGACCGTCTTGGTAAGCGGCAAGCCTTCGAGAAACAACTTCCGCGCCATCTCGACAGCCTCGCGCATCACGGCTTGAAACGCCGGATTGAACTTGCGAGCCCCGAGGTCAGCGACCGTGTAGCCGTGACGGGCGAGCAAGTCGAGTGGTAGATAGACGCGATCCATTTCAAAATCGACGATCACGTCCTGCCAGAAATTCGCGAGCTGCAGCGCCGTGCAAGAAGCGTCCGACAACCGGTCGCGCTCGGCGTCGGCGTAACCACACAGCCGCAGCACCAGGCGCCCGACAGGATTTGCCGACCGGCGGCAGTAATCGAACAGCTCGTCCCAGTTGGCGTAACGCGTGACCGTTTGATCCTGCTCGAAGGCGCTGATCAAGTCGGAGAAGAGCTGGATAGGCAGATTGTATTTGCGCGCCGTGCCCTCCAGGGCGACGAAGACCGGATGCTTCACCTCGCCCGCATACATGGCTTCGAGCTCTTCACGCCACCATGCGAGCAGACGCAGACTCTCGCGCTTGTCGCCGATCTCATCACCCAAATCGTCGGCCCAGCGGCAGAACCCATAAACATTGTAGAAATCCTGATGCAGGTGCTTGGGCAAAAGAAAAGTGACGACGTGGAAATTTTCGTAGTGATGCGTAGCCAGCCAGCGAGTATACTGCTCGGCGGCCGGCTTGGTGTAGGTGTCGCTCAGCGCCTCGGCGGACCGGACATATTCCTTGGGCGCGAGCAGCGGCACTACGGTATGATCGCGGTCTTCATGTGACCGTTGTGGCTCATCAAGTGCCGCATAACTTCGAGCAGATTCGTTAGTGGCTCCACGCGATTGACGAAGTCGCGGGCCGTGATGACGCCACGGCTGACGAAATCGAGCGCCTTCTGAATGTGCGCTGGCGTATGGTGGAAGCTCGCTTTGCAAGTGATTTCCGAGTAATGCAGCAGCGCGGTATCGAGACTGATCCGGCTGTCGTTGGGGCAGCCGCCGAAGAAATTCACGGTTCCGCCGCGGCGCAGGAGCTTGACGGCGGTTTCCCAGACCTCGGGATTCCCCACGGCCTCAATAGCGATGTCGGTGCCGCGGCCTCCGGTGAGATCGCGAACGCGGTTCACGGTCTCATCAGTGTCGCCAGAGATCAGCAATTCATCAGCGCCCATTTCGGCGGCGTGTTCGAGCTGAGTCTTGCGGCGGCCAATCGCGATTACTCGCGCACCGTACGCTTTGGCGAGCCGAACGAACATCAAACCGATGGGACCCAGGCCGACTACGGCGCCGCAGTCGCAGGTGCGGATCGCTGTTTCATCTACTCAGCTACACCAACAAGCCACGGGTTCGACGCACGCGGCATTC
>JACXTT010007631.1_pt1 | contig 15200 bp, 12 predicted proteins | sample 9270951 | NCBI WGS metagenome assembly JACXTT01 (sample SAMN15532306, study PRJNA645909) | rock metagenome | isolation source: weathered quartz diorite | place: Puerto Rico | collected 2017-06-21
TTGACAAAATCAAGCATGGCGCTCACCCAAAGGCGCGCTATCTCTGAGTGGATCAGCGAAAGCGGCGGCACACTTGAAGGCTTAATCAACAGATTGAGGCAAAAAATCGTTGAGCTCGACTCACGATCCTGATTCGTGCCAATCGGTCGCGATCGGGAGGTCGGGGAGCGAACTCGCACGGCTTCGGGCGAAATATCCTCGCCCTTGAGATCCGCCTTAAGCACAAACGCGACTTCGGGTTCGATCCGCGGCTGGAGAACAGCGCGCTGCACTATCTTTGCGTTGTTAGGGCAGATCATGTCTTCAAACTGTGTACCGAAATCCGGCTCTGAGACCCCAAGCTGCTCCTGAACGGCTCTCGCCGTAAGACCGATCTTGTGTCCAACGGGTCTCCTTCCTGCTTTCACCCAAAGGTCGAAGGTCGCCAGCTGCACAGCATATGCGGCCGATATCCCGCTGATCTCCTTGCGGATGGGCTCGATTGGAACTCCCAGCTGATAGGCGCCTAAGACTCGCCGCGCAATCTCGTCTAGAGGCATGATCTTCTCCCATTGCTGAGAAGCCGGTATTCTATTGATCGAAAGGACGAATGAATGAACGACATTAGAAGAGGTGATCGCTTTGCATGGGTCACCGGTGATGACGAGCCGCCGGGCTATATTAAATTTCTCGGCTTTGACGTTGAGTCGATTGGAGGTGGCGAGTGCAGGGTAAAATGGACTCCCACTTCAGTATTGCTGAATTCTGGCGGCATGGTGCAGGGTGGATTCATCGCCGCGGCGCTTGATTTGGCATCGGGACTGGCATCCATCGAGATTGGGGGCGACAATCTACCCTCAGTCAGCATCAAGCTCGACATCGAGTATTTTCGGCCTGTCAAAGCAGACGGCTCCATGAGCTACACCGTGAAAGGCTCTGTCATTCACCGTTCGCGTCACTGGGTGACGTGCGATGGGTTGATCCTAAATTCTGAGGGACGCCTATTCGCTCGCGCGCGGCACTTAATGGCCCTTGGAGCATAGTAAACCTAATTTTTCCCGCGTCCGGGCGAGTCCCTAATCACGACCTCCTGTTCTTACGCCGAGCGAATGCCACAATCGCAGTGACGTCATCCCCTGCGAATCCAGCCAACCCGGCCGCCTTGTATTCCGCGAGGGCGCTTGCTGCAGTTAACGCCTCGACTTGCGCAGCCTGAGCCGTCGCCAGCGCCGCTGAGAGATCTTTTTGTACGCCGGCAATGTCGAAATCCACTTTGGCTGCGGCGCCCTTGAGCAGAGGCAGCTTGACTACAAAGGCGGGAATCGCGATCGGGCTATCGGCAATGACGTCCAACATTGCATCGAGCGCCAGCCCATTGCCTTCTCCCATGGCAATCGCATCTCCGAGGCTTTGCCAATAGACGGCAAGAACCATATTGACGACGAGCTTCATGGCGGAGCCAGTTCCTACTGGCCCAGTGGAAACGACGCGCCGAGAAAGGGCGGAAAGGACTTCGTTGGCCTTTTCGAGTGCCTCGGCTTTCCCACCGGCAACAACGACAAGCCTGCCCTCTTTTGCAGGGCCGACGGTACCCAGCACGGGCGCGTCCACAAGACACCCGCCGGCGCGCCTGACTAGAGGCTCCAACTTAAGAATAAAACGAGGGCTGACGGTGCTCGTCTCGACGACGATCTTGCCCTTGAGCCCCGAAGAGAGAAGCCCACTCGGGCCAGAATAGACGGCTTCAATGGCGGTCTCGTCAGCCAATGAAACGAGAAGAACGTCGCTCTCGTCGGCCAGTGCACCGGGTGTGGAATAACCACGAGCCCCGCGCGGCAGAAGAGGAGCCACTTTGGCGGCTGACCGGTTCCATACGCCAACGCTAAAACCGTGGTCTAGCAGGCGGCTCGCAAACACACTGCCCATACGCCCGAGGCCCACCACTCCAATCTTCATTTTCGATCACTCCCCAATTGGCAAATATCGGCCGCACCAATGCAAAAGAGGTCTTCGATCGAAAAAATGAGCGCGAAGAACTCGACCAACCAGGATGGAGTGATCGCCAGCGAGATGGGTTGCAGTCAGCTTGCATTCGAGCCACGCGAGCGCACCGGCGATCAGGGGCAAATTGTGCATCCCTAGCTCGACATCCAGATCGGCAAACCGATTGATTTGGGGACTCGAGAATCGCTCCGAAATCGCGTGTTGGTCGTCGGCTAAGATGCTGACTGCATAGTGGGTTGCCTTGGCGAATATCGCGAATGATGAGGATTCGTTGCGTAAGCTCCATTGCACAAGCGGTGGCTCTAACGAGACAGACGTGAAAGAGCTTGCCGTAACCCCGTGAGGGACTCCAGCTGGCGAGAGCGCAGTCACCACTGTGACGCCGCTGGCAAATCTGCTGAGCGTCGCACGGAAAAGCTTGGGATAAACGGGCGTGTCGTTGATCAAAGTTGATTTCAGGTCACGGCCAGAATGCATGATGGCTTCGCGGCTCAATGTTCGAGAAGAAAATCTATGTGGAGTCGGTTGAATGCGTCGGAGGCCTCAAACTGTGGCCAATGTCCACACTCGTTCAGGACAACGTATTTGGCGGCAGGAATCATGGCGGCGATCTGCCTACCTTCTTCGGGCGTCGCGGTAGGATCGTGCGACGTCCAAACGACTAACGTCGGGGCTTTGATTGATCTGTACTGCTCAGGTTCAAACATGTTCCTGCGGCGAATCTCCATTTCCTGGAGGCACAGGATTTGTTGCATCGTCTCCGCCATCCCAGGCTGTGCGTAAATAGCGAAGCGTGTCGCGATGAGATCGTCGCTCACCTTTGACTTGTCGTGCATCAGAAATTCGAGACGTGCCTTAATGATCTCCCAGCTTGGTGTCTGCGTCGCCTCCGTGGATAGCTTCTTTAGCCGCGCCATGACCTCGGGATGCGCGGTCCACCCTCCCGCGGTGTTGAGCACGACGCGGTCGATTGCTTTCGGATGGTGAACGGCTAGGTATGTAGCGACCCATCCACCCAGTGACTCGCCCGACACATGGGCGCGGTCGCGGCCGAGAGCCTTGATCACGGCGAGCACATGAGCCGCATAGTCCGGGATCTCATAAGCGATTGCAGGCTTGTCGGTCCAACCGTGTCCGACGAAGTCGAACGCGACCGTCCAAAAATATTCGCCATGCGGCCCGAGATTGCGTGAATAGGCCTCGGCGTGGCCTCCGGTGCCATGCAATAGGAGGAGCAGCGGGTTGTCCGGCGTACCCGACGACAGATAACGCGTCCGAATTCCTCCGGCTTCCAGCCAGCCTTGTTGAAAGGTCGTCTTCCTGAGATCGGACCACACGGAAGAATAAGCGCTCGGAGCGAACGACGACATTTTAGGCACTCGCGACCCTGAGATGCCTCTGCTCTTCGATGTCCGGCTTACCCGCCAGCGCGAGCGCCTGCGCGACCAGCCTATCGGGAACCTTATCCGCGTACGCGAGGTAGTTACCGGCCAGGTTGCGAACGGGATCACCTGCGTAGTAACGCTCGTATTGCAACTGGCGTTGGCCGAACCCTTCACCGACGAGGTCCCAGGCGAGCTTGAAAAGCCGCACGCGGTCAAGCGACGAGACGCCAGCACCTTGATAGTATCGGTGCATGTCCAACTTCAGCTCGTCGACCAGAAACTCAGCGCCGGATGGCATCATCATGAATCCCCCGGCCGCGATCGTTTGGATTACTTCGACGATGCGCGGATACACGGAAGGTAGAAAGGTTCGGAGCGACTGAAGCGGAGCGAGTGCGGCGCGAACCGTTCCGCGCTTGGTGACCTCGCACTCCACTTCAGATCGGATCAACCCGCTCTTGACAATTTCAACATAGCCAAGACATTCGCCGAGCATCTGCTGTACGTGGAGAAACTGATCGGCCTTGATCGACCGCGCGATGGCCATAGCGACACCGACCGCGAATTGAAGTTTCACCAGCGCCCGCACATTAGTTTGATGGGCCGTGTGATTGCGTAGTGCGCTGTCTGGGTAAATTGCGTTTGAGAGGGCGACGTTGCGATAACAGAAGACACGCTCCCAAGGTACGAACACATTCTCGAAGATCAGCAAAGCATCACTTTCCTCGAAACGCGTCGACAAGGGATGGTCAAAAGTTGACCGCGCGCCGGAAAGGCAATACGGCTCGCGGCAAATCTGCCTCAAGCCCAGGGAATGAGTCGGCACTGCGAAGACAACGGCATGGTCTTCGTCTCCGGGCTGAAGAGTGGGATGGTTGTACATCAGCATCTCGTCGGACACCGGACCGAGCGTCGCGATCATGCGGGCGCCCGTCATGTATATTCCGGCATCGGTTTCCCTCACGACACGCAGGTGCATCGAGGCCTCCGCCTGTTCGGACGAAGATTTCGATCGATCGTTCTGGGGCGATATCAATGCATGGCTCAAAAAGAGATCGTTGTCCCGGACATAGCGATAATACTTTTCGACGTTGTCAGAGTATTCTTGTCCACCGCGACCGAAGACTTCTCGTGCTTCCCACAATGCGAGAAGGGTACAGTTCAGAAAATCCGGTGAGCGGCCCATGAGCCCCAGCGTCATTTCCGCCCATATGCGATAGGCTTCACGGCGCCGAGCAAGATCATTCGAACTTTGTGCCGGCATGAACGCCAAGCCCGCCGGCTCGCTGGTTTCGGGTACCAAATAAGTGAGCTTGTCCCTTAAGGAGGAGTCGAATTGCGTGTCATAGAGTTTGGCAAGTTGGGCCACGCTCGATGAGAAAGCCGGATGTGCGGTCACATCGTCCACACGCTCGCCGCAAATCCAGACCTCTCGCTTGTTACTCTTCAAGCCAGCGATGAAGCTCTTGCCGTTCCTAACAGCCATTGTTCCGTTCCTTGCTAAGCTCTGTTCAGCTTCGGTTGCTTTGCTTTATGTCTAACTTGCCGGCGACGCCGTCAGCACGGCCATCCCAGTGATCCACTCATTGACTGGCGAATAGAATAGAGCTTCTGCCGAATAGGAAACGGCGCGCCCAACCGAACTGAGCGCTGCAACCCAACATCGCACCTCGTGAGCCCCACAGCCAGCCGCAGCTGTGATGGCGTCATCTTCGTCATTGTCGAAGAGAGACAGATTGCCCCTGGCCAAGGATTCAAGGGCGCGGCGGTCCCAGGTGGAGTTGACGGAGCGGAGGCTCGAGCGCCCCGCCGAAAATTCCAGCCCCTCGCTGTAGACACGCCGTTGGCGAGTGACCCGCTCTGGATGCGACAACGGGCCACCTTCAAGTAGGCGTCGGCGAACGGCGCCGGACGCCGACGCCAGTGCTGGTAAAGGCGGATCGTGAGAAAGGCCCCCGGATCCAACGATCAAGATGCGTTCGGGACGCGCGGCAGCCCAGTCCCCAACTATACCGCCCAACGCACGCACGCGCGCGAAAGTAGGTCGGGGAGCAGCGGCACAATTGATGAAGATCGGAATATGTCGCGTCAGATTGCGCTCGGTTGACAGCAACTCGAGCGGTTGGACGCCGCCATGATCTACCTTCATATCGTAGGAAATCGCGATATCGATGCCATTCATTACGCAATGAGTCGCGCAGCTGGCAGCAAGATCCTCGGGAATGTCGAGTATCCCAGGCGCTGTTCCGAAATCGCCGATGGATGCGCCGCGCGCACCGATGCAGAAGCTCGGCAGTAAATTGTATAAGAATCCGTTCAAATGATCGGGATAGAAAACCACGATCAAATCGGGCTCGCCGCGCTCAGCGAAGTGCGCTGCGGCACTTACGGCCGCATTCCACTCAGATTCGATGGACGAGGGCGCCCGGTTGCGGTCCATCAAGGGGCTGTGAGAAATGCAGACAGCGCCAGTTATCACGAGTGACCCTTGGTCCATCGTTGCGCCACAGATGCATTTGAGGATGCTCAAGCACGTGGACACAAACAATCGAAATAGCGTACATGTTCTCTATGCGAACAGGCGAACCAACAGGAACTCGACGCCGAACCAAATCGGCTTACCGAAGCGTGCGGGCGCTCGGACGGGGATTGACGCTACTGGAGATTTTGGCGCGGACGGGTTGGGCAAAGCCCGCAAGTCTGAGTGCGGAGACGGGAATTGATCGGTCTTCGATCTATCGCCTCCTGAACACCTTGGCGGATCTGAAATTCATTACCCGCCGCCCGGAGGACGGCGCGGCTGCACTCACTCATCGCATCTGCCGGATCGCCGATGGAGTGCGCGCTGACGAGGCCATCTTAGCGACGGCAGATCCTCACCTCGCGACCCTGGTGGCAAAGGTCAAATGGCCGAGCGATCTGGCGCTGCTAACCGGGGGCAGCGTCACCATCCAGGATTCCACTCATAGCCTCAGCCCGGTGACGTTCCATCGGGCGACCATCGGGCAGCAGCGATCTTTGATCCGCACATCGCTCGGCAGGGCTATTCTCTCGATGCTGGAGCCCGACGAGCTCAGCATGGCGCTCGAAATTACTCGGCAGATGGGTGGCGCGGATGCGAAGTTGGCCCGCAATCGCGGCGGGATTAAGCGGTTAATCAACCAAATCCAGCAGATGGGCTACGCCGCTGCGGAAGGAGCGGTAGATCCCAAGGTGAGCGCCATTGCGGTCGGGTTCCGCGGTGGCGTCGGAATTGTGGGCTCGATCAATATAGTGTTTTTCCGCAAGGTCATGTCTCCAGCCGAGGCAGCCGATCGTTATTTGCCGGACCTTCAGGGCTGCGCGCAGAAGATCAGCGAGGAACTGACTCAGCTTCCCCGCGGGTTGAATAAGCTAAGTCGGCCTTCTTAGAGGGCGCACTCAAGGGCGACGCCATCCCGCCCCGGATCGGCCGCCCCCTCGAGGCGGTCAGGGCAAATGCGTATGCCGTGAACCCAGCCGATAGAATATCCGAATGGATTCCGGATGACTGTGTATCCGCGTTCTTCGAGCTGCCGCGTCACGAAGTGCGGAATGCGATTAACTACATCGATTGCGTTACTGGTCGAAGAGAAGCGTGGTGTTGCAACCGCCTCCAGCATCGTCATGCCGAAATCAATTACGTTCAGAATCGCCTGAAGGACGCCCATAGCGATTTGGGTCCCGCCTGGCGCTCCCAAAATGATGAATGGCTTGCGATTCCGAAACACGATAGATGGGCACATGGCGCTAAATCGGGACTTGCCCGGTGCGATACTGCCTATGCGGCCCGGCCGTGGATCAAACACTGCCATCGCGCCGTTGTACATGAAACCCAGTCCATCAGTGATCACTCCCGATGGCGCGCCCAACGAGTGCGTCATGGAAACACAATTCCCGTCCGCGTCGACGACGCAGACCTGCGTCGTGTCCTTAGCGATTACGGATTGACTCTCGAGCCGCGGGACGTGTGCACGCACTCCGCTGCGGATCCCATCAGCAATTGCCCTGGCATAATCCTTGGATAGCAGCCGCTCGAGCGGCTGCTCAACGAAACGCGGATCACCGACGTGGCGATCCTTGTCGATGGTCGCACGCTTCATCACTTCTGAAAGGAGGCAAATATAGTCGACGCTGTTGTGCCCCAAGTTGCTGAGATCGAATTCGCTGAGAATGTTAAGCATCTCCAATAGCATCACTCCACCACCTGGTGGGGAATTGGTGGTGATCCTATGATCGCGATATTCGCCAATCAGCGGCGCATTAATGACCGGCCGGAATTCCTCAAGATCACGACGTTGCAGTAGGCCGCCGCCAGCGCTCACGTCGCGGATAATGCGATCGGCAATCTCGCCTTGATAGAAGACGTCAGCGCCTTGATCCGCGATGAGGCGCAATGTGTTCGCATAGTCGAAATTGCGAATCCTCTCACCAGTCCGTTTCGGTCCTCCGTCAGTTCGGCAATAGATTTCGCGACCGGTCCGCGAGAAAGCCAAGCGCGCGTGATTAGCGATGCGACCCATTTCGCCGTCATCGCTCCAGAAAAGACTTACGGCGGGTCGTACCGGCCACCCCTCTTCCGCCCATGCAATGGCCGATTGCAAAAGATCCGACCAAGGTAGTCGACCGTAGCGCTTAGAGGCTTCTTGAAATGCCTTAAGCGTTGCGGGCACGCAAATCGACTTATAGCCGAGATCGTTCACTCGGCCCTTTAAGATAAACCCAAAGCCGTCACGGGCCTCGCCCTCGATGAGGTCTTCCCACATGTTGGGCGCAGCTGAAAGCGGGGCGGGTGAATGGAAGTCGAGATATTCATGCACCGACCTCGATGGCAAATAGGCCGTCATGCTGCCGAAACCGGCGATACCACACATCAACGGATCGATGACGGTTTGGACAAAGCCGCAGGCTATGGCCGCGTCCACTGCGTTGCCACCACGACGCAATATATCTATCCCGGCCTCGGCTGCCTCTGGCTGCGCGGCAACCACCATCCCCGCTCGTTTCATTGGAATCGAGCCTGATGTGTTGAATCACCGTACTGCGTGAAGAGCGAGTAAGAGATCCGGGTCAAGAGAAGTCCAATCTGACTTTTTCAGGTGGGTTTTCCGTTCTAGCTCGATGCCTCCTTGCGCGCAATGTTACTATTTGTGCGCATTGCGCGCACAGCCAATCAGTTGCGCGACTTGCTCGACCTGGCCGGGCTCGAGCCTCTGTGGTGGACGATTGCCGTGTATTTTGTCCCCCATCAAGCTGTAGAACGCGCATCATCGTGGTCGAAAGATTTTGCCTACCTTGACTCCCGTTATGCGGCCACATATCGTCTGTGCGCATTGCTACTATCTGTGCGCAATGCGCACAAGGAGATTTTCATGCGCTTCGGTATGTCATCTGAGGCGGATACTCCGCCGGGCACAACATACGGCACGCGTTACTTCGAGCTTATTGACGAGGTGCTGTTGGCGGAAAAGGTCGGCTTCGATTTATTTGGGACCTCAGAGCAGCATTTCGCCATAGGCGAAGCGACGATCTCGGCGCCAGAGGTGCTTTACCCGTACCTTATGGCGTTAACAAACCGGATCGTCTTCATGCATAAAAGCTCGGTCATGCTGACGCGTGTGAACCATCCGCTTCGCATTGCCGAACGCGTGGCAACAGAAGACGTACTATCGCGCGGGCGTATTGAGCTTTGCGCCGCGCGCGGAAACACAACATTGATGATGCACGCATTCGAGGTGTCGCCCGACGAGACGCGGTCGCAACTCGAGGAAGGCCTTGACCTTGTGAGAGCGGCGTTTCTCGACTCACCGTTTAGCTTTGTAGGGCATCACTACAAGGTACCGCCTCGTTTCTTAGTCCCGAGGCCGATTCAGGTGCCTCATCCGCCGCTTCATGTTGTCGCTACTGGCGAAGATAGCTGTCGGATGGCGGGGAAAAAAGGAATCGGACTGCTAACGTTTTCGAATTTCCTTGGATTCGACAGTCTCGCGCACAACTTTAAGATTTACGATGACGCGTTCAACGAAATCAAACATCCTCATCCTGTTACACGAAACAAAGGCGCGCTCGTCTTTGCATACCACTGCGCGGAAACCACTCAGCAGGCGCAGGAGGAGATAAAGCCCGCGGTCGAAACCTCGATGCTGGCCACCAGCAGCTACAAGAAACTGTCCTCACTCTCCAAGGACTACGCCTACATGAGCTCGCTGCGAAAAGAGTCCGAGGCCCGGAACAGCGACCTCAACTACATGCTTAACCACTCGGCGGGCTTCATTGCAGGCGATCCCGACGAGTGCGTCCGTCAACTCAAGAAGTTCGTTGACGCTGGCGCCGACGATATCTGGCTTCGCATTGATTCGTTGCCCCATGCGAAGCTAATGAAGTCGATCGAGTTGACTGGTAAATATGTTCTGCCGCGCGTGCGAGCTCTCGACCAAACGGTTAAGCCGCACGACGTGATGCTCTCTTCCATCCGCGACAGCCGCGCGAAGCATGAAGAGGCCATGGCCCGGTTCACGCGAGCAAATAGGAATGATGAAGAGCAGAAACCGGGCGCCTCAAACGATCGAGCTCGCGCTTAGCAGAAATGCGCATCGGCGGAAAATGTGGTCAAGAATGGGTCTTAGACGGGGCAGGATAATCGGCGCGATGGCTGACCTGCCGAACGATCCTGGCTCCGGGCAGATCACGCCGCGAGTTGCGGCGGTCCCGCGACGCCCCTTCGGCGCAAGTGTATCAATCAAGAGCTTGCGGAAAAGCTACGGCACGTTTGCCGCGATCGCCGAGCTCTCCATGGACATCGAGGCCGGCGAATTCATCACTATCCTCGGACCCAGCGGCTCCGGCAAGACGACTACAATGATGGCCGTAGCTGGTTTTCTCGATGGCTACTCCGGCCAAATTTTGATCGGTGGCCGTAGAATTGACCATCTTCCGCCGGATCGGCGTGACATCGGGGTTGTCTTTCAGCACCTCGCCTTATTTCCGCACATGACCGTGTCGGAGAACATCGCCTTTCCATTGCGGATGCGCGGTATGTCCCGGGCAGAGATTCGCAAGAAAGTTGCGGATGTTCTTGAGCTGATTGATCTGAGAAATCTTGAAGCCCGGTTTCCTAATCAGCTAAGCGGCGGCCAGCAACAGCGCGTGGCTCTCGCACGCGCCATAGTGTTTTCTCCACCCCTTTTGCTGCTGGACGAGCCGTTCGGCGCACTCGATCGGAAACTGCGAGAACGGTTGCAGATTGAGTTGAAGCAGCTCCATCGACGCACCGGCGTCACCGTTATCCATGTGACCCACGACCAGGGCGAGGCAATGGCGGTCTCGGATCGGATTGCTGTGATGAGCAGGGGACGGATTGAGCAATTTTCCGCACCCGGCGAGCTCTATTGCTCACCCAAAAACCGCTTTGTTGCGGACTTCATCGGAGATTCAATCTTCTTACAAGGAACCCTACGGACCACCGTAGATAGGATTTGTATCGTCGAGACCGATAACGGCATTCGCTGCCGTGCGACCTCCCCCATCCCCATTGCGCCCGGGACGAAAGTCACACTCATCATCCGCCCAGACTCGCTGCTTCTGAACAATGAGGCGCAGGGTATTGGGAATGAATTTTCCTGCGTAGTAGTCGACTTAATGTTCATGGGAGATCGCACCAAATTTGAAATTGCCCTCGGCGAGCGGGACAGGATTACCGCGATCCTGCCAAATCAGAATGGCCGTCCTAGGGTCCAGGTCGGCGAGAAAGTCCTCATTGGCTGGCGCGCCGAGAACGCCTTCGTTTTCAGCCATCAAGAGCCCTAGATGAAACTGACGCTACCTAGCCCACTCCTAGTGCGCGTTGTTTGGGGATCAGCGCGATGACGGGCGCTACCGATGCGGAAGTGGTGTCTCTGAATCGCCACGAAGGGTTGACACGAGGCCGCTATCGGCGTTGGGGGCCTTTCATTCTTCTCTTGCCGGCTGCGATATTGATGATCCCGATTTTTTTTCTTCCGGTTGTAGAGCTGCTGCTGACCAGTGTTCGTGATGTGAGCTGGACCTTTTCAAATTATTCCCGCGTCTTGTCCGAACCGCCGCTATGGGCCGTACTTTGGCGCACATTAGAAATAGCGTTCGAAGTGAGTTTAATTTGTGCCCTCATCGGCTATCCGATCGCGTACCTAATCCTTCGCATTCCCAGCCGCTGGGCGCAGATCGCAATGATTCTCGTCAGCCTACCGGTATGGACCAGCGCGCTGGTGCGATCTTACGCCTGGATGGTCCTTTTGGGCCGCGGTGGACCCGCAAACGAGTTCCTCATCTGGCTAGGGATTACAAGTGCGCCGATTCAAATTCTCTACACACGATTCGCTGTCGTGATTTGCCTGATTCATGTGCTGCTGCCTTTCGCAGTCTTCCCCATACTTGCAGTCATGCGTCGGATCGATGATCGGCTCATGGCTGCGGGGGAAAGCCTCGGCGCGCGCCGTTGGATTTCCTTTCTACTGATCTTCTTACCGTTGAGCCTGCCGGGCGTAGGATCAGGCTTTATTATCATCTTCGTTATGTCGATCGGATATTTCGTCGCCCCCGCTTTGCTCGGCGGGCTCGGCGATACAACGTACATCATGCTAATCGAGCAGCAGATCACCTCGCTGTCGAACTGGGGCGTCGCCTCGGCGATGTCCGTCGTGCTGCTGCTGGTCACTTTGGCGATCGTGATCTTGTTCGGCCGGTCGGCTGGCCTCCTGCGCCCCCCTGGCGACGACACAGAACTGATGTTCCGCTCGGAAAAATCTTGGTTCACGCGCTCCCTTGTCAGGATCTTGCTGAATTGCGTCGTGCGACGGCGGCGGGGGGGGCGAAAAGTGGAGCCTCGATTTATCAGAATACACGCTTCCGCCTCAAGGGCAGGGCTGGCCGTGCAAATCATTGGGTGGGCTGCGATTGTCTTCGTGCTCCTGCCGATTTTAATTTTTTTCCCCCTGAGTCTCAGCGGTAACGCTTATTTGGAATTCCCGCCCTCGTCGTATTCCCTCCAATGGTTCAAGAACTATTTCTCTCGTAGCGATTGGATCGAGGCAACGGTAACAAGTTTTGAAGTGGCGCTGATTGTTGCGGTGAGCGCCACGATCCTGGGCTGCATCACAGCGATTGGGGTGTCGCGCGCCAAATTCATCGGCGGCAATCTCTACCTCTCCTTGTTAATTTCACCGGCGATCATTCCGACCCTTATCATTGCCGTAGCGCTGTACTTCCAATTCGCAAAGCTACAGCTAATCGGATCGGTCACCGCACTCGTGCTTGCGCATCTCATCATCGCGCTGCCCTTCGTCGTTATTCTGGTCCTCGGCGCCCTGCGTCGCGTTGATCTCACCCCAGAACAGGCCGCGCGTAGCCTCGGAGCGGGCCCGATTAGAGCCTTCGTCAAGACGACACTCGTCCTGATACGACCCAGCATCTTGGTTTCGGGCTTCGTCGCCTTCATCGTATCGTTCGATGACGTGATTATGGCACTGTTCCTCAGCGGCACGACCGCGATCACGCTGCCCAAGCGAATGTGGGATGGCGTGCGCATGGAAATCGATCCGACGGTCGCGGCAGTCTCCAGCTTGCTGATCTTGCTTTCGCTTTCGCTGTTATTGATTGCAGAGCTGACAAGTGCACGCTCGAGCAGCAGGTCACAACACGGCGAGAGCGCCTCAACTAGCGGATAGGACTAGGCCTCATGAACGGAGCCGAAAGTCTTGCGCGTACGCTCGTTGAGGGTGGCGTGCACGTTTGCTTTGCTAATCCTGGCACCTCCGAGATGCATTTTGTGGCCGCGCTCGACCGGGTCAAGGAGATGAGATGTATCCTGGGACTGTTCGAGGGCGTCGTTACTGGTGCGGCCGACGGCTATGCCCGAATGAAGGATAGGCCGGCAGCTACGCTCTTGCACCTGGGTCCTGGTCTCGGCAACGGCTTCGCCAATCTCCACAATGCGAGCAAGGCTTACACTCCGATTGTCAACATCGTAGGCGACCACGCGACCTATCATCGACGATACAACTCACCGCTTACCTCAGATATTGAAGCCTTGGCGCGCGTTTTTTCGGGTTGGACTCGAACTTCACTCGATGCGCGCTCGGTGTCGGCAGATGCCGCTGCCGCCATCGCGGCTGCGCGCACTTCGCCGGGTCAAATCGCGACGCTGATCCTCCCGGCGGACGCCGCATGGACCGAAGCGACCGACTGGCTAACACCAGTGCCCAAAGTTGCCGCCTCACCTCGTGTGCCCAGTGATGCGGTACGCACCGCGGCCAAGTTGCTCAGCGCCGGCAAACCGACACTGATCCTCCTTGCCGGCGGCGCTCTGCGCGCGGAGGGCCTAGCCCTTGCTGGGAGCATCGCGAGTAAGACTGGTGCGAAGCTGATGGCGCAGGCGTTCAACGGACGCATTGAGCGCGGCATCGGGCGGGTTCCGATCGAATGGCTACCGTATCCCGTCGATAGCGCGATCAAGGTGCTTTCTGAGTTCCGCCAATTGATCCTTGTTGGAGCGGCAGCGCCAGTCGCGTTTTTTGCTTATCCCGGCAAACCAAGTCTGTTGGCGCGGCCCGAGGCTGAGATACACGTGCTCTCGCGGCCCGAGGAAGATGGACGGCATGCATTGGAATGGCTAGCGGATGAACTCAATGCCCGTGCCGACTCGCTGAAGATCAATTCCTCAACGCAGCGCGGTGCCGCGACTGGCACCGTAACGCCGGAAGCGCTTGGCGCCTCGTTGGCAGTCCTTCTGCCTGAAAACGCGATCGTGATCGATGAGTCGATAACCACGGGAAGGGGTTTTTCCCGGCCTACTCAAGGGGCAGCGCCCCATGACTGGCTACAGAATACGGGAGGATCCATCGGCATTGGTCTGCCCTTGGCTGTGGGAGCAGCTGTGGCGTGCCCCGACCGTAAGGTTATAGCGCTCCAGGCCGATGGCAGCGGAATGTATACACTTCAGGCCCTATGGACTCAGGCGCGGGAAGCCCTGGACGTTACCACTCTCTTATTCTCCAACCACAAATACGTGGGCCTGCGCAACGTCCTTACCAGCATTGCCGGGCCGAATGTCACCGCAAAGGCTTATGACATGCTCGATATCGGCAAGCCTGACCTTGATTGGGTAGCCTTGTCGCAAGGAATGGGCGTCCCCGGAATGCGCGTAGAGACAATGGACGAATTCAATCGCGCATTTGCGGGGGCTGTTAAGTCGCAGGGACCTCGCCTGATCGAGGTAGCTCTTTAACGCTGTGGTGCCGGCGCCGGGTGACAAAAGCTGCGCCGGCAATCACGCGAGCTAATACGGCCAGAATTCATTTGCACACGATCAACAGTAACCCCGCATCCGCGTCACGCCTGTTGCTCGAGCAGCTTTGCGACATCGGACTCGACTCGAGTTCCCTTGAAGAAGTCCGGGTTCATCTTTGCATGCAGCAGGGCAGGATTCTCAAAGACGAATTCACGAAACTCTCCGTTGCTAAGCAACTCGTGCTCGATCAACTCGTGTGCCTCTGCGAGAACTTCCTCCATGTCGGGCACGTCCCAATGGCCGATATCGGAGCTAAAAATCGGCTTTAGCTTAGCACCGAACGGATTGAGCTTGGTGTTGAAGCCGACCGAGACCAGCGGATCATCTGCTTCGCAACCAAAATAAAAGTTTGGCCCAAAAGGCGGGCGAAGGTCTTCCGCGCCCTTGAGATCGAAGCGGTCGAACTCCGCCGGCGGTAACCTGTCGGCTGGCCATCTGCCCAACCTGCCCCATACCATAAAGTCCGGGCCCTTCGCACTTAGCCTGGTCGG
>JACXTT010007632.1_pt1 | contig 15199 bp, 16 predicted proteins | sample 9270951 | NCBI WGS metagenome assembly JACXTT01 (sample SAMN15532306, study PRJNA645909) | rock metagenome | isolation source: weathered quartz diorite | place: Puerto Rico | collected 2017-06-21
GTCGAGAACGGGTAACAAACGCTCAAATCGCTTTTCGATTTCTGCGTCTGAACTCACACTTCAAGTATAGGCTCTCAGCTACTACGTGCAGCACTTATTTCGTGTCGCCGCCTTAGCGCGCGATTTGTGGGCAATCGGGTCTGCGCTGCATCAGTGCAACATGTGGTCTTCGAGTTAGCGACGGAGCGGCAACTCCCCGTGCGGGGAGACACCTTCCTCGCGCCGGTCGCACAGGAGCTCACCGCTATGGTGCAGCACGCGTATCGCGACCTGCAGTGATACCCGTCGCTAAGAAACGCACTCACTCCGGCGTATCCTCGGGCAGGCGCCGAAACTTGGAGATCGCCGGATCGGGCGCACCAAATTCGAATACCAGCCAATCATCATCATCATCTTCGTTCGCCGAAACCTCGACGTGAACAGCGGAGATCATCCGCCCTTCCTGCAGGTAACCAGCAAAAGGGTTAATCCCCGGTTGATCGTTGTCCTCGATAAAGCGATGCTCTTTCATGAAGGCATCGCCAGACATCTTCCCGGCAAGGAATTCGTGAAGGGCGCGAGATGAAATTCGCACGTACTTGTCTCCCCCAAAACGCCATCCACCATGGTGACCCACGCCGACGCGCGATGCTTCCCTTGAAGGTGGTTGAGCGCATTCGTTATGTCGTCAGTCGCATCGGGTAGCACGCTCGTGAATCGTCGCTCAAAGAGCGTTTTCAGATTACGCGCCACCTCTTCGCTTGTCACGCGCGGATTGGGAAATGCACGTGCACGGACACGAATCGGAGCATGCGAGAATCGATCACCGTCGATCGTGCACACAATCACGAATGCGATTGACGTCGTGTCACGCAGGAACCGCTGTACGATGCGCTCTGTTGCGCTGAGCTGCTTGCATCCCGCATCACAGACAATGATGCCTTTGATCCCAGCGTACCCACTCGCCTTGAGCTGGTCCTTTTTCCGCTTCAGCGCATTAAGGATCGGATTCTTGGTCATCGATGACGACTCACGGTAGGACGAGTAGCTCCCACCGCCGAATTGTTGGCCCGGGGTGTACCAGAAGGTGACGTCAATCTCCTCAGTCTTTCGATGCAGCCCGATAGGCGTGTCGGGCTGCACGATGGCCCACTTCAAGAAGTTGTCAAAGTTCTCGTCAAATAAGATCTCCCACCGATGGTCGCGCGGCAGCAGAAGTCGCGGTTTCTCACCTATTCGCTCAGCGCCAACCTTGTAGCTGAAATGATTTGTCGGCAACCTGGCCTTCATCACCCTCCGCCACAGCTCCCGCTCGAAACGCCGCAGCGGGTTCGCTTCCTCGTACGCGCGATCATTCACTGCTACAACATCGACGAGAAACGCCACCGCCTCGTCCTTATAGAGGAAGTCCGGGCGACTAGTGCCGCCCGCATCCGGCTCGTACGCAACGACACCACAGTGGGAAAGACCATACAGCAGAGCAACCTCCCACTCGGTATCCAGCGACTCCGCACTACTCGCGTTAAGACGTTGCAGACGCTGCTCAATTTGCTCCTCTGTGAGGAGGTGCTCGGAGCGAGAGGAGGCGGGCGGTATGGAGGCCGGCCAGGCCGGCGCCGCTCGCGTCGAGAGACAGCAATCATCTCTGCCTCGCCACCGAGGCGACAACCTGCGAGACACCAGTTAGACAATGAGAGTTCCGATGGCGACCAAACCTACCGCACCTGTCGCACGAGTATCGCGTACGCAGCCGGGTTCTGCTCGCGCATGCGCAACAAGCTCGCTACGTGACCATTCGCGACCAACAGCAACCTCTCCACCTCTGCATCGGATATGCGCTGCAGGGAAGCATCATCAAGTAACACTGGCCGGCGACCGGCCTGCAAACGAGCAAAGACGGTGCAAGTGCCAAAGCCGCAAAGCGTTCGTTCCTCACGCCACGAGAAGCTGCCCGATGACGGCGGCGTCGTATTGCACAAAGTACTTTATAGCACAAAGTATACCGTGCAAAAAAGTGCGGACGAAGCGTCCGCACTTCAGCTCAGTGCTTCGAGAAGATCAGCGTTGCGTTCGTGCCGCCGAAACCGAATGAGTTCGACATCGCGTGCGTGAGCTGCTTCTCGCGCGCCGTGTTGGGCACGTAGTCGAGATCGCACTCCGGGTCCGGCTTCTCGTAATTGATCGTCGGCGGCAGCACGCCTTCCTTCATCGCCATCGCGGTGATCGCTGCTTCGAGTCCGCCGGCAGCGCCGAGCAGGTGCCCCGTCATCGACTTGGTGGAGCTGACGGCGACTCTGTAGGCGTGATCGCCGAAGAGGCGTTTGATCGCGACGGTCTCCGTCTTGTCCCCCACCGGCGTCGACGTGCCGTGCGCGTTGATGTATTCGATGTCGTTCGGGTGCAGTCCCGCATCCTTCAGCGCGCGTTGCATTACGCGCATCATGCCGCTGCCGTCTTCGGCCGGCGACGTGATGTGGTACGCGTCGCTCGACATTCCGTAGCCGGTGATCTCGCAATAGATCTTCGCGCCGCGCGCCAGTGCGCGCTCGCGCTCTTCGAGCAGGATGATGCCCGAGCCTTCGCCCATCACGAAGCCGTCGCGGTCGGCGTCCCACGGACGCGATGCGTGCTGCGGATCGTCGTTGCGCGTCGAGAGCGCGCGCATCGCCGCGAACCCGCCGACTGCCAGCGGCGTGATCACGGCTTCCGAGCCGCCGCCGAACATCACGTCGGCTTCATCGCGCTGAATGATCTTGAATGCATCGCCGAGGGCATGTGCCCCCGTCGCGCACGCAGTGGCCGGCGCCGAGCTCGGGCCCTTCGCGCCGAAGCGGATCGAGATGTGTCCCGCCGCGAGATTCACGATCAGGCCCGGGATGAAGAAGGGCGAGATGCGGCTCGGACCGCGCTCCATCAGCTTCTGATGCATTTCTTCGATGAGCGGAAGACCGCCGATGCCGGAGCCGATGATCACTCCGACGCGATCGCCGTCTTCCTTCTTCATGTCGAGTCCCGAGTCGTCGACGGCCATCTGCGCTGCCGCGATGGCGTAGTGGATGAACGTGTCGGACTTCTTGACTTCTTTTTTCTCGATCCACTTCTCGGGATCGAAGCCGCGCACTTCGCCTGCGATCTGGCAGGCGAACGCGGTGGCATCGAACTTCGTGATGCGATCGATGCCGGACCGCCCCTCGATCAGGCCCTGCCACGTCGGCTCGTTACCGATGCCGAGGGGGGAGATCATGCCGATGCCGGTGACGACGACGCGCCGTTTGTTCAAGAGAGCACTCCCGAAAAAAGAGGGTTATTGAAAACGGAATGGTCAGTTCAGATGGCCGGGTCGACGCGTCTGAACTGACCAGAGAGAACTGCGTGCGGATTGTGAGTCGGAAGGCCCTACTGCGCGCTCTGACGCTTGTCGATGTATTCGACCGCGTCCTTGACCTTGCGGATCTTCTCCGCCTCATCGTCCGAGATCTCGACGCCGAATTCCTCTTCGAACGCCATGATCAGCTCGACCGTGTCGAGCGAGTCCGCGCCGAGGTCTTCGACAAACGACGCCTCCGGCTGGACTTCATCCGCGTCCACTCCGAGCTGCTCGACGATGATCGACTTGACCCTATCCTCAACCGACATGGGCATCTCCTCCATCAGATTCCAGGGAACGCAACAATTGCAGGCCGCGTTTTAGCACACGCGCCGATGGCCGACAACCGGCAGGCAGCAGGCAGCAGGCAGTTCTCGGCGCTGCCCGATCCGATACACTGCTCCCCAATGCGAAAACTGGGTTCACTTTTGTTTCTGATCGTTCTGGCTGCGGGCATTTGGGTGGGCGCGCGTTGGATTGCCGGCCGCGGCACGGCAAAAGCCACGATACTTTTCAATAGCGCGGCTGGTTTGCGCAGTGGTGATCCGGTGATCGAGAACAAAGTCGTTGCCGGGCGAGTTACACGGATCGATCGCGTCGATGACCGCGACGCCGTGACCGTTCGTCTCGACGCCGGACATCGACGTGCGATCGTCAGCGACTCTCTCTTCACCATCGAGGATCACAAGTTGCTCGTCACGAATGCCTTTGCAGTTGGCGCACCCGTTGAAAACGGTGCGATCCTTCAGGCAAAGGAAGACAAGGTGAGCCGCTGGCTCGCGAAGAATGGTCCGAAGGTTGAGCCGCTTGTGGAGTCTTTGAAACAAAAAGCCGACAACGGCGTGGAATCGGTGCGCTCATCGTCCAATGAAGAGGCGCAGAAGCTGAAAGACAAAGTCGACGGCTGGGTCGACAAGACGAAATCCAAGATCAGGTAATGGACAAGAAGATCTTTTCTTATGAAGATGCCTGTGCGCTGCTGCCGGAAGTGCAGCGGTTGACGGGCCTCGCGTACTCCGAAGTCGAGGCGTTGGGCGAAGAGGTCGATGAGACCAACGACGAGTTCCGCCGCATCGTCTCCGGATGGGCTGATGCCGTCATCTCCCTCGGCATCGAAGTGAAGGGCCTCTGGCTCGTCGACTTCGACAGCGGCAGCGGCTACTACTGCTGGCGCCACCCCGAGCCCTCCCTCCAGTTTTTTCATGGATATGAAGAGGGATTCCGGGGAAGGGTGCAGTTGAATTGAGTGATGAGTGACGAGTGACGAGTGACGAGTGACGAGTGACGAGTGTTGAGTGACGAGTCGAGTGACGAGACTTACTCATCACTCATCACTCACCACTCATCACTGATTACCATGATCAAAGCCATCGCATTCGACCTCTGGGAAACATTGATTACCGAAGATGCGCAAACGGCGCGTCAGCAGGAGCGGCTTCGTCTCGATCGGATCGAGCAGGCTCTCGTCTCGCGCGGCCAGTCGCACTCCGCCGAGCGCATCGAAGATGCGTATCGCAGGTTGTGGCGCCGCTGCCATGAGCTCTACTGGTCTGAGGACCTCGATGTTCCCTGCCGGCGGCAGGTCGAGCTTTTCCTCGAGGGCCTCGAGCTCGATCCTGCATCGTTCGACGAAGTCGCGCTCGATGAAATCGAGCACGCCTACGCACATGCCGCGCTCGACATTCTTCCGCATCCCGTCGCCGGTGCGCCGGAGATGCTCGCGCAGATCAAACATCAGGAGTTGCCGGTTGGACTGATCAGCAATACGGGCCGCACACCAGGCTACGTCCTCCGGCAGATTCTCGATCGCCTGGGCCTCGCGCAGTCGATCGATGTGATGGTTTTCTCGAATGAGCACGGCGAGTGCAAGCCACGTGGCTCGATCTTCGAACAGTTGCGCGCGGGATTGGGTGTCGAGTATCGAGAGATGATGTTCGTCGGAGACAACCTTTACGTCGATGTGTATGGTGCGCAGCGCTGCGGAATGCGCGGCGTGCACTTCGTTCCCGCGCAGCGGGGAACGGCGGTCGCTCCGCCGGTCGAGCTCGATTTCAAAATCACGCCGGATGCGACGATCTACACGCTGACGGAACTGCCAGGGATCATCGAGAGGATGCGGAATGAGTGATGGGGTGCGCGGGTACGCGGGCTCGCGGGCTCGTGGGTTTCTTCCGCTGCTGTTGATCATGCTGCTCGCGTTCGACGCGACCGCTGCCACCGCGAAGAAGAGGCGGAAGGCGCCGCGGCGCAAGGGCCGGGCGACGCGTGCAGCGAAAGCGCCTGTCGAGACTGCAACGGGTGGTACGCTCAACGAACGTCTGCTGTCGCTCATGAACGGGCGCGTCGGTCAGGCATCCGAAGCGAGTCTGCAGGTCGTCGACGTCGAGACGGGAAGCGTGGTCGCGGAGCGCGAGCCTCATGCGCCGCTCGCGCCGGCGTCAAACATGAAGTTGTTCACCACAGCGGCCGCGATCGATCTGCTGAAGCCGACGTTCGAAGTGCAGACGACGGTCTACGCGCGCGGTGCGGTGCAGCCGAACGGAACGCTGGAAGGCGATGTGAAAGTCGTCGGCCACGGCGATCCGACGATCGGCGGACGCTTCCATGATGGGCATGCGACCGCGGTCATCGATGACTGGGCGACGGATCTCAAGCGCTCCGGCATCAAGACGATCCACGGCAATCTGATCTTCGAGTATGGCTACATGGATACGGACTACATCCATCCGACGTGGCCGGTGAATCAGCTCGTCAACTGGTATGAAGCGCCCGTCTCCGCCTTCACGATGCAGGAGGGTTGCGTCGAAGTGCGCGTGATGCCGAGCCGCTCGGGCAAGCCTTGTGTCATCCAGCTCGAGCCTCCAACGTCCTTTCTCAACATCGACAACAACTGCCGCACGGGCCGTGGCGCGCTCTATGTCACGCGCGCTCTCAACACGAACACGCTGGTCGTGCGTGGCGGTGTGCCGGCGCGGTCGGGCACGAGTCCGATTTTCGTCACCGTCGAAAACCCGATTCAGTATTTCGCGACCGTTACGCACGAGGCGTTCGAACGGAACGGAATCCATCTGCAGGGGCAGATGATCGTGACGCCGCACGATGCGCGTCCTGACTGGCGCGCGGTAACGCAGCATTCGACGCCGCTGAACATCCTCGTCTACGTCGTCAACAAGAAGAGCCAGAACCATTACGCGGAAGAGATGGTGAAGACGATCGGCGCCGAGGTGAAGAAGAACGGAACATGGGCGGACGGCACCGGCGCAGTGACCGAGTGGCTCACGACGAAAATCGGCGTGCCGGCGAACGAGTACCACATGGCGGATGGCTCCGGGATGTCGCGCGACAACCGCGCATCGGCCAACGCCTTCATTCAGTTGCTGCGCTACATGTGGAAGAGCCCGTGGCGCGAGGACTTCGTCTCATCGCTGCCGTACTCCGGTGATCCCGACTCGAAATTCGGCCATCGCCTCGGCCAGGCTCCGTTCGCGCGGCAGGTCTACGCCAAGACCGGCTACATCCAGGGCGTCGTCGGCCTTTCGGGCTACGTCCATGCGCAGAGCGGCAAGATCTACGCGTTCTCCTTCATCTTCAATCGCTACCACACCGGCGTATACGCCGTGCATTCGCTGCAGGATGAGATGCTGAGGGAGATCATCAAGAACGGCTGAGAGGCGCCCACGGACCTATGACAAAAGACAACCTCGTATTCACCGCCTTCGGCTTTCTCCTCGGTCTCGTTCTCGGCAGCATGGTGCTCGGGCCGAAACTTGCGCAGTCGAAGCTGGCCGGAGCCCAACCAGCCGCTGCACCTGCGGAGTCGTCTGCACCGCCGGCGCCGATGGCGCAACAGACGGCCGGCGGCGGAAATCCGATGGGTGCGGTTTTTCAGAAGCTCAACGAGCTGAAGCAGCAGATCGAGAAGAATCCGAATGACGCCGAGGCGCTCTCGCAGCTCGGCGCGATGTACATGGATGCTGGGAAGTTTCCGCAGGCGGCGGAGTATCTCGAGCGCGCGTTGAAGGTTCACGACGATCCGCAGGTGCGCACCGATCTCGGCATCTGTTACCGAAACAATGGCGACACCGCGAAGTCGCTTGCCCAGTTTCAGCAGGTCGTGCAGGCGAATCCGGACCAGTGGCAGGCGCTGTTCAACGAAGTGATCGTGCTCGCGGAGACTCGGCGCATGGCCGAAGCGAAGACCGAGCTCGCAAAGCTGCAGCAATTGCGGCCGGGCGATCCGGACGTGCAGAAGCTGGCGGATTCGATCAAGAACGCGCGCTAGCGCAGGTTGTCGGCGTCAACCGTCCCTCCCGATGCGCCGATCGCGATGCGAACGGCCGCCGTTCCTGCCGGCGTCGTGTAGCGCAGCGGGAAGGTATCGAAGCCGTCCGTCTTCGTCAGTGAAGTGAAGCGCGTCAACGACTCGCCGATTTGTCTCCCCGCAGCGTCGAGCTCGCGAATGGCGACATAGATGTTCCCGCCAGAGTCGAATCGCAGGTTCAGCGTCGTCGTGTAGGTCACGCCGGATGTCGCTGCGATCGGAGTGCTGACTGCTTCAGCAGTTGAACTCGCCGTCAGCCGCAGCGCATAGCGGCCGCGCGACGGCACCTCGGCCTGCCCGAGGTCGAGGCGAGAGAGAGTGCCGTCGCCGGACAGGATCCATTTGTCGGGCGTCGCACCGCCCGATTCGAACGACGGATTCTCGATCGCATTCAGATGAAAGCCGCTCATGTCGATGATCTCGTTCGCAACAGGGTTGTACGTGAAGGACACACCGCGCCGCTTGACGGCATCCTCGAGTGCCACGTCGCGATCTTCCGAATCGTTGAAATGGATCCATACCCAGTAGGTGCCGCCGTCGACGCCCCACTTCTCGAAGAGCGTCGTCAGACTCTCGACGGCCCATTCCGTTTTCCAATCGGAGGACACGGGCCGGTTGATGCCGAGCTCCGGGGCGACGACACGCGCGCCATTGCCGCGTCCAACGATGTCAAAGACGTTCTTCAGAGTTTCGTCGGCCCAGGTATGCGGATCGGCATCGATGCATGGCGGTGTCACGAACGACGGCACATTGAAGCACTTGCGATGTTCGTACATCGAGATCGCGTACGTGCGCTTCGCTTGTGGAACTGTGAGGTCGTCGAAGATCTGGCGCATCACTTCGACCGTCGGCCAGAGGTGCCGGTCCTGCGCATCGGGACCCGCGCCGCTGCGGACGTCGAACATGTAGGCGCCGACCACTGCTTCCGCCGAAAGCCGGCGAGCGTCGATGCCGAGCGACATTGCATACGCGATCGCAGCCTTGACGTACGTCGCCGGTTTCGCCTTCGGACCGAGCCACAGCGGCGGTTCAGCAGGGATGCCGCATGAATCGGCAACTCCGTCGCCACTGGCGTCCACGACATGCGTGTCGCCCTCGAAGAGGATCAGATCGAGCGCGGGATGATTGCCGATCGCATTGAGAATCGGTCCGAGCCAGTTCTTCGAATTTTCGAACGGCTCTTCCATGTGCGTGGAGGCGAGCCGGAGATAGACCTTCATCTTGTGTGTTTGCACGAGGTCGAGCAGCGCACGGAGATTGGTCGTTTCGGTGACCGAAGGTGAAGGCCATCGGAATCCGAGCGGTGGACTCAGCTCACATTTTGGGAAAGTGAAATCGTCCCCCGCGTCGGTCGTTCGCAGTTCGAGTGTGATCGTGTTGACGCCGAGGCCGGAGATCGCCGTGAGTTGCCGCTCCACTTCGTCGCGAACGGTGGAGCCGACGACCGAGTCGAAGTCGTCGAGCTGCCGCACGAGATCGCCGCTCCAGTATTGAGAGGGCCAGCCGCGCCGCTCGAACTGCGTGTAGAGACCGTGAACGGCCACGCGATAGTGACCGAGTTTTTGCACCGATGGGACTGCGCGCGTCCGCCCCTGCATCGCATTCGGCGCGAGCAGGAGAAGGCAGACTGCCACCGCCTTTCTCATGACGTTCGCAGTTGTTGGCTGGACGGCCCGATCGTCAAGGTGTAGACGCCGGTCGGTTTGCGCACGGTCGCCATGCCCTGAAATCCTGGGAACGTCTGGACCTTACCGATGATCTCGCCGCCGTCGGATCCTACATGCTCGTTCACTGCGTCCTCGACGGATGCCGCCTTGCAGGTGTGGAAGGTCACGGAATCGGGAACTGCACCGCCCCTCAGGTCGGCCAGGTGCCTCTCCTCGATCGTGAATTGCATCAACACCGCGTCATTCTCCCGCGAAACGCCCTGCAATTTCGATGCATTTGACCATGTTTTATACTCCTTCAAAGCGAGGCGCGCATGAGCGAAGAGCGGATTCTGAAGGATGTCCCGGTCATCGGCCGTATCGAAATCAACGAGTCGGAGGCGCGGGAGCTGCCGTCATCGCGTTTCGCCGACCCGATCCCGTTCGCGCTCACCTTCGATGACGTATTGCTGAAGCCGGCGAAATCGGAGATTCATCCGAACTTCGTCGATGTCTCCACGCGCCTCACGCGCGACATCCGCGTCAACATTCCGATCATCTCCTCGGCCATGGACACGGTCACCGAGGCACGGCTGGCGATCGCGATGGCGCAGCATGGCGGCATCGGCATCATCCACAAGAACATGCCGATCGATCGTCAGGCCGAAGAGGTCGATCGCGTGAAGCGTTCGGAAGCCGGCATGATCGTCGATCCCGTCACCATGCGTCCCTGGCAGACGATTGCCGAGGCAATGCAGGTGATGGAGAAGTACAAGATCTCGGGATTGCCGGTGACGGATGCGAATGGCAAGCTCGTCGGCATTTTGACGAACCGCGATCTTCGCTTCGAAACGCGCTTCGATCTGCCGATCGCGGAACGGATGACGAAGGAGCATCTGATCACCGTTCCAGTCGGCACGACGCTCGAGCAGGCGCGTGATGTTCTTCACCAGCACCGCATCGAGAAGCTGCTCGTCGTCGACATCAACGGCGACCTCAAGGGTCTCATCACGGTCAAAGACATTCAGAAGGCGCGCCGTTACCCGCAAGCTGCGAAAGACCGGCTCGGCCGTCTGCGCTGCGGCGCGGCGATCGGCATCGGCCGCGACGGGCTCGATCGCGCACGCGCGTTGATCGATGCGAAGGTCGACGTGGTCGTCATCGATTCATCGCACGCACACTCCTCGGCCGTGATGGAGACGATCAAACAGTTCAAGAAAGTCTTTCCCGACACGCCGCTCATCGCGGGCAACGTCGCGACGTATGAAGCCGCGCGCGATCTCTGCGAGCTCGGCATCGATGCGCTGAAGGTCGGCATCGGACCGGGATCGATCTGCACGACGCGCATCGTCGCCGGTGCCGGTGTTCCGCAAATCACGGCGGTGATGGAGTGCGCACGGGCAACGGAGCAGTTCGACGTGCCGATCATCAGCGATGGCGGCATCAAGTTCTCGGGCGACGTGACGAAGGCGCTGGCGGCAGGAGCGAGCTCGGTGATGATCGGCTCGCTGTTCGCGGGCACAGACGAGGCGCCGGGCGAGACGATTCTCTATCAGAATCGGACGTACAAGGCGTATCGCGGCATGGGCTCGATCGGTGCGATGCAGCAGGGCTCGAAGGATCGCTACTTCCAGGAAGATGCGGACGAAGTGTCGAAGCTCGTGCCGGAAGGCATCGAAGGGAAGGTGCCGTACAAGGGCTCGCTCAGCGCGATGATCCCGCAGCTCGTCGGCGGACTTCGCTCGGGCATGGGTCTGACAGGCTCGCGCAGCGTCGAAGATCTCCGCACGCGCGCGCAGTTCATCCGCATCACGAATGCGGGTCTGCGCGAATCGCATGCGCACGACGTGACGATCACGAAGGAAGCGCCGAACTACCGCATCGAAACGAACGACTGATCGCAGAGTCTCGGGCTATTCTTGGCCATGCGAAGGCGTGAGGTCATTCTCTTTTCTCCTCACTTCGTGAGCGAAGCTGCTCGTGAAGGTGCGACCTATCGTGCCACTCCTCCACTTTCGTTTCTCGCGCTCGCAGGCCCTTTGCTCGAGGCGGGTTATGACGTGCGGATCCTCGATACCAAGTGGGATACCGATTGGCAACGCGTCATCCGCGAGCGAATCGATCATCTGCTCTGCCTCGGGATCACCTGTCTGACCGGACCCGCCGTTGCCGATGGCCTCGCTGTTGCGGACTACGCGAAATCGCTGCGGCCTGAGCTTCCGGTCATCTGGGGAGGATGGCATCCGACGTTCGCGGCCGGCCAGGCGATCGAAGATCCTCGAGTCGACATCGTCGTTCGTGGCATGGGGGAGCGTGCTTTCGTCGAAATCCTCGGAGCTCTGGAGCGGAACGAATCGGTCCGCTCGATTCAAGGCATCCATTATCGCGAGGAAGGAACGACCGGCTCGACGCCCGATCGGCCCGCTGAGCCGATCGATCAGTTCCCGCCGCCTGCCTACCAGCTCATCGAGCCGGAGCGCTACATCTGGGCACAGCCCAATGGCCTTCGAACCGCATCGACGATCTTCAGCCGGGGATGCCCCTTCGCGTGCGACTTCTGTCTCGATTCGCGCAACAAGTGGTTTGGTCTTCCAACACCACGAATGATCGATGAGATCGAGTTCTGGCTGCAGAGAGGTGCGAATCACATCCGCTTCTACGACGGAAATTTTTTTCTCGGCAAGCCGAAGATCGTCGACTTCTGCGAAGCGGTGATTGCGCGTGGGCTGCCTTCGCGTTTCCGCTGGACGGCCACTGCCGTTGGAAACCGCGTCGTCCAGATGGATGATGAGCTGCTCGCTCTCCTGGCTCGCTCGGGCCTGAGGCAGGTGGCGATCGGTGCCGAATCGGGCTCCGATGAACTGCTGGCGCGGATCACGAACAAGACGACGGTTGCGCACACGCTCGAGGCGATTCGCCGTCTAACCAGGCACGGCATCAACGCGTACCTGTTCTTCGTGGTCGGCTATCCCGATGAGCCTTCGGATGCACTCGATCGAACGCTGCAACTCGCCCTGGATGCAAAGACGATCAATCCGAACGTCGAGCTCTTTCTCAACTTCACGACGCCGCTGCCAGGCTCCGAGGTCTTCCGCGTCGCGGTCGAGCGCGGGTATGTGGAGGCGCCGAAAACATTCGCCGACTGGGCTGCGTTCGATTACCTGCATCCCAATCTCATTCCGATCGACGATGCGTACGCGCGCCGTGTGCAGCGATTCCTGCGGTACTTCTCCTTCGCGTCGCCGGCGTTGCGTGGTCCGATTCGCGCCGCGCTGCGCCATGCCGCGCAGTGGCGTCTGAAGCGCCACATGTTTTCGTGGCCCGTCGAGCTCGTGACGATCGACGCGATCAAGAGTCTTCGTCGCGCGATCTCCTGACGCGTTCGGTTTGCGGTGCCGCAGTAGAATCGCGGCGTATGCCCGACCTTTCCAACACCCCGGCCATCGACGACTTCTCCATCGAGCTGCGCGATCGCAGGATCGAGTTCGTCGATGGTGACGGCCAGCGAATCGCGTGGTTTCCCGCGTGGGAGTGCGCCGATCGCGACCTGCGCCACTTCATCGCCGCCGACGTCCCCCTCGGCTCAATGGATTCGCCCTACGAAGACTTCGACGACGATTGGCGGATCACGATCTACGAGCATGAAGGGTTCGTCTACGTCACCGAGAATGAAACGAGCTTCCGCGTGACGCGCGACGCGTATCTCGAAGCGTGGGCACGCGTGCTTCACGAATTCAATCCGGTGCTCTCGCTCGAGGAATTGCTCGCGCGCGCTGGACGCGATTCGGAGACCTGACGTATCAGGGAGCATGAGACGTCTGCTGTTTGTTTGTCTGTTGCTCGCGCCGCTCGCTCACGCGTTCTCATTCCGTTTCGACCCGCCTGCTCCGACGAATACGACGACCACCGCGGTAACGCTCGCCGGAATGTGGCCGATCGGTTGCCCGCCCGGGCAACCGAAGATCACGATTGGCGACACCAGAATTACGCTCGATTTCAACGAGACCGGAGACATCTGTCCCGCTGTCATCGTGCCTTTCGAACGAACTGCGAATCTCGGAGTGCTGAAGGCCGGCGTCTACGATCTCGTTGCGATCGGCACGACGCAACCATTTCCGGACGCGACTCCGACGCTTCGGGAGACGATCGCGACAGCGAGGCTCGTTGTGCGCGACGCGGCCACGTTCGCGATCACGCCGCTCGCCGGCCCGACATCCGGCGGGACGAAATTGCGCATCGTGAGCCCCGCTGGGATGAACGTCTTCCCGCACGTTTTCGTCGATGGAGTCGAAGTGCCCTTTACGGCCGACTTTCCGTTCACGGTCCAGATCTCGACACCACCGCATGGGGCTGGCTCGGCCGACATCCTCGTCGACGGCGGAACGGACGGCGTGCGTCTCGCGAAAGCCGCCTTCACTTACTTCGACCCGAGCGCAACGACTCCCGATCCCTTCGTGTTCACGCCGGTTCTCTTTCCTGTCGACTACAACGGTGCAGGCGCACTCGGCGCGCAGTGGCGGACGGAGAATGTCCTGCAGTTGGCGGGTGAGAATCGCACGATGCTCGACGTCACGAACAGTGCCGCGGGCCGCGTGATCAATGTGCAGCGCGATCAGCAATTCTTCGCGAACTCGCGCATCCGCGATCTGTCGCGTTCTGCGCTGACGACGGGCTCGGAGGTGCCAATCGCACGCGAAACCGACTTCCGCGCTTCAATACGCCTGCTCAATGTGCCAACCGGCGATCATCTTCGCGCTCTCGTTCGCGTGTGGACCATCGGTGAGAGCTCACAGGTGATCATCAGCAGTCCTCAAATTCTGACGATCCGCGCGATGACGGTTCCGCTCACCCCTGTAGCAGGTGGAATGAGCTACGGCACGATCGATTTCAGCGGTTTCATCGATCCAGGCAACGCGTTTCTCGACATCGGAGTTGCTGCGAACAATCCGGCGACGCGAATCTGGGGCATGATCAGCGTGACGAACAACGAGACCGGACAGGTGACGATCGTTTCGCCGCAATAGATGAATATCGTTCTCGTACATGGAGTGCTGGGCGCGCATGCGTTCGGCGTGCTTCCTTACTTCAACGGCGTGGAAGCGCACCTCCGCAAGCGCTTTGGCGCCGACGTGCTCGCGACGAATTCCTCCGCGATCGGCACGGTCGTGTTGCGAGCGGCGCAGACGCGAAAGCAGATCATCGATCGCTTTGGCCCCGCGCCTTCCGAGCCGCTGATCCTCATCGCATACAGCATGGGCGGTCTCGATGCGCGGCAGATGCTGACGGATGCTCCGGAATTCGCGAAGCATGTGCGCAGTCTCACGTGCATTGCCACGCCGCATCATGGATCGCCGGTCGCGAGCAGGTTGAATCGGTTCCTCGCGGTGGATGCGGTGCTGGATCTCTCGGAGAGCGGAGCACGGCGAATCGATGCACGTTGTCCTGACTATGCGCACATTCGCTATCGCGAGATTGCGGGCATGGGCCGCGCGCAGGGGGCGAAGACCTCGAAGGCGCTCGGCCTCGCATCGCTTGCCGGCATGAACGGCGAGCATGACGGCGTCGTGTCGTTCGAATCTGCAGTCCCTCAGGGGCGCACACTGCTCGAGCGCGCGGCCGGAGATCACGTCGATCTCGTCGGGCACGATCTCGACGATTTCCCGCTGTTTCGCCCGCGTGCATTCGATCATTTGCCGATGTACGAGAGGATCGTGCTCGACGCGACGTGAGCCGCTCCGCTTTGTTCGTTCCTTCGCTACAAGAGTGATTCGTCATCCCGAGCGGGTGAACGGCGCTAACGCGCCGGTGAAGATCAAATGAACCGTATGCTGTCGACTGCGGGACTCGTCAGTCGAGGCCGTTCAAACAGTGGTGCTGTGTAACAGC
>JACXTT010007633.1_pt1 | contig 15199 bp, 8 predicted proteins | sample 9270951 | NCBI WGS metagenome assembly JACXTT01 (sample SAMN15532306, study PRJNA645909) | rock metagenome | isolation source: weathered quartz diorite | place: Puerto Rico | collected 2017-06-21
CCCGACACGACAGCATTGGAGCAATCCGCATTCGGGGCGCCGCCAGTAAACGACAGGTTAGGACCAAAGACGCTCGCATACTGCATGGGACCGAGATCGGTTCGTGGAACTCCTGCCTGGTTGACCCACGGCGTCGTCGGGAAGGCGCCCGCTAAGTTTGGTGGTTGAGACCATGTGGGTGGCGCATTCAATGGTCCGCCACCATATGCCGGCGCCCAGCCGCGAAAATACCGGTAGATGCCGCGCTGCGCGCATGGAGTCAACGTCAAGGCCGTGAACGGCTCGCGGATCAGTGCCCACTGTTTATCGAATAACCCGAAGAAAAATGTCTTGTTCTTGACGATAGGACCGCCAAGCCTCGCGGTCACTTCCGGCTGATTTCTCCATAGCGGAGTGGAGCCAGTTCGATTTTCTGTCCACGAATGCGCATCCAAAGCCGAGTTCTGGGCGTCCCAAACAACGCCACCGTGGAACTGATTGGTTCCGGATCGGGTCTGAATCTGGAATTGTCCGCCGCCACGACCCAATTCGGCATCGACCGGCGCCAGAATCATTCGCACTTCACCAACCAGATCCGGATTGATGGTGGTTGCCGTTTGCAAACCTGTCGGCCAGCGCCCGCCCGTTATCGGAATACCATCGCGTTGCACATTGATATTTCCCGCGGCGACACCGGCAAATTTCGTATCATTGGCGCCGAAAACGTTGTCCTTCGTCACATTGACACCAGCCATCACACCTACCAGGTCGAGTACGTTGTTGCTGACCAGGGGCAGGTCGACGATCTTTTTCTCTTCCAGCACATTGCCGACCGAAGAACTCGACTCGAGCAAAACCTGACTGGCGGCGACACTGACTTCGACATTAGTCGCCACCTGGCCTACCTGGAGCGAAAAATTCAAACGCACCTGCGCCGCGTTTCCCAGTTGCACGTCTCTATACGTCTGCGTCTGGAATGCAGGAAGTGCCGCGCTGATTGTGTAAGCGCCAGGCAGAAGACTGGCGAAGTTGTACGCCCCGGCGTCGTTCGATATTGCGGTTGCGACGACTCCCGTTGCATTGTTGGTTGCTGTCAATTCCACGCCAGGCAACACAGCGCCGCTGGCATCAGTGACGGTGCCGCTCAGTCTGGCGTTGCTCGACTGCCCAAACGTTTGCACCGCTAGAAAAAGGCACAGACACACCGACTTCAGTAAAGCTCCTCTCATAGATCCTCCTGAACGGGTTTGTGCACACACTCACACAACTTGTTTGATCTTGTTGGGCGCAAGACTACCACTCTATCGAGACAAGAACAAGACGTTCGGTATAGGAATCCTCTTGTGAATCGCGCTGGGATAGAGAGCGCGATAGGTAACAACCCCGTCGCCACCGACGTACCGGGTGTTGTAGTCCAGACGGTAGCGCCTGTATTCCATCGAGTCGGGATAATGGGCGCCCGCGCCGTACGGATATCGAGGCATTGCGTGAAACGGCAGCGGCTCAACGGTGCCGGACAGCGCTTCGTAGAAATCCATGTCCTTCGCAAAGCCGTCCGCATACAGAAAGTAGTCGCGCGACCATCCCGGCCGGACGGACGGCAATGACGACGGATCGAATTCGAGGGCCACTTCATCTCCGGACGCAATGATGGCAAACCGGTCATCGCTTGCGGTCAAAAGCGGCAATACGTCTCCGTACGCCGTGAAATTGCCGGCGTGGCGGGTATAGGGACCTGTAGGACTCACGTCTTCGTACACATAAGTCAGATCGCCGCTCGGATTTCCCTCGACCTGGCGCGGGTAACCATGAAACCGGAGAGAAGCTTCGGCAAGAGGTACGGTTCGCATTTCAATTCCCGCAACATCGGGAGTTTGATCGATGAGGATCTGATCCCAATAAATATTCAGATTCGTTCCGATCCGAATTCGGGAAGTTCCCCTGGGCAGCTTCCCGGTCAGATCGGCAACCATTGTTCGAGCGAGACCCGCAGGAAAACCGATATCATCGCTGACCCGCTTCCATTCCCCGCCTGCTGCCTGGACTTCCACAAACGGAGCCACCGGCTCGATTCCCGCCTGGTGTGCGGCAAAACCTGAAGTCGCGCTGAAGTATTCAATAAATCCGTGCATCAGCAGCCGCAGTGGACCTGCGGTGTACGTCTCAGGTAACTCGATCTCGAGGTAATGCATCTTCGAAAAGCCAGGAAATTGAGCCGCGTCGAACCCGGTGACATACCATCTGTCACGCGCCAGGAGTTCGGGCAACACGTTGCGGCCGGTCCCATCGCGCGCGGCTCGCAGAGGGCGGGCATTCCGGCTCGCAATGATCTTGAACTCTGGAAAAGGAGGTGTGCTTGCGAAGTACTCGTTGGGAAAGACATCCACGCCGGCCGGATGGTCGATCGCAGCCAGCCGCACATGATCGAGATAGACAAGTTCCTCCATGACCTCCGCAAACCGGAAGCTCAGCCTCCCATTGCGCGGCTTCACACGATGGCCTTCGATGCGCAGATACTCCGTCGGATCGGGAGTATTCGTTTCACCAGGACCAGTCCAATGACCGACGATTCCCGCTCCGATCATGTCGGAGATGAATTCGTAGTGCTCGCCGTTCCAGACCCACACGACAGGGCACGAACTGCCGCGTCTGTCGATTTCCCGAATGACATGGCGGCGGCCCGAGGCGAGGTGAACCTCATCCTGCACGACGCCGGTCGGCCAAAGGAGCCGCACGACGTCGGCTTCTTTCGCGTGATCCAGGCCGGCAACAATTTCGAGCGCATTCTGTCCGAGATATCCCGACGAAGACGGTACCTCCCATTTCTGGCGTAGTCCTTCTGCAAACACTTCGACCTTCGAGCCGACACCGTTCCGATTGTCGGCGAGCCCCCGAAGGCCAACACGAACGGATGACCGCCGGTTCCCGCCTGTGTTCTTCAGCAGGATTGGCACGTCATCATTTTGAGTGACGACGAAGTCGGCATCTCCATCGCCGTCGATGTCCGCACTGACGAGAGCCCGGGGACGGTTGAGGCGCACGGACCGAAGCGAGGAGGCCGCTGTGACATCAGTGAAGCCGCCGGTTCCAAGATTTCGGAGCAGCAGCATTTCGCCGGCGCCGCCGGCGCGCTCGCCAACAACAGCGAGATCGATCCAGCCGTCGTTGTCGACGTCGACCGCCGCAATTCCCCATCCTCGACTCCATTGCGGTTCCGGAATATCGACTCTTTCGAATCGCCTTCCCTCGACGTTCTTCCACAGGCTCACGCCGGGCGCGCTCCAGTGCGTGAATGCCAGGTCCATGAAGCCATCCTTATTGAAGTCGAATGCGACGACACCCGCGGGCGCATCCGGGAACGCGGAGGTCCAAGGTTCGGATTGACGGAAGAGTCCTTCACGCGGATTTGTGAACACCCTGGCGGAGCGCCCCGATCCGGTGAGGATGAGATCGATGGCGCGGTCGTTGTTCAGGTCCGAGGCCAGCGCGGCGATGCCCGGCGTGTTACCGCCAAGCCCCGCCTGAGTTGTCCAGTCTGTGAAAGTTCCGTTGCCGTTGTTGCGCCAAAGGACATTTCCGGCATCGGTGAAGCGGCATATATAAAGGTCGAGATCTCCATCGTGATCGAAATCCACAAACGTGAGTCCCAGCGCGAAACCCTGGAAACGAATGCCGGTTGCCGCCGTAACGTTGCGGAAACGGCCTCCGCCTTCATTGTGGTAAATGGCGATTCCATCGGACAAGCCGAGAACGATATCGTCCCGGCCGTCGTTATCGTAATCGCCAATCGTGCATCCATGCGCATCGCCGGCGGACTCGAGTCCGGCTCGGCTCGTCACGTCGGAAAAGCTGCCGCCGGTATTGCGATAAAGAATCACAGACCGGCTGCTATGGCTGACGGGCAACAGCAGGTCGGGACGCCCGTCCGCATCGAAGTCGATAAAGCAGGCGCCGCTGCCTGCGGTCTGCTCAAAAGTGTCGGGCCTGAGACCCTCACCCGCCGCGTCAGCCCGCTGGCTGTCGCGGCGGCCTCTCCCAGAGGGAGAGGCGGGTAATGTGCTGACGGCGAAACGAACGGCGAAATCCTGAGACGCTTGTTCAGCGCCACCCGCAGGCTCCGCCGTTGAATACAGACCCTGCTCTCCATAGATGAGGCTAATCTGCTTTCCGATCTTCGACTGGGTCAGGCGGTCGAACCGGGCAAGATGTTGGGCTGCAGCAGCATCATTTCCGGAAAGCTGATAGGCGCGCGCCAGACCGAATTCAGCAGATAGATGAAGCGGGGCGAGCGCGAGGCACTTTTCGAAAGCTGCGATGGCCTGATCGTAACGACGCGCCTGCATGTGAAGCTGACCGAGGAAGTACAGTGTATCGGCGTCGCCCGGATCGAGCCGGGCGACCTGTTCGAAGGCTTCGATGGCCTCGGCGGTCTGCGCAAGCGTCCGGTAGGCGATCCCGAGGTTGTACCACGCCCGGGCACTGCGCGGCTGACGGCGTGTCGCATCGAGAAGAACGTCGCGCGATTCGGCAAGCTGCTGGCTGTTCAGCAGAGCAATCCCTTCATTTAAGCGGGCCGCGAAAAGAGATGGATCCTGCTTCTCGGCCTGACGGAATACACGAAGCGCTTCGGCGATTCGCGCCTGATTCATGTAAGCGACGCCGAGATTATTCAGTCGAATCGCGGCAACAGGTCCACTCGTGCGCTGCGGAGCGCCCGCGATCAACATGAGGGCTGCAATTGCGGCTGTTATCCGAGGCTTCATCGAAGCTATGAACAAATTTCGCTCAGGCGCATTCCCCTCCTTGAAAAGGAGGGGTGGATGCGGCATTAATGAAAAGTCGCGAAGCCTCCGAAGCGCCGCAGACGGGGTGGTCAGTTCGGCGAAACTCTTCAGGCCTTAAGATTCCGCCGATCTGACCACCCCGCCTGCGCCAACTAAGGTTGCTTCGCAATTTTTTTTTGATCGCGCATCCACCCCTCCTTTGCAAGGAGGGGAATACGCTCGATTCGAGTTGATTCACACACTCTGAAGACTTCCCCATCATTTTTCCCTGATCGTCACAACACCGCCGGCCTTCACATTCATCATCCTGTCCACTTGTCCGCTGGGCCAGTGTATTTCGACAGCATCCGCCTGCGTTCGCGTTCCGAGCCCGAAAGTGAGGACCCTTTCGCTCTGAGACAAATAGCTCGAACCGCTGCGCAGCATCTGGCTCTGTGTCTCGCCGCCCGCCGTAACTCGCACCACTGTTCCGAATCCATCGCGATTGGACCGGGTGCCTTCCAGGCGGAGGCGCAGACTCCGGTTCGTTCCCCCATCATTGCGCAAGAGAACCGCCGGCCCGCCATTGGTGGTCATCACGATATCGAGGTCGCCGTCATTATCAAAGTCTCCATACGCGGCACCTCGGCCAACTCGAGGCTGTCGCATGGCGGCGCCAAGCGACTGCGTCACTTCTGCGAATGCGCCTTTACCGGTGTTGCGGAACACGTGGGGAGGTTGCGCGTATTTGATACGTGGCTGGATTCGCTCGATATCCTTTTCAATATGGCCGTTGGCAACGAAGATGTCCAGCCAGCCATCCAGGTCGTAGTCGAAGAAGAAGCATCCGAAACCCAGCGTTAGAAGACTCGCGCGTCCTACCGCCGAACGTGGCGCTTCGTCGACGAACAGACCGTTGCCTTCGTTGTGATACAGAGCGAGCATCTGGTTGGAAAAGTTGGTAATCATCACGCTCGGATAACCTGACCGGTCGTAATCGGCGGCGTCCACGCCCATTCCCGCGCGCGCGATACCTTCTTCGCTGAAGGCAATGCCGGAGAGAACGCCTCGTTCGGCAAAGGCCCCTTTTCCGTTATTGATGTACAGACGGTTCGGCTCTGTGTCGTTGGAGAAAAGCAAATCGGGCCAGAGATCCTGATTCACATCGAGCACCGCTACGCCCAGCGTCTTTGATGTGTTGTTAAGCAACCCGGCCTTCGACGTCACGTCTTCGAATCTGCCGTTGCCCCGATTTCGCCAAAGGCGGGGCGACGCCCCCTTGTACGATTCTGGAGTACAGTAGGACTTGTTTGCCCCGTCAAGCGTGCAGAACAGATCGGTTTGCGGCGTCCATTGGACATAGTTTCCGACAGCCAGGTCGAGATTACCGTCCCGATCAAAATCCACCCATGCAGCGCTGGTGCTGAACTCGTTGGGTCCGGCGAGACCCGCTTCCCGCGTAACGTCCGTGAACACGCCTTTTCCGTTTCGGAACAAGCGGCTCTGGCCGACCGCCGTAATGAAGAGATCGTCTTCGCCATCGTTGTCGTAATCCCCGACGGCAATACCCAGCGCGTATGTTTCTACGTCAAGACCGGCGGCATGGGTCACGTCGGTAAATGTTCCGTTGTGGTTGTTGCGAAACAGATGCAGCGTGGAAGTTCGACGGTGCTGGCTGGGCCCGACCGGCCAGTCCATTCCGTTCGTGAAAACGAGATCCTGCCAGCCATCCCCATCGTAGTCGATGAACGCAACGCCCGGGCCAAGCGTTTCGGGCAGATATTTTTTGCCGAATGCGCCGTTGTAGTGTGTGAAGGTCAGACCCGCGGATTTGGTCACGTCTGTAAATTGGATAGCGAGTTGTGCGCCTTGGGCGAGTATGGAGATCGCGATGGAACCACACAGAAACAACAAATAAGGCTTCGCGCTGACGCGCTTGCGCTTCGCGGACACAAAGAAAGCGCGGTTCACTTCGTCACCACCGAAACGTGTTCGTGTATCGCCTGCCGTTCGTTGTTATCTTCGGGATGGCTGATCAGGTAGGGACCGGCAATCGCCTGCGCCGACTCATCAGCCTTGAAGCGCAGATACCGTTTCTGATGCTCCTCTGCGCGATCGTTTTGTCCAAGCCCGATGTAACAGAGCATCAAATTGTAGTGAGCCTGCAGATCCTCCGGGTCGATGTCCAGCACGTTTTGGAACTCCCGAATCGCCTCGGCGTATTTCTTCTGCAAAAACAAAATCCGTCCCGCATCATTCCGCACAACGCGGTCTCGGGGATACTGCGCGATGACTTCGCGCAAATGCGACAGCGCATCGTCATAATGACCTTCCGCCCGAAGAACCCGCGAATAGAAAAAATGCGCGCGTGGCAGGTTGGGGGACAAGGCAAGCGCTTGATTGAGAGCTGTGCGAGCGCCGTCCAGATCTCCCGCTTGAACGCGGACTCGTCCGATGTTGACAAAGCCGTCGGCATTCTTCGGATCCGCTTCGGTTGCGCGCGTAAATGCAGCGTCAGCACCCTTTAAATCTCCCTGAAGAAGCAGTCCAATGCCATAGTCGTTCCATCGCTCCCAATCGGACGCGTTCACGTTCAGCGCATGCGTTCTCGCAGCGCCGCTTGAAGCGATCGTCAGTGATGCGCTGCCTTCCGCCAGCGTGACGACAGGCAAATCCGGAACGGCCCCGCGTTGTTCAGCGAAAGAGAATTGCGTGTTCGACCAGGCGAACTTGCGATAGTGAAGTCGCGCTTTGAGCTGAATGCGCCCGCGCGCGTCTTTCGGAATCGTAACGCGGTAATGCACGGTGTCCGCCGCGCCGGGAGGTATCAGGCGCACGTATGCGAGCGAGCGTGTGGCCCACGCATTCCGCTTGTTAATGGGATTGCCGTTTCCGTCGAGTTGCAGCGAACGGTAGAAGTGGGCGCTCTTTTCGACCGGACCCTTCCCGCCCTCTTCGACCATGCCGCTCCAGACAATCACTCGCCCGTTGTCGTCGATCCCCTGCCATTCGGTCCAGACCGCCAAAGCATCCACCGTTCCTCCTGGAAAGAAATGCCCGATTTTCCGGGTGCGGACAACGACCTCCACACGGTACGTCTCACCGGCTGTCACGACTGCATCCACGCGATCCAGGGGACCCACGAGCGGTAGGGCTTCCCCGTCTCCCGCAGCGGCGCCCACGTCTGATTCTTCGCCCACCGCAAATGTCGTTGCCAATTGCGGGCCGGGCGAAGAGCCGGTTAACGGCTTCACCTCGCGCGCCGGTGAGATTCCGAAGACGTCCACGCTCAGGATGTTGTTTTGAAGAAACTTTACGACGGCGCCCATCTGATTCGAGTCCTTGTTCATCAGAGGAAGAGCCGTGTTGGCTCCGGGAAAACGGTGCGAGTGAACTTTACCGTTGATATTGCCGGCATCGCGTGAATCCAGAAGCGGCATGTGACAGTCCGCGCAACGTTGCGGCTTCGCCGGATAATAGAATGACCGCCCGCCAAAACCCGACACGCCGCTGGCCTGCCAATTGTCATAGTCGTTGAAACCGCGAATCCAGCGGTAATTGTTGACATGGGTGTCCAGGTGCACCTTATGACAGGCTGAGCAAAAATCGGCGGTCTGACTCCGCACAAACGGTTTCATAAACGTACGGCGATGCGGTTCCGGATTGAGATGTACAAGCAAATCGTGAAGTCCTTGCACGAGCCTGTTCGGGCTGGCCGCAAGTTCGGCCAGGCGCGGGTACTCGAGCGTGAAATCACCTTGCCCCATGGTGCTCTTCACAGCGGCGATGGAATGACACATGACGCAGCCGAGTCCGGCGTGTGCTTCGGGTTTGTCGGTCAACCCGCGAGCGGGAGTATCAAACATTCCGCTGAAGAGCAGCGCAGGATCATGACAGCCTGCGCACCACTTCGACGGCGGGACGCCCACGTTGTCCTGCATGTATTCGATGCTCTTGCGATACCACTGATTGTTGAATGACGAGAAACGGTGAGCCGAACTGCTCCACTGCTCGTAGATATCGGAATGACACCGTTGACACGCCTGGGATTCCATGAAGAAGCTCGAGGGAATCCTGCCGCCGTGACTCGTTTGTGCCGAACTCGGGAAGAACAGGCCATTCGTGCCGTCGCCTTCATAGGCCTGCGATTCCGGCGGCATCCTGGGATTCCGAATGAGATAAGTATCACGCCAGCGAATTTCCCGCACGGTCCAGGCGGATAGGGACAGCACCAGCACTGGGGCAAGCAGCAACCCGAAAGCGATAAGCCGACGCGGTGTCGCAGCCGCAATCAGCAGAATCACACCTAAAACAGAAAAACCAATATGTGTGTAGAGCAGCGAGGCAAAGGGCCGGGATGCGCCAGTGAACGCGAGAACGATTCCCAGTCCTGCACCTCCCGCCGTGACGAGCCACGCCGGAGATGGACTCCGAAGTAAAACAGGGATCACCAGCACAACGAGCAGGAAACCTGCCACAACGTGTACCAGGACCAGCGCGAGGTATGGAATCGTCGCGGATGGAAATGCGTAGAGGTAGACCGCGCTCAGCACAGCAACAACGAGCGTCGTCGTCATTTGCAGCCCTGCTCGACTACAGCCGCCACTGCCAACACGCGTTCCTCCTCCCATGGGCGCCCGACAATTTGCACTCCGATCGGCAGACCTTCATTGGATTTGTCGACTGGGACCACCGCGGCGGGATTTCCCAGAAGGTTGAACCATTGCGAATAACTCGATGCGTCGAGGTAATGCACGGTTTGACCATCGACATCCCATGAGCGCTCACCGTGCCGGAAGGCGGGAACCGCGTTCACAGGGCATAGCAGGATCGGGTAACGGTCCATCTGTTCCAGGAAACGAGAACGTAGGACATCGCGCTCGAAGAGTGTGCTCAGGAGAAGTTCGGCGGTCAGAGGAGGATCGCCGGCGGCCGCTTCTATGATCTCCCGCACGATCGAATACATAGCCGACTCACGATCCTTATACGCCTGGCGCAAAACCATCGCAGCGCCATCGATAAACAGTACGCGCCATAGCTGACGTGCCTCCTCGAGTCCTTCCGGCCGGAACGGCTCAACGATAAATCCGGCGTCGGCGAGCGCTCGTGCAGCGCGCTGGATTGCGCGGCGTGTTTCTTTCGTTACCGAGGTACGACCGTCGTCCTCGAAATAACCGACTCTCGCTTGCCGGAGCGATGTTTCAGGGGAGGCGCGTAGCGGAACGGGCGCAGCAGAGGGATCGCCATTGTCGGGTCCGGCGATCGCCTCGAATATCAATTGAACGTCACGCACGGTTCGAGCCATGGGTCCGACGACGCCAAGCAAAGCGAAAGGACCCACCGACGCCGGGAAGTGACCGGTTGCAGGAATTCGCCCCGGCGTCGGTTTCAAACCACAGATGCCGGTGAAATGCGCAGGAACACGAATCGATCCGCCTCCATCACTGCCGATTCCCGCCGCTGAGCAACAGGCGGCAATTACAGCTGCCTCACCACCACTGGAGCCGCCCGGAGTCCGTTCCATATTCCACGGGCTGTTCGTCCTGCCGTACAGTGCGCTGTGCGTCTCCCAGGCCATGAGAAATTCCGGAACCGTGGTATTTCCGAGAATGATCGCGCCCGCGTGTTTCAAACGCGAAACCAGAGGCGCATCCGATGACGCCCGGTAACCTTCGCGAATCCGCGTTCCAGCTTCGCACAAGAGTCCGGCGACGTCGATGGAGCTCTTGATCGTGATGGGAACGCCGTGCAGAGGGCCAACGGATCGTCCGCGGCGGATTGCCTCGTCCGCCTCCCTCGCCTGCAGTGGCGCCCGGCTATCATCGATCGATACAAACGCATTGAGCTTCGGATTCCATCGCTGGATTTGTGCGAAGTGTGCCTCCAGCAGTTCTGTCGCAGTGAAACGTCCCTCTCGGATTCCGGCAACCATCTGCCACGCAGGAAGCTGGGCTAGATTGGACATAGTGGCGGCATGCTAACAGAAATATTTCTTTGTCTTCAATCAAGGCTGGCGCCAAGATCAGCGCAGCGCTTCAGACTGCATCGGGAGGGAGGACACGAATATGGAAAAGGACATGACACGGCGAAAGTTGTTGCAAAGGGCGGGATGGGCGATAGCCACGGCAGCGTTTCCACATATAAAGGTTGCAGCCGCCCAGGAAGCGAGCCCGGCCGCCGCCGAGGCGACAGTGAGCTCCGTCATGAATAGGCTCAGTGCATACATGGCCGAGGCCCGGGGCCGTGGCCTGCGTGCCGACGTGATCGAGAAGGCCAAGCACCACATTCTCGATACCTTCGCAGCGATGATTTCGGGATCCGAGTTGCCTCCGGGACGCGCAGCGATCCAATTTGTGCGCGCTTATGGCGGGAAAGAAGTCGCCACAGTCGTCGCATCCGATATCGTGTGCGGTCCAATCGAAGCCGCCCTGGCCAACGGCGTCCTGGCGCATGCCGATGAAACAGACGATTCGCACGGGCCATCGCGGTCTCATCCTGGCGTTTCAGTTGTCCCCGCGGCCCTTGCTGCCGGCGAGCACTTTGGGATCGGCGGCACGCACTTCCTCCGGGCAGTGACGCTCGGTTACGACGTCGGGCCACGCATCACCATGAGCATGGGCGGTCCGGCGTACCAGACTGCAACACACAGGAGCACACACGGGACGGTCGCGACCTTTGCCGCCGGCGCAGCAGCCGGATGCGCGGCCAGCCTGGATGCGCATCAGATGCGGTTGCTCCTGGATTACTCCGCGCAGCAAACATCGGGAATCGGTGCCTGGACGCGAGACACCGAACACATGGAGAAAGCGTTTCTCTTTGGCGGGAAACCGGCAGCCGGCGCGGTCACTGCCGCATTCCTGGTTCAATCCGGTTGGACAGGCGTCGATGACGTTTTCTCCGGTCCCGACAATTTCTTCGAGGCACTTGCTCCCCGTGAAAACGGCGCGATCAAAGCCAATCCGTCGATGCTGGTCGAGAAACTCGGAGAGCGCTACGAGATAACGCAAACGAACATTAAGAAGTGGACGGTCGGTTCTCCCATTCAGGCGCCGCTCGATGCCATCGAGGGTTTCTTCAAGAAACGCTCGTTTGGCGCCGATGACGTGCGCAAGGTCGTTGTGAGAATTGCCAGCGATGAAGCCGCAACGGTGAGTAATAAGGAAATGCCGGACATCTGCATGGAGCACATGGTCGCGGTGATGCTGCTCGACAAGACCGTCACGTTTGCTTCCGTACATGACAAAGCCCGCATGAAAGACCCCACCGTGCTGCGCCATCGCGCCAAAGTCGAGGTTGTCTCGGACCCGCGCATCGATGCACGCCGTCCGCGACGCGAGGCAATCATCGAGTTGACATTCGCCGACGGCTCCCAGTTGACAGAGTGGGTCAAAGACGTGCGCGGTACTGCGGAGAATCCCATGACGCGCGAAGAGGTCGTTGCCAAGGCCCGGGATCTTATTTCACCGGTCCTTGGCGCCGCGACCAGCAACAACCTCATTGAGAAAGTGCTGAACCTCGAAAGCGTGAACGACATTCGCAGTCTTCGACCAATGTTGCAGCTGCTGTAACGGCGCTCGCTCATAGAAGAATGAGAACGAATTGGAATCAAGCATTATTCCCCTCCTTGAAAAGGAGGGGTGGATGCGCGATCAAGAAAATATCGCGAAGCAACGTTGTTCGCGCAGCCGGGGTGGTCAGATCGGCGAAATCTCAAGGCCTCAAGAGTTTCGCCGAACTGACCACCCCGTCTGCGGCGCTTCGGAGGCTTCGCGACTTTTTATTAATGCCGCAGACACCCCTCCTTTGCAGGGAGGGGAATGTGTCCGCACTGAGACGGTCTGCCGATTCATTCACATCTTCATAGACTGCCGCTACAGCTCAATTGGAATCGTGATGGCGCATGACGAACTTTCCGATCAGGTAGCCGAGGGCACTTCCGATCAGGACGTCTGATGCGTAATGACGCTGTCCAGACATACGGCTGAAGCTCACCGCTGTCGCAAGACCGTACATGCCGAACTTGATCAGCGGCTTGTCGTGATATTCGCTGGCGATCACCGTCGCGAGCGCCCATGTCTGCATGGCATGACCGGACGGGAAGGATTCACCGCCGGTCCAGAAGCCTCCGTTGCCACCGTCACCAGGCCGTTTCCTGTCGGTGATCGGTTTGATCACATGCATCACAATGTTTGCGTAACCGACTGCCTGAAGACCACGAAAACCCGTTTCCGTCATCCGTTCGTCAGCTTTCAATTTGCCTAGAGCCAGAAGTGCGCCTGCCGCGCCGAACGTCGGAAGGGGTCCACCAATTTCTGAAAAGCGCAGACTGTCCTTCTGGAGCGATGGGTGCGTCGCTAATGAATTGCTGATCTCTTGATCCTTTTTGAAGGCTAAAAAGGTGGCAGCTCCCAGCGGCAACAACCATCTGGCATCTTTTGCACGAATATGAATCGGGCTTGTCCAGATGGCTTTCTGGTCCTGAAGGAACTGGTCGACAAAACCTTTGGTTAAAGGTTGGGTCTCCGATGGAGACTCTGAAACAGGCGAACTCTGCGGTTCTGCTTCGGTGGCGGCAGCCGGTGCGGCTTCCGGAACCGGCAACGTCTGGGCGCTGACCGAAGTTAAGAACGTAACGAAAATCAGAAAAATGCTGATCGAAAAACGGGTGACGGATCGGACAGGCATGAACTTCCTATTCTTTGTTACGGCTGGTTGGGGCTGAAACCCACGCTACAACCGGGTTCTAGCGCAGGCAACTATACTCCGGATTCGATCGGGCGTGTTGAAAAAACTCTTTTGAACTGTAGCGGCGGTCTATGACTGCCGGCGATTTCGTAACCTGCTGTACTGTCGGCGGTCATAGACCGCCGCCACAGTCGGAATGTCGAAATTCTGCTAAAAGACCCCACTACCCGTTGTGCTACGCTCGCTCCCATGAATCTCCCAAGGATTGCCGTTATCGTGATGGCGCTCGCTGCCGGGGTGATGCCTGCACAGCAACAAACCTACATCTTGAAAGCCGCCCGCTTATTTGACAGCACGACGGGCACGATGATGCAGCCCGGGATCGTCACCGTTACAAATGGCAAGGTGCAGTCGACAGGCGGTTCTGCGATCCCGGCGGGGGCGACCGTTATTGATTTGCAAGATGCGACGCTGCTTCCAGGTTTCATCGATGCCCATACCCACCTCACGGCCGATTTCGATCCGGACTACGAGGGCGCTCAATTGCGCGGCCTGCAGCGCACCGTTGCCGAACAGGCGATTCGAGCTGCCGAGAACGCGCGCAAGACTCTGATGGCCGGCTTTACGACCGTTCGAGATCTCGCAAGCGACGACTTTCTCGATGTCGGCCTGCGGAATGCGATCAATGCAGGCGTTGCTGCAGGGCCCAGGATGCTGATCTCGGTGCATGCGCTTGGCTCGACCGGAGGCCATTGCGACGGAGGCGCCGGATTCCGTTTTGGCGTACTGAATCACGAGACCGGGCCTGCCGACGGCGTTATCAATTCCCCTGACGACGCTCGCTATGCCGTGCGATTCAACATCAAATACGGAGCCGACGTCATCAAAACCTGCGCGAGCGGGGGCGTTTTATCGCCGACAGACGACGTCGACACACCGCAACTCACTCAGGCCGAACTGAATGCGCTGGTCGAAGAGGCGCATGGGCTGCGCCGCAAGACCGCAGCTCACGCGCACGGAGCGGAGGCGGCAAAGCGCGCCATCCGGGCCGGCATCGATTCCATTGAGCACGGAACGTTTTTAGATGACGAAGCCTTGCGGATGATGCACGACCGTGGCGTCTTCCTCGTCCCGACACTGGCGACGCGCATTGGCCTCGAGGCCTCGAAATTTCCTCCCCGCGTTCAGGCGAAGGCCGATGCCGCTTTGAAGCAGCAGGACAACATGGTTCGGCGAGCGATCACGCTGGGTGTCAAAATCGCGCTGGGCACAGACGCAGCAGTCTATCCACATGGCCGCAACGCCGAAGAATTCGCGTTGATGGCTGCCGACGGACTGTCGCCCGCACAGGCCCTGCAAGCAGGCACTACATCCGCCGCGGAACTCCTCGGGCTGGGCAATGAGATCGGCGCGCTGAAACCAAGCTTTCTGGCCGACATCGTCGCCGTGCGCGGAAATCCTCTAACGGACATTCGCGCGACGCAGAACGTTATTTTCGTAATGAAAAACGGCGTCGTGTATCGCAACGATCAGAAGCCCAATTGAGCCTTTTCCCCTCCTTTTCTAAGGAGGGGAAAACTATTTCGGCAGCGCTCCCTTTCCATCCAGAACAAAGGTCAATAGCTTCGGCGCCGCGGTCCCTCCCGTAGTAGCAACATTGCCCGGCACGGCCCCGGGCGCGGTCGGCGGGGCGTTGGGTAGTGGAGGCAGGACCACTCCCTGGCCGCCAAGGAAAGCGACGTACTGTTTTCCATCGAGCATATAAGTGATCG
>JACXTT010007634.1_pt1 | contig 15198 bp, 11 predicted proteins | sample 9270951 | NCBI WGS metagenome assembly JACXTT01 (sample SAMN15532306, study PRJNA645909) | rock metagenome | isolation source: weathered quartz diorite | place: Puerto Rico | collected 2017-06-21
ATGCGCACTTGCTTCACGCGGGCTTCGATGTCGGCAGCAGCGCCAGCACCGTCGATGATGATGGTGTTTTCCTTGCCCACTTCGATGCGCTTGGCGGAACCCAGGTCAGCCAGCGTCACTTTTTCCAGCGACAGGCCGATTTCTTCGGCGATGACCTTGCCACCGGTCAGGATGGCGATGTCTTCCAGCATGGCCTTGCGGCGGTCGCCGAAGCCAGGAGCCTTCACAGCCACCACCTTCAGGATGCCGCGGATGGTGTTCACGACCAGAGTTGCCAGGGCTTCGCCTTCGACATCTTCAGCAATGATCAGCAGGGGACGACCGGCCTTGGCGACTTGTTCCAGCGTGGGCAGCAGGTCACGGATGTTGCTGATCTTCTTGTCGAACAACAGCACGAAGGGGTTGTCCAGCAAGGCAGCTTGCTTTTCGGGGTTGTTGATGAAGTAGGGGGACAGGTAGCCGCGGTCGAATTGCATGCCTTCGACGACATCCAGTTCGTTTTGCAGGGACTTGCCGTCTTCCACGGTGATCACGCCTTCCTTGCCGACCTTGTCCATCGCGTTGGCGATGATTTCGCCGATCGATGTGTCAGAGTTGGCGGAGATCGAACCGACTTGGGCGATTTCCTTGGAAGTGGTGGTGGGCTTGGAGGCCTTCTTCAGCTCTTCGATCAGGGCAGCGACGGCCTTGTCGATACCGCGCTTCAGGTCCATCGGGTTCATGCCGGCGGCCACGTACTTCATGCCTTCGCGCACGATGGCTTGGGCCAGCACGGTAGCGGTGGTGGTGCCGTCACCAGCGTTGTCAGATGTTTTGGAAGCAACTTCCTTGACCATCTGTGCGCCCATGTTTTGCAGCTTGTCTTTCAGTTCGATTTCCTTGGCCACGGACACACCGTCCTTGGTCACGGTGGGGGCGCCGAACGAGCGTTCCAGAACCACGTTACGGCCCTTGGGGCCCAGGGTTACCTTGACCGCGTTGGCCAAAATGTTCACGCCTTCAACCATGCGTGCGCGGGCTTCGCCGCCGAAAATTACGTCTTTTGCTGCCATGTTATGACTCCAAATTTAGGGGAAATGTGTTGCTAGCCCGCGTAGATATTGCGTAACTAGCTACGAATTCAATAGCGTTTTAAGGCCTGGGATTACTTGGCTTCGACAACTGCAAACAGGTCGTCTTCCTTCATCACCAGCAGTTCGTCGCCGGACACCTTGACGGTCTGGCCGCTGTACTTGCCGAACAGAACACGGTCGCCGACCTTGACGTTCATGGCGATCAGTTCACCCTTGTCGTTCTTTTTGCCAGGGCCCACGGCCAGCACTTCACCTTGGTCCGGCTTTTCAGCAGCGCTGTCAGGAATCACGATGCCGGAAGCGGTTTTGGTTTCGTTCTCGACGCGCTTGACGATCACGCGGTCTGCCAAAGGACGCAGTTTCATGAGGAATCTCCTAGGTTTTGAAACAGTGGTAAACAAAGGCCAACTTAGGAACTTTCATAAGTTGGCGCTCATTAACTTGCGACAAAGGTGCTGTTAGCACTCAATACCGACGAGTGCTAATGATAAGGGCTTTTTGGATGGTTTCAAGGGCGGGGGCGTTTCCCCGGCCATTTGTTGGCTTCCCTGTGCATGGTGGAGAAGACCGCAGGACGGCGTTGACAAGGCCGGCAGGCGCGGCCACCATGGTCCAGCGCCGCCCATGCCCAACCAGACGGTGGGCTCGTGGGGGTGGCCCGTTCCTCGGGTCTGGAGCGCCGTTCAGGACTTTCCAGGAGGTCTCATGGCTGAAAGCGACAAAGTGTTCGCAGGCGCTATTCCGAAGTTCTACGACACGCTGATGGTCCCCTTGATCTTCGAGGCCTATGCCGCCGACCTTGCCAAGCTGGTTGCCGATCTGGCTCCCGGCAGTGTGTTGGAAACAGCGGCTGGCAGCGGGGTGGTCACGCGGGCGCTGGCGCCCCAACTCAAGCCCGACGCGCACTATGTGGTGACCGACCTCAACCAGCCCATGCTCGACTATGCCGCCACCCGACAGGGGGCCGACAGCCGCATCACATGGCAGCAGGCGGACGCACTGGCCCTGCCGTTCGACGATGCCGCGTTCGATGTGGTGTGTTGTCAGTTCGGTGCGATGTTTTTCCCCAACCGGATCGCCGGCTACGCTGAGGCCCGTCGCGTACTCCAGGTCGGCGGGCGCCTTGTCTTCAGCGTGTGGGACCGCATCGAAGAGAACGCCTTTGCCGACGAAGTGACCAACGCCGTGGCCACGCTGTTCCCGCACGACCCGCCACGCTTCCTCGCCCGCACACCACACGGCTACCACGACACCGCATTGATCCGCGAGGAACTGAGCCGCGCAGGCTTCACCGACATCACGATAGCGACGCGCGAGAAGCTGAGTCGCGCGCCTTCGGCACGCGCTGTCGCCACCGCCTATTGCCAGGGAACGCTGCTACGCAACGAAATCGAGGCACGCGACGCCAGCGCGCTAGCGCGCGCTACGGACTGCGCGACACAGGCGATCGCCAGTCGCCATGGAGATGGCCCGGTGGCTGGAAAAATTCAGGCGCACGTGATCGTGGCGGCGCGATAGCCGGGTGCATCGCCCTGGTTTTCGGAACAGGCGCTTAGCCCAACAGCGCGCGCAGCACCGCAATCGCGTAGACCAGGAAGGCCAGCCAGGCCACGGTAAACAAAACGGTACGGGCCTTGAGCATGCCCGTGCCACTCCAATGCACCGCGACATGCAACAGGCGCGCATAAAAGTAGATGGCCGCGCAAGTCTGGGTGAGCCCTGTTGACAAACCAATGGCATTGCCAACCAACACCACCACCGAAAAAACCACCAAATTCTCCACTGCATTGGTGTGCGTGCGGTTGGCACGCATGACCCAATCCGGCAGGGGTGAGGTGGGCGGTGTGCGGTACATCGCGTCGGTCAGCGGTCCGCGGGTCTTCACATACCCTACCACCACCGGTATCCACAACACGCCGGTCAGAATGGCCGTGAGCACCAGGTAAAAAAGTTCTACTTTCATGGCGGGCTCCAAGAGTTAACCTTGCTGAGAACAACAGCCCGGTGTGACGGCGCTGTGCCAGCCATTGTGCTCCTGTCGCAGGCATCCGACGGCCTGCTCTCGCGATGTCGGTCGCCTTGGCCAGGGGCTTTTTTGGATTTTCCGTCAGACGGTTCCCTCTTCAATACCGTTGCCATTCACGCAATGCATGGCGCAAAGGTCCAAAACGCATTGGACGGACGTCCCAAAGTTGTCAAGAATCGCGGCTTCCAATGGACCGGGTGAATTTCGCATCCTGTGCGGCTTTTCGGAACTGAGCGATCAGTTCCATGCAGGCCCGTTACCTCGATGCTTACCAAGAGCGGGTGGTGATGCTGGCGCAAGCCAGCTTGCTTCGCCTGGCGGACGTTGCTCTGCCAGACCGATGCCAGAAGACGATCTTCCGGCGTGCTCCTGGAACGGTATGCCCTCCCAACCTTAACTGGCGACAACAATATGAACCAACTCAAACTTGCGACCAAACTGTGGTTGGCCGTCGGACTGATCGTGGCATCAATGACCCTTCTGGTTGCAGGCATGTCGATGCGTGCCGGCGCCATTCAGGCCAGTGGTCGTGACGCAGTCGCGGCCGTAACGGAACAGATGCAGTTGACGCAGGAATGGGCCTCAGAAGCCAAAACCAATGCCGCCAGGCTCAAGGCGTTGGGCGCCTTGCAGGGTAGCCCGGTAGTGGAAGAATTGAAAACCCAAATCTTCGAATCAGCCAAACTCATAGACCAATCGGTGCAATCCATGGGTGCCGCCGCACTGGCCCCCACCGACGCCGCCTATCAAAAGGCCAAGGCATCCACCGCTGCCGTGATGGCAGGTCTTCCTGCGGCGCTGGAAGACCTCAAAACCGGCGGGCCGCAGGCCTATGGCGCCCGGATGGGCCCGCTGCTCAAGAGCCAGACGGAAGACCTGCGCGCACTGGGCGATTCCCACAAGGCGCGGTTCAAACAGGTACAGCAAAGTATTGAAGAGGCGCGTGTCGGAAATATCAAACTGGTGACCACTTTGATCGCCGCCCTGATGGTGGGGCTGCTCGTTGGCGCACGTTGGCTGATCCACTCCATCAGTGGCCCCTTGGAACAGGCGATTGAACTGGCGGAACGCATTGCGTCCGGGGATTTGAGTCAGCACGTCAAGGTCAACCGGGGCGACGAGTTTGGCAAATTGATGGGTGCATTGCAAAGCATGAACGTGGCTCTGTCCAAGATGATTCACACGGTGCGTCAAAGCATCGACAGCATTGCCACCGCAAGTACCGAAATCGCCACGGGCAATAACGATCTGGCCATGCGTACCGAACAAACTGCCGGAAATCTACAGGCTACAGCCTCATCCATGGAGCACATTACGCAGATGGTGAGCCACAGCGCCGACAGCGCCCGCCAGGCGTCCAGTCTGGCCACGGCCGCGTCGGACGTGGCCAAGCAGGGTGGCTCCGTGGTCAGCGAAGTGGTGCAAACCATGGATGCCATCCAAGACAGCAGCAAACGGATCTCCGACATCATCGGCGTCATCGACGGCATTGCATTTCAAACCAACATTCTGGCCCTCAATGCTGCTGTCGAGGCAGCCCGTGCAGGCGAACAGGGCAGGGGTTTTGCCGTAGTGGCCAGCGAGGTGCGCTCTTTGGCCAGCCGTTCGGCCGAGGCCGCCCGCGAAATCAAGCAGTTAATCAGCACCAGCGTAGAGCGGGTAGAAAACGGCACCCGACTGGTGACGGCTGCCGGGCAATCCATGCAGGGCATCGTCACGTCGGTCGGCCGCGTCAATGACGTGGTGGGCGAGATATCGTCTGCAGCCGTGGAGCAAAGCGAGGGTATTGCCGGGGTCAATGCGGCCATTGCAAAACTCGATGGGATGACCCAGCAGAATGCAGCTTTGGTCGAGCAAAGCGCGGCGGCGGCCCAGAGTCTGAAGCACCAGGCCGATGAGCTGTCGGTGGCCGTGTCTGTATTCAAGCTCCAGTCGGACCTCGAAGGCGCATAGGAAGTTGTGCCCCATGCCCTGCCGGTTGCGACGTCGATCTTGAGAGTTGCCAGGGTCTGATATTGCGCCCGGCAAAGCGCCAATGGGGCGTATTCGGACGGAAAGCAGCATCAAATTCAGGCGCAGGGCCTTGAAAAGCCGCATCCGATGGACCATATGCAGCCCATCGCTTTGAAAGTTCCCTGCATGTCCGACTCCCTGTTCCAGCCGCTGGTCCTGCCCAACGGCAGCACCGTTCCCAACCGCATCGCCAAGGCCGCCATGGAGGAAAACATGGCCGATACCGGCCAGTTGCCGGGTCCCAGCCTGCGCGCCCTGTACCAGGCCTGGGCGTCCGGTGGCGCGGGGCTCATCATCACCGGCAATGTGATGGTCGATGGGCGGGCCCTGACCGGGCCGGGTGGCATTGTGCTGGAGCGCGGCACACCCCTGGCACCGTTCCAGGCTTGGGCCCAGGCGGCACGCAGCGGCGGCGCCCAGGTCTGGATGCAGATCAACCATCCCGGGCGCCAGGTGCTCGCGGCCATGAAGGGTGTGGCCTGGGCCCCGTCTGCGGTGGCGTTGGACATGGGCAAACACAGCAAGCGCTTCGCCCAGCCCACGGCCATGCGCGAGGCCGACATCCAGGAAACGATTACCCGTTTTGCCGATACCGCCGAGGCGGCCGAGCGTGCGGGCTTTACCGGCGTGCAAATCCACGCCGCGCACGGCTACCTGCTGTCGCAGTTTCTCTCGCCGTTGACCAACCAGCGCACCGATGCCTGGGGCGGCAGCCTGGAGAACCGCGCGCGCCTGTTGCTGGACGTGGTGCGGGCGGTGCGTACCCGCGTGGCGCCGGGGTTCTGTGTGGCGGTCAAACTCAACTCGGCCGACTTCCAGCGCGGTGGTTATTCCGAGGACGATGCGCGCCAAGTGATTGCCTGGCTCAACGCGCTGCCGGTCGATCTGGTGGAACTGTCTGGCGGCAGCTATGAGAGCCCCGCCATGCAAGGGCGCACGGCCGACGGCCGCACCCTGGCGCGCGAAGCCTATTTCCTGGAGTTTGCGGCCCAACTCGCGGCCCAGGCCCGCATGCCGCTGATGACCACGGGTGGCATCCGCCGCCGTGCGGTGGCTGAGCGTGTGCTGCACAGCGGTGTGGCCATGGTCGGTATGGCGACTGCGATGGCGCTGGTGCCCGACTTGCCGCTCCAATGGCGGGCCGGACACGACGTGCAGGCTCATCCGCAGGCCATTGCCTGGAAGGACAAGGCCATGGCGTCGCTGGCCGCCATGGCCGTGACCAAACGCCACCTGCGCCGTTTGGGTGCGCGTCGCCCGCGTGGCAACACGCTGCTCTCGCCACTGTGGAGTGTGGTGGTCGACCAGCTGCGCACCAAGCGCCTGACACGGCGCTACCGGCAGTGGCGCGCGGGCGCTGTCGTCTAAAAATCTACTGCAGGGCGGATCGCCGAGGGGCGCACATAGCGCCATTGGCCGATACAGCAGGCCACCACGGCAGCCACCAGGCCTGCACCGGCCACGTGCAGCAAAGGGTCGAGCCAGGCATCGTCAAACGCGCCGAACAGTGTGGCCTTGATGCCGCGCACCACCCAAGTCAATGGCAGCCAGGGGCTGATGTTCACGTACCAGCCGCCGCTCAGTTCCACCGGCAGGATGCCGCCCGACGACGAGAGTTGCACGGCCAGAAAGATCATGGCCAGCGCCTTGCCGGCATCGCCAAAGGCCCGCGTCAGCGCGAACACAATGAACAGGAAGGTGAGCGACGCCACGCCCAGCGTCAGCGCAAAGGCCCCGGGGTGGGCAACATGGATCTTCAGCAGGTACAGCACCGTCAGCAACACCAGCAGGGCCTGTACCAGCACCACCGCCGCAGGAATGAACAGCTTGCCCAGCAACTGCGCCAGCACCGAAAAGAAGCGCGCCTGGCGCGGCAGCACACGTGCGTGGATCAGAAAGGCGGCAATGCCGGCACCCAGCCACAGTGCGCCGGGAATCACATTGGGGGCAAAGCCGCTGCCGTTGTTCTGCACGGCGGCCGCCACTTCCATGTGGGGCTCCACCGAGTTGGCCAGACCCTGCGCGCTGCCGCTGAGCGTGGGCAGGGAGGCTGGCAGCGCATCGGCCAGCAGGTCCAGCCCGGCGGACAGGCGCTGTGCGCCATTCTTGACCTTCAGCGTGCCGTCGGCCAGCGTGCCAGCGCCATTCTGCAGGGCCACGGCACCGTGGCTGAGTTCGTCGAGCTGGCTGTCCTGCGGTAACTGGGTGACGGCCGTGCGGATACCCGTGGTCAGGGCGCGCATGCCGGTGGTCAGGGCCCCCACCCCTTCGCTGACCTGGTCGGCACCTTCCGTGAGTTTTTGCTGTGCGCTGCCGGCACTGCGCAAACCGGTGTCAAGCTGGCCTATGCCAATGGCAAACTGGTCCAAGCCCTCGGTCACCCGGTTCGAAACCAGCAGGCTGCCTTTGGCCTCTTCCCGGTAGGACAGCACGCCTTCGTGCAGGCGCTGGCTGCCGTTTTGCAGCTCTGCCAGGCCCCGGCCCAGTTCCGCGTGGCCGCTGGCCAGCGCGTCTGCGCCGGTCTTCAGCCGGGCCAGGTCGGAATTGCGCGGGCGCTTGGCGTCCATGGTGCGCAGGCCCGCACCCAACTGCTTGAAGCCATTGGTGAGCTGGCCCACACCGTCGTTGAGCTGGGTGGCGCCGCTGTTGACGGTCTTCGCGCCGCTGGCGGTGAGCGTGGCACCGGCGGACAGTTCCTTGGCGCCATTGCGCAGACTGGCCACGCCATCGCGCAACTGCTCCACATTGCGCTGCGAACCCGCCGCAGTGGACAGTACCAGCGCCCAACGCCGCTCGTTGATGCTCTCATTCACTTCGTGGCCCAGTTCCTCCGCAAAGTGGCGGGCCAGCGCGGCGCTTTCGAAATTGTTGCCTTCGGAGGTGTAGACCACCAGCCGGCCGGCACCGGGCTCGGCGCCCGGAACGGCGTTGGAGCTGAAGTCGCGGGGGATGATCAGTGCAAACGCAATCTTGCCCTCTCGCACCATGCGCCGCACCTCTTCGGCGTCGGCGTAGCTGCGGTATCCGAATTTGCCGCTGGCCTTGAGCCGGGACACGACCTCCCAGCCCACATTGAACGTGTGCTCGCGGTATTCCACACCCTGGTCCAGGTTGACCAGGGCCACGGTCAGCGCACCGGTGTTGGCCTCCGGGTCCCATACGCTGGAGAGGTAGATCACCGCATACAGCGCCGGGATCAGGGCCACGGCCACGGTCGCCAGCAGCAGCTTGGGAAAGCGCGTGAAAAAGCGGGCTTCGATCCGGGCAATGAACAGGATGTGCGCAAGCAGCTTCATGGGCGTGGTGGGGAACGGGGAGTTGTCATTGTCGCTCAGTGGGCCGGGTTGACCGATGCCGGGCGTGCAGGGATACTTTGCCGTCCCGCCACCTTGCCACCCCTGCACCCCGAGGTTTTCATGTCCACTTTGAATGAAGAACAAGCCCGCGCCTACATGCACAAGCTGCTGGCCGCCATGCGCCAGGCCGGCGGCTCGGACCTCTTCATTGCCAACGAATTCCCGCCCAGCATGAAGGCCAACGGCACGATGCAGCCGCTGTCGGGCCAAAAACTCAACGGCGAGGTGACGCGCATCTGCGCCCACGCGCTGATGAACGAACGCCAGCGTGAAGAATTCGCCAAGGAGATGGAGTGCAACTTTGCCATTTCCATCCCCGGCATCTCGCGCTTTCGCGTCAATGTGTACATGCAGCAGCAAAACGTGGCCATGGTGGTGCGCACCATTGCCTCGGAGATCCCCAATTTTGAGAAGCTGGACCTGCCGCCGGTGCTCAGGGACGTCATCATGAACAAGCGCGGCCTGGTGCTGGTGGTGGGCGGCACGGGCTCGGGCAAGTCGACCACACTGGCCGCCCTGATTGACTACCGCAACAGCACTTCAGCCGGCCACATCATCACGGTGGAAGATCCGGTGGAGTATGTGCACGTCTCCAAAAAATCCCTGGTCAGTCACCGCGAAGTGGGGGTGGATACGCACTCCTGGCACCACGCGCTCAAGAACACGCTGCGCCAGGCGCCGGATGTGATCCTGATCGGCGAAATCCGCGATTCCGAAACCATGGAGCACGCCATCGCCTTTGCCGAAACCGGCCACCTGTGCCTGGGCACACTGCATGCCAACAACGCCAACCAGGCGATTGACCGCGTCATCAATTTCTTCCCCGAAGAGCGGCGCAACCAGTTGCTGATGGACCTGTCGGCCAATCTGCGCTCCATCGTCTCGCAGCGCCTGGTGCGCACCGAAGACGGCAAGGGCCGCAAGGCGGCCATCGAGATTTTGCTCAACACGCCGACCATTGCCGAGAAAATCTTCAAAGGCGCTTTTGGCGAGATCAAAGGCATCATGGAAAAGTCGCGCGAGCTGGGCATGCGCACCTTCGACTGGGCGCTGTTCGAGCTGTACGACGCGGGTCATATCGCTTTTGAAGAGGCGATGCGCAACGCCGATTCCGCCAACGAATTGCGCCTGGCCATCAAGCTCAAAAGCAAACGCGGTGAGCCCGCAGGCGCCTCCGGTCCCACGCTGTCGTTCGACAAGGAGCCCACGGCCGAAGAACTGGCCGCCCTGCGCGAGGAAGAGCAGCGCAAACAGGCCCAGCGCCGCCGCGAACTGGAAGACGCCGAGCTGGAACGCAAGATGAAAGAAAAAGGCCTCGACAGCCGCTTTGGCGACAGCCAGGCCTCGGGTTAAACGCTCCGACCCACTCGCTACTTGCAAAAATAGTGTGAGAAGGCCCCGGCCCCCGAGGGGCTGAAGGCTGCGGCTCCGAAGCCACCTGCGTGGCTTTGGACAGCCTGAAGAGCCCTAGCCTCTGGCTGGGCCTGATCAGCGACCCGCGCAGCGGCGGAGCGTGGGGGCAATGTCTTCACCAGCGAATGCCCAGCTTGAGAAACAGCTTGCTCAGCACAAACAACGGGCCCACCCACAGGTACTGCAGGTCTTCAAAGAACGAGGGCTTCTTGCCTTCGAGCTTGTGGCCGATGAACTGGAAAATCCAGGCCACGACAAAGATGGCCACCGAAGCCTTCACCAGAATCCCCAGACCGTCGAGCCACTGCACCACGGCCAGCATCACCAGCGTCTGCACCGCCATGGCGGCCAGGAACGGAAGCGACAGGCGCACGTAGTACACCATGCTGGCCGCCATGAAGGCGTAGGCGACCCAGGGGTGCAGCGCGTAGAGCATGCCCAGCAGGCTCAGCATGATCAGCGGAATGGCGATGAAATGGATCAGCTCATTGGTGGCTTGGGTGTGGCTTTCACCGTAGTGGGCCAACAGGGCATCAACGCGGCGCTGGGCCGTGGGTGCGGCAGCGCCGTCCAGGTGGGGGGTGTCGGTGGCAGTGCTCATCGGGTGCTCCTTCTTTGGATTTTTGGGATACTCGCACATTCTCCCCCATCTGCACATCCATGAACGCCTCCCAGCCCTTGTCCACTGGCGCATCCCCGCGTCTGACCTCGCTTTCGCATGGCGGCGGCTGCGGCTGCAAGATTGCGCCCGGCGTGCTGTCCGAGATTCTCAAGACCACCACCGCCATGCCGCTGCCGCCCGAGCTGCTGGTGGGCATTGAGACGGCGGACGACGCGGCGGTGTACCGGCTCAACGACAGCCAGGCGCTGATCGCCACCACCGACTTCTTCATGCCCATCGTTGACGACCCGTTCGACTTTGGCCGTATTGCCGCCACCAACGCCATCTCGGATGTGTACGCCATGGGCGGCACGCCCATCATGGCGCTGGCATTGGTGGGTATGCCCATCAACGTGCTGTCCACGGAAACGATTGGCCAGATCCTGGCTGGCGGCGCGGCGGTCTGCAAGGTGGCGGGCATCCCCATTGCGGGCGGCCACACCATCGACTCGGTCGAGCCGATCTACGGCCTGGTGGCGTTGGGCCTGGTGCACCCCCAGCGCGTGCGGCGCAATGCCGACGCACGCGTGGGCGACTGCCTGGTGCTGGGCAAGCCGCTGGGTGTGGGCATCCTGTCGGCCGCGCTCAAGAAGGAACAGCTCGACGCCGCCGGCTACGCCCGCATGATCGCCGTCACCACCCAGCTCAACACGCCGGGGCCGGACCTGGCGGCCCTGGAGGGCGTGCATGCGATCACCGACGTCACCGGCTTCGGCCTGGCCGGCCATGCGCTGGAGATGGCACGCGGTGCGGGCTGCACGGTGGAGCTGGACTGGTCACGCGTGCCGCTGATAGACGCTGTGCGCGATCTCGCCGCGCAAGGCATGGTGACGGGTGCGTCGGGCCGCAACTGGGCTGCCTATGGCGCCCAGGTGCAGTTGCCCGCCGACTTCGGCGTGGTGAACCAGGCACTGCTGAGCGACCCGCAAACCAGCGGTGGCCTGCTGGTGAGCTGCGCCCCCGAGGCATTGGAGGCGGTGCTGGCGGTGTTTGCCAAGCATGGCTTTGCGGATGCGGTAGAGATCGGCCGTGTGGCGCCGGCCGACGGACAGCCCGGGCTGCGGGTGCGTTAAGACCTTGAACAGGCGCTAAGGCAGTCGCGTATAGCGCGCCACAAAGCGCCGGTCGATCCAGTTCTTGAGCCACCACAGCCAGCGCCCCTGCGCGCTGTACTGGCCCCAGCTGGCCACCGCATAGCGCCGGCCGCATGACAGCAGGTTCAGCGTGTGCTGTGGCGGCTGGTGGGACACCAGAGCCCGCCCGGCCACGGCGTGGCCCAGGTTGCGTGCCAGTGCCGGGCCGGAGCGCACGGCGTACACGCCACTGCGTGCCAGGTCACGGTCGATGCGCGTGCTGACGTCGCCAGCCGCAAACACCTGGTGGTGGTTGGTGGAGCGCTGGAATTCGTCCACGGCGATGAAGCCCTGCTCGTCCAGCCGCAGGCCGCTGTTGGCCAGCCACGTTGGGGGCTGCGCACCGGTGGCCAGCAATGGCACATCACAGGCCAGGCCGGCGCCGCAAGCCAGGCGCACTTCGTTGGCCTGGATCGCGATGGCGGTGTCTTGCAGCACGGTGATGCGCTGGGCCTTGAGCAGCGCCAGCAGTCGCTTTTGCACGGCTTCGGGGTAATCGGCTGCCGCCGGCGTGGGGCCGGTGAGCAGCGTGACGGCGGCCGTGGGCAGGCGGTGGCGCACGGCAAACGCCAGTTCGATACCACCCGCACCGGCACCGATGACGGCCACGCGCAAGGCCCGGGTGGCGCCCATCTCGGCCACGCGGGGCCACAGTGCGGCAAAGGCTTCCAGGGGGCGCACAAACAGACCGTGCTCGCGTGCGCCGGGCAGGCTGCGCTCCAGCACCTCGCGGTTTTGCATGGGGCCGGTGTTGACCGACAGCCAGTCGTAGTGCAGGGTGCTGCCGTCGTCCAGCGTCACGGTCTGGGCCTTGGCGTCCAGCGCCTTCACACTGCGCTGCAGCCAGCGGATGCCGCCGCGGCGCACCAGGGGTTCGATCGGGATGACGCAGTCGTCCAGGCCGTAATGTCCGGCCACATAGCCTGGCACCATGCCCGAATACATTTGCAGCGGGGTGGGGGCGACCAGCGTGGTGCGCACGCCCGGTGGGTGGGCGGCCAGTGCGGACAGCACGTGCACATGGGCATGGCCCGCGCCCAGCAGCACCAGCTGGCGTGGTTGATAGCCGTGACTGGGACCAAAGTGGCTGGGTTCGGAAAACGCGTGCGGTTCGGCGACAGTCATGGGGGGCTATTGTTCCATGGGTGTGGCACCCGTGACGGAATGGGGCCTGCTTTTAGGATGAAAAATACCTGCAGTCCTCATGTGCATTGCGCAGGCAGCTATTGAAAAAGGAGCAATATGCCAGTCCATGTAGTTCAACCCCGGCGCCAGCTATGAAATTTGCGCACCCACTCCAACAGGGCGTGCGGCTGGTGGGCACGCTTCCATTCACCGGCGGCGTACTTGTTGGCCTCGGACAGTGTGGGGTAGGTGTGGATGGTGCCCAAGAGCTTGTTGAGCCCCAGCCCGTGGCGCATGGCCAGCACGTACTCGGCCAGCAGCTCGGCGGCGTGGCTGCCGACGATGGTCACACCCAGAATAGTGTCCTTGCCCGGCACGGTCAGCACCTTCACAAAGCCGTGTGCCTCGCTGTCGGCAATCGCGCGGTCCAGGTCGTCGATACCGTAGCGCGTGACCTCGTAGGCTACGCCTTGTTCCTTCGCTTCCTGCTCGTTCAGGCCCACGCGCGCCACTTCGGGGTCGATAAAGGTGGCGCTGGGGATGACGGAGTAGTCCGCCTTGAATTTCTTGAAGTCGCCAAACAGTGCGTTCACCGCCGCGTACCAGGCCTGGTGTGACGCGGTGTGGGTGAACTGGTACGGGCCCGCCACATCGCCAGCGGCGTAGATGTTGGGGTAGATGGTTTGCAGGTACTCGTTGGTCTGCACCGTCTTGTGCGTGGGGATGCCCAGCGCTTCCAGCCCATAGCCGGTGAGGCGCGCACTGCGGCCCACGGCGCACAGCAACTGATCGAAGGGGATGATCTTCTCTACACCGCCGTGCGCCACCACCAGCACCTTCTCGCCGTTCACCCGTTCGCAACGCAGCGCCTGGTGGCCGGTCAGCACCTGCACGCCATCGGCCTGCAAGGCTTGTGTGGCGAAGGCCGACACCTCCTCGTCTTCGCGCAGCAGGATGCGCGGCGCCATCTCCACCTGTGTGACCTGCGCACCCAGCCGGGCAAAGGCCTGCGCCAGCTCGCAGCCAATCGGGCCACCGCCCAGCACCACCAGGCGTTGGGGGATGTCGTCGAGCTGGGCGAAGCTGTCCCATAGCGTATCGCTGGTGACATAGCCCACGTCCTCCAGGCCAGGCAGCGGTGGTACCAGGGGCTGGGCCCCGGCGGCAATGACGATGCTGCGCGTGGTCAGCCTGAGCACTTTGAGCTCGCCTTGCGGCTCGGTGCCACCGCCGTTGAGGGCAATCTCCACTGTCCACGGGTTGACGATCTTCGCGTAGCCCTGCAGCACCTCCACGCCCAGGCCGGTGTAGCGCTCCACGCTGTCGTGCGGTGCTATGGCCGCGATGATGGCGTGGATGCGCTGCATCACCGCCTTGAAGCTGAACGTGGGCTCCGTAGCATGCAGGCCGTAGTCGGCAGCATGGCACATCTGCCGCGCCAGCTTGGCGCTTTTGATCAGCGCCTTGCTCGGCACGCAGCCGTAGTTCAGGCAGTCGCCGCCCATCTTGTGGGCTTCCACCAGCGTGACCTTGGCCTTGACCACGGCTGCGATGTAGGCCGACACCAGCCCGCCCGCGCCGCCACCGATCACGATCAGATTGCGGTCAAAGCGCTGGGGCCGCATGGCGCTCCAGCGTGCATAGACGCGGCGCGCCTGTACCGCCCGCAACAGCCCGCGCGCTAGCAGCGGAAAAATGCCCAGCAGCACAAACGCCCCCAGCAGTGCCGGGCTCAGCACATCGCGCAGGCTCTGGATGCTTGCCAACTGCGTGCCCGCATTCACATACACCGCCGTACCCGCCAGCATGCCGACCTGGCTGACCCAGTAGAAGGTCCAGACCCGCATGGCGGTCAGTCCCAGGGCCAGGTTGATCACGAAGAAGGGCACCAGCGGCACCAGGCGCAGGCCCAGCAGGTAGAACACGCCTTCGCGCTCCACGCCCTTGTTGATCTCAGCCAGGCGTCCGGCAAAGCGGGCCTGCACGCTGTCGCGCAGCACAAAGCGCGCCATCAGGAACGACAGTGTGGCCCCCAGGCTGGACGCAAACGACACCAGCAGCAGGCCCCAGCCCAGGCCGAACACCGCACCGCCGGCCAGCGTCAGCACCGCCGCGCCGGGCAGCGACAGTGCGGTCACCGCCACGTACAGCACCAGGTAGCTGGCACGCACCGTCCAGGGCATTTGCGCATAGACCTCGGCCAGGCGGGCCTGGCTCTGGCGCAGGGTGTCCAGCCGCAGGTACTGGTCCAGGCCCAGTGCAAAGAACAGCGCGATGGCGCCCAGCAACACGCCCAGCACCAGCAGTTTCTTCATGTTCATGGCGAGGGGCCTTTCAGGAAAAACGGCGCCAACCCCACAGGATGCGGGTCGCGATGGTGATGGTGCACAGGCCTGCA
>JACXTT010007635.1_pt1 | contig 15197 bp, 18 predicted proteins | sample 9270951 | NCBI WGS metagenome assembly JACXTT01 (sample SAMN15532306, study PRJNA645909) | rock metagenome | isolation source: weathered quartz diorite | place: Puerto Rico | collected 2017-06-21
ATGGTGGTCATCATGATGGTCGGACGGTAGTACTTCTCCACGAGGCGGGAAGCCACGATCCCGATCACGCCCGGATGCCACTCCTCATGGTGCAGTACGATTGCGGGGTCGCTCTCCACGTCGAGAAGGTTTTCCACCAGTTCCTGCGCCTTGGTGAACGTGTCCTCATCGATCCGGCGCCGGTTCCGGTTTTCCTCCTCGAACACCAGCGCAAGCTTCGTGGCGGCGTCGTTGTCCTCCTCCGTGAGAAGCTCCACCGCCCTGGACGCATCACCCATTCTCCCCACCGCGTTGATGCGCGGGGCAAGGACGAACACGATCTGACCGGTGGTGATCTTGCCCGCCTGCGTTCCCGAGCTGTTGATCAGCGCGCGGAGCCCCGCGCGGGGCGACGCGTTAATCCGCTCGAGGCCGATCTTGGTGAGAATGCGGTTTTCGCCGACCAGAGGCACGATGTCGGCGGTGGTCGCCATCGTGGCGAGATCGACGTATTCGTAGACGCTTTCCTCGTCGTTCCGGCGTCTGGCCAGGCCCTGCAGCAGCTTGAATCCCACCCCGCAGCCGCAGAGGTATTTGAAGGGATAATGGCATTCGGGCTTCAGAGGATCGAGCACGGCGGCGGCTCTCGGAATCTCTTCGGTGGGCTCGTGATGGTCGCAGATGATCACGTCGATCCCCTTCGACCGGGCGTATTCGACCTGCTGGATCGCCGTGATCCCGCAGTCGACCGCCACGAGGAGCGTCACCCCGAACTCCTTCCCGCGATCGATCCCCGTCGCAGAGATCCCGTACCCCTCCGTAATCCGGTTCGGGATGTGGAAGATCGTCTCGAGGCCGAGCTTTCTGAAATAGAGATAGAGCATCGCGGCGCTGTTGGTGCCGTCGACATCGTAGTCGCCGAAGACGAGCACCCGCTCTTTTTTCCCGATCGCGCTCATGATGCGCGCGACTGCCGCCTCCATGCCGTCCATCAGGAACGGGTCGTGTAGGTCTGCGAGCCGCGGGCGGAAAAACTCCCGCGCCTTGTCGTAGGTGGAAATGCCGCGGTTGATCAGCACGCGGGCGAGGATGGGGGAGACATTGATTTCCTTCGCCAGGGTCGCCTCGAGCTGAGGGTCCGGCGAGGGGGCCATTGTCCAGCGGTATTGTCGTTTCATGGAAGATCGTGTCCGAAAAAAGGACCGCGCGTCTGTAAGCCGAATTCTGTTCCCGTCCGCGCCGAAGCGCGGCCGGACCGCAACCATTTATCTGGGCGACCTACCCGTCCTGCAGCCGCGCCAAGGCGCGGCACCGAGCGGACAACCCGGCCCCTGAGGGGACAGAACTTACATGGTCTTGCTCCGAGCAGGGTTTGTCGTGCCGCCCCCATTGCTGGAGGCGCGGTGAGCTCTTACCTTCCGGCGCGGCCCGAAGGCCGCGCAAGATCCCCGCCAGTGACGAGGACGCCTTTTCACCCTTATGGCGCGTGAGCGCCACGGTATCTTTTCTGTGACACTATCCGTTGCCGCCGCCTTTCGGAGACGGCACCCCCGCTTTCGCGGGGTGCTCTGTCCTGCGGAGTTCGGACTTTCCTTCCCGCGGAACAATAATGGCGGGACGGTTGCGCGACGCGCAGTTCCGTTCGGTTCCTTCCGTGTCTGGTGAGAGAACGATTGCCCGGTCGCGTCCCCGTCTAAGGGGTCCCCGGACGGTTAATTACACTTTGAGCGCATGCCGGCCGTCGATGCCCGCGTTTGCGAGCTCGTCGGCGTCCCGGTTCTTCTCGCGCTCGACGTGAACAATCTCGAACGCGAAGGGAGCCGATTTAATCAGCCGGCTGGCCTCGATGAAATAGCGCCGCAGACCCTGGTCCTTCACGCGGTACTCGCCGCGGAGCTGGCGGACCATGAGCTCGCTGTCGGAGTGGACAACGAGCCTGCTGCAGCCGAGCGCAATGGCTTTTTTCAGGCAGACGAGCAGCGCCTGGTATTCGGCGGCGTTGTTCGTCGCCTTGCCGATGTAGCCGGATCCCGAGTAGACGACCTCTCCCTCTTCGTTCCTCAGGATCACCCCGATGCCGCTCTCCCCGGGATTCCCCCGGGAGGCACCGTCGGTGTTGGCGATCAATGTCACGTGAGGGTCGGGCTCGTCTCGACGATGTTGTCCGAGACGAGGATGCGACCGCAGTGCTCACACTGGTAAATTCTCGAGTTCTGCCGGATCTCCAGGATCCTCTGGGGAGGAACGCGGTTGTAGCAGCCGCCGCAGGCGCCGCGCTTGACCGCTACGACCGCCTGGCCTCCCTTGGCCCTCCTGATTCGCTCATAGCGCTCCATCTCCGAATCGTCCACGCGAACGAGAATTTTCTCCCTCTCGTGCTGGAGCTTCAGCTCCTCCTTCTCGTGCTCCTTGTTGACCTCGCGAAGCTCCTTCTGCTTCTCGGAAAGCTCGGCGCCGGCTTCCTCGAGCTGGGCGTTCGCCGCCTCGATGTCCGATTTCAGAAGCTGCATCTTCCCCTCGAACAGCTCCATATCCTTTTCCAGTTTCTTCGACCTGGCTTCGGCCGCCTCGATCTCCCTCGTCAGCGCGTCGTACTGCTTGTTCGACTTGACCTGAAGCTGCTGCGACTTGTACTTCTCAACCTTCTCCGCGGAGTCGAGGATCCCCACGTCGGCGGCGTCGCGGTCGATTTTCGCCTGCTTCATGGCGTCGGACAGCTCTTTCGCCTTCGCCTTGAGACCGCCGACCTTTTCCTGAAGCCCCGCAACGATCGACGGCAGGTCGCCCTTCAGGTCCTGCACCTCCTGCAGCTGCGAATCCACCTGCTGGAGGGCATACAAATATTTCAGTTTGTCTTCCACGCTGAGTTCCTTCATGACATGTAATACTGTACGAAATTTTTCATTCGCCGTGATGGCAATACTTTCACACTCTCTTTTCTGCCGCGGACGCTCGACTGCAGGCGCTCGACGATGCGGGGGATGACCGGCTCTTCCGTCTCGAAATGTCCCGCGTCGATAAGCGCCAGGCGGCCGTCGCACTCCTGGAACTGATGATACGAGAGATCCGCGGTGACGAAGGCGTCGGCGCCGAGGCGGATCGCCGCCGCCATCAGACCCGAGCCGCTTCCGCCGCATGCCGCGACGCGCCGGATCGACCTTTTCGGAGTCCCGGAATACCTGACCCGAGGAACGCGCAGGCTGCGCTTCACATGGGCAAGGAATTTTGCGAGGGGCATCGCTTCTGCGAGATCTCCGATCACTCCGAGGCCGGCGGCTCCGCCGGGGTTCGACAAGTCATACGCGTCGTACGCAACTTCCTCGTAGGGGTGGGCCTTCCTCATCGCCGCAACCACTTCGTGGAGCCGCCATGACGGAAGGATCATCTCCAGCCGGATCTCATCGGCCTTCTCGAGCCGGCCCGCGGCGCCCTTGTACGGTTTTGCGCCGGCCGCGGGCTTGAACGTGCCCGTCCCTCCGACTCTGAAAGAGCACATCTCATACTTGCCGATTCTTCCCGCGCCTGCGGCGGCCATCGCAGCCATCACCGCATCCACATGGCCGGCCGGAACGAAGACTGCAATCTTTTTCATCCCCCGGCGGTCCTGCTCGAGGAACTCGGGGTCCCGCAATCCGAGCCGCCCGGCGAGAGCAAAACTGACCCCTTCGCGTGCAGCATCGAGGTTTGTATGAGCCGAGTAGAGGGCGATGCCGCTTTCCGCTAGCCGGTACACCAGCCGCCCGACCCTGTCGTCGAGCGTGACGGACCGCGCGGGATGGAAGAGCAGCGGATGATGACTGACGATCAAATCGACCTTCTTTTCGCGCGCTTCCGCAAGGACGTCGTCGGTGACGTCGAGAGCGACGAGGATTGTCCGGACGCGCCTCGCCATCGACCCCACCTGGAGACCGACATTATCGCGCTCCCACGCTGTTTCCTTCGGCGCCCATGCATCGAGGATGTCGTGGACATCGCGAACGGTCATGCACGCAGCCGGCTATGGCAAAAAAAATGTCCCGTCATCTGGCGGGACAATCTGAGCGGTTTCTATGGTCGAGGTTGTCATCTCCCGGTTTTCAGCGACGGTGGGATTTCCAGTCTTTTTTGCGGGAGAGCAACCTGTTTGACATCGGCCGCGGCAGGACGTATCGTGAGCCGGCTTTCATTACTGAATAAATATAGAAATTTCCCCCCAAACAATCAAGCGCGGTGCCACCCCAGTTCTGGGACGGACGTTAACGCCGGCTAAGGCCGGCGCCTACCCTTCGGAATCGCCGCCGTTCGTCTTCTCGGGCTCCGAGATATTCATATCGCGGAGCTTGAGAATCTGCTTCTCCAGGAGCGCGATGCTCGAGTCGAGATCGCCCAACAACTTTTTTCCTTCCGGCGCGATCTTCTGCCGTGCGAGGATGTCCGCGCTGATCTTGATCGCCGCGAGAGGGTTGTTGAACTCGTGACACATCGTCACGACCAGCTCGCGGATTGCCTCGGCCCGCTTCTGTGAGATCAGTTTCTCGTGCTCCGCAGCCTCAATCTTCTTCTTGATCCGCGCCCTTTCGACGACATTCGCGATCGTCCGGGGGAGAACCGTATCTACCGCCTCCTCCTTCACGAGGTACTCCTCGACGCCGTATTTCATCGCCTCGATGGCCACCCGGAAGTCCTTGCTTGAGGTGAGGAGGATGATAGGGATCTTGCTCCCCAGCTCAGTTACCCGGCGCGCTGCCTCGAGTCCGTTGCCCTCGGGCAGGTAGTAGTCCAGAAGAATAACGTCGATATCCCGGTCGTTTGCCAGATTTTTGGTCAACTCCTCGCCATTCCGGGCGACGAGAACTTCGAACCTTGCTCCCTGGAACCCATGGAGGTGGTGCGTAAGGATGCCGGTGTACTCGGCATCGTCATCCATCACCAGCACTTTGATCGTGTTGTTGTCCATGCGCGAAATCCTGAAGACCCATTATACCGCTTCTTCAAAACAATTGCAAGAATTGGGCGCTTTTATTGACTTTCAGAGCATAATTCATTAGATTTAAACGCTTTGGCGCGATCAGTGCATCCAACGATTGAGAAATGACGATTTCTATGCTCAAAAAAAGCATTCATGACTTCGTCATCCGCATCAATTCGAGCGACGGCGTCCTCCTCGCCGTCGGAGTGAGCGCCATCGTCACAGGCGTGCTCGTCGACGTCTTCGCGGTGCGCCTGATCTGCCTTTTTGTGGTGATGGGATCTGCGGTCCTTCTCTACGCCCTCCTTCGGGTGAGGCAAATGAACATCCAAATCGATGCCGGGGGTGCGAAGTCACACGCTCATTCACAATCTCCGAGTGAAGGAATGAAAAAACTCGTTTTCGACGATTTGCAGCATCACACCGCGGGACGGTACTTCGTAGAGGAGATTCAGGAAGACGGAAGGGGCGGGGATCAGACGCGGGGCGGAGCGTCCGAGTCCGTCCAGGGCGAGGGGCAGGAAGGCGGAGCAGCCCATGCGGAAACTTCCGGATCATCGCCGCAGGTCACGCCGTTTCAGGGGTATTCGGCGGAGACCAAGGAGGTCCCTTCGGCCGCCCGCGAGTTTCAGATCTCGGACTTTTTCGATTTCGACTCCGATATTTACCGCGGCGATCCCGAGCCCCGCACGGAGTTCAATTTCCTGCTTCACAAGGTGTTGACGGTCATCAAGGAAGTCCTCTTCGCCCACTCGGCGGTGTTCTTCTGGGCGAACCGCGAAAAAGGACAGATGATCATGGAGGCGCGCGTGAGCGACGGCTCAAACTTCATCAGCTCGAGGCGATTCGCGATGGGCCACGATCTCACGAGCAAGGTCGCCGAAAGCGGCAAGCCGGAGCTCGTCACGGACGTGAACCCGCGCTCGGAGCTCGAACTCCTTCCGTACTACGACGCGCCGGAATCCATCAAGTCGTTCGTCGGCGTCCCGGTCTACTTCTCCAGAAAGACGAGGGATCACTCCGTCGAGAGGCCCGTCGCGGTCATCGCAGTGGACAGCAAGGCCGCGGATGAGTTCGGCGAGGAGACGCTCACGCTCCTCGGCCAGTTCACGAAACTGATCTCGGCGCTGATCAAGAGCTACACGGACAAGTACGACCTTCTCCTCGATTCGGAGCTTCTCCGGTCGATCCGCAAAATGCAGGAGCGGATCCGAAAGAGTTTCTCGCTCAACGTCATTATCCAGTCGCTGTCCGACGAGACCTCGAAGCTGGTCAGCTGGGATTGCCTCTCGGTGGTGCTGTACGACGAGAGAAAGCACGCATGGATCGCGCGGAAGGTGACCAACAGGTCCCTCGAAGGGAGCATCCTGCTCGAGCAGGCGATCGATTTTCCCGAGAGCATCGTGGGCCAGACGATCAAGAACAACACCCACGCTCTGGTCGACGACCTCGAGTCGGGCAGGGTTCCGCGCTACATGGCCGGGGAGAAGGCGGCGCGCGCCGGCTCTTTCATCTCGGTTCCGATCAGCTCCGTCAACAAATGCTACGGCGCCCTCAACGTCGAGAGCAGGGACAAGTACAATTTTTCGCGCCAGGATATCGAGATGCTCTACCGCCTGGCGGAGAACGCGGCGTTCGCGCTGGAGATCCTGTACCTCCAGGAGGCGATCAACGAGTACGTCATCGTCGATCCGCTGACGGGAGTGTATTCGAAGAAGTTCTTCCTTCAGCGCCTCGAGGAGGAGTTGCAGCGCGCGGACGATCATGCGCTCGAGCTTTCGTTCCTCTTTTTGTCGCTCGACAGGCCGGGAGAGCTCGGAGAGAGGTTCGATCAGGATGGGCTCGACCGCGTCGTCTCGACGCTTGCGAAGGCGATCAGGGGGAGCATCCGGCCGTACGACATCGCCGGAAGGTACTCCGGCGACCGCTTCGGCATCGTCCTGGCAAACACCGCCGCCAGCGAAGCGTACCTCTGGGGGGAGAAGATCAGAAAGAGCGTGGCCGGCCACGTGATCAACGTCGCGGGAAAGAGCTTTTCGGTCACGGTCAGTATCGGCGTCTGCGGGGCCCTCGAAGGAATGAAGAAAGAGGAGCTCCTCGGCAATACGGCGGCAGTGCTGAACAAAGCCGCCGAGGCCGGCGGCAACGCCGTCCGGGTATTTTGAACATCAGAACGGGAACCTTAGGAGAAGATAACCAATGGCAAAGCAGCAGTCATTCGCAGACAAAGTAGCGAAGCAGGCCGCCCAGGTGGGGAAGAAATGCCCCAAGTGCGGCGCGATCCGTATGCCCATCCTCTACGTGAAATCCGAACCTTCCAAGCACGGCAGCGTGCGGTTCAGCCACAGGAGGGTTCAGGTGTGCAAGTGCAACGAGAAGGAGTTGTACGCCTGAACCTCGGCGACCGCAAGCGGGCCTTGAAGAACGCCGCATCGAGTCTCTTCAGCCCCTCCGGTCGATCACTCAGCCCCGGCTGATGAACGGCGCCCCGTTACCGCGGGCAGCCTCCGGCGGGCGCGGCTCCAGGACGCCGCGCGAATCGGCCCGCGCAATCCGCGGAACCAATGCGTCTCCCGAACCGTATATACAATCATAGAGGGCTCTGAAATGTTTCTCGGCAAGGTCGTCGGAACCGTATGGGCTACCAGAAAAGACGAGGAGCTCGTCGGCATGAAGTTTCAGATCGTCAAGCACATCGGGGTCGATTATTCGGTGAAGGACACGTTCGTCGTGGCCGTCGATACGGTGCAGGCCGGGACCGGCGATGTCGTGCTTGTCTGCAGCGGCAGCTCCGCGAGGCAGACGGCCCAGACGAAGAACAAGCCGGTCGACGCCGTGATCATGGCGGTCGTGGACAAGCTGGACATCCCCGACTGACCGGTGTTCTTCGCGAAGGTCATCGGGACGGTATGGGCGACGCGGAAGGATGAGAATCTGAAGGGCATGAAGCTTCAGATCATTCAGCCGATGACCGCCGCAATGAAGAAGGCCGGCGACCCCATTGTCGCCGTCGATACGGTCGGCGCGGGGCCCGGAGAGACCGTGTTTTATATTACAGCCCGTGAAGCGACGATTCCGCTCCCGGTCGAGATGGCGCCGGCGGATGCGAGCATCGTCGGCATCGTCGAACGGATCGACGCGGAAGGCACCGGCACCACCAGGACAATGCATGGCCAAGGTTAACAAGCAGTACACCAACAGAGAAAGCCAGTCGCTCGACAAGTACCTGCAGGAAATCGGCAGGGTGGAGCTCCTCGAGGCGGAAGAAGAGATCGATCTTGCCCGAAGGATCAAGAAGGGCGACCAGAAGGCGCTTGAGAAACTGACCAAGGCGAACCTCCGGTTCGTCGTGAGCGTCGCGAAGCAGTACCAGAACCAGGGGTTGTCCCTCGGCGATCTCATCAACGAAGGAAACCTCGGCCTGATCAAGGCCGCCAAACGGTTCGACGAGACGCGCGGATTCAAGTTCATTTCATACGCCGTGTGGTGGATCAGGCAGTCGATCCTCCAGGCGCTCGCCGAGCAATCCCGCATCGTCCGCCTCCCCCTGAACAGGGTCGGCGCGCTGAACAAGATCGGGAAGGCGTTCAGCACCCTCGAGCAGGAGTTCGAGCGCGAGCCGAGCGCGAGCGAATTGGCCGAGGAGCTCGACATGTCTCTCTTCGAGGTGGCCGACACGCTCAAGATCTCGGGCCGCCACCTCTCGATGGACGCTCCGTTCGCACAGGGAGAGGACAACCGGCTCCTCGACGTTATCCAGGATGAGAGGACGCCGCTTCCCGACCACTCCCTCATCAAGGAGTCTCTCAGCAAGGAAGTCGAGCGCGCCCTCGGCACGCTCACCGAGAGGGAGGCGGAGGTCATCCGGTTGTACTTCGGCCTCGGCCGCGAACACTCGCTCACCCTCGAAGAGATCGGGGAGAAGTTCCAGCTGACGCGCGAACGCGTCCGGCAGATCAAGGAGAAAGCCATCCGCCGCCTGCGCCACGCGTCCCGGAGCAAGCAGCTTCGGGCGTACCTCGGATGAGACGACGGTGATTCCGGCTTCCCGCGCCGGAACCCCCCTCTGTGTGTTTCCCACCGGTGCAACTGCGGCACCGCTTCTCGCCTCGCTCCTGTTCCTCGCGGCATGCAGTCCATCCGCCGCGCGATTCACATCATCAAACTCGCATCGAGCAAAGGGCTCTCAATCGGATACTCTGGGCGCGGGCTTCAGTCCACGCGCTTCATCCGAGACCGCCACAGCATCCGGCAATTCCCGGGCTGATGACCGCGATGCCTCGGGTATTGGATCCGCCGCCCTGACGCCCGAACCACGAATCCACCCTTCGCGCGAAGACAATCCCCGCATCGACCGCCGGAGGGTTCTGTCGTCCGTCATGGGAATGATGGGCACTCCATACTCCGGAGGCGGATCGGACACAGGCGGGATCGACTGCTCGGGATTCACGGCAAGGGTGTACCGTGAGGCGATCGGGAGCGAGATACCGCATTCGTGCCGCGAACAGTTCGAGTGCGGCGCGCCGGTCGCCCGCGACAAGCTCAGGTTCGGAGACCTCGTCTTTTTTGATGCCGACGGACGGCGCCTCTCTCATGTGGGCATCTATGTCGGCGACGGGCTCTTCGCTCACGCGAGCGTCTCCCTCGGCATCACCGTCTCGCTCCTCGAATCGGCGTATTACAAAAAGAGCTACGCGGGAGCGAGGCGGCTCGTGCGTTGATGGGCGGCGCGTCGGCTGAAGCCGGCGCCTACCGCCATGGTGTCACGGTCTGGACCGTGACACCAGTATTTGCGGGGGCCCGGCGCATCGCGCGTTGATGGGCGGCGCCTACCGATCCCCGGTCGGGGCGCGAGCGGGGAAATACGCTGTGATTTCCACCCTTGTTTTTGGCCCCCCGGCTCTTTATATTTTGATTGAACCGCTGAACTTAACGAACACATGCCCGTTCTTCCCATTTACACCTACGGAACCACCCAGCTGCGAAGAAAGGCCCAGCCGGTCAAGGAACTGACCGATGAGATCATCGCTCTGATCATGGACATGTTTGAGACCATGCATCATGCGAACGGCATCGGCCTGGCGGCCAACCAGGTGGGAGTGCTGAGGCGGGTGATCGTCATCGATCTCTCCGAGATGGAAGAAACGAAAGGACTGAAGCCTCTCGTCCTCATCAACCCCCTCGTCGTATCCGATGAGGGAACGTGGTCCATGGAGGAGGGCTGCCTCAGCATCCCGGACGTGCGTCACGAGGTCGAACGGAGCGAAAAGATCACCGTGAAATTCAAGAACGCCGATTTCCGGGACGTTCAACTGGAGGCCGGCGGCATTCTCGCGCGGGTCATCCTGCACGAGATCGATCACCTCAACGGGATTCTTTTCCTCGATCATCTCGCGGCGGCCGACAAGAAAACCCATGCGCCCGCCCTGCGCAAGATCCAAAAGGGCGAGTTCGAAGTCTCCTACCCGGTCGTCACGGCGGCGGAGGTTGCTGTTTAATCCGGGATGACATGCGCATCGTCTTCATGGGAACCCCGGAGTTCGCGGTTCCCAGCCTCAGAATTCTCCTCGAACAGAAGTATCAGGTCGCCGGAGTCGTTACCGCGGCCGACAAGCCCGCGGGCCGGGGCCTCGAACTATCGCCTTCCCGGATAAAGCTCTTTGCCGCGGAGCGCGGCCTGAAGATCCTCCAGCCGGAAAAGTTGAAGGATCCCGCGTTCGTCGCAGAGCTGCAGGAGCTCGATCCGGACATTATCGTCGTTGTCGCGTTCCGCATCCTTCCGCCGGAAGTGTACAGGATCGCCAGGCGGGGAGCGTTTAACCTCCATGCCTCACTTCTTCCCAGATACCGCGGCGCGGCGCCCATCAACTGGGCCATTATCAGGGGCGACAAGGAGACCGGCGTGACGTCGTTCCTCCTCGAGGAAACGGTCGACACGGGATCCGTCGTCCTTCAGGCGCGGGTACCGATCGGGCCTGAGGAGACCGCAGGCGAGCTCCACGACCGCCTTGCGGAGGTGGGAGCGGAGATCGTGCTCCATACGGTCCGCCTCATGGAGGCGGGAAAGGCGAGGCCCCAACCGCAGGATGCATCGCTCGCGACCCCGGCGCCGAAGATCCTCAGGGAGCATTGCCGGATCGATTGGTCAAAGAGCGCGGCCGAGATCCACAATCTTGTCCGGGGGCTCTCTCCGAGACCGACTGCCTACACGAATCACAACGGCTCGATGCTGAAGATCTTCCGAACGCGGGTTGCGAACGGCGCACGAGCAGGCGCGCCGGGGACGGCAGTGGTCACCGAGGGTCGGCTCATCGTCTCGACCGGAAACGGCAGCGTGGAAATTCTTGAGGTTCAGCAGGAAGGGAAAAGAAAACTCTCCGCGGATGAATTCCTGAGAGGTTACCGGCTCCAGCCGGGGGAGCTGCTCCGGTGACCAGCCCACGCCCGCCCCAATCCCTCCGGATGCAGGTAGCCCAGCTTGTGTTCCTGTCCGTGTTTCTGGCTCTGATCTACAACAGCTTTGCCCCTAAGCGCATCCCTCTCGTGAGAAGATTCGTCCCAAAGGTCGCAGTTTCCGATTCGACTCTGTTCGGAGCGCCGTCAACGTCGGGCGACACAGGCTCAGCGAAGAAGAACAAGCCCGATGTAAAAGTTATCGCCCCTCTCCATGAGCGCGCCCTCGCGCAGGGGGACACATCAACTCCTCCCGCGGAGGAAAATCTTGAGATGTACCAGATCATCACCCTCTCGCAGCTTACGCGCCTCCTGGAAGCGGATCACAATATGCTGATCGACGCGCGCGACGAGGATGCTTATAAAAAAGGGCACATCAAGGGCGCAAGAAACATCCCCGGGCTTTCCGCGGACAAGTCGTTCCCCGAGCTCGCCCCGCTGCCCCGGGACACGATGGTTCTCATCTACTGCAACAACCCGGATTGCCACCTCGGCAGGATGGTCGCCGAGTTCATGCACGCGATCGGATTCAAGAGGCTCTATCTGTACGACGACGGCTGGGACGGGTGGGAGAAGGCAAAAATGCCCGTCGATTCATCGGAGGCCAAAGGGTAATGACCTTTCAGGTCCAGAAGGGGATCCACAAATACCTGACGCTTGCCGCCCGGCTCTTCCTCGGCGCGGTGTTCATCTTCGCGAGCATCGACAAGATCGCCGCTCCCGAGCCCTTTGCCATCGCGGTCGAGGCATACAAGATTCTGCCCTATCCGCTCATCAACCTCTTTGCCCTCATCGTCCCATGGCTTGAACTGCTCTGCGGGATCTTCCTCATCGGGGGGTACAGCATCCGCGGGAGCGCTATCATCCTGAGCGCGCTTCTGACGGGATTCACCGCGGCGATTCTGTCCGCGATGGCACGAAACCTCAACATCGATTGCGGCTGCTTCGGGGAAGCATATCAGGCCCCTGTGGGCTGGGCACGGGTCTTTGAAGATTTGGGCCTCCTGGTGCTCGGGGCGTACCTTTATCTCGGCGAGCGCGAGAGCAAGATCCAGATTTCACCCGAAGCGGCGCCGCACACTCCGGCCGATTAGGCCTCTCATCAGTACTATCTACGCTTTCGTAAATTGTAGCGGAACTCCTCCGGTGGTGCCGACGGGAGAAAATTTTGGTCGAATGTTGATTCGACCTCTTGACTTCACTTGAACAATGTAGTATAATTGCCGTTGCAAGGGGGCACCGCACTTCGTGCGGTCGCTACCTTGCTGGTTGCGGTTGTAACGGCTGCCGGCGGGAGTACCTTCCCGGCAACTGCATCCCGGCGCGATGATCGAAAGTCCGCCCCGATCTTCGTAACCAGAGTTCCCACCCTCACGCATTCTGCCCACGGGGCAGCTCTCAACAGTATCTCTTCCTCCCACGGCGCCCACGCCGCGGCGAAGCTGTTTTCGCCCGCTACTCATCTGTACTCAGATAACCATCTCAAAAGGAGAGAGACGATGAGAACTCACAAACCACCTGCGGCTTCCGTCCTTCAACGACGTTGGTTTCTCTTCGTTGGTGCGGTGGCCATCGCCTTCGCAGCGATGTTGCCACTGTCAGCCGCCGACATGCGAAAAAAATCCCAGAAGAAGGAGGGTACCAATATGGAGAGTTCAACTACTTCACTCGATACAATAATCAGCGCAACCCCGGACGCCATCCGGCCGTACCGCGTCCACTTCTCGGATGAGGCACTCGCCGATCTTCGCCGCCGCGTGGCCGCAACCCGGTGGCCCGATGTGGAAACAGTCACTGATTACTCGCAGGGCGTCAAGTTGAAGACGATGAAGGAATTGGTGCAGTACTGGAGCACAACCTACGACTGGCGGAAGATGGAGGCGAAACTGAACGCCGTACCGCAGTTCATGACTACCATCGACGGATTAGACATCCACTTCATTCACGTTCGTTCGAAGCACAAGAATGCGATGCCCATCATCATCACACACGGATGGCCGGGCTCAATCATCGAGCAGATGAAGGTCATCGGACCGCTCACCGATCCCACCGCGTACGGAGGCACCGCCGATGAGGCCTTCGACGTGGTGATTCCTTCGTTGCCCGGATACGGGTTTTCGGGCAAACCCACCACACCCGGTTGGATCCCCGTCCGCATCGCCCGGGCGTGGGCGACGCTCATGCAGCGGCTCGGCTACACACGCTATGTGGCACAGGGCGGCGACTGGGGTAACGCCGTCACTGAGAACATGGCCCTGCAGCAGCCGCCGGGATTGCTCGCTATCCATACCAACATGCCGGCCACGGTTCCGGCCAACATCTCCAAGGCACTCGCCCTGGGCCAGCCGCCTCCCGCCGATCTCACGCCCGACGAGCGCAACGCGTGGGACCAGCTGAAGTACTTCTTCAAGGAGGGTCTGGGTTACGCCATCGAGATGAACAACAGACCGCAGACGCTGTACGGGATTGTGGATTCACCGGTCGGCCTCGCCGCCTGGATGATCGACCATGACGCGCGAAGCCAGGAGATGATCGCCCGCGCCTTCGACGGCAAAACCGAGGGGCTGACGCCGGATGACGTGCTCGACAACGTTACGCTCTATTGGCTGACAAACACCGCGATTTCCTCGGCGCGACTTTACTGGGACAACGCGCGTCATTCAACTGCCGGCTTCTTCGACGTTCGCGGCATCCAGATCCCGGTGGCCGTGAGCGCCCTCCCCGAGGAAATCTACACCGCCCCGCAGAGCTGGGCAGAGAAAGCATACCCGAAACTCATTCAGTACCACAAGCTCCCTAAGGGCGGCCACTTTGCCGCCTGGGAGGTGACAGATTCATTCATCGGCGAAATGCGAAGCGCGTTTCGGACATTCCGTTAAAGGAGGAAAAAACCTATGAAAAAGTTTTGCGTTGGATTACTCGGAGCGCTCTGTTTACTCGGTGGCAGCATTCTCTGGACCGGCGCGGCGCGCAGCCAGTCTTCATCATCCGCCAAAGGCGCCAGCAAGCCTTCAATCGTCCTGGTCCACGGCGCCTTCGCCGACGGTTCGTGCTGGTCTCACATCATTCCGATTTTGCTACGCGACGGATACTACGTGACCGCCGTGCAGAATCCGCTCTCCTCGCTCCAAAACGATGTCGAGACGACGAGACGAGTTATCCTGGCACAACAGGGGCCCGTCGTAGTCGTCGGTCACTCGTATGGGGGCGCGGTGATCACTGGCGCGGCTGCGGGAATACCGAATGTGAAGGCCCTCGTCTATATCGCGGCCTTTGCGCCCGATGCAGGGGAGCCGGTCGGCGCGTTTAGTGAAAAGTATCCGGCTCCTCTCGGGCAAGCGTTCAGGCCCGACTCGGCCGGCTACCTGTACATAGACCGGGCGTAGTTCCACGATTTGTTCGCCCGCGACGTGCCTGCGGCCGAGACCCAGATCCTGGCCGTAACCCAGAAACCGCTCATCGGGACCGTCTTCGGAGCATCGGTCGCGCAGGCTGCATGGAAAACCATCCCGTCATGGTACGTGGTGGCGCAGGAAGACAGGGCGATCAATCCCGAACTGGAGCGGTTTTACGCGAAGCGCATGGGTGCGACGACGATCGAGATCAAATCGAGCCACGTCCCGTTTGTCTCGCACGCGGCCGAGGTTGCCCGGTTCATCGAGCGAGCGGCCGCCGGGAAACGTTAATGAGCTGCGGAGCTGCGAGCAATGTGACCGCGCCAACGCAGTTCCTCGGGGTGAACGATACACGTTATGCGTACCGCCGTTTCGGCAGCGGCGCGGGGCATCCGCTCCTGTTTCTTCAGCACTTCACCGGG
>JACXTT010007636.1_pt1 | contig 15196 bp, 16 predicted proteins | sample 9270951 | NCBI WGS metagenome assembly JACXTT01 (sample SAMN15532306, study PRJNA645909) | rock metagenome | isolation source: weathered quartz diorite | place: Puerto Rico | collected 2017-06-21
GCCAAACATGTCAATCTCGCATGGCGATGCTGGACGGGCGGAGCAGGAAGCAGGCTGGAGCGGCTGCAAACGAGAGCCATCGTCAGCTGGAACAGATTGTGGCCGAACGCACCGCCGAGCTCACATCGGAACGGCAGCTCCGGGAGGATGCGCAGAGCTTTTTGTATGAAGCGAGTTCCGTGCTTTCGATGTCCCTCGACTACGAAATCACGTTGTGGACACTCGCACGGGCGGGCATTCCACGATTGGCCGACGCTTGTGTCGTGGACATGGTGCAGGACAACGGATCCATCAAACGAGTGGCCGTTAGTGATGCGCGCCCTGAAAAAGAATCCACGCTCTGGGACGCTGATGAATGTCCCGGCGGAAAGAAAGTTATCAGGACAGGCGAGCCGGAAATGACGGATATCACCATGTCCGTCCCATTGATCGTCCGTGGCAAAACCATCGGCGCCGTCAGCCTGGTACTGGACAGACCGGGACGCCGTTACACGCCCTTCGATCTTGCCCTCGCCGAGGATCTCGCCGATCGCGCGGCCATCGCCCTGGACAACGCGACGCTGTATTCAAAGGAGCTCGAAGCGAATCGGCTGAAGGACGAATTTCTGGCGATCGTCTCACACGAATTGAGGACGCCACTCACACCGATTCTGGGCGCTATCTATAAACTTCGCGCTTCGCGCCCGCAGGATGAAGATCTGCAAACGGCGCTCGACATGATCGAACGGAATGCGCGTGGCCAGGCACGCATTATTGAAGAGCTTCTGGATATTTCGCGAATCACGACGGGCAAGCTCGACTTCAATCGTGAACCGGCCGATCTCTTATCCATCATTAAAAATGCGATCGAAGTTGTTCGTCCCTCGACGAAAGCCCTGGGCATTCAACTCAAGACGCATTTCAGTCCACCGCCGCGTCTCATGTGGTGCGATCGCGATCGAATCCAGCAGGTCATATGGAATCTCCTTTCGAATGCCATCAAGTTCACGCAACAGGGCGGAACCATTGAGGTGAGGCTGGAGAACAACCCCGGATGGGCCCACATTCGAATACAGGACACCGGCGTGGGCATCAGCCGCGATTTCCTTCCGCACGTCTTCGAACGATTCCGGCAGGGCAGCAGTTTCACGACTCGTATGCAAGACGGTCTCGGTGTCGGACTCTCGATCGTTCGTTACATCGTGGAGCGGCACGGCGGCATGGTCAGCGCGAAAAGCGAAGGAGCGGGAAAAGGCGCAACGTTTATCGTCGATCTTCCATATTCATGAGGTGAACCAATGTCCAAACCAGTCGTTCTTTACTTTGCGTACAATCCGGCTGAAGAGCCGCTGAAAGCCAGAGGCAGCGAATACATTGACGACGGCCCGCACCCGGCGCCCATCGAGCAGGCGCCTGAGGACGAGGGGTTGGCTCACCGCGTCGAGTTCGAACTGGATGCGGCAAACACTTTCGATATGAGTGCGGTTAAAGTGATGGCCCAGAACGGAAATATCACGCTGGAGGGGCGTGTTGGTTCGCCCGCTGAATGTATTCTTGCGAACAATATCGCCCTGACGGTCGATGGCGTCGGGAACGTCACCAACAATCTTAGGGTGTCGAAGGTCGCCTGAATCCGGTAAACTCTTTTTTCTATGGAGTCCGATACGGATCTTCAGTCTCAGGAAGCTGACGAGTTCTTTCTCCAGGGTCTCGCCCTCGCGAAGAAAGGCCTCTGGGAGGAAGCGGCTGCCGCCTACCGGGAATCGCTCCGCATCAATCCCGGCAGTGCTCAAACCTACCTTAACCTGGGCTTCGTGTATTACGAGATGGGGTATGATCAGGAGGCGCAGGAAGCTTTTGGGACAGCCTCAAAAATCCAGGCGCGCGCCTGCGTCCGGTAATGCCTCGCAACGATAATTCAATCGAAACAATCCAAAAAACGCTGGACCTGGCGGGGCAGGAGCTCCGCATCCTGCATCAGATCAGCCAGTCGATCAGCTCCACTCTGGATCTCGATCAGGTCCTGCGTCAGATCGTCGAGCTCGTTATCGACGTCACGCGCGGCGATGCCTGCCTGATTTACCTGCTGGACGATACCGGTGACAACCTGGTGCTCCGCGCTTCGAAAAATCCGCATCCGCGACTTATCGGCAAAATCGCCATGCGTCTCGGAGAGGGAATCACCGGATGGGTGGCGCGTGAGGTTCAGCCTGTCGCGATCGCGCGGCACGCGATCAAAGACACGCGGTTCAAAGTTTTCCACACACTTCCCGAAGACAAATACGAAGCGTTCCTATCCGTTCCTATTGTTGCTCCACCGACAGACAGGGTCATCGGCGTCGTGAACGTTCAGCACAGGAGAGCGCATAAACACAGCGACGCGGAGATGACTCTGCTGTCCATCATCGGGCACCAGGTGGGCGGCGCGATCGAAAATGCGCGGTTGTATCAGGAAACCATTCTCCGGTCGGATCAGATTTCAACGCTCGCACAGGTCGGGCAGATCATCGCTTCGGGACGATATCTCGAGGAAATGCTGCAACTCATCGTCAACATCATCGCGAACATGATGCGCGCGCGTGTTTGCTCGATCATGCTGGTCGACTCGCAGCGGAATGAACTCGTGATCAAGGCCGCAAAGGCTTCCAGCGAAGAATATTTGCGTAAGCCGAATCTGAAGATCGGCAACAGCCTGATCAGCCGCGTGGTGAAAGAGAAAGCGCCGCTCATGGTGCGCGACGTCACGAAGCAGGAAGGCTATCAATATCCAGAGCTCGCAACGAAAGAAGGTATTCGATCGCTGCTGTCGGTGCCGATGATCCTGAAGGACCATGTCATCGGCGTGCTGAATGTTTATTCGGCCGATGAACGATCTTTCTCGAACGAGGATCTGCGGCTGCTCTCGACAGTTGCCGACCAGGTGTCACTGGCTTTCGAAAATACGAAATTGAATGTCGCGATTCAGGAGAGTCAGGAGGCGCTCCAAACGCGCAAGCTCGTCGAACGTGCCAAGAGCATCCTTCAGCGCCAGGCGAATCTTACCGAAGAAGAGGCGTACAAACGGCTCCAGCAGCAAAGCATGAAAACGCGCCGCTCGATGCGGGAAATTGCGGAAGCCGTCATTCTTTCCAGCGAACTGTAGCGGCGGTCTATGACCGCCGGCGCTCATAGAGCGCCGCTAAAATCAAGCAGCGTCGTCCCTGAGTCCAGTCCTGTTTGAAATACAACTCCTTGATCAGGACCATGGAGACGACCATGAGTGGTGTAGCGAACATCACTCCCAGGGTCTATAGCCTTACTGCGGCTTTTCGACCATGTTGCGCATTTCCTCATCGTAATACTTGCGATAGAGGATTTCCCATTCGGCGCTGCCTTCGGGAATAGCGCGCTTCTGGCTCTCGATCTTGTGCCGGGCGGCTTTATCGATTTCTTCTTCTTTTTTGAGCCACTTGTTCAGGATCTCGACGACTGCGAGACGGATCGTATTCCGGTCTTCGATGAATTCTATTTCGTCGACGGAGGCGAGTTTTTCGGTGATCTGGTGGGAGAGGAGATTGACCTTCTCGCGGGTTAAACGCATGCCTACAGCACCAACTTTCGTTCTTTGACCAGCTTGTTCTTGATGAGCTTGAACATTTCCTGGTAGGAAGCCCCGCTCTGTCGCATCTGGTCCTGGTATTGGTTGAGAAGTGTTCGGACTTCTTCGTTGATGCGGTCTTCGAGACTGACTTCGGAATCCATGACCTGGAAAATCTGCTCTGCGAGATTCAGGCCCTCCGGGGCTTCGATCATCTCCTGTTTTTTCAGTTCCTCAGCGACCTTCACGGAGAGCAGTCGCACATACTCTTTTCTTAACGCCATCGCAACTTATTATCCTACCAAATTCCTGGCCGGGCCGGGGACCGTTTATAATTTCCGTCATGCAATCAGGGGCCCTGAGACACGACTGGACACGCGAAGAAGTCCGAACGATCTACAATACACGCCTGCTCGACGCCTTGTTCGCGGCGCAAGCGGCACACCGGCAATATTTCGAGCCCGGCGAAGTACAACTCTGCCAATTGTTGTCGATCAAAACCGGCGGCTGCCCCGAGGATTGCGCATATTGCCCCCAGAGCGCGCACTATGAGACGGCTGTCGACCGCGAACCATTGCTGGCAGTGGAGCATGTGATCAAGGCTGCGCGTGAAGCGCGAGAGCAGGGAGTTACCCGATTTTGCATGGGAGCGGCATGGCGGGAAGTGAACGACGGTCCGGAATTCGATGCGGTTCTGGAAATGGTTCGGGGTGTCTCGTCGCTTGGTCTGGAAGTGTGCTGCACCCTCGGCATGCTGAATGAATCTCAAGCCGAGCGTCTGGCTCAGGCTGGACTCCATGCATACAACCACAATCTCGACACGTCCTCCGACTTTTATGGCCAGATCATCACGACACGCAACTACGAGGATCGGCTTCGCACGCTCGGAAATGTTCGTAAAGCCGGCATTACGGTTTGCTGCGGCGGAATCATCGGTATGGGCGAAACGGACGAAGATCGCATCGGGCTTCTCCATCAGCTCGCGACACTGAAGCCGCATCCTGAAAGCGTTCCTATCAACATGCTGGTCCGCGTTGAAGGAACGCCTCTCGGGGATGCCGAGCCGGTCGACCCACTCATCCTTGTCCGGACTATCGCCACGGCGCGCCTGCTCATGCCTGCATCACGCGTGCGACTGAGTGCGGGACGCCGATCTCTCAGCCGCGAAGCAGTCGCGCTTTGTTTCATGGCGGGAGCGAACTCGATTTTCGTCGGCGACAAGCTGTTGACCACACCGAATCCCGGCCGTGACGAGGACGACGCGCTCCTGGAAGATCTGGCCCTCAGGCCGATGCATCATGCTTGATCGCCTATCTCGCGAGCTTGAAGCCCTGCGCGCCGCTGATCAATTACGCGAACTCGCAATTCCAACGGGCATTCAACTGGGCTCCAATGATTACCTCGGGCTGGCGAAGCATTCGCGATTGAAAGCCGCCGTTCGGCAAGCTGTCGAGGAAGACGAGCGTGTCAGTTCGACCGGATCTCGATTGCTGTCCGGAAATCACGAGCGCTGGGAAAATCTCGAGTTGGAGTTTGCCAAATTCATCGGCGCCGATGCGGCGCTGTATTTTCCATCGGGGTATTCCGCGAACATCGGGTTGCTGAGTTCGCTTCTCAAACCCGGCGACGTGGTTTTTTCGGATGCTGCGAACCACGCCAGCCTTATTGATGGAATCCGGCTCTCGCATGCCCGTCGAATCATCGTTCCGCACCTGGATATGGATTTCCTCGAGCGCGCCTTGAATCATGAGGATTCCGGCAGCGGCGAACGATTCATTGTCGTCGAGCGCATTTTCAGCATGGAAGGCGACATCGCTCGGCTCGACCTTCTGCTTAGGTTGTGCGAGCGATACGGCGCATGGCTCATCGTGGATGAAGCTCACAGCACGGCCGTGCTACCGGCCATTGAAAGATCAACCCACCTTCTGGCAACGATTCACACGTGCGGTAAAGCTCTCGCCTCGATGGGTGCGTTCGTGGCGGGTTCGCATACTGTGCGCAACTTTCTCATCAATCGCGCCCGAACATTCATCTTCACCACAGCTTTGCCGCCGTACTGCGCCGCGCACATTCACGAGGCGATGATTCTTGCCGGAGATGCTCACGAGGAACGACGACATTTATGTAATCTGAGTCAGTACCTGCGTGACCGTCTGCGCGCGCTTGGATTTCATACCGGTCGTAGCGAATCACAAATCATCCCGCTGGTGCTGGGATCCAACGACGCCGCGCTTCGATTTGCAGGCGCACTGTCATCGTCCGGATTTGCGGTTCGCGCAGTCAGGCCGCCCACCGTTCCGGCCGGAACGTCGCGCATACGCATCTCGCTCAATGCAGCGCTTTCGATCGCCGACATCGACCTTCTGCTGAGCGCACTGGTCACAGCTCGCGAGACTGAGGTCGTGCGCGAGTGAGTTCCGATCTCTTCATCACGGGCACCGATACCGGCGTTGGAAAAACTCTGCTGTCGTCCTTACTATTGGCTAACCTGAATTACAAATACTGGAAACCGATTCAGACTGGCGCCTGCGAAGGAACCGATCGAGAAACAGTAATGAGGTGGGCGGAGATTCCCGCGGAAGACACTTTTGGCGAAACCTATATTTTCGATCCCCCGGTCTCACCACATCTCGCGGCCAGACAGCAGGGAATCACAATCCATCTTGAAAAGATTCGACGGCCAACGACAACCGATTCAATCGTGGTCGAAGGCGCCGGCGGCGTTCTCGTGCCAATCAACGACGGCGCGTCCATGCTCGATCTCATGCGGCAGCTCGCCGCGCCCGTGGTCGTTGCCGCGAGAACCGCGCTGGGAACGATCAATCACACTCTCCTGACGCTTTTAGCGATTCGCCAGGCGAAACTACCGTTGCGCGGCGTTGTCATGATTGGAAAAGAAAACGTGGATAATCGGCTCGCCATCGAGCGGTACGGCAACGTGCCCGTCATCGGCTCCATCCCGTGGCTCGAGACCATCAATCGGCAAACGCTCGGCGCCGCATTCGAGCAGCACTTCGACAGGAACGCCCTGTGAAGATCTGGCATCCGTACACGCCGGAAGCAGCGGAGCCTGCACCGATTTCCATCGATCGAGGAGAAGGCGCTTACCTCTATACACGTGATGGCCGCCGATTGATCGACGGCATTTCGTCGTGGTGGGTGAATCTGCACGGCCATGCGCATCCACTGATAGCGGAGGCCGTAGCGGCTCAGGCCCGGAAGCTGGGGCATGTGATCTTCGCCGGCTTCACGCACGAGGCGGCGGAGGAACTCGCGGTGCGGCTTGCGGGCGTTCTGCCGCGGGAAATGGATCGGCTTTTCTATTCGGACAATGGTTCGACCGCGGTCGAAGCTGCATTGAAGATGGCGGTTCAATACTGGTACAACCAGGGCAGAAAAGAGAAGTGTCGTATTGTTGCGCTCGAGCACGCATATCATGGCGACACTGTCGGCGCGATGTCTGTCAGCGCCGACTCGCCATTCACTGCCGCCTTCGATGCTTTACGTCTGCCCGTGCTGCGCGTCCGGGACTCGAACGATTTAGTGCGCCTGCTTTCCGCAAGGAAGAATGAAATCGCTGCGATGATCGTCGAGCCTCTCGTTCAAGGCGCGGCCGGCATGTTGATGTATCCCGCTGAAGAACTCAAACGATTCCGGGAATTGTGCACCAGTGATGACGTGCTGCTGATCGCGGACGAAGTCTTCACCGGCTTCGGCCGCACCAGCCGCATGTTTGCGTGCGAGCACGCCGGGATTGTGCCGGATTTGATGTGTCTGTCGAAAGGCCTGACGGGAGGTTTCCTGCCTTTGGCGGTCACTGTCTGCCGCCGCGAGATCTACGAAGCGTTCCACAGTTCAGATCGCACGCGAACATTCTTCCATGGGCATTCATACTCGGGAAATCCGCTGGGGTGCGCTGCTGCGATTGCAAATCTGAAGGTATTTGAGAGCGAGCCTGTCTTCGACCGGATCGCGGCCATCGAGCGCATCCATCGTGAACGCCTCGCGGTGTTTCGTGATCATCCGCGTGTCGCTGATGTTCGCATGCTCGGAACGATCGCGGCGCTGGAGCTTCAAGCGGACGACGCCGGTTATCTTTCGAACCTGCGAACGCGGCTATACGATTTCTTTATCGAGCATGGCGTTTTGCTGCGACCGCTCGGCAACGTGGTTTACACAGTCCCGCCGTATGTCATTCGGCCGGACGACCTGCAGTACATCTACGATGTGATTGGGAAAGCGTTGTAGCGTGGTCTATGCGGCGTCATCGTCGCCACGGCTTTTCATGGCAATGGATTGGCGCGCGAAGACATCGCGGACGTGCGTACACTCGGAACAATCTGCAAGATGACTCAGTTCCCACTCGTCCAGATGAAATTCGCCGTGAGACCAGCATGAATCGAACAATCGGCGCGTCGAAACGTGGTAGACCGGTTTCACTCGCTCCTCATCAGCCATATCGTGGAAACGATGCAGGCAGGGCACCATTCGACGGCTTACTGTTTTCAGCAAGCTGAAACGGCAAACTGCTTCCGTCTACGAGAATCGTTGATTCAGATCAACGTGTTCTGTAGCGGCGGTCTGTGACCGCCGGCGCTCATAGAGCGCCGCTACAACGGGCAGTGTCAATTTGAAAACCGTTCGGCCGGGTTCGGTGCTCTCCAGGCTTGCGTCTCCTGCGTGATCCTGAAAGATTTTTTGCGCGATGGCCAGGCCAAGACCGATTCCGTTTTGTTTTCCGTAGCTGACAAACGGCTGAAATAGTTTGTCACGAATCTCTGCGGGAATGCCGGGGCCATTGTCGATGATGCGGATTTCAACGGAGTCTCTTACCTCGCGAAGATCGATGTCGATTTGGCCCCGGTCCCGCGGGGCAAACTCGCAAGCATTCAACAACACGTTTGCCAGAGCGCGCTCGAGTTTCTTCGGGTCAAACGACGTTTCGCATCGGCCCTCAGAATGGACCGCAATATTCATCTCGTGATACCTGGGATGGGCCTGAACGGCTCTGCGGGCGTGCTCGACGGCTTCTTCAAGCGAAGCAACAACCCGGTGTAAAGAATCGCGCGGATGCGAGAACTCCAACAACGAGTCAACGAGGTCTGTCATCTGATCTACTGCCGTCCGTATTTCCTCATACAACTCCTCGCGCTGGCCGCCATCCAGATTTTTGTCCCGGAGGAATTCGGCATTGGCTAGAACCGCTGTGAGCGGGTGCCGCAGATCGTGGGATATGGATTGAGCGGTGCGACCGATGGTTGCGAGTTGCTCGTTGGCGAGAAGTTGTTGCTGCGTTCGTTGCAGGTTCGCACGCATGTGATCGAATGCAGCGGTCAACTCCGCAACTTCATCACCCGTTCGATTCATCAATGGATAACTGAAATCACCGGTCTCCAGTGCGCGCACTCCCGCTACCAGACTCGACAGCGGCTTGGTGAACGTATACGAGATCAGGAACACCACTGCGCTTCCGCCGAGGACAGCGATAATACCGACCGCCAGTAACGACCGCCCGAGCCGATCCAGGAAACCTGAAGCCTGGTCGTAAGATTTCAGCACCATGAGCCGTACGTAAGGGGGAATGCTTGGCGTCAGCTGAACGGTTGTCGCAAGAAACGTCTCATCGCCGATTCGAACTTGTGCCGGATTGGAAAGGCCGGGATCTGACGCGCTGACGTTGCTCAGAGGGAGCAGGGTGTCCTGTCCCGATTGAACAGTGCTGGCGATCAGAGTATTGCCATAGAAGAAAGCGACCTGGCTCGATGCCACTCGGCTGACTTCATGCGCCAGCATTTTATCGATCTCATTGCCCACACCGAGGAAGCCCAGAACCGTGCCGTCTTCACGGGATCCGAAATAAATCGGCTGGAGAAAGAGTTGATAAAGATGCCCGCCTCCATACCACCAGAAGCTGGGCTGGTCCGCCGGCAGTGAATCCTTCAGTAGAGTCTGAGCATCCGTGCGCGTCAATCCCGGAATAGAGGTGTGAATAGCCATCACCTTGCCCGTCCGGTCGGCAAGAACGAACACGTCGGCGGGAATGAGGCGCCAGACATCCGCAGACGCATCCTGAATGGTCGCGGCATCGTTGGTGGTCATGAGCGCTTTCAGACTTGGCAGGTTGGCAAGCAATTCCGCGTCGCTTGCCAGTCCGATTTCGCGCTGTCGCTGAAAATCGCCGAACACGACCAGGGAATTATGAAGGTCGTCTGCAATTTGTTTCTGGAGTTGGACGCGAACGCTTCTGCCGACCATCCACAGCGTCGCGGCGATCACCGTTGCGGAGACGACAAGCAGTGAAACCAGAAACTTGGTTCGCAAATCCAGCTTGAGCATGTTCAGATAACGAACTTATAGCCGGCGCCGTGAACGGTAAGAAAATGTACCGGTTTATCGGGTTCGTCCTCGAGCTTCAGCCGAAGCTTCCAGACATGGTTGTCGACGGTTCGCGTCGACGGATAGTCCTGATAGCCCCATACTTCGTTCAAAAGCTCATTGCGCGCGATTACTCGTTCCGGATTCTGCGCGAAGAATCTCAGCAGCTTGAACTCCTGGGCCGTCATCGAGACAGGCTGGCCATTGCGGTTAATTGCCATTCGGGCAAAGTCGACGGTGACATTACCGAAGACGAACACTTCCCCGAGATCCGCCTGGCTTCTACGACGCAGTGCGGCGCGCACTCTCGCCAGCAGCTCCTGCGGGCTGAAAGGTTTTGTGACGTAGTCATCCGCCCCGAGTTCGAGGAGCAGGACTTTGTCGGCGACGTCCGTTTTCGCACTCAGGACAATCACCGGCAGCGAGGGTGCTTGCCTCTTGATCTCGCGGCACACGTCGTTACCAGGTATCCCCGGCAGGCGCAGATCGAGTACAACGGCGGCCGGAGCCGAAGAACGACAGGCCTCCAGCCCCGACTTTCCATCGGCCGTGATCTCCACCAGGAAATCTTCGGACTCGAAAAGCCGTCTTAACGCTCTCTGAACAGCCGGATCATCCTCAACAACTAAGATTCTTTTCACGCCTTCGTCCCTAAAAATATCAAAAGACCCTGCCCGTGGAGAATCATAGACGTTCAAAAGACAATCCTGTGACATCTCTTGTGAGCTTTGTTGGCTACGCTGGAACTGGAGGCATCCGGAGATGAAGTGGAACATATTTCTGGTGTTGCTGGTTCTGATGATGCCCGCATCTGCCGCGGAACGCGCCTGCATTGTGCCGGGACAGGGATACTTCCGAATTCATGTCGGCACCGCAGGACTTTTTGGAGCCTTCGCGCACGATCATTCCATCGAAGCGAAGAAAGTGGTCGGCTGCGGTTCAATTGATCCGCAAGAACTCCAACGTTCTTCGATCAAACTGGAATTTCCGGCAGCGGACATCCGGGTTATCGACCCCAAAGAAAGCGAGAAGGACCGGGCCGAAGTCCAGAAAACCATGGAAACAGACGTCCTTCGCGTTTCGGAATATCCGCGCGTGACTTTCGAATCCACTGCAGTCGAACGTGCCGGCGAAGCAAACCAGTTCCGGGTGCGCGGCAATCTGACGATTCGCGGAAAAACACAGCCAGTGGTGATTCCGCTGACCGTGACGCGCTCAGCGGATGGAACCTACCGCGCCAAAGGTGAATATCGTTTCAAGCAGAGCAGTTTCCTCATTAAACCGGTTCAACTGGCCGGGGGAACCATCAAGGTGAAAGACGAACTGCAAACGGAGTTCGAGCTCTACCTGAAATAGCCTCTCCCACTGGGAGAGGCCGGCGCGAAGCGCCGGGTGAGGGCAGGCTTCGAGGACGACTGCGACCCTCACCCTGCCCTCTCCCAGAGGGAGAGGACTATTCGCCAAAAGTAAATGTGAGACCTGCCGTGACTTCCGGCCACGTCAGAGTATCTCCGCGAAAGTTCGGGAATGTGCGGCCGCGAATGTCCGCGCGGACACCCATGGGGCCCCACAGATTGGTGGCCTTGACACCGCCCCCGTAGTTGACAGAGAAGAACGCGCTGTTGTCCGCCACGATGATTTTGCGGCCGGTATCCAGCGCAATATTACCTGTTGCAGGATCGGTCGTATAAACCTGACCGCCGAGCAGCGCCGTCGTGCCATGCCGCACGAGCGTTGAGAGCCCACCGATTCCGGCCACGACGTACGGAGTGACGCGAGTACCGAAGATCGGACGCTTGCCGAAGCCGTAGACGCCGTTGATGTCGTAGATGAGTCCATAGACCGAGTGCGGTGCAATGCCGAATGATTGATCCAGCGTTGTCGGGGCAAAGTTTGATTCAAAGTGATTCACGTAACCAAAATTGCCTTCGACTTCGATGTTGTCCGTAATGCCCGCGTTGGCTTTCAGTCCGAACATACCCTCATCCCGCAACTGCGAGTGGTCCGTCGAGCCCGGCCAGAAGTACCCGGCGTACGGATGAAGCTCGATGTTGTGACGATGACCAAGGAAGTAGGCAGCGCCAACAGCCGCAAATGGAGCGATGACGTAGCCGATCGTACGGCCCGAGCTATAGTTTTTGTTGACTGTGTAACCCGGAATAGTTGACGTCGTGGATACGGTTGCTGCACCCGTGGGCGCCGCCGTTGTCGGACCCGGAGTAGCTGCCGGCGCGGGAGGTGACGAAGGCGCAGGCGTGGTGACAGTGGGTCCCGGCGCAGGTGTGGGTGCAGGCATCGGAGCAGGCGCCGGCGTAGGCGTTGTGGCCGGCGGCGGTGCAGGCGTCGGGGCCGGTGCAGGCGTCGGGGCCGGCGCTGGTGCCGGTGCAGGCGCCGGTGATGGAGCCGGCGTTGGCGTTGGGCACGGGCCATAGATGCCTCCGCAGAGTTGCGCAAAGGCCGAGCTTGAAAGAGCTACAAATACGAAGAGTAGGAATGCTGTCCTGGGCAAGGAAAATCTAAACATCGCTTTGAATCTCCTTTCAGCCCACTTGGCTGATCAATTATTGATGGCTGCGCCCTTCATTAAGGCTGCGCGCTATCGCGCTTGCGCTTCGCGTCGGGCTTGCATTCGCAGCCGCTCATCAAACAGAAAATTGGTCTCTACAACCAGCCTAGCTCCGCGGGTGATTTGAAATTGTCACGGCCAGATCTCTTTGCCGTAATTCGTTGGTCTTTTCCGGTTGGCTTAGTTGCGATGAATTAGCTTCATGTGTGATGCCAAATCGCCCGTAGGACAAAAGCGGATAAAACACCGAGGTGGCTGCAGGATGATAGCCATACACCCTGCGACAAAACTCAGCGGACGGAATTCATTGAACTGCAAATCGTGTGGTCATAGAATCCGCCACATGAAACTACTCACCTTTTTGATTCTTTTGCCGGTCTCGTTCTTCGCCCAGGAACGAGGCGCCCAACAGGGCGGACGCGGAGGAGCTCCTGCAGCCCCTCCGAAAAATCTGAAAGTCCTCGCGGCGAACACCGAAATTCCTTTCGTCATGCGGAGCTTCAATGAAGCTCTGGGAGTGCAGTGCACGCATTGTCATGTGCAGGGCGATTTTGCGGCCGACACGAAGCCCGAGAAGGAAATGGCCCGCAAGATGATCGCTATGGTTCGGCTGATCGATACGAGCTTTCCAAGCAGCGCCGGAGTTTTTCCCGATGGTTATCACGAAGTGGATTGCAGCACATGCCACCGTGGAAACGTGAAGCCGGAAATCATGGCGCCCAGGAAGTTCTACAACCGGGGTAACTCATTGGGTAATCCACCTCCAGCTCAAACTCCCGGAGTGAGCTTAAAGCTGCTGCCTCCGGACACGCACGTACACGGCGCGGAGTCGCTGATGGGCGAGTTTCGCGACGCGCTCCGCGTGGACTGCAACTACTGTCATGGCGGTGGAAAACCTCAGGAGTGGGATCTCAATCCGCGGAAAGACATCGCGCGCAAAATGATCATGCTGGTGCGGCAGATCAACGCGCAATTTCCGGGCACAGGCGTTTTCCCGGTGGGTGAGCAAAAGGTCACCTGCTGGACATGCCATCGTGGCGATACGCATCCCGTGAGTCTGGGCAACAAGATGTACGACCCGCCCGCGCCGAAATAGGGGTAATTCCACGTCAGAGGTGTAAATACCCTTATTAGGAAGGAATCCGTTCAACCTAATTAGGGTATTTACACCTCTGACGTGGAATTACCCCTACGGCAGCGCGAATACGTGAATCGCGTTGTTGCGTTGTGGGTTGATTCCGGCCTGGGGGAAAAGACTGGCAGTGATCGCCCCCAGGCCGGTCACTACAGCAATATACTGCCTGCCGTTGACGCGATAGGTAATCGTGCTGTTCTGAATCGGCCCTCCAAGTGTTGTCTCCCAGAGGATCTTGCCGGTATCCGCATCAAAAGCGCGGAATCTTTGATTGAGGTCTCCCCAGAAAACCACATCTCCCGCAGTCACTAACGTCGCGCCGTTGCCTGGAGCGCGGCCTTCGTAAATTCGCTGGATCTCGCCTGTAGCCACATTGATCCTGGCGATTCCACCGAATTTTTCAGGATCGGATCCGGGCCGCCGAATGCCCGTTCTGCGTTCCGGCTGGTTGGGCGCAGCGCGAGTCATGTCGAGGCAATTGTCGACATAGGGAACATACAGCGCATTCTTGCCGGGGTGATACGACATAGGCCAGTAGCTCTTTGTGTTGTAGGCGCAAATCGTGTGCCGCTCGCCGGGCTGCTTGAGTACGACATCCCAATTGATGGTCGTTCTGCCGGTTTTGACGTCGATGTTGGAGATGAGGAAATTCGGATCGTCGTATGGAAACGGATTGGCCCACAGAAACTGACCCGATGTCCGATCGAGCGCAAAAATTCCTCCGCCCTCTCCAACATTGACGACGATGTCTCGTTCCTGATTGCGAGGAACGTCCGGATTAATCCACTTCACAAACCTGGGATCCGGATTGACCTTCGTTCGCAGAAGAATTCTTTCGTTCGTGTAGTCTTGATCCCAGTCGTCGCCGGGCAAATGCTGGAAATACCAGCTCAGCTTCCCGGTATCCATATTCAGAGCGATGGTCGAATTGCTGTAAAGATCGGCCGGCGCGGTTCTCGGAATGGCCTCGGTGTTTCCGGCGTGCCGTGACGCCCGTGTGTATGGAGTCGGATTGGCGACGCCCCAGTACGTCATTTTGCGCCCCGGATCGTAGGACCCACCGAGTCCCCATGTCGATGCGGCACGCGCCGCTTCGGGCGCGCCTGCCCAACTGGCGTCTCCGAAAGGATCATCCGAACCGGCTGCCGTGTAGAATCGCCAGACTTCCTTTCCGGTCCTGGCATCGTGAGCGACGATGTAACAATCCACGCGGCCGTTGGTGGTGCAGCTTCGTCCTGATACGACTTTGTCGCCGAAAACAATCGTTCCCGACGTGAGCGATCCGCTGGATTTCGTTTCCCATCGAACCTGGCCTGTACGCGCGTCCAGCGCGACGATGAAACCATCCGGTGCCGCAAACAGAATCAAATCTTCAAAGATGCCGAGACTCTTGGCGCGTGAGACCCCGGCAGCGGGCCGCTTGTACTCCCAGATGAGGCTGCCGCTGGTGGCGTCCAGAGCCTGAACGGCGGTGCGACCCGCGCCGTTTTCCTGCGATGGGACTTCGACGTACATCACGCCGTCATGCACGATGGGTATGATTTCGATCGTGCCCGCCGGCAAT
>JACXTT010007637.1_pt1 | contig 15193 bp, 15 predicted proteins | sample 9270951 | NCBI WGS metagenome assembly JACXTT01 (sample SAMN15532306, study PRJNA645909) | rock metagenome | isolation source: weathered quartz diorite | place: Puerto Rico | collected 2017-06-21
AAAGTCAAGGCGCAGGGTGGAATTGCCGTATTGCTTGATCGTGAAGGAGAGCAACCCGATGCCGTTGCCGGGTTGAGCGACGAGGGAGCGGCCAACGATGTTGAATCCACCGCCGCCGGCCATCAGCCAATCGCGACTCGCCCGGCGACGACGTGAGAAAGCGCCTGATGGTGGTTCACAGAGTCATGTGTTCGGAAGCACTAACGACGATGACAGCCGTGACTGGATTATCCTGCGCCAGTTCGGTGTGGGACGCTCCTTAAGAAACGTTAAGGCGACGGATGAGCTAGGCTTTGACTACACTCGCTCCGGCAACAGAAAGATTTCCGCTATGAAATGGATTACCCGTGAAAAAGTGAAAGTGGACCGAGTCGCGTGTCCGTGGCTCATCAAGAAGTTCATTGATCCGCAGGCTGAATTCCTGTTTGTGCCTGCCAATCAGGTCGAGGCCAAGGCGAAGGAACTTGGCGCGACTCCTTACGATATTGAAGGCTGTGAACTCGGACACCACGGCGAGGACGTGTCGTTCGATTCGATCCTGAAAAAATACAGGCTCAGCGATCCGGCTTTGCTTTTACTGGCGGAAATCGTCCGCGCAGCGGACTCGCACCCGTCAAAGCCCCACCCTGCAGGTGAAGGGTTGCGTTGGATTGCATTCGGGTTCAGTGCGCTTGGTTTGAGCGATCACGACATTCTCCATTCGGAGTTCATCGTGTATGATGCGCTTTACGCTGAGTGCAAACGGCGTGTTGCCTCAGCTAAAGCGTGAACGGCTGGCGACGAATTTCCGATTTCCTTGCCCTGCGGCGCAAACCTCGTTGCTGCTCGTCGCCTTGGTGCTCGCATTGACGGGTGAAAAGCTCTGGCTCGGGTTCGCGCCCAAATATCTGGAAACGCTTGGCGCGGGCGTGTTCGTGATCGGACTCTTCGATGCGCTCCAAACTCTCCGCGGCGCGGTGTACGCCTATCCGGGCGGTTGGTTCACGGATCATTCTGGACAACGCCGCTCGCTTCGCCGGAACGAAACCGCAGAGATCAGCGTGAATGTTTTCTAGTGTAGTGTACCACAAATAAGTGCACATATCCGTAAGCTGCATAGCATGGCGCAATGCCACGCAAAAGTGTTCCGATCCTCCTGTCCGAATCAGAGATTATCCGCTTGGGGCAATGGATTCGAGCAGGTTCAACGCCGCAACAAGTCGTGCTTCGAGCCCGGATTATCCTCAGTGCCACTCAAGGAGGAACCGATCAGCAGATCGCTCGAGAGCTGAAAGTACAGCGGCGCTCTGCCGCATTGTGGCGTCGGCGAGTATGCGAACAAGGAATCGGTTGTGTTTGGGAGATCAACGAGCGTGCGTTTTTCTTTGTACCAGTGTTCGAGCATAGATTAATGATCGTTTTTGGTTGAAAACAACTGGGGCAAGGTGAATGATAGGTGTTTTGAAGGTGAAGTTTCCGACTGGAGAGGGCGCGATCCTGGGAAGTTTCGCCTTGACCGTTAGCGCTCACGCGAATCAACCCGCCCGTGCTCACCAACAGTGATCCAGCTGGGTAAAGGACGGTCGGATTTGCTTTTCCAAGGAGGCTGAAAAAGTGAAACCTTTTGTCACGTTGGAGGGTAATAAAAACGTGCCGATAAAGCTCAGAAAGAGTGTCGCTGTCGCGTTTTGCCTCATCGTGTGTGCTGCAAACATTGGGCGGGCTTTTGCCCAAGGAGCGCGGGACAGCCGAGCTGATCAGAAAAAAGCAACCCAGTCCGCTCAATGGCCAATGCAGCTCCAGTTGCGCGTGCCATTCGAACCGACTGCATTCCCCAGCGGAGGGCACTTCTATCTCCTTTACGAACTGCATTTGGCCAACTACGGACCATTCCCTCTTTCTCTCCACCGCATTGAGGTGCTGGACGCGGATGCGCCCACTGCCCAACCGATCGCGAGCTTCGAGGCGGAGTCAGAGTCACTCCAAGCCGTGTTGGAGCCGTTGGGGGGCAAGCAAATTTCAGACCGCACACAAAGGCTCGTGCTCCAGGGCGGCCAGTGCGCTATTGCCTATATGTCCATCACGTTCGAACGCGGCTCGACTGTTCCGACGAGATTGGTGCATCGTGTGAGCACCGCCGACTCCGCAGTTGAAGGCGCGCTCATTGGTACCCATCACACTAAACTGCGTTTGCTGGGGCCTCCCCTCGAGGGTTCAAACTGGCTTGCCGACGATGGACCTAGTAACGACGAGGACAATCATCATCGGCGCGGCGTAGTCATTCTCGATGGTGCGGCAGTGAACTCGCGACGCTACGCGATCGATTGGAAGAAGACCCTTAATGGTGCGTCTTTTTCCGGCAATGCCAAGGACGTGCATTCGTATTATTCCTATGGACAATCCGTGCTGGCGGTTGCTAATGGACGTGTGGTCGCGGCGAGGGACGGGCTTGCTGACAACATCCCCGGACATGGCGCCTCGTTCCACCCGGCGGTGCCGATTACCTTAGAAACCGTTGCGGGAAATACCATCACCCTGGATTTGGGGGGCGGGCAGTTTGCTTATTATCTGCATCTGCTTCCAGGAAGTGTACGCGTGAAGGCAGGGGATCGTGTTCGGCGAGGCCAGGTGCTGGCACAGGTCGGAGCCTCCGGCGATGCCCGTGAGCCACATCTGCATTTCGAAGTTACGACGTCACCCAAGTTGCTGGCTGGCGAGGGTGTGCCTTATCTGATCGACCGATACAGCTGCCAGAGTGCGGGTGACGGCGACATGGGGCTTCGCAAGCACGAGTTGCTACTCGATCACAGCCTCGTCACATTTGGGGCAGCCGGTGACAAATGAAGAAAAACCGCTGGGCCCTAAAAGCACAGCGGTTATGTGAAGTTACTAAAGAGCTGAGATGCAGTCAGGCGAGTGGCTCGATTTCATCGGATACTTGGGGTGCGGCACCGTCTTGCGGGGTCGCATCGGATCGCAGTTCAATGACACCGGGAGCCGTGCAAGCGACGGAGACCCGCGCGCCTGGCTTAAAGCCGGCCTGTTCTAGCCAGCGTCCCATGAGGCGAATCTTCGGTTTGATACGACCTTTGAAGAAGTCGCCGTCCTTCTCGATTTTTAGTGTCCGCACCCTCAGGTCTGAGGAGTTTGCCGGAATGGGCTCAGGCGAATCCACACCCGTCCTTTCGCCCCAAGATGCACAGCCATGAACGTGCCGAAACCCAGACACTGCACATAAATTGTGCATCAGCACAATCGCCGCGGCCGAGGCCATCACGGCGACACGGAAGACCTCGCGCGGGTGCACAAGGATCGTGTCGAGGGTGCCGATCGAGACCAGATGATGGCCCCGGATGCGCCGGCGGGTGTTGAGCAGCAACACCGCGAAGCACTCCCGAGCCGCCGGCGGAGGAAGCAGGTGCTGCTCCTCAGAGCGCCGGCCCAAAGGCGGCCGAGGGCCTCCATGGGAGGATCAAAGACCAAATAGAAGAAGCCGCCAGGCGCCTTCATTATGTTGTCAGTCGCGAGTTCAAGGTCCAGGCCCTCGGGCGAGATGGCAAAGTCGATGTGGCCTTGCGCCGCGGAACGCTCTGGATTGCGTGCGAAGTCGCCCACAAAAACCTGACGCCTGATGAACTCGGGAACATCCAACACCGGCTGGCCGCCGGATTCCTGCAGGTGGCGGTCATCTGCCCGGACGGCGCGCACCTCAACGAAGTCCGCGCGGCCGTCGAGGAGGCTGTGAGCGAAGCAGACCGGCACAAGGTCGTCTTCTACACCTGCCCAATTCCTGAAGCAGCTCGACGAATGGGCGGCAGACCCGGACGGTGCAAAGGAAGCCCAGGGGATGCCGCAGAAGCAGAAAATCAGCTTGAGCGGAGAGCAGAGCGCCGACCAAACGGACGAGGATTTGAAATTGCTTCGGCGAAGGATGAAAGGCGGGGGCGAGACGGACGGCAAGACATAACCCGATTTGGACCTCAGCCGGCAGGGGGCTTCCTTGCGCTCGACAGTACCGAGATAGCCTTCTTTAGCGTTTCGAATTCAAAGTGGGTGTATTTCGAATTCATCGCTGCGGTGGAGTGTCCGGCGAGCGCCATCGTCAACTGCTGGGAGACGGCCAGATTTGCGAGCCGCGAAATGAACGTGTGGCGGAGCGAATGAAATGTCCGCCGGCAAAAGTTTCGGACGCCCTTGCCCGGGCCGGACATGAGGTCCACTCCGGCCTTGGTGGCGATGCGCTTGAATCCTTCGCTGAGGCCGTGCTTTCCGCCCGGGCCTTTGGACGCGAGCTTCGGGCTTATGAACCCCACGGTGCCGAATTTCGCAAGGTAGGTGAGATGCTTCAGGAGCACGGGCACGATCGGGACGATTAAAGGTTTGCCCGTTTTCTTCTGCGTGTAAACGATCGCGCCAAGCTCCGGGTTAATGTTCTCCCATTTGAGCCTGACGCAATCGCCCAGGCGCATCCCGCGTAGTAGCCCAACAGGATGATGGTCTGCCAGTCCGTGTCCGGAGCCGCATCCAAGAGCTTCTCGACCTCGTCCTCGGAAAACACTTCGCGCTCCGAGGACTCGAGCCTAGGCAATTGAACAAGCGGCACGGGATTCTTCGGAATCAATTGATGCGTCTCCGCGCGCCGCAGCGCGGTGCTCAGCGTCTTCAAATCCACGACGGCGGTCTTCGGCGCGACGCCGCTTTTCAGGCGCGACTCAAGGAACTCCTCGATGTGGCGGGCCGTCAGGGTGGAGATCGGCTGCTTGGCGCGGAGCCCCAGCTTCTTCTCAAACAGGTCGATCGTGTTCTGGTAGCGCTCGACCGTCGCCTCGCTTGTCCGCCTCCGAACCAAGGCCATCCATTCCTTGAAGTATGCCTCCACGGTCGGAATCTCAATGCGGTCGCCAGTCACCTTCTCGGCGACCTCGCTCAGGACTTTCTTTACCTGGGCGGTCGTCAGATTCCCGGCCCGGGCCATCCGCTCGACCCGCTCGAATTCGAGGGCGATTTGGAGGGCCTTGGCCTTATCGGTCGTCTTGGTGGAGCGCTTGAGCTGCCGGCCTTGCCGGTCGGTGTAACACGCGATCCAGAACTGAGACTTCACCCGTTTGCAGATGCTCGCCATATGCCGCGCGAGGTGAGAATAAAGGTGAGAATAAAGAATTCAAGAACCATCCTCAAAATCCTTCGATTTTCGAAGGATTCCTCGCCTCTAGAACGGGTGAAGCGAGACGAGGGTTCGATTCCCTTCACCCGCTCCAACCCCCAAGAACGCCAACAAAACTGGATGTTTTCGGTGAGAATCCGGTTCGTTACACCCCAGAGTGAGAATAAAAGTGAGAATGGATGGAATTGCTGGAGCGCCACGCGATAGGCGCAGCGCCGTTCACGATTCATCCTGTGCTTTGCATGCACACCCACCTTGGAATGGAGTTTTCCCAGCTCGGCGTTGTGCCCCAAATATTGCGTTGGTCGTTTCATCCATTCGCAGCCAGGGACAGTGCATTTCAATCACGCCCGTCAAAAGCGAATGGACCTTGAACAAGCCAGGCCTGTTGAATACGCCCCGGCCTTGCGCGCGTTGCCACTGTGGATTTCGATGCAATACGGACACTGCGTCGTGAGCGTCACGGCGACGAGCCCACGATACGACCTTTGCCCAAATACTTACTTTTTGAACAATCCTGCTTTAAGGGTTGACCCGAAAGAGCCTTCTTTGAGCTGCAGGTAGTTCCTCTTGCTCTGATCTTTCTCAATTTCTATTGTGCCTGCCGTCTGCACGTTCGCCATTTGCAGGAAGTCAAAAGGGTTAGGTTTTTTTCCGCCCGTTGGGTCATTACCAAAGCCGGCGAGGTAAGTATTGCCTGTGAAAATGCAGTCACTGATCGAATAATGGTGGTCCCCCTCCCTGATCCAACCTGTTCCACAGCCCGCTATGATATTGTGATGGAATTCAAAGTCTTCTCCTGTGTTCTGTGTTGTCCAGACACCGCTATAGTAAGCGCCATAGACCAGGCAATATCGCATGGCATTATGATGGCTCGTTCCACCTTCTGCATTCCAAAAGACAACGGGGTTCTGACAGTGGTAAAAAACGCAATGGTCAAGGACGAGCCCGTGGCCATTGGCGATAATGGCCACACGCACTGGGAGCAGGTCAACATCCCCTGCAAACAGGCATTGTGTTACCAGTAAATCGTCCAGGTTCTTGCCGTCTCGCCAGATTGGATATGAACGGCGGTTATGTTTGCCATCGATATAGTAGTAAGACGGGCCTCCACTGAACCGCAGTCCTGCAAAGGTTACATGGCTGGTTTCTATATCCATCCCCTTGGCTTCTTCCCCGTCTCCGTTTGCAATTGTAGGAACTACCGTTACGAGGGTCGGCATCTGCTGCGGATTCCAGTCCGGGTCATCGGGCATAATCTCGGCGCGGATCACCAGGCGGTTTTGCAGAGTATACTTGTGGTTGTTGAAAAGAACCGTTTCCGTTAGCGGATACACGCCTTCCGAAAGCAGGATGGTAGTGGCTTCCTGTTGGTTGTTCGCATTGGCTCTCTTTGCCGCTTCGTGCAATGTTTTGAGCGGCTGTGATTTTGAGCCGGGATTAGCATCATTGCCTGTTCTGACGTTGACGGATAATTGTTCAGCAGACGACATCAGTGCAGTGGCAAGAAAACCGGCCAGGCTGGCGACAGTGATTTGGTGCAGTTTCTTCATACGCTTTTTATCTGTTGCAGATTGAGCCCGGGATTCGCATTCCGCTAATACCTTGTTTCTTCCGCAGCAATGCCTCAAAGGTATCGCTGAACAGATGGAACTCAGACACCTTCGCTATTTTGTCACCGTCGCTGAACTGTTGAACTTCACGAAAGCGGCGGCAAAGCTCCGCGTCGCGCAGCCGTCGTTCAGTCGGCAGATTCGCGACCTGGAAGAGGAACTCGGTGTGCCGCTGCTAGAACGCAATTCTCGATTTGTGCGGCTCACCGAGGCCGGCAAAGCCTTCGCTACGGAAGCGTGCGCCGTGCTCCAGCACGCTGAGGCCGCAGCCCAGACAGCACGAGTTTTCGCCAAGAGCAACCACGGGCACCTCAATCTCGGCTACGCGCCATCGCTGACCGTGGAAGTGCTTCCGCAAGCGCTCAGGAGTTTCGAAAAGGAATGCCCTCGCGTGCGAGTAACGATCCAAGATCTTTCGATTCGGGAAATGGTAAACGGCTTGCGAGAGGGCCGCCTCGATGCGGCCCTGACCGTCGAGTCGTCGGGAAAACAGATGCAGTGGCTGGCCTTCGAGAAACTTCGGAGTTACCCCGTTTGCGTCGCGCTCGGCGCCACGCACAGGTTGGTGCGCGCCAAGCGTATCGATCTGGCCGAGCTTAACGACGAGCGCCTGATGGTGTATTCGCGAGAGGAATATCCGGAGTATCACGAATGGTTGAACGGACTGTTCGGTCGTGCAATTCAGCGGCTTCTAGAGAATGCTGAAGAACACGACAGCGGCACAAGTCTCATAGCAGCGGTGGAAGCGGGCCGAGGTGTCGCGGTCGTAGCATCCGTCTTTTCCAGCGTAGCGGGCCCGCGTCTCAAATTGCGGGAGCTCCAGCCAAGTCCGGCTCCGTTGGTTGTGGGAGTGGCGTATCATCGCCGCCGACTTGGCCCGGCTGCACGTCAGTTCGTTCGAACGCTCACCGACCTGAAAGCGTAAGGCTAGTCGTTCCGGGAAAAACTGTTGCACAAATGCTCAGTCCAGAACTGGGAGCCGGGGTCTATGAACCAGCCGGGTGTTCAGGTTCTTTCGCATAAGCTCCCAGCCGCCAGGCGCCAGTGCCGAAGAAAAATCAGCGTAGGCGCGAACGTTCAAGCCAGCGATCGCTGCAACATCATCGGATGCTGCGCGCTCAATCAATCCGGGCGGAAAACTCAATCTGGCAACGCGTGCGTCGCGTGAGTTACAGCCGCCCCCGCACGCAGCGAAGCGGTGATCATCGCGGCCTCGACCAACTCTGCGTCGATGGCACCGGCCTTGCGCGCGTTGCCGCTGTGGATGTCGATGCAATACGGGCACTGCGTCGTGAGCGCCACAGCGACGGCGATGAGTTCCTTGTACTTCACGGGAATCGCCCCGTCGGCGACGGACGCCTTGTCAAAGGCCCAAAAGGCCTTCACGACCTCCGGCGCGAGGGCGTCCATTTTCTTGAGTTTGGTCAGGTTTTGTTTGGTGTACATGGTTTGGTTGGTGGCTGGGATTGTTCGTTCAGCGTGGTGAGTCTGTTTGAATCGTAGTCATCGCATCTCCGGGGGAATTGTCTGGATGGATTGGGCGAATTTCTTGTGCAGCACTGGATGCACCGGGCGATGCCGGACAACGGTGCTGGCCGGATACGCGCCGAGATAGTCGCCGTTCTTCCAGTCGCGCTTCGGCCGGATGGGCCGGGGGCAAAAACCGCCGCCGCAGTTCGGGCAGACGTTGGCCAGGATGTTTTCGACGCAGGCGCGGCAGAAGGTGCATTCAAAGGAGCAGATCATCGCCTCCGTCGAATGAGGCGGGAGCGCCGCGTTGCAGTTTTCGCAAGTGGGTCGGAGTTCGAGCATGGCCATGTCGAGTAACCGATTGTGGGCGTCACGCCCAGTGCCCGCGCCGGCCTCGACCACACGCTCATCGCCCGTGAGTTCGAGCCACCCGACAACTCGTTTGCCCCATTCCACGTGCGGTAGCGGGAGCGCCTCGTACCGCTCGGCGTCCCATTTGTGCAGTGGGGCATTGCCGTTCTGGCAATCATGCATTTAGTCTCGCACCGCGACGACCTCCAAGTATTCGGCGGCGACCTCTGTGATGCCGGGTGCCGTGGCGACATTGTGAGCTGTCTGCAGATCCACCATTTCCTTGCGCAATCGGGCTTGAGCGGGAGCGTCGAGGGAAGCGAACGCTCGGTGCGTCGGACCGTAGTATTGGCGGAAGAACTCGACCGTCCCGGCGGGCGGGAACGGGTAGCGCATCCGCGCGATGCGGCGCGCGAGGCGCATGACGGTGAAGCCGTCCCGCAATCGCGAACGTACTGTGGCCTCGTCACCCCAGCCCATCGGCGATGGGACGCCGGGAAATGGTGGCGGCACATGCGCGCTGAAGACGTTGAACATTCTTCCAATGAAACCCTCCGGCGTCCAATTGGCCAGGGCGACCCGCCCACCGGACTTGGTTACGCGCAATAGCTCGCCGGCGGCAACCTCGGGTCTCGGCCCGAACATCACGCCGAACATGCTACGCCACCGCCTTTCAGGTCCTGAGTTTGAGCGCTTGTCACTCTGACATTGACTGGGCATCCTATCCGTCGTGAAGCAACTGCGTGCCATTGTGACAGCATTGCTGGTAACCGTTTGGCTGCCGGCTTCATCGCACGCGTTGCTGGAGTACTTCGGCTTGATTCACCAGGTTCACGCTGACCACGACGCCGATTCCAGCGGCTCGCACGACCACGAATCTGACGATCACGAGGCAGCGGACGGACATTGCGCTTTATCATCCACTCACATCAGCGTGCCATTGCCCGATGCAGTCGCAAACCCGGTGCTCTTCTGTTTTCTCGATTTCTGGAGTTCTGAACTGCATACCGAGCTTCAACCAACTGGACTTGCTCCCCCAGGCACGGCACCACCACAGTTTTTGCATCGTTGGCAGTTTTCCTTCCGTACTGCGCTTCCGGCGCGTGCGCCTTCGCTGATTTCTTGATCCTGCGCTGAGCAGGATTCCTTCGTTGTCGGGCGTTGTTCCATGCCCACGTCTCTGTTCGTTCCTTTGTCTAACGCAGTTTGCCCATTTTTATGAGTAGAAAGCATTTTCAAATAGTCAGTCAACGTTGGTTGATTGTCGCCGCCGCGACCTCAATAGGCGGCGCAGTTCGCTTCTCCAATGCGGCAGAGCCTCCACCCGTCAACACAAACGCGCCATCTGTGACGCTCGATGCGTTGGTTGCCGACGTGTTGGAGTACAATCCCGAACTCAACTTCTATCGCGCTGAGATTGCTGCCGCTAAAGGCGAGCGTCGAACAGCCGCGACTTGGGCGAACCCGGAAGTATCCACGAGCGTGGGTCAAAAGCGCGTTACTTCGGGCGGCCTCTCCGGCGAGGGCGTTGCCTGGGCTGTGTCGGTCCAACAGACGTTCGAGTGGCCGGGGCGCATCCCGTTACGGAAGGCGATCGCCAATCACCAGATGCAATTGGCCGAACTTGGCTTCGCGCAATTCAAAACAACACTGGCGGCGCGCACGCGAATGCTCGCTTACAATCTGTTCGCAGCGCAGGAAAAAGCAGCAGCCGCGAAAGAAGTCGCCGAGCGATTTCAACAGTTGCGCGAAGTGCTTCTGCAACGCGATCCGGCTGGACTCACACCTCAATTGGAAACTCGGATTATCGAAGCGACCGAACTCACATTTCGACGCAAGGCAACCGACACGACGCTCAGTTCACAATCGGCATTGCTTGAACTGAATCAAGTGCGCGGCGCGCCGTGGACAAACGCAGTGACGATTCAACCAGTGAAACTCGCGTTCACGAATGCGCCGGAGCAGGGACTTCTTCTCGCGGCGGCACAGACGAACAATTTCGAGTTGCAGATGAAGCGTGTGGAGTTGGAGCAGCAAGGTTTCAAAGTGTCACTCGCGCGCAAGGACGGCTATCCGTCGCTCACTGTCGGACCGTATTTCTCGCAGGAACGCGCAGGCGACCGCGAGCAACAAGTCGGCGTCGGCGTTTCGATTCCGTTGCCGCTGTGGAATCGGAACAAGGGAAACGTCGAAACTGCGGAGGCGCGGCAGAAACAAGGCGAGACAGCGCTTTACGTGGCGCAGCGCGATCTGGACCGGCGCATCGTCGAGAAGGCGCTGACGTATCAAACAAAGTTAGCCGAATTGGGCAACTGGCGGCCCGAGTCCGTGGAAGAATTTCGCAAAGCGGCGGAACTTGCCGACCGTCATTATCGGCTCGGTGCAGTCCCGATTGCAACGTATGTGGAGTTGCAGAAGCAGTACTTGGAAGCGGTCGAAGCCTTGCTCGACACGCGGCGCGAGGCACTGGAGGCCGTCCAGGAATTGCAGCGGCTCACCGGACTGGACTTCAACGCTGTTCAAACAACGGCGGACAAATCGCCGAACCCTTGACGCCATGATTGCTCGCATCATTGAAGTTTCTCTGCGTTATCGCGCTGTCTTATTACTCGGCGCACTGGCGTTGCTCGCGGCGGGATTATGGTCCGCGTTTCATCTGCCGATTGACGCTGTGCCGGACATCACCGGCGTGCAGGTGCAAATCAATACCGAAGTACCGGCGCTTGCCGCTGAAGAATCAGAAAAACTCGTCACACAACCCATCGAACTGGAAATGGCCGGGTTGCCCGGCATGGAAGAAATGCGTTCGCTGACCAAGTTCGGGCTATCGCAAGTCACGCTGAATTTCAAAGACGGCACGGACATCTATCGCGCGCGACAACTTGTAGCCGAGCGATTGCAAGGCGTATTGGAACGTTTGCCGAAAGGAGCGTCGGCGAAGCTCGCGCCGATCAGCACCGGCCTTGGCGAAATCTTTTATTACAACGTCCAGTATCGCGAAGACACGACGAACAAGCCGCCGACGGAATTGGAGCAGTTGCTCGCACTCAGCGAAATTCAGGAATACACCATCAAGCCACTGCTGCGCACCGTGCAGGGTATCGCGGAAATCAACGAGAGCGGCGGATACGAACGACAATTTGTCATCCAGCCGAAACCCGAAGCGCTCGAATCAGTCGGCATGACGTTCAGCGAACTGGCCGCGCTCGTGGCGCAGAACGTCGAAAACGCAGGCGGGGGTATTATCAACCGCGGCGGAGAGCAGTTGACGATTCGCGCTGTAAGCCGCGTGCGATCGGTTGAAGACCTTGCGGAGTTACCGTTGAAATTCGGCGGCGGAGCAAAGCCTTTGCTCGTGAGGGATGTCGCCGACGTGAAGGTTGGAACGAAGTTCCGTACGGGCGCAGCCACGTTGAACGGCAAGGAAACAGTCATCGGCACGACCATGGTGCTCGCGGGACAGAATAGCCGCGAAGTCGCCGAGCGCGTGAAGAAGCGCATCGCGGAGATTCAAACCAAGCTCCCGGAAGGCGTGGAAATTCAAATCCAATACGACCGTTCGCGCCTCATCGACAGCACGATCGGCACGGTGAAGAAGAATCTTTTCGAGGGTGCGACGCTCGTTGTGGTCCTGCTGCTTATGCTCATGGGCAACTGGCGGGCGGCGCTGATTGTGGCGTGCGCCATTCCGCTCTCGTTTCTGTTCGCGCTCATCGGCATGGCGCGATTCGGGATTTCGGGAAACCTCATGAGCCTGGGTGCGATTGACTTCGGCCTGCTTATTGATGGCGCAATTGTGATTGTGGAAAACGTCGTGAGACGGCTCGGTGAGCGGCAACACCAACTCGGGCGCGCTCTCACGGGTGAGGAACTGACTAAAACCGTGTTCGCCGCGAGCAGACAAGTTGCGACGCCGATGTTCTTCGGCGTGGTCATCATTGCGGTAGTTTACATTCCCGTGCTCGCCCTCACGGGAATCGAAGGAAAAATGTTTCACCCGATGGCTTTGACCGTGATGCTCGCAATGGGCGGGGCGCTGGCCTTGGCGCTCACTTTGATGCCGGTGTTGTGCTCCTTTCTTCTGGGAGGAATAATTCACGAAGGCGACAACCGCCTCATTCAATTCCTCAAGCGACTCTACGCACCGACCCTCGATACAGCATTGCGTTTGCGCTGGATTGTCGTGCTCGCAGCGGCGCTGTTGTTCGCGGGTTCGGTCTGGCTCTACACACGGCTAGGCGCGGAGTTCGTGCCGACGCTCGACGAAGGTTCAATCACCGCGATGCTCTACAAACCAGTTGGCATGAGCATGGAGGAATCGCTGCGCACCGACATTGAAGTGGAAAACAAATTGCGCACGGAGTTCCCGGAAATCACGCGCATCTTTTCGCGCATCGGCACGAGTGACATCGCAACCGACCCGATGCCGCCAAACGAGAGCGACGTTTACATCTTCTACAAGCCAATGACGGAATGGCTGAAGTCCACAGACCATCCTTCGAACAAAGCGGAGCTGCGCGAACAGATCGAAGCATCGCTGAAAAGGATCAATCCCGACTACAACCTGCTATTCGCGCAACCCATCGAAATGCGCTTCAACGAAATGCTGGAAGGCACTAAGGCGCAGCTCGCCGTCAAAATTTTCGGCAATGACTACGACGTGCTCGAAAGGCTCGCTGAACGGGTGAAAGGGATTTTGGAGAAAACGCCCGGCGTGGCAGAGGTGGAACACGAAACCGAAGGTCGCACGCCGCAGTTGCAGATGAACGTCAAACGCGAGGTGCTCCGTAAATACAGTCTACAAGCCGGCGAAGTGAATCGCGCAGTTCACGCTGCGCTCGCCGGTGAAATCGTCGGGCAGATGGTGGAAGGGAATCGGCGTTACGACATCGCCGTGCGAATGCCTGAACAATTGCGCGCTGACGACAATGAAATCAAAAAGCTGCCGTTGCGTGTCGGCGATGCCGGAATGCTCCCGCTCGGCAAGGTTGTCGAATTCAGCACCATTAAAACAGTTGAACCGATTCAGCGTGACGAAGGCCAGCGGCGCGCCGCCCTGATGGTGAACCTGAAGACGCACGACATCGAAGGCTACGTGCGTGTCGCCGAACAAACGATTCGGCAACAGGTAAAATTGCCCGAAGGTTATCTCGTCGAGTTCGGCGGACAGTTCGAGAATTTGCAGCAGGCTCGCGCGCGTCTCGCCGTCGTCGTGCCCACGGCGCTCGTGCTGATCTTCGTGCTCATCTTTCTCGCATTCCACTCGCTGCGCCAAGCATTGCTCGTTTATTCGGGTATTCCTCTCGCGGTCACAGGCGGCGTCGCGGCATTGTGGTTGCGCGGAATGCCCTTCAGCATCACGGCCGCTGTTGGCTTCATCGCACTTGCCGGGGTCGCGGTGCTAAACGGTGTCGTGCTGGTGAGCTATTTCAATCACCTGCGCGAGGAAGGCAAAGAACTGCTCGCAGCCGTTCGCGAAGGCGCGCTCACGCGTTTGCGTCCGGTGCTCATGACCGCCGCCGTCGCAAGCCTTGGCTTCGTGCCAATGGCAATCGCAACCGGCCCGGGCGCGGAAGTTCAAAGGCCGCTGGCAACCGTCGTGATTGGCGGGATCGTCAGTTCGACTTTTTTGACGCTGGTATTGCTGCCGGTGTTGTACGCGTGCGCTGAGGGCAAATCGCGTCGAGCAACCGGCGCAAGGGCGAAAGACAACGAATGAAAGGAGAACGAATCATGTCAGCCTGGTTTTGGTATGCTGTGGGCGCAGCCGTGCTCTACGGACTGCATCAGATTTTCACCAAGCTTGCTGCCAACCGAATCAGCGACGGCCTCGGCGGATTTGTCGTCGAGGCGAGCGCCGCGTTGACCATCCTGCTCTACCTCGCGTGGTTGCGATTCGGCGGACACTGGAATCAAACTTCATCCGTGCCGGGTGTGTTCTGGTCCGTTTTGACCGGCCTCTGCGTCGGCGCGGGAACAATTCTATTCTTTTTGCTGTTTCAAAACGGAGGCCCACTGTCCGCCGTCCCGATGATTCTCGCTGGAGGTGCAGCCCTGATGGCCGTTGTCGGAATTGCTTTCTTCAAAGAACCCGCGACCGCGATGCGATTGATCGGGATCGTCCTGGCACTGGTCGGCTTATTCCTTTTGGGGCGGCAATGAAATCCCCGCCAGCTATTCTTGCGTTTTGAAAACGCGGATTTCTGCGCCCTGATTGCCCCGCGCAGGCACAGCCACGTATAATTCGCTTAGGTCGCTGGAGAAAAAGGAGGTCCGTGCTCCCCCTCGCGTTGGAATTCGCTCAAGTAATTCGTATGTGTTTGCGCCACGTTGGCCAATCACATCCAGGAAACCTTCACCGCAAGAGACATACAAACGCTTCAACCTGCCATCGTAAAACAAATCATCGGTGTCTCCGGAGATTTCGAAATCCGTTGCTGCGTTACCCGCCCTGATGTCGAACGCGACCACTCGCGCTGGTTTGCGACAACCGACAAACAGACGCTGATTTGCTTCATCCAAGGCCATTGGAAAGTTGGCTTGGAACTGTTCCATCGGCCACGTGGCAGCCACAGCCCGCTTCTCGCGGTCAATGACGGCGACTTGTTTTGCATCC
>JACXTT010007638.1_pt1 | contig 15192 bp, 11 predicted proteins | sample 9270951 | NCBI WGS metagenome assembly JACXTT01 (sample SAMN15532306, study PRJNA645909) | rock metagenome | isolation source: weathered quartz diorite | place: Puerto Rico | collected 2017-06-21
GACGACCTGGTGGACGAAATCAACGGAGCGGTGATCTACCGCTACCTCCTCCGCCGCCTCAAGCTCGACCAGGCCTTCATCCACGAGCACATCGACTTCATCCTCCGCGCCGCGAAGGCGACGTGAGGTTGTCCGTTGCCCTATTCGAGCAGGTGAAACGTATACATCTTTCCGATTTGGGCTTGCGAGTTTCCCGACGATCCCACGGCGCCCGGCGATAGAAATCCATGCTGTCCGGCGCCACTCGGCGATACTAGTCATTGTGTTCTTCAATCCAATGCTGCGCCTTGCCAGGGTCACCGTCCTTGCTGCAATTCCGCTACCCGCCGTCTTCGCCCAGATCGAGGCTACAACCTTCCGGCCGTTGCGCAGCGCACCGGCGGAAAGAGTGACCGTCAATCTCGGCTTTCGTGATTGGGGCCCCGCCACGGTCGCGGGATCGACAGTCATTGCCGGTAACCAGACCGGCCGCGGCGGCCTGTTCGCCATCGATACCATCACCGGCAAGGCCCGCTGGACTTACCGGCCTGTTTTCTCGAGCGGAACCGCGTCCGTTTCCACGACGCCTGCGTTGGCGGGAACCCTCGTGATTACGCCCTTTGCCGCGGCCCATCCAGGAGCCACAATCGCAGTCTCGCTTACCACCGGGAAGGAGGTCTGGCGCGGACCCGATCCGGAACAGGGCGCCGGCGTCGCTGTGGACGGGGACTTCGCCTATATCTTGGCGAAGGGTGGTGTCTTATTCGCGCTCGACGCCGTGACCGGCCGCGAGCGATGGAAGGCCGATTTCGGAACCAACCTCGCGCCTTGCGCCTCACAACCAGTGGTGAAAGACGGCGCAATTTATCTGACCGGGATCGGCAAGGCCATTGCTGGAGACCCATCCAAGCCCGCCGGCTATTACCTGTTCGCGCTGGACGCGAAGACCGGCCAGGAACGCTGGCGATACCGGGCCGATGCGCCGTACGTTCACCCGGGCGTTTGCCTGAATCAGCCGGTGCTAACGGCCGACACGGTCTTCGCGACGGGCGACAACTATCTATACGCCGTGGCTCGCGCCACCGGACGCAATCGCTGGCCGCCGGTGGAAGTGCGGCGTTCGGTGGAAGGCCGCGAGCGCGGTGTCCAGGTGCAGGGCCTCGTGGATGCCGGCGCCGTCCTCGTGGGGATTACCACTGGATATCTCATCGCCTTTAGCAAGGATACCGGGCGCACGGCGTGGGAGATACCTGGCCAGTACCGCGACTCCTCGACCGCCACCGCCGTGGCCGGCAATGTTCTATATTTTCAGGGCAGTCCGAACACGAAACCCGCTCCCGAAGCCGGCGGCGCACTCCACGCTCTCGATCTCGAAACCCGGCAGATCCTATGGTCGTTTTCTAGGCCCACGGCTGAGCGCAACTGGCCGTTCGGCCACATCGCACCCGTCAATGGCGGGCTCTGGGTCAACTCTTACCAGACGCTGGTCAAACTGGAGTAGCACGCCCGCGCCGAAGAGAAGTCCTGGTTGGATCGTCGGCAAGCAGCAACGCGGGTATCGATGACCTGGTCCACCACAGCAATTGCGGAAGTTGGCGGCTTAGTACCGCACGGCCCAGACGTGCCAATAGAAGGCGAATCGTAGGAAGAACAGCGCCGCGAAACCAAGGCTGGCGAAGGCAAGTCGTGGACGAAGGGGCCACTTGCCGGCAACCAGAACGGACGGGGTAAGTACGAGAACGACCAGGGCTAAGACAATCGCCGGCGTAAAGATGAACATGAAAACTCTGAGGATTCTCTCGATCGTGTAAAGCTGGTGCTCGCGCGCGGTGAACGCCATTGCTATTCCGGCGGCTGGCGCCACCAAGGCGAAGAGGCTCAAAAGTGCTCCGGCATTCCAGACCCAGGGTTGATCGAGGCCCGTCTGCTTGCGAATCAACCTGTAGAGAGATAGTAAGAGGAATATCGCGAAGACTGCATAACTGAACGCGATGCTGACCAGGAATACCGTCGAGCTCTCAAACCACCGTAGCCGAGTGAAGCTCATCGGATCAGAAACGAAGTCGCTTCTGAACGCTTTGGTTTCTCCTGACTGTGCAGTCCTTCGGAACATCAGGACGGACCCCGTTTGGGATCGAAACAGCAACGGAGCAACCTGGAAGTACCTTTCCGTCGATTGGCCGCGCGAAAAACTGGGAATGGTTACGTCGATATCATAGCCAGCCGGTCGTACCCGCATCTCGGCCCCGAGGCCGGCGAGTTTCTCTAGCGTGGTCTGGCTAACGGCATCGAGGCGGTATCGCCCTCGCAACCAACTCGGAACCGCAGCAAACGACGCGACCGTCTTGGGCGGACTCGCAGGCCCAAACAAGTGCTTCAGGAACGCGCGTGCAACTTTCGAAGGGAGCTGGCTCGCTTCGCTCGCACCGCACATGACGATGTAGATGCCGAAGCCGCGCTCCGGCACAAGGTACAGCAGCGAAAAGTGATCGCGGGCGCCAGCATGAAAGAGCGCCCGGCCGCCGGCGTCCCACGCCTCGAAGAACCCATAGGCCATACCTGGAAGTTCCGGCGAGAGCGAAAAATGCTGCGCCTGCATGGTCGCCAACGCCTGGTCCGTCAGGATGTGTGCGCCGGATGGATCTGCTCTCAGGTGTGCGAGCATGAACTTGCCCATATCCTCAGGCGTCGTCACCAGGGTAGCAACCGGGTAAGGAATTACATATGCTTTTTCGAATCTCTCAAACCCCAAGTTGTTTCGGAAAGATTCGGGTAGCGGCTGCCGGAATGTGCTGTGGTGCATTCCGAGTGGCGCAAGAATTCGCTTTTCTGCGTAGTCGTAGAAGGTCATGCCGGAAGTCCGCTCAACAACGTGAGCAGCCAGCGCGACACCATGATTTGAATAGTTGATCTCGGAGGCCGGCGGACGAACCAGAGGTGGAACGTGGTGTTGAAAGTAGCTGCCTAAATCCACCGGCTCGCCAAGAGGCGTCTCGGCTCCGATCATGTGGTCGTCTACGCCGGCGGTGTGCGTCAAAAGCCGGCGCAGGGCCGGACGGCCCACTAATAGAACAGAAACTCGACTTCGCTGCGTCGTCCGGCTCCGTTGCGCAGGCGAGTTCCTTAGAAGATCCGCTAACGTGATCGGTCTGCTGTCGTGATGCGGGGTCAAACGGAAATGGAGATATTCGTTTACATCACGTTGTAGGTCCAGGCGACCCTCTTCGACCAATTGCATGACGGCAGTGGCGACAAACAACTTGGATACAGAAGCAGCATAGAATTCCGTCTTTTGCGGATCGACAAGTATCGTCTTGCGGTCGTCGGCGAAGCCGTAGCCACGCTGATACCAGAGCCGGCCATCCTTCACTACCACCACGCCGGTCCCCAGGACGCCATCCGTTGCCATCTGATCGGTAACGAGCTTGTCCAGGGAACTGCGTGCCTCAGAATCATTGACGGCTGCGCGGTTCGGCTGCGCGTAAAGTGACCAGCAGAGCCAAAAGACCGCGTTGAAGACTACGAGCGAACGGATGCGGCTCAACATCACTCATCGGACTGTGCCGTGATTTGTTGTCGAACGAAGCAAGCTCACCGCCTTGCGCAGCCCGAGCCCGAGTAGCGTTCCTACTCCGGCGGGAACCACGCCATAGAAGACATCGAACTGGTCCACTCGGTAAGGCCCCCAGTCGCCTGACAGCACTACGAATGTGGGCAAGACCAACGCAGCCAGAAGGGTCCACCGCCACGCCCATCTGGGCCACACAAACGTGAGCAGGAGAGCAATCCCGCACACAACGATTGCATAGGGCCAGCGCGTCGTGCTGCGCAAGTCCAGAAGGGCTGCTCCGAGGCCCAAAACAGAGCCAAGCACCCAACCCAACCGGTTGTCAAACACCCTCGCAAGCAATTCTCGAACACTCATAACGATTCCTCCCACCGCCCAGCCGAGGAGCTCACCGTTGTCGATCTCGTCTTGTTCAGCGATCAGGGCCTCCCCCCAGACCCGCTTGTCCTTCGGAAGGATGGCCAGCATGCAGGCGTTCACAAATCGCACCACGGCTGGAAGAAAGTTCTTCATTTCAACCTTCAAACGCAAGCTGTCTAAAGCGTTTCTCGGCTGCTTCGCTGCACGGAATTCTGCCGGCTTCCAACGTTCCCTTTGCAGTCAGCCTATAAAGATGACGAGGCGGACGGCCCGGTTCGAGCGGCAGCGACCATTTGGTTTCGAGCCAGCCTTCGTCGTGAAGACGAGCAAGAATCGGGTAGAGTGTCCCTGACTTGATCCCGGTCGCCTTGCTCAAATCGTAACCATAACTCCAGTCGGCCGCGTTTTTTCGAAGGTTACAGAGTACCGAAACGGACTGTGGAGAGCATCGCACGCCTAAGTCTACATAAATAGATTTATGCTGTCAAGTACTTTATTTGCCCAGATCGACCTGTCGACGAGTCGCGCGTCACCCGACCAGGGCGAATCTCAAGCGTGCATTTCGGCCAGGCGGCAACCCGGATGTTGCCCGGTGTTCGGCCCATCGTCGCAATTGATTCGCCCGATGGCTCTGACCCATATGAGAGTGATCGACGGAACCAGCGGTTAGCTCTTGAATACCGGCACCGTGAAGGTTGCCTCATACCCCGACTCGCCCCTCGCGATCAGCCGCCAATAGATTTGGCGGCCCCAGGTCTCGTCTGTCCAGTAGTCGGGAAGGCCAGCGGGAATCGGCAACGTGACATCACACCCTTGACCATCGGCCGTTGCTAATGTCTTCGCTTGCCATTTCACCCGAACGATGTTCGAGCGGGACATTTTCGCCTTGGAGACGCACTCGAGGGTAAACTCAATTCGCTCACCAGGCTGCGTTTGTCCGCCGGTCTCCAGGCGTCCGTGGAGCGCTCCACCCGGAACTCCCGGATGCTCGCCGAACCGGAATCTTCCTTTGGACAAGTATTCGGCGGTTGCGAAGCCTTGCTCCCAATCCATTCGCCACCGCCAGGGCTGCCCGGGATAGCGAGCCTTCCGAAGGCGCTGCTCGCGCTCAATTTCGGGAAGCTTCCACGCCAGTTTCATGATCAATACGCCTCCGGATGCGAAGGCGAGAAGAATCAGGAGCAGGATCACGGCGGCCACCATCGACCCGCGTAGATCGGACAGAATCAGCAGTCCGCACGACGCCGCGAAGAGGAACACCACGAGCCCGAATATGAACATCCCCGGGCGGAAAGAGCGCGTTTCTGATTCCGGGGCTCCGGTCATTGTGACAGTGTAGCTCGAAGGAGGCGGCGGGCCAACGACGATCCGTTTGAGCATGCCTTTCAAAGCGGACGCGCAGTGCCAGCAGCCACTCGCGCGAGAATAAGTACACGGGGGAACGTGCACGATTTATGACGTATCTGAAGATTGGGTTGCTGTTCTGTTCACTTGTTGCCGGACAAGACTCGAGGACGGACGGTTGGAAGATTCTGCCCCTTGTGGTGAACGGCAAGATCGACCCAGCGTGGAAACAGGTGGATTGGGGAGGTTTCATCGTGGACCAGGGCGCGGCGCGCACGCAGCCCGACCCTCGAGGGATGGGCCTGCTCGTGTACACGCCATCGAATTTCGGCGATTGCCGGATCCGAGTCGTCTACCGAAGTGAGAAACCACTCTCAAACTCGGGCGTTCTGATCCGCATCGACGACGGCATCCTCACGCGGATCGGCGAGAAGACCGAGGGCGTTGAGCGGGAGAAAGACGGACAGCTTTCGCCGTCGATGGTGAGCAGAATGAAAAACTCATCTGAGAAACAGGTTGGCGCCTGGTATGCTGTCCATCACGGTTTCGAGGTACAGATCGCGGATGCGGGCGACGAATGGCATCGTACCGGCGCCATCTATTCTCTGGCGCGGGCCGGGTCGTTACCGCCCCAACCCGCATCGGGGTGGCGAGTCATGATCATTACCTTGGATGGTGATCGTGTAACGGTGGACGTCGACGGGAAGACGGTGACCAAATTCGATTCGGCGTCCGCCGGTCTCCCCAGCAGGAAGAGCTGGAGCGAGCCGATTCGGGAGTTTAAGCGTCCAGCTCACGGCTACATTGGTCTGCAGAATCACGACCCCGGCGATATCGTTTGGTTCAAGGAGATAGCGGTCCGAAACCTCCCGGGCAGCAGATAGAGTAGTCCATCCCTCACGATCGCAGCGCAACAACGCGGTTGCCTTGCCTTCCCAGATACAGCCCGTGGGTTGGGGGACTGGCCTTTCAGCCACTAACCTTCGCAGTGGCGAGGTCTCGAGCAAAAGAGAGAAAGGAGATTATCCTAGGGTCAGGATCTCGCCATGGCCGAAAGCGTATCTATCTCGCGAAAAAAGATCTCCGGCGGTTTGATCCACAAAATGCCGGCAGATCTGAAAATGGCGCTTGCATCCGACCCCGGCGCCTTAGCAACTTGGGAGGATATTACGCCGCTCGCGCGCAACGAGTGGATTTGTTGGATTGAGTCCGCTAAAAAAGCAGCAACTAGAAGCCACCGGATCGAGTGGGGCTGTTCCAACTTAAGGGATGGAAAACGACGGCCCTGTTGTTGGCCGGGATGCAGCCACCGCTAAACCACCGATACCTATCCAACACACTGCGGCGAACCCGGCGCGTTCATGCTATTCTGACCCACAATTGGGGATCTGCTTTCGGAACGTTTCGAACGCGAGGTGAGTCTCATGCAGAAGATTTTGCTCTGTGCCCTTATATTGGGCGCGACCGCCGCTGCCCAAGCGCCGGTAGGCCGCATAGCAGGCAGTGTCAAGGACCCCTCTGGCGCTTTCATCGCCGGAGCCACCGTAATCGCCACGTCCTCCATCGACGCAGGCAAACGCACCACCACCACTAACGCAGAAGGGTTTTTCGAAATCCCCACGCTCACGCCTGGCGGATATCGCCTTTCTGTCCAATCCCAGGGTTTTTCGGAATTCCTGGTCGAGCACGTAGTCGTAGAAGTTGGCCAGACCACTCGGATCGACGCCGCGCTGAAGGTCGGATCCGATGTCACGCGCATCGAAGTGGCGGGTGGCGATTCCGCCGCAGTCGATCTCCAGCAGTCCAGCGTCGGCGGCGTGGTCAACACGCGGCAGATCAATGAACTGCCGCTCAATGGCCGCAACTATCTGGAACTCGCGCGCCTGGAACCCGGCGTTGAAATCAACGAAGGCCGCGCCTTCGACCCCACCAAGGCCCGCTACACGGGCGTTTCCATCGGCGGACGCCAGGGCCGTGAAACCCGCATCACGATTGACGGCATCGACGCGGTTGACGAACACGTTGGCACAACCACGCTGAACCTCTCCCAGGAATCCATTCAGGAATTCCAGGTCTCGACTTCCGGCTCGGATTCCTCCACTGGTCTTTCCGCCACCGGTGGCGTCAACATCATCACCAAACGTGGATCGAACGCCCTGCACGGGTCCGCCTTTGCCTACGGACGCGGCTCGAACATGGCCGCCCGCACCAGCTTCGCGCCAAGGCAACCGGACTTCGACCGGGAACAATGGGGAGGCCAAGCCGGCGGACCAGCTATCAAAGACAAGCTGTTCTGGTTTGCGAGCTTCGAAAAGTCCCACGAAACGTCCGCCATCGGCGTCAGCACGCCCTACTTCCCCAGCATCACTTCGTGGCCCGCTCCATACGATGAAAAGTCTTCGAACGTCCGTGGGGACTACAAACTGCCCCGGCAGAACGATCTTTTCTTCCGCTGGAGCCGGAACGACAACAACAGCTTCGGCGGTTTCGGCGGCAACCGCCTGCCTTCGGCAGGAAACTTCAATAACAACATTACGCACCAGTTCGTCTGGGGTCTGGATTCCACGCTGTCATCGCGGCTGACCAATTCGCTGCGCTTCGCCGTCACGGATTTCAAGAACCGCGTTCTACGTCCTGATTCGGATTCGGCCGCGGTATTCGCGCCTGGCACTTCGGGTATCGCCATCATCACCGATGACGGCCTGCTTATCTCTGGACCCGATAACATCACGCCGCAGTCGACGTTTGAGAAGTTCTTTCAGACTCGCGATGACCAGACATACTCGCGTGGCAACCATACGATACGCTACGGTGGCGACGTGGTGTACCGGCGCGTCCAGGTCACCAATTTCGTTTCCTGCGTGCCGCAGTTGAACGTCATCTCGCCGTCCACGCGCAATCCCGCGGACCTGCTGAATGCCGGCCTCAACAACTTCACGATAGGCAACTGCAACGGCATCCGCATTCCCGGTACGCCCGACAATACGCACCGCAATACGCGTATCTCGTTTTACGCCGCCGACAGTTGGCGCCTGCGCCCCAACTTCACCCTGAATCTTGGCCTCCGCTATGAAGTGGATACCCATCCCCTCAACAATGACCTTGCGAAGCCGTTGCTGGTGAAGACCCTGCTGCCCAACGGCACGGACCCAACGCCACTGGACAAGAACAACATTGCCCCGCAAATCGGCTTTGCCTGGGATCCTTTCAAGAACGGCAAAACATCCATCCGGGCGGGCGCCGGCATCTACTACGCGATGCGCGTCTCGAATCTTGTGACCAATGAGCGCAACTCCCTGGCCGGCTTTAACGCGGGCAACACGACGTTCACGTATCAGCGTGGCACCGTGGCAACCGCGGATTTCACCCGCACGGGCAAGATCGATTTCGACTTCACGCCGGCGGTTGCAACCACGGCTACGGTGTCCACGGCCGCGCCGATCATCGTAGCGGGACAAAAGGTCTTCATCGCCGCTCCGGCCAATCCGATTGCAGCATTGGACATCCAGCGCACCGGCCTTGTCATCGACAATGCGCTTTCCACACCCTATTCCATGCAATACAACGTGGGCGTGCAACGCGAACTCGGATGGAACAGCGTAGTCGATATCAACTTCGTGGCCAGCCGCACCTCCCATGAATTCATGCGCGACGCGGATGTCGCGAACTTCTTTCCCGGTAATGGCGCGCCCATCCGCCAGGGTGACGGCACCTTGCCTACCAATGCCATTACTCGTGTGACCTCCGACGGGTACTCGGTCTACCGCGCCCTCACCGTCAAGTACGACAAGCGATTTTCGAAGCGCTTCCAGTACACGGCATCCTACGCTTTGTCGCGTTTGAACACGACGTCCACGGATGGCCTCGGCCTCGGCGGCGGCACGCTTGTGAACCGCAACAATGCTGCCAACTACGGTCCCGGCGCGTTGGACCGTACCAACCGCCTCACCATGAACGGCATCACGGAGCTACCGATGGGCTTCCGCCTCTCGCTGCTGTCCACACATTCCAGCGGTCTTCCGCAATCGGCAACCATTCCGTTTGACGTCAACGGCGACGGCATCACGGGAGACCTTCTGCCGGGCACAAAGCGCGGATCGCTCGGGCGCGACGTGACCTCGGTCGACCAGTTGAATGCGCTGATCCGAAACTACAATCAGACCGTGGCCGGCAAGCTCAGCCCGCGCAACCAGCGCATGCCATACCTGGTTGAGTACGGCCCGGGCGTCAGCTTCGGCGATTCCTATATCTCGCAGGATCTGCAAATCAGCAAGGTCTTCAAGATCAAGGAGCGGGTCCGTATCGAAGGCACGGCTCAGGTCTTCAACCTGTTCAACATCTCGAACGTCGTCGGCGCGGCAGGTCTGCCATCCACCCCGTTCACGGGCGGCCTGACTACGGTCGGTGCGGCGGCCGCGGACGGATCGATCACCGGTGGACTACGCGTCGGCTCCGATGGCGGCATCAATTCCGCCACAGGGGATCGCGTGCTCGGCGGCGTAAACCGTGCTTCCGGCTTCGGCAGCCTTTCCGCCACGCGCCCGTCGATCCCGACTGGAACAGGGCTCCCGAGAGCCTTCCAGTTCGGCATGCGAGTGAGTTTTTGAAGAATCCGCTTGCATCAGCAGGATGCGGAGAACTCGGACAGAGGCACGTGGAGATCGAGTTCACGGCGTGCTGTTCGAGTTTCTCAGCGGATCATAGTAGATGTCTCGCCGAAGGGGCTGCGGGCGAATGGGGCTGAAGCGCTGCCAGCCGCGCTACCCGTCAATTAGACTCTTTGCCGACAATGCGGACTTCCGAATAGCGTGGCCGGTGCGATGGACACGGTGCGGGCCGACGAAGAGTGGTCGCAACGGGTGGGGACTGTCTCATCTATGAACTGCCTTTTCTACTCGCAGATCGTTGGCTGCGATTCTGACGCGACAACTACTAGGGCGACAAATGCGAACCCATCAAGTAAGCCTTGACTCGATGGCTCAGAACGGTTTTACGCGGATTTTGCCGTGTCCAGATTGGTAATCGCTGAATGCTCGAGGGCTTGAGGCGGGGTCGCAAGTTTGCCGTGCGCTTTGGAGCCTTCGCACAGCGAGGAGTCCAATGCTAGATTTTTAGGATGTCGGCTTTGACTGGATTGCGTTTTGTCTTCCTGCTGATCGTGCTGCTCTCCCCAGTGAACGCACAGAGCCTGTATGAGGCTGTAAAGGATCCACAATCACCGCAGGGAATTCCGTACACACGCTACTACACCACTGATCGGTTCGATCGACGGATCACTTTTTACATTGATGGAAGACAAGACGAAAGGTTGCCGATCGTCGTCTCTGTTTTAGGATCGGGCGCATTCTCGAACTTCATCCGCCGGGGAGAACGGATTTTGGACGCTCATCGTACTGCCAGGGAAGTGTTCGGAGGAAGGGCGCACATTCTCATCGTTGAGAAGCCTGGCGTTGACTTTCTGGAGCAGCACCCCGACCGAGGAACGGCTACCCAGGGTTCTCCGGAATTTCGTAAGCAGCATACACTGGACCGCTGGTCCGAGGCGGTGTCAGCCGCCCTGCGTGCGACGCGGCGCCTACCCTTATCGGATTCCAGCCGTTGCTTGCTGATCGGGCACTCGGAAGGAGGAATCATAGTGGCGCGCGTAGCGGCGGAGAATACGTTTGTGACTCACGTCGCCACACTGGCTGGCGGTGGACCGACCCAGCTTTTCGACTTGCTCGAAGCTGCCCGTGGCGGGCATCTCTATCGGGATCTGCCGCCGGATCCAGAGAAACAAGTCGCTAAACTACTCGCCGATGTCGCCGAAATCCAGTCCAATCCCAACGATTCGGAAAAGCTTTTTCTTGGTCATCCATACCGGCGCTGGTCAACATTCTGGAATTCATCAACCTCGGAGGAGCTATTGAAGACGCAGGGACGGATCTTCATCGCCCAAGGAACGGCCGATCGGAATGTGTCCGTAACAAGCTTTGATGTCCTCTACGCAAGCCTCCTTGCGCACGGCCGGCAGGTCACAGCGTACCGAGTTGCCGGAGCAGATCACGGATTCGGTTTTGCAGACCAGCCAAGCCGCGATGGGTGGAACGAGATTTTTGAACACGTTCGGAATTGGTTTTTCCAATGAAGCACGACGGAACCTTGCGGCACTCTTAGATCAAACAGCGTGGATCGTAGACGTGGGCGGCGTGGTCCCGCGGCTGCAGTTCCGGCCCTCGACATGGTCCGGACCGGCTTCAAAACGGGCTTGTGCATCTCCTCAGGATCGAAACCAAGCCGGGCTGCGTTCGCCTCCATGATGGCGATGCGGCCGACGAGACCTTTGTTGCGACCACGCTGTTTCTCAATCTCTTCGGCAAGCCTGCGAATCTCGCTTTTGAAGTAGTCCTGCTCGATCGCGACGCCGATGATGAACATGTTCTCCCGCTGCAACTGCTCAGCCGCGTTGATCTCGCGATTGAATCATACTTGTACAGCGTGGTCGGGCTAATACGGGGCCCAACCACGCTTCGCACGTCGAGCGCGCATTCCTCAGGCGGGTGTTTTTCGGCGATCGCCAAGTGTTTGATCAGGCGTCGCTTCAGTTCATCGCGGACACTTGGTCTGGATATGTTCAGCCCTAAACCCTCTCGAACCGGCTCCGCCGGCGCGGCAATCGTGTTCGCATCGGTGGCCGTCACGGAGTCCAGTGTCCACGGAAAACATTACACGACAATGATGTTTACGTAAAATCTGGACGCGTTGGAACCAACCCGTTTCGAGAACGTACCAGATGGAATTACTGGACACTCCGTGCGGGGCGGGGGAGATTGTTTTCCTTCGGCCTTCTCACAGTAGTTCCCGGTGAGATGGTTGAACAGGTATTTGTCTACATGGTCGCGGTCATCAACAACAGGCCAAGCCACTTCAAAGCTTCAATCGTGCCGTTGATCAACGACAGCCGCGGACCACGGAGGCGACGGGAAGCAGCCGACTCAATGCCCCATCGTGGTCACCGAGCACCACAATATCGCGAGATCAACTGCGCAACATCGCCGCATCGCCTATTGATGCGTTCTCTTTCGAAGGCAGGGTTGGTACGATCAAAAAAGCCAAGAGCGGGACGGCGATCGCGTAAACGTACTGCGTCCGCGACACGCCGATGCCGAACGGAAACCAGATGCCGGGCACGCCGATCGTATCGAGCAGCTCGCCGCCGAATAACGCGGCCATAATCGAGGCTAACGTGACGAGCGCCAGGATCCGCATTGGTCCACTGTGGACAATGCGCACGCCTATCACGACAAACAGCGCGATCGACCCGAGCCGGCTGCCGCCTGTGACACCCGCCGAATGGATCGCGGCGCCGATAGTCCCGGCTACCGCCAGCACTACAGCCAACACATCGATGCTTCGCCACGGACGCAGGCGCCAGCGATTCCAGGCGAGCGTCCACGCGGCCACCGCTGGGACCCACATCACTGACGCCTGCCACGCATAGGCAGCCAGATCTAACAGATCGGTCCAGGCGACGATCGCATTGTTGAGCCTCCTGGCTGCCATGAGCGCAAGCGCGATGCTGGCAAAGGTCAAGAAACTCTTGTGGCTGCTGCGAGACCGCCACCCGAGCGCCAAGCCGATGACTGCCAACATGGCGATCGGCTCGATCACGTCGACGATGTAACCGGCGATGGTTCTCTCCCATTGCACGCGGTGGAGGGCATCGCTTATTGGCCGCGGAGCCAGTATGGGCGCGCTGTGCATTCCGCCGCCGTCTGCGCTTCCCCCGGAACCGGGACGCTTGTACGTGCGGACGGCGAGAACGCCACGAGTGCCCGGCGCATCGGCGGGAAGGGTGAACCGCAGCGGCCGCGTGCCGACGACGCGTGGGGCTGAGCCGAGCCTGCCCGATCCGCCGAGCAATTGGCCGTTCCAGTAGAGTTCGTAGCCGTCCTCGACGAGGGTCGGCCCGAGGATATCCCACGGCGCGCGTCCGGCCGGCACCGCCACCTCGCGCCGGTACCAAGCGTAGCCGTGATAGCCAGGATGACCGTGCGCCATCCACCCGGCAACGTAATCAGGCAGACCCACGTCGCCGTCGTGACTGCCCGGCGAGGCGGTCATATCGACTGTCTCCCAACCGCTATCGTCTGTATTGGCGTCGGCCCAGTGTGCGTCATCGCCGGTATGGAATCGCCAGGGGCCATCGAGCAGAGTAGCTGCGGCGCGCAGCGCCGGTGGATCAGGGCGGCCGCCGCTCGCCAAGTCGGCGATCACGATGGCCAATGCCATCAGCGTCGCTATCACGATGCCGACGATTAGTTTGCGTTGTGTTGCGTCGATCGAGGTCGCTATCGTTCTAACCATATCATGTGCGGTTATACGGTTAGACTAACATAACCACGTAAAATAGGGTCATACGGTTATATTGGACGGCCGACATGGACAACGGGAATTACAGATATCAATTTGTCGCCGGAAACCTCGCGCTCGATTTCGTAAACACGGTCGCATTTCGAGCGGATCCCGGGAAGAAGAAGGACCATCTGCAACGTACCGAGGATGTGCACCGGTGGGCTAGCCAGGCTCAGTTGCCGGACCGGGCCGCAATCAACTCCGGCCCCTTGGTGGGGACCGCGGCGCTGCGGCGCATCCGCGCAGTCCGCGAACAACTGTTTGCGGTATTCCATGCAATTGCAAACGATTACCCGATCCCTGCGGACACGCTTACCTCGGTTGGCAAGGCGTTGCACGATTGTTGCGCCAAGCGATGTTTGTCGATTGAGGGAGCGGAGGTTCGCTGGACCTGGCGACATGGTGCGCGGTGCGCGGACTATTTGCTTTATCCGGTCCTCACGGCAGCAACCGATCTCCTCACCTCTGCTTCGCGCGGTTTGGTCCGCCAATGCGAAGACGCAGGCTGCGGCTGGCTGTTTTTGGACCGTTCCAACGCTCGCAAGAGACGGTGGTGCAGCATGGCCGACTGCGGCAATCGAAATAAGGCGCGGAAATTCTACCGGCGTGAGGCCGATTGATCTAGCCGTTCAGATCATCGGACTGGGACGCGACAGAGTACTTCGCGTTACCGGCAGCTGCGGCGCTCGCAGGAGCGGGATAGGATACTGCCTGGTGTAGACACCAGTAGTATCCCGGACATCGGGATAAGTCGCCCAGCGCCAGTCCGGTCAAATTACTCGACCTCTTGCGGATCGCCGACAAATCGTCCTGAACGGCCATTTGGGATGCAGGGCGTTCTTCGGGACTGATCATTGAAGATCCGGCATCGCAAGCGCAACCTGCGCGCCAGAATCTCCTCAGGCTCTTGATGGTCGCCCCGACATTTTTAGGAATATCCCGCCGATTCGTGAACTACATCCTCTGGATCACAACGCCGCCATTGTTCGTCTTGAGCTGAATCGACGGTCCGCCGCCGCCAATCGTGAAATCGACGATCCTGGGCCGGCGCTCGCCATTCTGTGCAACCGGCATCGCGAAGTCGGACCGGATCGAGCCATTGCCAGTCTCGCCGTGGACCTGCGCCGAGAAGTTCGATGGCAACGAAAGATGGATCCCCCCGTTGTGTGACTCGAGTTGGATCCGCGAAATCTCGCTGAGCACCTCGGACACGTGAACTCCGCCATTATGCGTGGCGCCCGTCAGTTCTCCCGCGACCCGCGCGACGGAGATGCCGCCGTTGTGAGTCGTCAAGACCAGGCGTCCACGGATGTCCGAAACGCTGAGTCCGCCGTTGTGCGCGGTCATCTTGAGGTCTATATTGTATGGGGTGAAGACCTCCCAGCTCACGTACCAACGCCGATTATCATCCGTCTCCGGTCCCGTAGCACGCAGCATTCCGTCACTGGTCTCGGACCGTACCTGCCCGGCGCTACGTACAGCGGCGGGTACCGTCGCCGCCGAGGCTCTACTTTTACTGCGAAACCGACCTTGATTTTGGAAAACCC
>JACXTT010007639.1_pt1 | contig 15191 bp, 11 predicted proteins | sample 9270951 | NCBI WGS metagenome assembly JACXTT01 (sample SAMN15532306, study PRJNA645909) | rock metagenome | isolation source: weathered quartz diorite | place: Puerto Rico | collected 2017-06-21
GACCGTGAGTGCGAAGCCGCGGATCTCGCGCGCTCCGGCGAGTACGGTGCTGGCCAGCAGCGAAAGGGACAGTGCGACGACCAGGAGCAGAAGCTGGTCGGTGCGGAAGCGGATTGTTCTCATGCCAGACCTCGAATTTTTGAATGTGAGAGGCCAAAAAATCGAACCTTCACCCCGGCCCTCTCCCGCAAGGGGAGAGGGAGGCGTGCCTAGCCATTACCGCGAAATTCGGGGAACAGCGTCATGCCGCCGTCCACATACAGCGTGGCGCCGTTCACGTAGTCCGAGAGGTCCGAAACCAGCCACACCGTCGCACGCGCGATATCGTGGGTCTCGCCCACCCTGTAATAGGGGATCAGCTTGAGCAGTTCCCGCTCGGCTTCGGGCGTGGCCCACGCGCTGGTGTTGATCGGCGTCTTGATCGCGCCCGGGGACACGGCGTTGACGCGGATCTTGTGCATCGCCAGCTCCTGCGCCATGGTCTTCATCAGCATCGACACGCCGCCCTTGGAGGCCGCGTAGTTCGCGTGCCCGGCCCAGGGGATCACGTCGTGCACCGAAGACATACAGACGATCTTGCCCGCTGCGGCCGACAGCTCGGGCTTGATCCCCCGTCGCCGGAACTCGCGTACGGCCTCGCGGGCGCACAGAAACTGACCGGTGAGATTCACGTCGAGCACGAACTGCCAATCCTTCAGGCCCATCTCGTGCAGCGGCGCGTCGCGTTGCAGGCCGGCGTTGTTCACCAAAATGTCGACGCTGCCCCAGGCTTCGATCGCCTGTCGGAACATGGCTTGCACCTGGTCCTCTTTGCTGACGTCGGCGCGGATCGCGATCGCTTCGCCACCGCCTTGGCGTATCTCGTTCACCACGCGCTCGGCCTGCTCCGGTGCGGAGACGTAGTTGACCACGACCTTGGCGCCAGCCTCGGCCAGACCCTTCGCGACGCCCTCGCCGATCCCGGAGTTGGCACCGGTGACCACCGCCCGCTGACCTTCGAGGACCCGCAGAGTCATGGCGGTCCGATGCATTGCGTTGACTGCGTTCATGTGGGCTTCCTCGTTTGTGATGGCCAGTTCCAAAAGCGGGCTTTGCGCGGCTCAATTCCAGCGGCGGCGGATGAAATGATCGATGGAGATTTTTCCGGGTCCGTGCAGCATCGCGATCAGCAGCAACAGACCCCAGTACTGGTGGTCCTTCAGTCCGACCTCACCCAGATCTGGGTAGGAGATCACGGCGATGATGTTAAACACGAACAGCACGCCGGCCGCGAAGCGCGTGCCGAGCCCCAGCACCAGCAGCACGGGGAAGAACAACTCGGTGAATGTGCCCATATATGCCGCGAGCTCGGGTGGCAGCAGCGGCACTTGATATTCGTTTTCGAACAGCGCCAGCGTGCTGTCCCAGCTCTGGATCTTGGTCAGGCCGGACACAAAGAAAGCCTTGGCCACCCAGATGCGGATGATCAGGTCGAGGAAGGGCGCTGCATACTGCTCGGCGATCGTGATGAGGCGGCGGGCCGTGGTCAGTATCAGCTGGCCGGCATTCAGCGCGCGCGTGGAAGTGACGGTCATTTCCATTTCGATTTCCCTTGGAACGAGGCTCGGGCGTCCGCGGAAGCGAGGGGCCGGGTGGCCTACGCTGCGTGTGCCGGCGGCTGCGCTTCCTGTCGGACGTCCGGGCGAGTGAGACGGGCCGGTCCGAGGCAAGGCGTCCGGACCGCGCCGATTTGTTTGGATCAGCTCTTGCCGCCGTGCTTGGCGTCGGGCGAAGTTTGGATATGGCCGCCGACGATGCGCTCGCACGTGCCTTGGGGGACGTAGATCCAGGCTTCGGTATCTTTGTCCGCTTTGACCTGGCCGGCGCACGCGTTCTTGCTGGTGCCGCAGTCGTTCTTGCCGGCCTTGACGATGCCGGCGCACTTTTCGTTGTCGCCCTTGGCGGCGAGCACCTGCGAAGCGCCGGCGGCCAGACCCACCGCCAGCAAGCTGGCGAAGGCGGTATTGATGATCGAATCGGTCTTGCTCATGACAGTCTCCGTAAGGTTGGATCGGGGAATCACCGGGCGCTTGTCGCTTTCCGGATGCGTGCAGTATCGGGATCAAACATCACGCAAAGCTCACGGAGCACTAAAAGTTTGCTAACAGATATTCCGTCGGACGCCCGCGGGCGGTTTACGGTTCGACAGGCTCACAGCGAACGGCGCTCGTCTTTCAAATCCCATGCGTCAGCCGGCAAAACGAAATCCACCAGGACTCCGGACATCACATGCCTCTGCAGAAATGCCGCTGGATCGAAGCATCCGTCCACAGCGTGCGCAATATCGTAGGCTTCTGCGAAATCGTGACCGGTGGACAGCGCCATCAGCATCGCGAACTCTCCGGGCTGCACGGTCTCGACGATCACGTGAAACCCTTGACGGCGAACCAGCAGGTCAGCCCCACCCTCGCTCAGATCGACGTTGCCCTCACCGTCGAAATCCGGCTGACACATCTGCCAGATGCGATGGACGGGAAAGCCTGAACTCATCAGGCGGCAGGACAGAGCGAGCAGGAAGCGCAACCGCTCATGCTGTCCCGCTGGAACGCCGGCGAGCCGCTCCAGCGCGAGCGGCGCGTGCTCCGCTTCGTTGAAACTCTGGTCGATGCTCCATTCGAGGCGCGCGACGTCTGACAGATAGGGCAGCTCGCGTGCACAGGCATGCCGGCGCAGGAATTCGGCAAACTGCTCGCCGTGTCGGCCCACATCGCCCGAGTGCGAGGAATAGCGGCGGATGTACTCCTCGGCGAGGGCGGCGAAGAATCCACTCCCGATCAACTTCTCGACGGCGGGATACGTCGCTGTGAGCGCTTTGCGATAGTTCTCGAATACGTTGGTACGGTAAAAGCCGAGCCTGACCGCGGGGCTGATGCCGTCGGCGCGAATGCCGGGTACGGCTCGGCTAGCGGCGGGGTTGAAGAGCGCGGCCGCAAATCCGACCTGCTGCTCACGCAGCGAGCCCATCGATGGCCTCCATCGTCCACTGATTCAAGATCTCCTGAGCCTTGGCGGCCTCTTGTAGCAGGACCGCGAGCGTGGGCAAGTCCGTGTCCCATTCGATCAACGTGGGGATCGGGCCGAGCCGCGTAAGCGCCTGGCCGTAGAGGTTCCATACCGGGCCGGCCACCGGCTTGCCGTGCGTGTCGATGAGGCACATGCCGTTGCTGTCGAATCCCGCCAGATGCATCTCGCGCACCGCGCGCACCGGCATCGCATCGAGATAGGCCAGCGGATCGAAGCCGTGATTGATCGCACTGACATAAATATTATTGATGTCGAGCAGCAGACCGCAGCCCGTACGCCGCGCGATTTCGCCTACGAACTCCCACTCGGGGATGGTGGAGTCGCAGAATTGCAGGTAGCTGGAGACGTTCTCGACCAGGATCTCCCGGCCCAGAAACTCCTGCGCGCGCACCACGTTGGCACAGACCACATCGAGCGCTGCCTCGGTGTAGGGCAGCGGCAGCAGGTCGTTGAGGTGACGCTCGCCGATCGCACCCCAGCACAGGTGGTCTGACACCAGCGACGGTTCGAAGCGCTCGACCAATGCCTTGAGCTGCACCAAGTGCGCTTGGCGCAAGCCGTCGGCCGAACCCAGCGACAAGCCTACCCCGTGCAGGCTCAGTGGATACAGGCTGCGTGCGCGCTCCAGATGGTAGAGCGGCTGCCCGCCGCGTCCGAAGTAGTTTTCGCTGTGCACCTCGAGCCAACCGATATCCGGCCGGGTCTCGAGGATTTCCCGATAGTGCGGTGCCCGCAGCCCGACGCCGGCACGGGGCGGGAGCTCTCTAGCGGGTCGCCGGGCGGGGTTCTCCATGTTCGGCTCCTCTCATCTGCGAGACGCAGCGCGTCTCTGATGACAAGCGGAGTCTGGCCGGGAGAAATCACGGAATGGTCACGCGAGGTTAACGGTTTGCTGGGTCCACGCCTCTCTTCCCTGCGGGAGAGGGGTCGCGATGCGAGGCCGTCCGGGCCTCCAGCACGTCCTGGCACTAAATGTGCTGCTGCACTACGGCAAGAAGTGAAAGTAGTTAAGTAAGGACATCCGTACCTTGCAGTGGATCCAGGGAGGAGGTCACTAACCTGGAGGCGCAACATGAAAGCCGGGCTTTTTGCTGTAGCTATTCTGCTTGCTTACTTCGCCGGCCAAGCATTGGCTGAGGACACCGAGCGCATGCGGCCGATCGATCGGGTATGCCTGGGTCGCATGCTGATCGTGCAATCGATGGCGGTGGTCAAAGAGAACGGCAAGTCCGAGCAGGAATACCGCGACGAGAATCCGTTCGACCCGCGATGGAGGCCCGAGGTGAGAGCCGAAGTAAGTGCAGTGATCGCCTACGTCTGGTCGCACTCGCACGACGAAAACGTCGAGTTCTCGGGTGCGGTGATGCAAGCGTGCTACGAGCAGAGTGCGCAATCTGATCGCAGCATGAGAGTGAATTAACCCCCGAGGAGCCGAAGGTTAGCGAGGTCCGGCTAGCAACCGGCGCTCTGGACCCACCGCTGCACGGGGCTGCTTGGACACCGCTCGCCGCAGCGCCATCGCAAGCAGCAGACATTCGCCCCGCGACAGCGGCACCCACGCTTTCGGCTCAGTAGGTAGCGCAACGCCGCACAATTCGAACCCGCCGGGCAAGAAATCGCGATTGGGGTGACCGCTGAGGGCGTGCATCTGCACGCCGCCCCTGACCGCCTCCGTCATGCGTCGCCCAGCAAGCTGATCTCCGGGCTCACCATCCCGGACAAGAGCACCATCAGCTCAGCTTCGCTCTCGTCCTCGTCAGTCGCTACTTCCTGCTCCCAGGACTGCATCAAAAAGCGCAATGCCGTGGCGGACCGGTTCCCGCTCCGAGCGGGCTGGAGAATCACGTCGCCGTCGAAGGTCGCAGTCGTCATGTTCGTCTCCCTGATGGGTTGAAGTGAGCGTACGAGGCGCAGTATCGGCGCCGTTTGTCACAGGATGATCACGATCAGATAAAGAGAATAAGACAGCAGCCGGCGCAATCTTAGCGTCCGATCGGGACGTCACCCTCTTTGGTTTTCATAGACCTGCGAGGCGATAGGCCGAGGGCATGTGCATTCGGGTGCAAGCGTTATACTTGAATTGTTCCCGCAAGATACCTCTCCATGAACCGCAACGAAAGACTGATCCTCTCCGCTCTCCTGTTTGCTGGACTGGCGACCGCACCCACCGCTCTCCTGGCACAAGCACTGGCGCCACACCAGCAACTCGCTCGAGATATTTATCAAGAGCTGGTCGAGATCAACACCGTTACAGCGACCGGCGATACCGCCCGCGCGGCCGAGGCGATGGCGGCGCGGTTGCGGGCCGCCGGATTTGCCGGCGATGACGTCCAGGTGTTCAGCCCCGTGGCGCGCAAGGGCAACCTTGTCGCGCGGCTGCGGGGCTCCGGTGCGCGCAAGCCAATCCTGCTGCTGGCCCATATCGATGTCGTCGAGGCCAAGCGTGAGGACTGGTCGGTCGATCCGTTCAAGCTGCTGGAGAAGGACGGCTTCTTCTACGGCCGTGGCACCGGCGACGACAAGTTCATGGCGGCCGCGTTCGTGGCCAACGTGATCCGGTACAAGCAGGAAGGCTTCAAGCCCGATCGGGACATTCTGGTGGTGCTGGAAACGGACGAAGAAACGCTCGATCGGGATGGCGTCGGCATGCAGTGGCTGGTCAGGAATCACCGCGACTTGATCGATGCCGAGTTCGCACTCAACGAAGGCGGCGGCGTGGGCCTGAAGGACGGCAAGCCGCTGCGCGTGGCCGTTCAGACCACCGAAAAAGTGCCGGTGAACTACGTTTTCGAAGTCAAGAATCCAGGCGGGCACAGCTCGCTGCCGGCCAACGACAATGCGATTTATCGCTTGGCGGAAGGGCTCGTGCGACTCGCAAAGTTCGAGTTCCCGGTCCAGCTGAACGAGACAACTCGCGCCTGGCTGGGACGCGCCGGGGCACTCGAAGAACCGCAGGTGGCGGCGGATATGCAGTCGATCGCCTCAGGACGGCCCGACACCGGTGCGGTAGAGCGGCTGTCGAGCAAGCCTGTCTACAACGCGCAACTGCGCACGACCTGCGTCGCAACCATGCTCGAAGGCGGCCACGCGGTCAATGCGCTGCCGCAGACCGCGCGCGCGACAGTCAACTGCCGCGTGCTGCCCGGTGAGCCGATGGAGGAAGTTCAGAGGACGTTGGTGCGGGTGCTCGCCGATCCTCAGATCTCCATCACACCCACGTGGACGCATGTAGCCAGCGCGCCGTCTCCGCTCAACCCGGAAATCATGGAGACGATCGAGAAGCTGAGCGCGGAGTTCTGGCCGGGTGCTCCCGTCATACCGACGATGAGCTCCGGTGCCACGGACGGCAGCTTTCTACGCAACACCGGCATTCCGACCTACGGCCACAGCGGGCTCGCGCTGGACATCGTCGACGTGCGTTTTCACGGCAAGGACGAGCGCGTTCCAGTCCAGTCGTTTTATGACGGATTGGAGTACCAATACCGCCTGGTCAAGGCGTTGTCCTCGGGAATTCACGCACCGCGGAACTAACCGCTGGCCCCGCGAACGCGGGGAAGAGTCCTGATGAATCCATCCGAAGCCAGGCTCCGTACATTGCGACGCAAAGAAGGTGGATGGGCGGGGTCCCACGACCTGCGGCCCATCCAGAGGGGGAGGAGACGATGTTGGCTGGCGGTTATCCACCGCACACGCGTACACTTTGCCAGCCAAGTCTCACGCAAATCTCACGCACTGCGTAAGCTTTTCTAACCAGGATCGACAGTATTGCGATCGGGAATCGAGCCGGCCGCGGCTGCCTTGGATCAACTGGCCGAATAAGATACCGGTCGACCCCAGCGAGCTGAGTGTCCCATGCCAAGCACGGAAAGCAAGGATCCCACCCGACGAGGCACTGTGAGAATTGCGGAGACGATGAGGACGGTATTTCGGCAGCGATTACCGGTCTGGCTGGCAGCGGCGGGGCTCGGCGTCGGTATCTGTCTTGCGCCGGCCCCCGCGGCAAACAGTTACGGTCCGGGTGTCACCGACTCGGAGATCAAGATCGGCCAGACGATGGCCTACAGCGGTCCGGCTTCACTCTATGGAACGATCGGCAAGGCAGAGGCGGCCTACTTCGCCAAAGTCAACGCCGAAGGTGGGATCAACGGACGGCGGATCAAGCTGATCTCGCTCGACGACGGATACAGCCCACCGAAGACCGTGGAGCATACGCGCAGGTTGGTCGAGCAGGAGCAAGTGCTGCTCCTGTTCAGCTCGCTCGGTACGAGTCCAAACGCGGCCGTGCACAAATATCTCAACGCCAACAAGGTGCCCCAACTGTTCATCGCCAGCACCGGCATGAAATGGCACGACCCGCAGAACTTCCCTTGGACCATGGCGCTGGCCCCGAACCAAAGGACCAACATCGCCGACGAGGTGGGGTACTTGCTGAAGCATCATCCCAATGCCAAGATCGCCGTCCTCTACGAGAACACGGATTACGGGACGGAGTACCTGACGGCCCTGAAGGATCTGCTCGGCGAGCGGGCCGAAAAGATGATCGTCGCGGCCACGCCCTACGAGACCAGCGATCCCACGGTAGACTCGCAAATCATTTCGCTCCAGGCCTCCGGCGCAGACACGTTCTTCAACTTCTCGACCGCCAGGTTTGCCTCTCAAGCCATACGCAAGATTCATGATGTGGGCTGGAGACCGCAGCATTTCGTTCCGAGCGCGGTTGCGTCCATCGCCACGGTGCTCAAGCCCGCCGGTCTGAGCAAGTCCGTGGGTTTGATCGCCGATGCCTATTGGAAGAGTCCAACCGATCCGCGCTGGAGGGACGACCATGCTGTACGAGACTACCTCGCCTGGATGACGCAGTATTTCGCGGACGGCGACGTCGACGAGATTCAGAACGTATACGGGTATTCGGCCGCGCAGCTGATGGTCCATGTCCTCGAGCGTTGCGGCAACGATCTCACGCGCGAGAACGTCATGCGCCAGGCGACGAATCTGAAAGACGTCGAGTTGCCGATGCTGCTGCCGGGGATCAAGATCAATACCAGCCCGACGGACTATCTGCCGATCGAACAAACGCGCATGGTCCGGTTCGACGGCACGCGCTGGGTTCCGCTCGATGAGTGAAGCACCGCACGGGGTCGCGCTGCCGCCGGGCTACCGGGTCTGTCAGCTCGTCCTGCGAACGGCCACGCACGTCGTCTACCGCGCCCGCCGCGTCGAGGACGACCGGCCGGTCCTGCTCAAAACCCTGTTGCGCGAGGTTCCGTCGGCTGCCGATCTCGCCTCGTTGCGGCGGGAACGTGAGTTGATGCGCCTGCTGACCGACTCCGGTGCGACCGGCAGCGTTCTGGAGAAGTCCTCCCACGGACTCGTGCTGGTGTTGGATGACGGCGGCGGCGAGCCGCTCCGGAACTGGATAGGGATCGGCTCGCGCGAGCCGGCAACCTTTTTGGAGCTCGCGATCGGGGTTGCGGAAACGCTGGGCGCGTTGCACGACTCCGGCATCATCCACTGCAGCGTCAACCCGGACCGTTTTCTGGTGGAGCCGGAGACCCTGCGCGTGCAGCTGATCGACCTGTCTCAGGCGCGTCAGCCTGCACAGGACGGGAGCGGCGAGGGTCAGTCGCCGATGGAAGGCTCCCTCGTCTATATGGCGCCCGAACAGACAGGACGGGTGAACCGGGCGCTCGATCATCGGGCCGATCTCTATTCGCTCGGCGTGGTGCTATACGAGCTGCTGACGGGGAAAGCGCCGTTCCCATCCACCGATCCCCTGGAGCTGGTGCATTCCCACATCGCCCGTGCGCTGACGCCGCCGCGCGAAGTGGATCCCGCCATTCCCCACTCCATCTCTGAGATTGTCGTGAAGCTGTTGGCCAAGACCGCCGAGGCGCGCTACCAGAGCGCGCATGGGCTCAAGGCCGATCTGCAGGCATGCCTGTCGCAGTGGCGCTCGACAGGCGCGATCGGGACACTCGATCTCGGGCGTCACGATGCGCGCGGCAACCTGCAGCCGACGCGGCGGTTGTACGGCCGTGAGCCTGAGATCGCGCTGCTGCTCGCGGCTTGCGAGCGTGCCCGGCAGGGTGCGTGCGAGCTGCTACTCGTTTCGGGCTTCTCGGGCGTCGGAAAGTCGGCCCTGGTGAACGAGGTCCGCGGGCCGGTCACGCGCGAGGGCGGCCTCTTCATCACCGGCAAGTTCGACCAGCTCAAGCGCAACATCCCTTACAGCTCCATAGCGCACGCCTTCCAGCAGCTGATCGAGCATCTGCTCACCCGGAGCGAGGACGAGGTTGCCGCCTGGCGTGCCAGGTTGCTGGAGGCGCTCGGTCCGAACGGGCAAGTCATCGTCGAGGTGATCCCCGAAGTCGGACTGATCATCGGGGCCCAGCCGGCGCTGCCGAAGCTGCCGCCGATGGAGTCGCAGAACCGGTTCAATCTGGTGTTCGAGCGTTTCATCCGGGTATTCACACAAGCGCGCTATCCGCTGGTGCTGTTTCTGGACGACTTGCAGTGGGCCGATCTTGCCACGCTCAAGTTGCTCGAAACCGTGGTGGCGCAGCGCGCGATACGGCACCTGCTCGTCATCGGCGCGTTTCGCGACAACGAAGTCCCCACCGGCCATCCGCTGCTGGAAACGGTAGCGCTGATCGAGGCGCAGCCGGGCGCCGTGAACCGTATCGCGGTGCTATCCCTGCCGCTGGAAGAGCTGAACCGCCTTGTCGCCGACGCCATGAACTGTGAGCCGCCCGCTGTCGAGCCGCTGGCTCGGTTGGTACAGCAGAAAACCGACGGCAATCCACTGTTCGTCCTTCAGTTCCTCAAGTCACTGCATCAGGACCAACTGGTCAGTTTCGATCACGCGTCGGGCGAGTGGCGCTTCGATGTCGAGCGCATCGAGCAGACCGGCATGACCGACAATGTGGTCACGCTGATGGCCGGGCGCATTCAGCGCCTCCCGCAAGCGGCGCGTGAGGCGTTGATGCTGGCCGCGTGCGTAGGCAACGAATTCGCTTTGAAGACGTTGGCTCTTGTCCGGCAAGCCCTGGTCCGTGATACGGCGAAGGACCTCTGGCCGGCAGTGTACGAAGGATTGATCCTGCCGCTCGGCGGCCGTCAGGAGCTTGAGGAGAACGTCGCATCCGAGGCTGAGACTGGGGAGCAAAACTTCCGCTTTCTCCACGACCGGGTGCAGCAGGCCGCATACGTGCTGATCCCAGACGAGCGCAAGCGCGAGCTCCATCTGCAGGTCGGCCGCCTGATGTGGCAAAACCTCGGCGAGCCGGAACGGGACGACAAGCTGTTCGACATCGTGAACCATCTGTGCTACGGCAGCGAGCTGATCGAGGCTGCCGACGAGCGGTTACGCATCGCAGAGATGGCGTGCGCGGCCGGCAGAAAAGCGAAGGCATCTGCGGCGTTTCCGGCGACGTTGGCCTATTTCACCGCTGCGCGGGCGCTGCTGCCGGCGGAGCCGTGGAGCCAGGACTATGCGATCGCTTTCCCGCTCTATCTCGAGCTCGCGGAATGCCAGTATCTCTGCGGGCAGTTCAGCGAGGCGCAGGATTCTTTTGACCTGTTGCTGAAGCAAGCGCGCAGCCGCCTCGATCAAGCCAGCGTGCACGACCTGCAGGTGCTCCAATACGAAAGTCTGTCGCGCTACGCCGATGCGATCCGCACCGGGCACGCCGGGTTGGCGCTGTTCGGCATAACGTTCCCGGACACGCCAGAGGCGAGACAGAGCGCGCTCGACCGAGAAGTCGCGGTCATCGAGGGTCTGATCGGTGCGCGCAGCATCGAGTCGCTTATCGACCTGCCACCTATGCGCGACCCTGAGCAACGGTCGCTGCTCAAGCTGTTGGCCAACCTTCACACGCCCTGTTATCTGTCCGGCGACAAGACTCTGACCCTGCTCAACACCGCCACCATGGTGCGCCTGTGTCTGGAGCACGGGAACATGGAGGACTCGGCCTACGCGTACGTGCTGTATGCCGCCATGTTCCTGGGGCCGGTACGCGAGGATTTCGAGGCGGCCTACGCCTTCGGCCAGCTCGCCATCCGAGTAAACGAGCGCTTCGAGCACAGAGCTCTGCGCGCGCGCGTGCTGATGATGTTTGCGTGGGCCATCAGCCTCTGGCGCATGCCGCTGCAGGATTCGATCCCGATTACGCGCGAAGCATTCCGGCTGGGAAACGAAACCGGCCTGTTCGTGGATGCGGCCTATGCGCTGTTCAACGAGATCTGGTTCGCACTGCTCTCGGGAGCCGACCTGGACAAATTCTGCTCGACGTACCCGGCCAACGTCGAATACATGAACCGCGTGAAGATGCATCATTTCGCGGGCGGCCAGCAGGTGATCCTCCAGTGGGGCCGGGCTTTGAACGGCCTGACGGTCGGGCCCACCTCCTTCACCGACGACAGCTTCGACGAGGTGCGCTTTCTCCAGACCTACCGCGGGCACAGCTTGTTCGAGATGTTCTACTTCGTCGCCAAGCTGGCAGTGCTCTATACCTTCGGCGACTACCCGGCAGCGTGCGCGGCCGCCGGTGAAGCACGGCGCGTGATCCGAGACTTTCCCGGGACCGTCTGGGACGAGCTGACGGTGTTCTATCACGCGCTGTCGGTGGCAGCCTGCTATCGCTCGTTGCCCGAGGAAGAGCGCAAGGCCGCCGACGCGACGCTCGAAAACTGTACGCTCCGCCTGCAGCACTGGGCCGAGAACTCCCCGCATCTGTTCCGTGCGCAGCATCTCATCTTATCCGCAGAGCTCGCGCGGATCCGTGACGACGTTACCGGCGCGCTGCGGCTATACGAAACGGCGATCGAGTTCGCAGGGGGCCAGCAGTGTCCGCGAGAGGCGGGACTGGCCAGCGAGCTGTGCGCGCGCTTCTGGGAGGATCGAAAGCAGTATCAGATCGCTGCGTTGTTTATCTCCCAGGCGCGCCGGCACTACCAGCAGTGGGGTGCCTGGGCGAAGGTCAGGCAGCTCGAGCAACGCTACGCCCAAGAGGGCTCGCAGCCGTTCGCGGGTCAGCCCCGCTATGCCGTGGGCGTCGGTTCCTCGGACTCGGCTTCGCCATCTGCGGCGGTGCAATCCGGCGCGCTCGATATCACCGCCGTGCTCAAGGCAGCGCAGGCGATCTCGCGCGAGATCGTCCTGGAAAAACTGCTGCAGAGTCTGATGTCAACCGTGCTGGAGAGCGCGGGCGCCTCGCGCGGCGCTTTGGTGCTGGAGAAGAACGGCCAATGGGTAATCGAGGCGGAAGGTGCCGCCAACGAGGAGGGTACTCGGGTCCTGCAGTCGATCCCGGTGGAGTCGAGCGAGCGCCTGTCCGGTGGCATCGTCAATTATGTGCGCCGGACCTGCCAGGCGGTCGTGATCGACGACGCTGAGCACGATGAGCGCTTCGCGCGCGACGCCTATGTCGTCAGCAAGCGGTCCAGGTCGATCCTCTGTGTCCCCATCCTCAATCAGAACAAGCTTACGGCGATTCTGTTTCTGGAGAACGACCTCACCGCCGGCGCCTTTACGCCGAAGCGGTTAGAGGTGATCCAGATCTTGTCCTCGACCATCGCGGTATCGATCGAGAACGCGAGGCTGTACGTGGAGATGGAGCAGGAGGTGGCGGAGCGCAAGCGGGCGGAGCAGCAAGTGCGCGAGCAGGCGATGCTGCTGGATAAAGCTGGCGACGCGATCTTCGTTTGCGACCTGGAGGATCGCGTCACCTACTGGAACAAGGGCGCGGAGCGCCTTTATGGGTGGCCGGCGCACGAGGCGCTCGGCCGCCCGCTACCGGAGGTGGTGACCATCGACGGGGGATCGGACCGTAACGAGGCGGCCACCCGGAGCGTGCTGCAGCGAGGCGAATGGAGCGGAGAAATGAACCAACGCACGCGCGGCGGCGAAGAGATTATCGTGCAGAGCCGCTGGACCCTGGTGCGATCGGCGACGGGCCAGCCCGCGTCCGTGCTGATGATCAACACGGACATCACCGAGAAGAAGCGCATGGAGGAGCACTTTCTCCGCGCCCAGCGCATGGAGAGCATCGGCACGCTGGCTGGCGGCATTGCGCACGACCTGAACAACATCCTTACCCCGATCATCCTCGCCGCTGACACGCTGCAGGGGAATCGGCATGCGCAGATGAACCCTCAGCTGTTGGACATGATCCAAGTCAATGCTCGGCGCGGCGCCGAGATCGCCAGTCAGGTGCTGGCCTTCGCCCGCGGGGTGGAAGGCAAGCGCTTGGCGCTGGACCCGCGTCACCTGCTGGCGGAGATCGGACAGATTGCGCGGCAGACGTTCCCCCGCGCGATCGAGATCCAGACCGACGTTCCCGCGCCTCTCTGGCCGGTGGCAGGCGATCCGACCCAGTTGCACCAAGTGCTGCTGAACCTTGCGCTCAACGCGCGCGACGCGATGCCCCACGGCGGGACGCTCAGATTCTCGGCGCAGAACTTCAGCGTCGACGAACACTATGCCCGCCTGTATCCGGATGCTGTGCCCGGCCGCTACGTGTTGCTGTCGGTGTCCGACACCGGCGCCGGGATCGCGCCGCAGCTGATCGGGCGTGTGTTCGAGCCGTTCTTCACCACCAAGGAGATCGGCAAGGGTACCGGGCTGGGCCTGTCCATCGTTGCCGGGATCGTCCGCAGCCACGGCGGTTTCGTGAACGTCTGGAGCGAGTCGGGCCGCGGATCGAGATTCGAGATCCACCTCCCCGCTTTACAATCGGCCGAAATGAGCGATGCCGAGCCGCGCAGCGAGCTGCCCGACGGCCACGGCGAGCATGTGCTGGTCGTGGACGACGAGGCTTCCGTTCTGGAGGTGACGCGCACCACGCTCGAAGCGCATGGATACCGCGTGACGACCGCACAAGATGGAACCGAGGCGTTGGCCGAGTATGCGCGGCTGGGCAACGTGATGGATCTTGTGCTCACCGACTGGATGATGCCGTACATGGATGGCGCGGCAACCATACGTGCGCTGCAGAAACTCGATCCCGAGGTCCGCGTCGTTGTCTGCAGCGGATTGCATACGAGCAGCAACGCGCCGGAGTTTTCGGGACTCACCGTCGCCGCGTTCCTCCCCAAACCCTACACAGCGCAAAAGTTGCTGACGACGTTGCAAGAAGTGCTGCAGCAGCATTGAGCCGCCATTCCGCCATCGATCTCGCGGCACGCCGTCAAGGCGTAGCCAACCTCGTGGTTCCGGGATCGGTGGTCGCACCAGCTTAAGCAGCTCCCTCGCGTACGCTTTCGGTGGGATTGAAATCATCATGTCCACGTGATCGGGCAGCAGGTGTCCTGCCTCGATCCGACTCTCTTTCTGCGTAGCGAGTCTGCTCAGCACCTCTCCTAGGTGCTTACGCAATTGCCCATACAACGTCTTGCGGTGCATCTTCGAATGAACACCACATGGTATTTGCACTCCCACCTGGTGTGGCTTAGGCTTTCTTCCTTGTCCATCTGCGGATCTCCTTTTCGTGTGCTTGGCGGCTCACGATCTGGAGTCTCCGCGATGGACTCCCTTAAATGTCGAACTGCTACTGTCACCCCGGCAGAGCCGAAAGATTTCCCGAGTTATTCAGACCGCGGCATCACCACCCCCACCTTGGTAGTCGGATTCCGCTCCTGCCCCGGGGTCGCTCGCTCTCCTACGGGTTGCCCTGACCCGAGATGAACTTGAGCGTGTAATTCACCGGGCCACCGAACGGCCGCCGCTTCAAGAGCAGCTTCTCGACAATGCTCTCCCCGGGCATCAGAGCTCCATTCGGCAGGAACACACGGATGTAGGGATCGCCCGCACTCGTGGTCCCGCTCGCATTCAGCAGACGCGCCTGGTCGGCTAGACCTTGCACAACGATGAGCAGGTGCGTGTCCACGATCGATGAACTGTTGTTGGTGATCTTGTATTCGTCTTTCTGCCGCCGACCACCGCTGTCGCTGTTAGCGCTACTGAACTCGTCGTCACGCTGATGTCCGCGGTCTCGCCAGTCCCTGGTCACCGCGCGCATCTGCGACGTCACGTCCAGGAACTCGAGCCCCATGTCGCGCCGGGACAAGGCGTCGTCATTGTTCTGCGGGAGCCCACTGGCCGGACGCCCGTCGACAGCGCCAAGTGCCGC
>JACXTT010007640.1_pt1 | contig 15190 bp, 12 predicted proteins | sample 9270951 | NCBI WGS metagenome assembly JACXTT01 (sample SAMN15532306, study PRJNA645909) | rock metagenome | isolation source: weathered quartz diorite | place: Puerto Rico | collected 2017-06-21
GTGGAGACGTTGGACCTTCGGTGCACGCCGGCGGGTTCCCGCTACAGCCTCACCGGGGCCGTGATTGGCTATTCGATTGCGGAGTGGATGAGGGACCCGGTGAACCGACTGACGCGTGCGACTCGCCGGATTGCCAGCGGTCAACTCGATACCCGTCGCGCGGCGACCTCCTCAGACGAACTGGGCCGGCTGGTGGACGACTTCAATCACATGGCGCGCGACCTCGAGCGCCAGCGCACCGAGCTCGAACGGACGAACCGGCTCGAAGCGTGGGCGGAGATGGCGCGCCAGGTCGCCCACGAGATCAAAAACCCGCTCACGCCGATTCAGCTCAATGCCGAACATCTCCGCCGCGTAAACGCGGATCGCGGCACGCCGCTCAGTCCCGTCCTCGATCAGGCGGTGAACACGATTCTTGCGCAGGTGAAGCTGCTGCGGCAGATTGCCTCCGAGTTCTCGAGCTTCGCCTCGTCGCCGAGCGTTCAGCGCGCATTAGTCGATACCGCCGAACTCCTGCAGGAAATCGTCGATCCGTATCGCAGCGCCCTGGCTGGTCAGATTCAGTTCAATGTTGACGTCGCCTCCGACCTCCCGCCCGTCTACATCGACCGGACGCTGATCACGCGTTCGCTCACCAACATCATCGAGAATGCGCTGCACGCGATGGGACCTCGCGGGACGCTGACGATTGTCGCGGCTCGAGAGGAAGATGACGTCAGGATCCGCGTCTCGGACACCGGCGCGGGAATGGATCCCGATGCGCTGGCGCGCGCCTTCGAACCGTACTTCTCGACGAAGGCAAGCGGCACGGGACTGGGACTGCCGATCGCCAAACGAAACGTGGAGCTAAGCGGCGGGAGGATAACCATTCACAGCGAGCGCGGCCGGGGAACGACGGTCGAAATCACACTTCCAGTCGCTGTCCAGTGGGAGGCCGCCTGAAGGCCGCCTGTCGGTGGGGTCCGGCTTTCGCCGGACCTAAATATTCGTCTTCGTGATCTTCGTGCCGGCGATTTCGCCTTCGTGTCCTTCGTGTTCCTCGTGCCGGCGATGCACGCGCGACCATGCCCACATCACAGGACCCGAAATCATGTAGGCGTAAGCGATGACGACAAGCATGATCTCGTGCGCGGACAGCAGCGCCAGGCCCAGGGCGAGGAGCGCCAACACCGGATACGCGCGGCGCGACTGCAGATCGAGCGTTTTGAAGCTGTAAAAGCGGATCGTGCTGACCATCAGGAGGCCCGGCACGATCACCAGTGCCAGGACCGCGAGTGCCGCAAGCGGCGACTGGAATCCTTCGGGGTACAGAAAAATCGTCGTCGCGGGTACGGCCGCAGCTGCGGGACTTGGCAGACCGACGAAGTATTTCTTGTCCACCGTCCCCGTCTGGATGTTGAACCGGGCGAGCCGGATCGCTGCGCCGGCAACAAAGACGAACCCTGCGGCCCATCCGAGACGCCCGAGCGGATGCAGTCCCCACTGAAACGCCAGGATCGCAGGCGCGACTCCAAACGAGATGACGTCGGCCAGCGAATCGAATTCGATGCCGAACTGGCTCGTGCTCCCGGTCATGCGTGCGACCCGTCCGTCGAGCATGTCGACAATGATCGCGAGCCCGATCAGCGGCGCGGCTCGTTCGAGCTCACCGCGCATCGCGTAGACGATGCAGGCGTAGCCGCTGAACATGTTGGCGAGCGTGAACATGCTCGGCAGCAGGTAGACGCCGCGGCGAAATCGGCGCGCTGACCTGTCGCCGACGCGCCTCGGCGGCGTAAACGCTCGAATCCGAGGCAGTGGTCCGCGGTCTTCTTCAAGCATGCGGTGTCGGGCGGGCTTCACGTCCCGCCAGCCTTGCAATGATTGTTACTCCTCCGACGACCTTTTCGTTGACCTTCACGTTCAGTTTCGCGTTCCCCGGCACGAAGATATCCATTCTCGATCCGAACTTCATCACACCGAACCGCTCCCCCGCCTCGACGGACGCACCCTCCTTGACGCGGCAGACGATCCGACGGGCGAGCACACCGACGATCTGCCGAACGACAACCGGCTGACCGTCGTGATCGATGGTGACCTCTGTGTATTCGTTTAGGTCTCCCGCATCCACACGATAGGCCGGCAGGAAACGGCCGGGATGATACTCCACCTTCGTCACTCGGCCGCTTATCGGCAGACGGTTCACGTGTACATCTATCGGCGACAGGAAGATGCTGATTTGCTGCCAGTTACCTGCCGGACACGCCTGGCCGGCCGGCGCGCCGGCGACCATCACGCGGCCGTCGGCCGGCGCGAGCACCGCATCCGTATCACTGGTTATCGGCCGATCCGGATCTCGGAAGAAAAAGAGGAATACGCCCGTAAGGACCACAAAGATGACGGCGACGCCCCGGCCGACGAACAACTCGGCGAGGACCGCCAGGGCCAGTGAGCCGCCGATGAACGGCCACGCAGCCGGATCGATGCGCATCAACGCAATGGTACGAGAGTGTGGCGTTCGGGGGTGTAGGGGCGGGTCTAAAGACCCGCCCCGCGAATCTTTTAAGAGACGCGGCTGTGCTGGCGTCTGTACTCGCGGACGATGGATTCCATCTGGTCCTTGACCGCGAGCTTCTTCTTCTTCAGCGTGACTTGTTCGAATTGTTCTGTGGTTGAAAGGTATTGCTTTTCGATGAGTTGATGGAGGCGATCGTCCAACTGGTGGTGCTGCTCGGCAAGCTGGCGGAACTGCTGGTCGCTCTGCAGCAGGAAATTTTTCACTTCCTGCGCGTCTGCTGCGCTCATAACGCCGCCCTCCTTTGTCGCGTAAAGCCCGATCCGTCGGTATTACCGGCAAAGTATCACAGTGGCGGCCGTAGTCTCAATGGGTCTGCTCAGCCGGAAGCAGTCTTCGGCGGGTTTGCCGGGTCGTCATGCCAGAGGATGAGCGCGTCTTCGACCGGGTTGGTGTAGTAGTTCCGGCGTGTGCCCGCAATGTAGAAGCCGAGACGCTCGTAGAGGCGTCGCGCGCCGGTGTTTCCCGCTCGCACTTCGAGCGTCGCGCGTCGCGCGCCAAGCCGCTGCGCTTCAGCGAGGACGTGGTGTATCAGTGCAGTACCGTACCCGAATCCACGGTACTGAGGACGCAGCGCGATGTTGTTGATGTGAATCTCATCGAACACGAGCCAGAACGCGCAAAAACCGGCAACCGGACACTCGGGCGTTCGCACGATGTAGATATGACAGACCGCGCGGTTCTGGAGCTCCCATGCGTACATCTCGCGCGTCCAGGGGCTGGTAAACGACTCGCGCTCCACTTCCAGTACGCCTTCGAGATCCGCATCGCCTTCCAGCAGATCGATTCGGAACGCGGGGACGACGTTCATTTGTCGGGGATCCGAGGTCCGGAATCCGCGATCCGTTCGGGTTCCGAGATAACACGCGGCGCGGACCCAGTAGGGGTCGGCTTTAGCCGGCCCTCGTCTCTCGCCCGCTCCGCGTCCGGCCGCCGGACATACAACGGTCGAATCGCATGCGGCCGCGGCCGATGTCCTTTCGTGTAATCGATGGTCGCGAGTACGGCGATCACCCCCGCCAGAAGCGGCACCACCGGATCAGCGATTCGCGCAGCGTGACCCAGCCGCGAGACGATGAGTTCTCTATACGTGTCCGCACCGTCGCCGATGAACGTGATGTCGTTGGCCATCAACGGTGATCCGGGATCCGGGATCCGGGATCCGGACCCTCCGATCATCCCATCAAGCAGATCGTCGGGCCTCGCAACGACAGGTTCACCCATCTGACGGCCATCCTCGAAGAGGGCGGCATATACATCTCCGCGCCATGCGTCCACCCACGTCGCAATTCGCGACCCGAGAAAGGCGGGCGATGCGACGGCGCGGAGCGCCGTCAGCCCGGAAACGCCGATCAGCGGCCTTTGCTGTCCAAACGCCAGACCCTGCATTGTTGCGATGCCGATGCGAAGGCCGGTAAACGACCCGGGGCCCGTCGCGACGGCAAACGCGTCGATCTCTTCGAGCGCGATTGCCGACAGGTCGAGGATGTCGCGCAATGCCCCTGGCAGCTGTAATGCGAGCTGACGAGCGGGATCGACGCGCTCCTCATTGAGGACGACTGCGTCGCGCGCCACTGCGCAGCTGGCGGCCCTGGTCGTCGTATCGAGAGAGAGGATTAGCACTGCGACCCGGCGGGTCGCCACGGCCCCGGCCTGTTTGGCCGTGTCGAACCCGCCCCACTTCAGATTATCGCGTTGAAGTCTGCCCGGCGTTCAGCTTGATCGGCTGCACCAGCGCACCGTTGCCGGCGATATCCCAGGCGGCGAAACGCACCCACTTCTTGCCCGTCGCGTCGAACGGGATCTCGAAATGGCGCTGGCCGAAGCCGGGCGCCTCGGTCGTCGAGATGATTTGCCGATCCGTGCGCTGGCCGTCACCCCAGACGACCTCGATAAAGTCGAGTGGGAACGTCCACTCGATATCGGCGACGATCTTCCTTTGGTTGCCATTGCCCTGCACGCTGTAGGAGGGAATGAGGATCTCGCCTGTCGAGATGAAGTAGTCGCCGCGCTGCAAAACCTTGATGATCGAACTGGTATCGTCAGCGGTCGGGACCGAGTCGAGCTTCAAGTAGTTGATCGGCTGAAACCCATAGATGTCGTCACCCGGCGCCTGCGTCTGGACCTCGGAGATCGCCATGATGTATTTGGGAGCCGCAGGATCGTTCGCGAACCAGTTGCTCGCATTATCGAGCAGCGGCAGGCAGCGGTTCTCGCACAAACGACGCTCGGAACGATCGATCCCCATACCCCACCGGTAGCCGAAGCTCACGAAATTGGGATCCCTGAAGAACCACTTGTCCTTGTAGCCGTCCGGGTAACCCGTATTGTTCTTGGTGCGCGGATGCGGCATCGACAGGATGATGTCTTCCCGCTTCGCCATCTCCATCAGGTCTTCCGGACTGCCGATGTTGTAGACCTTGCCGTACTTCGGATGCTGCTCGACCAGCGGCTTGCCGCTGGCGCGTCCATAGAGCCAGTAGACCGGATGCGAGAAGAGCATGTCCGTGTGGCCGCCGAGCACGCTGCCGTAGAACTCGTGATCGGGCATCACCAGGAAGTCTTTGTCCGAATGTCGCTTCGCCCCTTCGATCTGATATTCGCGCTGCGTCAGCACCGCATCGGGATTGCGCTGCCCTGCGCCACCCCCGACTCCGACGTTATCCACGGGGCTGACGATGTTGATGCCGACGGCCTTGATGGCCGCCAGATCGACGATCTCGGCATCAGCACTGCCAGCGGCCATCAGCCGGTTGCCGAAATTCATGTGGTAGTGGTGGATCATCGTCTTGTAGCCGGGGATCGGCTTATAGCGATCGCCATGTGTAAGGGCGAGCACCGCATCGCGTGTGACCTCGGCGGGCTCGGCGCTCGCGTAATAGAAGACTGGCATGTGCTGCATCGTGCCGGGACGCGCGCTGTAGAGCGCGAAGTTGCCGCGAATGTTGTCGCGCTCCTCTCCTTCCGCCTGGCGCACACCGAACGAGAAGGTTGCGTCGCTATCCTTGCGATACCAGCTGTAACCGAGGTTCTGGTCGCTTTCACGCGCCCAGAAGAAGTTGTGCGGAGGCGGGAACGCGGCGATCGAACCGGCGCGACCGCGCTCGGCAATGATCAGGCGATTGGCAGTCTTGAGCGGCGCTTCCCGCTCGTTCTTCGCGCCACCAAACAGATATTCCTGCCGGACGTTCGTCAAATCGCGCCACGTCACCTTGCTCTCAGCGGTCGAAAGCCCTTTCAGCCCGGCGTCATACTTGTACGCCACTGAATTCTGATCGGTCTTTGCGACGACTTCCTGCTGAACCAGGTTGCTGCCCTTGTAAATCGTGAACTGCAGCTGACCTGCGAACACGCCAAGCGACACGCCGGGGAACGTCACGGTCAGGTGCGTCTTGTCCGTCTTCACCTCGCAGCCGTCCGCTCTATAAGTCGCGGTGGCGCGATGGATTTCCTCCGGCTTGCGGGGCAATCCGATGGTGCGCCGGTCGTCCGGCATCCCGCCGGGAACGTTGAGCGGCGCATCCCAGAATGGATCCCACTGATATTTCTCGAATACCTCGGCGGTGATCTCTTTGATGCCGTTCTCCTCGAGCCCCTCCTTGGCTTCCCCATCCATGCGACGGCGTCCGGACGCCACGCGGAATTCCGGGGTGGCGTTGGTCGCAAGCGTTCCCCAGGCGGCTCCCTTCCTTCGCGCCGCCAGTTCGGCGATGGTCGGTGTTCCGTTATCGATCACGAACCGGAGCCGCAGCTCCTGATTGCGATCACCATCCCAAGTGAGCACGAGCGAATCACCGTTCACCGCAGCATTGAGACCGGACGCGCCCTGATACGCCGAGAGAGTGCAGTTGATTGGCGACGTCGCGGCGGAGACGTGCGACCCCCGGACGTACGCGGCGCCCGCGATCGAGAGGGAAAGGACCGCGGCGAAGAGCTGCTTTCTCATGGCGCCAATCCTACATCCTTCCCAGCTGTCCCAATCGTAGGGCCGACCTTAAGGTCGGCCCCTACACTGCGACTCGCCACCCCCGCTGTGCTAGCATCGGCGCGCCCACTCGGCGTCGGACAACTACGAGGAGAACCTATGAACGCACGGCGTGTGTTCGTGTGTTTGGCTGCGATGGCGTTGATCGTCCTTCCTGGATTTGTCTACGGTCAGACGGCTCAAAGTGCGCTGGCCGGTGTGGTCAAGGACGCGACGGGCGGGGTGCTGCCCGGCGTGACCGTCGAAGCTGCAAGTCCTGCGCTCATCGAGCGCGTGCGGTCCGTCACCACGGACTCCGCCGGCCTTTATCGAATCGTTGATCTGCGGCCGGGCATCTACACCATTACCTTCACACTCCCCGGTTTTAACACGGTCAAAGTCGAGAATTTCGAGCTTCGCGCCGATTTCACCGCCACCGTGAATGCCGACCTGAAGGTTGGCGAACTGAATGAGACGGTCACCGTCACTGGCGAGTCGCCGCTCGTTGACGTGCAGAGCACGACGAGGAGCGCGGTCTACAACAAGGAGGTAATCGAGAACCTCCCGAACAACCGGCAGATTCAGAGCCTCGCGCAGACGATTCCAGGCGTCGTCGGAGGACAGAACATCGATGGCCCCGCGTCGCGCAGCCTGTCGGTCCACGGCAGCCGCATCGCTGAAACGAACAGCGCCATCGACGGCATGTCCGATCGCCGTGGCTCCACGGGCGGTCAGGCCGTCACGTTCTACATGAACGAAGGGAGCGTCCAGGAAGTCAGCGTCCGCACCGACGGCGGCGATGCGGAAGCGCAGGCCTCCGGTGTTTGGATGAACGCGATCCCAAAAGAAGGTGGCAACACCTTCAACTGGAACATCACCGCGCTCTGGGCGAACAAAGATCTGGCTGGCAGCAATTTGTCACAGGAATACATCAACCAGGGGCTCACGGCGGTGAACGGCCTGAAGCGTACGTGGGACTTCAACCCGAACGGCGGCGGGCCGGTGATCAAAGACAAGCTGTGGTTCTATGTCGCGTACCGCAACAACGAGATCGACAAGTACGTCGCGGACGCGTTCTACAATCCGAATCCGACGGCGTGGCTCTACGCGCCCGACAAGACACGGCAAGCCGCGGATACCCAGATTCACCGAAACTACGCTGGACGCCTGACGTGGCAGGCGACGCCGCGGAACAAGTTCAACTTCAGCTACGAGAAAGACAGACGCATCACACCGCTGCGTCGCATAGCGTCGACGGTCTCGCCTGAAGCCACAACCTACACACCGTTCTATCCGAACGCCATCTCGACGATCGTGTGGCGCGTGCCGGTCAACAGCAAGCTGCTGCTCGATACCGGCTTCATGTCCTACCGACAGGACTGGGATGAACGCCGTCAGATCGATCCAAAGGTTGGCTTCGACGTCATCTCGGTTACCGAGGATTCGACCGGCCAGATCTACCGGGCGTCCACCGTCTACGGGCACAACTTCGATAACCCGATTACGGTCCGCTCGTCGGCCGCCTATGTCACAGGCACACACAGCTACAAGGCCGGATTCATGATGCGCGTCCGCGGTAACGGCCCGACGTACAACAACATCGACGTGAACGGCAACATGAACTACAACTTCCTCAACGGCGTGCCGCGGCGCATCACGCTCTACGCGACACCGATTGAACAGCGCAACGACGTCAAGTCCGACCTCGGCATCTTCGCGCAGGATTCGTGGGCGATGAACCGGATGACGATCAACTACGGCATCCGCTACGACTACCTGCACGCGGCGGTCCCGGCGCAGCACCTGAAGGCGGGACAGTTCGTGCCCGAGCGCAACTTCGCGCCGGTGGATAACGCGCCGAAGTGGAGGGACGTCAACCCGCGCCTCGGCGTGGCGTACGATCTGTTCGGCACAGGCAGGACCGTCGCAAAGTTCACCATCGGTCGCTACATCTCGGGCGGCAGCCTGGCGACCAACGTCAACCCGGTGAACACGTCCGTGAACAACGCGACGCGTACGTGGACGGACGGCAACGGCAATTACGCTCCCGATTGCGATTTCAGCAACCCGGCAACCAACGGTGAATGCGGTCCGCTGTCGAACCTCAATTTCGGCAAGGTGAATCCCACCGCGACGCAGTTCGACAAGGAAGTCCTCGAAGGATGGGGCGTGCGGCCGTACAACTGGAGCCTCAGTGCGGGCTTACAACGTCAGATCGGCAGCGGTGCGTCGATCGATGTGTCGTACTATCGCCGCTGGTACGGCAACTTCACCGTCGTCGATAACCAACTCGTGACGCCGGAGGACTTCGATCAGTTCTGCGTCACCGCGCCGAGCAACGACCCGCGGCTGCCCGTCGCGGGCCAGCAGATCTGCGGCTTCTATGACATCAAGCCGGCAAAGAACGGGCTGTCACAGAATCTCGTCCGCCTCGCCAACCACTACGGCGATCAGTCGGAGGTGTATAACGGCGTCGACTACTCGGTGAACTGGCGTCACAAGGGGCTGACGCTGTTTGCCGGCGCGACCACCGGCCACACCGTGACCAGCCAGTGCTTCGTCGTCGATGCGCCGGTGGTGTACCTGACGCCGACGCCCCTCGTCAGCCCGGCGACGCCGACCGCGACGAACGCGCAAAGTCCGATGTCGAACTGCAAGGTAGCGCCACCGCTCCTGACGCAGTACAAGGGGTATGGCGTTTATCAGCTGCCGTATGGTTTCAGCGTGAGCGGGACGTATCAAGCGGTTCCCCAGCCGGCCAGCGGAGGCGCCCTCAACGCGATTACCGCCGACTACGTGGCGACCAACGCGGAGATCCGTCCGACGCTCGGCCGCGACCTCGCCGCCGGAACCAACGGGACGATGACGCTGGAGCTGCTGAAGCCGACCGCGCTGTATGGCGGCCACAGCAAGCAGCTCGATCTCCGTGTCGGCAAACTGCTGACCTCAGCCGGCAAGCGGCGTGTCCGTCTGTCGATGGACATCTACAATGTCTTCAATTCAAACGACTGGCAGACGATCCAGACGAGGTTCAGTTCCAACGCGGCCGCCAATCGATGGCAGCGGCCATCGTTGATCCTGCAGGCGCGGTATTTCCAGATCGGGACTCAGATTGATTTCTAATTTAGTGGTTTGTAGTTAGTGGTCCGCAGCACAAGGAGCCGCAATGACACGCAAGGCTTTTGGCTTGGCAATGCTGGGAGCCCTGGCGCTCGCGATGACGCCAGCAGTCTCCCTCGCGCATCACGCGTTCTCAGCGGAGTTCGATCAATCCAAGCCCGTGAAAGTTCAGGGCTCGATCAGCAAGCTCGAGTGGACCAATCCGCACGCGTGGATCTTCATCGACTCGAAGGGCACGGATGGCAAGGTCGTCACCTGGCGCTTCGAGATGGGCGCGCCGAACGCGCTGCTCCGCGCCGGCTGGTCGAAGACCGATATCAAGCCCGGCACAGAGGTGACCATCAGCGGATTCATGGCGCGCTCCGGCGGCTCGGTCGGTAACGCCTACCAGGTCAGATTGGCCGACGGGCGCGACTTGTTTGCCGCCTCGTCGCTGAAGGACGCCGCCGACGCGAAGTAGGGTCCGGCTTTAGCCGGACCTTCAGGATCCGAAGGGGGTCTGACCGTGAGAAAGCACGTAGTCGCGAGCGCGGCGATTGCCGCAGCGGTCGGTGTGTTGTTGACCGTGTCGATCGGCGCACAGGGCCGTCAGGGTCGGGCAGGCGGATCGAACGCGCAGCCGCCCGTTCAGAACGCTTCGCAGCGAGCCGCCACGATCAAACGGTTGCCGGACGGGACGCCGGACATCCGCGGAACGTGGGTGCGAGTGGGCGGCGGCATGAATGAAGCGAACCCGCCGGAGAGCGAACTCAAGGCGTTCGGTGTTTTGTCCGAACCTCAGGGGTTCGGACAGGGGCTGGTTACCGCTGGGCCGGAGGGAGGAAAAACCCAGGCGAAGCCTCCCAGGTACATGCCCAGTCCGCGGCCGCCCGCCGGAATCATCGACCCGGCCGACCGGAAGCTTCCCTATACGCCCGAAGCACGCGCCAAGCGCATGGACTACGCGAAGAACATGTGCTGCCCGGCGAAGTCGCTGCAGTATCTCGAACTGAGCGTGCGGTGCGCACCGCCGCAGCCGTGGGCAGGCGGCGGCGTCCACGTCTTCCAGCGCCCTGGCGAAATCGCGCTGCTGTTCGAACAGAACCATCAGACGCGCATCATCTACACGGACGGGCGTGCGCATCCGAGCCCCGCCATGGTCTTCTTCGGCGGGCATTCGACGGGGCACTGGGAAGGGAATGACTTGATCGTCGACACGACGAACCTCGATGGGCGTGCGTATTACGGTGTCGGCAATACCTTCGCGCCGTACAGCCGGCAGTTGCACATCACCGAGCGATTCACCGTCGCGTCGGACAAGCTGATCACGTTTGTGATGACCTACGAAGATCCGCAGACGTTCACGCGACCGGTCAAAGTCGGCGGCTTCTTGTACCCGCAAGACGAAGACGAAGAGCTGGCGCCGGAGTTCAGCTGCCACGAAGGCAGTTATCAGCTGATCAACATCTTCGGATTCTAGGTATCAGGTATCAGGATGCGCGCTACTTTCATCACCATCATTGGCATTTTCGTCGTCGCGACGGCGCTCGCGGCTGGGCAGGCCGCGCCCCCTGCGCAAGCGCGGCCGGCTCCAACGGGCAGCCCGATGCCACGCACGGCGGAGGGCAAGCCTGACTTCAGCGGCATCTGGCAGGCATTGAACTCCGCCGCATGGGATATCCAGGATCACAGCGCGTCGCTCGCCGGCAATTCCGGCGTCCCGCCAGGGAAAGGCGTGGTCGAAGGCAACGAGATTCCGTACAAGCCGGACGCACTGGCGCAGAAGAAAAAGAACTACGAGAAGCGCGACACCGAGGATCCCGGGTTCGGGAAGTGCTATCTGCCAGGTGTCCCCCGTGCGACCTACATGCCGTATCCGTTTGAGATCATCCAGAACCCGAAGATGGTCGGCATCCGCTATCAGTTTGCGCGCGCGGTCCGCACGATCGATCTCACCGGCGCCTCACGCGAGTGGCTGGAAGGCTGGCCGGACTTCTGGATGGGCGACTCACGCGGCAAGTGGGAAGGCGACACCCTCGTCGTCGACGTGCGCAAGCTGGACGAGCGTACTTGGTTCGATCACGCCGGCAACTTCCACACGGAAAACCTGCACGTCGTCGAGCGCTACTCTCCTATCGATCGCGATCACATCCAGTACGAGGCGACGATGGAGGACCCGGGCGTGTTCACGCGGCCGTGGAAGATCAGCATGCCGCTCTACCGGATCATCGACAGGAATCCTGAAGTCTTCGAGTGGGATTGTCGCTTCGACCAGGACACCGAGAAGTATAAGGACGCGATTCCGAAATAATCCTTCACCTCGCCGCGCGCGTCGTGGTGGGGCGTGTCAACACCGGCTCGCCGAACTTCGCCGCGTCGATCGGAACGTTGAATTTCACATCCGTGAAGTCGAACACATCGCGACCGTCCAGCCACGTGAACGTCCATTTGAACGGGAACTTGATTCCGCCGACATCGCGATAGTTTTCGTAGTCAACCTGTGTCGGCACCTTGCCGATGGCCGATGGCGTATAGCGAATCGTCCGTGTGAGCAGGCCCGACTCACGGTCGAAGTAGAGACTGACGAACGCGCCCCGCTCGCCGTTGCCCTGGACGAGGAAGGTCTCTTTGCCATTGACCTCTTCGACGGGTCCAGTACGTAACGCCGTCAGCGTGCGCGCGATCTGCGCGGGGAACGACAAGTGGGCATCAATTCGAGCGCCGTCGAGTTCTCCGCCGGTCAGTGGATACTTCGGCACGACGGCGAGCGGAATCGCGAACCACCCGGCGCGCCCGTCGAATGTCCTGCTGCTTTCTCCGTCCGGCAGGTGGCTGAGCATGGCGCGCTTGTCGGGAGACTGCGCGAAGTATTCGAAGTTGCCGCCGCCGCCGAAGCTGCCGAAGGCGACGACCTTGCCAGTTCCGCTGATGGTGTTGATCGCCGTCGCCTTCTCAGCGCCACCGAGCGCCTGCAGGTACCTGTCGAGCACTTGTGTGGGTGACGGAACGCCCTCTGCCTTCGTGACGACGTCGTCGAGCTCGGTGTTCGCCTCGGCGTAGAACTGGTCGAGTCGTGGCGTCAGGAGCGGCGTCAGGCGAAGGCGATGACACGTCCAGCAGGTCACCTCCTGGTGTCCCGAGAAGTTGTCGCGGTTAATCGCCTGAACCATGAGCACCATCTGCCGCGCCGTCACTTTCCTCGGGTTCTCATCCGACTCCCAGACCACCGTATCGGTGCCCGCACCGGGGTGACAGTCGTTGCAACAGAGGCCCAGGGACGCCGACATGATCCCCATCGTCCCCATAAACTCGTCGACCGTGAGTCCCTTCAACGCCTGGACGTTCTTGAAGATGTCTTCAACCATCACAGGTACGCGCTGCCCCGCGGCGCCCGCAGTCTGCCGTGCCGCGGCCTGAGGTGTCTGCGCAGACGGCGCCGGCGTAGTCCTGAACCCCTCATAGGTCAGAAGAGCGATGCTGGTGAGGATGATGGCGAAGCTGCTGATGACGACCGGCCGTTTGGTGGGCGCGCGATCAGGTCGTCGATCGAGGAACGGCAACAGAAACAACAACGCGACGACAAGGCCCGGAATGACCATCGTCGCGACCGGCTCCCAGCGTCCTGGAAAATGCTTGAGGAGCTCGAACAGGCTCATGAAGTACCACTCGGGCCGCGGGATGTAGGTCGCGTCCGTCGGGTCTGCGACCGCGTCGAGTGGTGCGTTGAAGCCCACCGCGAACGTCAGCAGCAGCGCGAAGACAGCCGCGATCGCAATCGTGTCCTTGATGGCGTGATACGGATAGAAAGGCGTCACGGGCCCGGGAACGGATTTGATCGGCCCCGAGATGCCGTGGCGCCGCATCAAGTAGATGTGCGCGATCGTGAACCCGATCAGGCACGCGGGCAGCAGGAACACATGTGCGGCATACCAGCGCATCAACGTCAACGCACCCAGATCCGTGCCGCCCTTCAGCAGGCTGCTGACCGCCTCGCCGACGAACGGGACACTTCGCGCAATGTTGAGCGTCACCGTCGTCGCCCAGTACGCCTTCTGATCCCACGGCAACAGATACCCGGTGAGCGCAAACGCGAGGATGATCAGCAGGAGCAGCACGCCGACGATCCAGTTCACCTCGCGCGGTTTTTTGTAGGAGCCGAACGCCACGACGCGCAGCATGTGCACCATGGCGGCGACGACGATGAAGCTGGCGCCGAAGAAGTGAAGGCCGCGCAGTACGCGTCCGAAGGTGACGCGCTCCATGATGAAGCGAACGCTGTCGTAGGCGTGATCGGGTGAAGGCGAGTAGAACACCGCGAGCAGGACACCGGTCACCAGCTGCACGGTCAAGAGGAACAGCACGATGCTGCCGGTCACGAACCACCAGCCGACACCGCTCGGCAGCGGCTCGTCGAGCATGTGTGTGAGCAGAGATCGGAAGCCTGTTCTGGAATCCAGCCAGTCGCGCATGGTGCGACCCTTCTCCTATGCCTGGACGAGGACCTTGTTGCCGTCCACGCGCGTAGCGACCTTGGCAAGCGGCGCCGGCGGAGGACCTTCTTTGACCGCCCCCGTGCGGTCGTACACGCCGCCGTGACAGGGGCATTTGAACACCTGCCCGCCCGCGTCCCACGCGACAAGGCAGCCCAGATGCGTGCACGTCGCGTTGAACGCCGCCACATCCGACTCTCCGGTTTTCACCAGGAAGAAGGTGCGACGATCGATGACTTCCCGGAACCCGTCCAGGCGCCTCATGGTCAGCGTGACAGGGGTTGGTTCGTGCTCGGGAAGATCGAGCAGCGTGGTGGCGGGAACCCATTCGTCCTGCCGGCGAACTGTGGATGAGAGTACGGCGCCCCCGCCAAGCATGGCGAGCACGCCGCTGATGATGGTGAGAATGCCGCTCGTGATCGAACTGAGAAAACGGCGACGTGTCGGGTCGTCAGCGGAAATTTGTTCTGGCACTCTTGTCTCGAGCGCCGAAGGGATATCATATCGGCACTCACGCGGTCAAAGAGCGGGAGTGGAGGACAGTCGCGATGCTTCAACGTGCCGTACTCGTTGCGCTCATCGCAGTGGCGGTCATCCCGGTTGCGGCCCAGGGCCCGGCCGGCTGGAAGGTACGCCCGGACGAGGGGGGTGCCACGCTGAGCGTGATGCCGACCGAGAAGGGATTTCAGCTCACCGGCGGGCCGGGGATCTTCTTCAACCCCGCCAACGCCGTAAAGCCGATCTATCGCGTTCGCGCCACGTTCACGCAGCTGAAGGCGCCTGCAAAGAAGACGTACTACGGGCTGTTCTTCGGCGGCAACCAGATGGACGCAGCGCCGGAGTACGTCTACTTCGGCATTGCGCAGGACGGCAGCTTCCTCATTCGCCATCGCGCAGGTACGCACGTCGATGAGATGGATACGTCGCTGCACTATGCCATCAAGAAGCCTGATACGAGCGGCAAGGTCGTGAACACGCTCGAAGTGCAGGTCGCGCCGACGGCCGTTTCGTATCTCGTCAACGGGGCCGTTGTGGACGCCACGCCAACGCGCTCCGCCGTCGCAGGCAATTCATTTACCGTTA
>JACXTT010007641.1_pt1 | contig 15190 bp, 12 predicted proteins | sample 9270951 | NCBI WGS metagenome assembly JACXTT01 (sample SAMN15532306, study PRJNA645909) | rock metagenome | isolation source: weathered quartz diorite | place: Puerto Rico | collected 2017-06-21
AATTTCTTTCATGGTCTGAAGCGCGTAGTCGCGGTTCGCGGTATAGCCACCGTCGACGAGAAGCTGGGCCACGCGCCCAGGCTGCGCCGCACACAGGTCGGATGCCTTCAGCATGGCGCAGCAGTGCTTCGGCAACATACTGCGGTGCGATGCAGATTCCGGGGATCTTGCCGAGGCGGATGCGCGTCGTCTCGGGAGGCGGCTCCGCCGCCCCGGCCGTCAGATCGTAGTCCAGCATAGCTGCGGAGCCGGCCAGTGCAGCCATACCTTTCACAAAAACACGCCGGTCCCACATAACACCGCGCCGGGCATCTGCATCAGTAACGGACACTACTATGTCGTTCGCCACAGCGGCCTCCTACGTCTTGAGTTTCCTTCAGTTCATTCAGGAACCGCCAGTCCGTGCCTTGGGCGATGATCTGCTCCGCTTGATCGCGCCGACGTCGTGTATCCGACAGATACCCCCTTGATAAACTCTCGGCGATCCCGCCGGGCAAGTCTCCTTTCCCCAAGCTTATCCTCCTATGCTTTTAATTCTCTCTTCAACTCATTCAAAAACCGCCAGTCGGTGCCTTGGGCGATGATCTTCTGCGGGCTTGACTTGATCATCCCGAACTCGTGCAGCCGCAGCGCGTGGAAGCGCAGCGTGTCTTCCGGGTTGGATTGGTGCCAGCGCGCGTAGGGCAGACTTTTCAGAACTTCCAGCCCGATCTCATAGCGTGGCTCGTAGCCTTTGGTTACCAGATAGCGGGCGGCGGATGCGGGATCCACCGCACAGATGTCGGCGGCCTTGAGAATTGCCCGCAGGGTCCGCTTGACGGCCATGGGATTACGTACCACGAAGTCACGATTGGCGAACACCATGCAGCAGAAATACTGCGACCAAGGCCGATCCAGCGTGGTGTTGAGCATGACGCGCCCGACTTTCATTGCGCGCAATTCCTGCGGTTCCGGAGGGAACGCAAGGAAAGCGTCTGCCTTGCCTTCGACGAACGACTGCATCGCATTGGCGGTTGTTCGGGCGGTCAGCCAGCGCAGATCGTTTCGCGGATCCATCCCCACGTAGGCCACCATGCTGGAGATGAAGATATGCTCAGATGAGTTGAACTCGCTTACAGCGAGCGTCTTTCCTTTCAGATCGCTAATTTCATGAATTTTCTCGCGAACGAAAAGCTCGTAACAACCCGCGTGAAGTCCTGCAAGCACGACGATCCGGCGTTCGGCATCGAGCTGCGGGATCAGGTACGGGGCAGTTTTGATGCAGAAATCCGCTCGACCGTCAGCGACAGACTCGGCAAACTCGGCAGTGCTCCCGGCTCGCACGTAACTGACCTCGGAGAACCCCTCCGATCGCAGTAACTGGTCGGCGACGTACTGTGGAGCCGTGCAGATCGAGGGAATATGCATGAATCGAATATGCGTGACCTCGGGCGGAGGCTCTGCCGAAGCAATGCGCGGAAACGGAAGGAGAGAAGCCGCGCCCACTGCAGCTGCACGCGAAAGGAATTCGCGTCTGCTCAGTGCATATGTCCGCGAACCGGTCATGAAGGTTCCTTGCTCGCGGAAAAGAGCCATTTACGTCTTGCCCCAACTGCGGAGGCGTAAGCGAGGAAATGCCGCCGGCTCCGGCTGCTTGCGTATACCGGGCCCTCTTGGACAGCCAAGTCACGCAATCTGTGTTGGTGATCCATTTCTCAGAATCTCCTCCGATCGAGTTATTCGCTCGTGAGCGGCGATTGGTCGCGTCCTTCCATAGCCGACGACCGTCAGGCGTCCACAGCCATTGAAGTCACTGTTGACCTGTCTTCCGCGCCAGAAAAATTTTCGCTCGCTGCGCTTCCGGTCGCTGCGTATCTGCCTGTTGGCAAATTGCCACTAACTGCAGGTAATACATGTGCGCCTTCTCCGGGCTACCGGCGAGTTCGGCTGCCTGCGCGGCGCCGTAAAGCGCGTTAAACCGGTTTGGCGTCATGCGCAGAGAGGCTTCATACTCGGCCAAGGCTTGCTCGGGCCGATGCAGTTCTCGCAGAAGATCCCCCAGCAGTTCACGCGCGGGCAATATTTGGCCTGGCGTAATCGGGTGCTTGTAAGTTGAGTCCTCCAAGTCCGCAGCAGAGCGCATCAGTGTCAGCGCCTCCTCGCCGCCGCCCTTAGCCCATTTGAGCCAAGCCTCCGTCGTCTGGCGCTGTACTTCCACCTGCTTGGCCCAATAATCCTGTTTGGCCTGCAGTAGTGCGTCGCGAATTTCGGCAAGCTTCTCTACGTCCTTCTGAGCCTCGACGAGTGCACCACTACGTGCTGCACCCAGTGCCCGCGCGTAATGAGTTACCGCACGCGTGGGCAGGAAACTGCTCGGCACTGGCATGAGCGCGGCTGCCTCGGACCAGCGTCGACGCTCGATGGCAAAACGCGCCGGCGCCGCTGCCAGGGCATAGTCCATGGCCAGTGTGCGTTTCTCTTCGATCTTGACTGCCTTGAGCTTTTCCAGAACGCCCACGGCGGCCTGTTCCTGGACTCCCTGCAGGTAGGCGTACACCAGGTAGTCCATCGTATGAAGTTCTTCCTGGACCCATGCCAGCCTTCTTGCGGCGGCGTTAGCCGCCAGATTGGACTGGATCGAATCCTGCCATAGACCCACGGCAATGAAGGTGTGAGAGGGCATGTGCAGAGCATGCGGCACGGATTGGGCGATTTGGCCATAGTGTCGCGCCGCGTCGAGCGCGCGGGGCGCCAATTCCGGGTAGTCGTAGGCGTGAATCAAATAGTGCGCGGCCCCGGGGTGGTCGGGCTGCTCGGCGTAGAGCTTCTCGAGAATCTCCCCGCTCTTGACCTGATTCCGATAGGTCTTGTCGTTTGGATCGGCCGTCGCTTGCAAGGCGAGGGTGTAAAAGGCCGCTGCCTCGCTGTCCTCGGGATGCAGCCGATGGAGCCGTTCCATTGCCTTCTCGTAGGCGAGCGCACGAGTTTTGTGGTCGAGTTTTTCGAAATCCTGATAGAACATTCCAATGGCCGAGATGTAGTCCCGCTCGCGATCGGTCTTCGGCCCCACGCTATTGGCCTTTTCAACGGCAGTCGCGCCTTGCATCAGCGAATCCTTGGTGGGCGGAAACCATAGCGGATACCACGAAGCCATCGCGACCCCCCAGTAGCCCATGACGCAATCCGGATCGATCCGGGTGACACTGGTGAAGGACTTGACCGCCTCCGGGTAATAGAACGAGTGCAGTACGGCCACCCCGCGGTTGAATTCTTCCTGGGCGGCGGCACTGCAGGAAACCGGAAAATTCACCTGACCGACGCGTTTGGGGCTTCCTGAGGCGGGCTGTTCGTCTTCGTGGCCATTTGCGCCAAGCGAGGCAAACAGGACGGCGAATGTGGCAGAAAGAACGATCGGGTAGCGCTTCATGTTCATGCTTTCAGCTCCCTCTTGAGTTCGTTGAGAAACCGCCAGTCGGTGCCCTGAGCGATGAGTTTCTGCGGGCTCGACTTGATCATTCCGACCTCCAGCAGTCGCAGCGCGTAGAAACGCATCGCGTCCTCGGGGTCGTATTCCCGCCATTTGTCGTACGGGATCTCCTTCATTGTTTGCAGCGCATACTCGTAGCTGTACTTCTTTGCGGCGATCAATTTGGCGGCCTGTTCAGGTTTGCTCGCACACAGATTGGCGGCCTTCAGAATTGCACGCAGCGCCCGCTTCGTTGCCACCGGCTGCTTGCGGACGAAGTCACGATGTCCGGCAACCACGCAGCAGAAATACTGCGCCCAGGGACGATCTGTCCCGCTGCTCACGACCACGTGGCCGATCTTCTTCGCTCGCAATTCCTGCGGAATCGGCGGAAAGCCCATCAATGCGTCAATTTTCTTCTCCGCCAGGAGCTTCATCGATTCCGTCGGCGGCTGAATGACAAAATTGATGTCCCGGTCGGGATTCAGTCCCACATAAGAGGCCATGCTGGCCAGGAAAACATGGTGGGGCGATCCCAACTCGGGTATCGCGACCGTTTTTCCCTTGAGGTCGCTGATGGTGCGCACGCGATCGGTTCCGAACAGTTCGTAGCAACCGACATGGACGCCGGCGAGGAGCACGAGCGTGTTTCCCGCGTCCACCTCTATGACGCACGGCGCCACAAATGCCATGCTGATGTCGATCTCACCGGCACCGATAGCTTTGTAGATCGCACTTGACCCGACCTTGACGTATTGCACGTCGGTAAATCCCTCGCCACGCAGGAGCTCCTCGGCGACGTAGTGAGGCGCGACACAGATACCAGGGATCTCGGCCAACCGGATCCTCGCGGTCTCCGGCGGCGGCTCGGCAACGGCCGGCTCCGCATACAGGCCGAAAAGACCCGCCGACCCTGCAAAGGCGGCCAGACCTTTAACGAACTCCCGACGGCCCCGTGGTTGCACGTCCCCGGTTTCGAAAATCGCACTTCGATCAGCGAGAATACGGTGCTGACGATTCATAACGGTGTTCTCCTTACCGCAATCATGCAGCTGTCAGGAAACGCGTGCCGAGCGATATCGGCAAACGATCCCGCAAGCGAATGGAACTTGTTAGCTGGACTGGAGTATTCGCGGAGCGTGCGGGCGCAATTCGCGCGCGCGCCTTCCTGCCAGGCTGAAAATCCCTGGCCGAAAGGTTTGCCGAGACGGATCCCGCGCTGACAGTGCGTGCGGCCCATGCTGACCTCCTCCCCCGAGGCAGGAATGACGGGCGGGTGTCGCTACATTACTCTCTGATTACCTCGGTCGCAACGCGCCGCGCGACAGTGAGTCAAGATCGACTCGAAGCGCTGTCGCCGCGCGTTCGAGTTCCGGCACCCAGGCGTAGGCATGAGCATCCCTGGCCTGCGCTGCGATGTTTTCCAGCCGGGCCAGCAGCGCGGCATCGCGCACGCCGCGACCTGCGGCTGCCAAGGTGCGCGCCCGCTCCACCGTGAACGTGACCAGCGGGACCGTCTCCTCGGAGAACTTGCTCTCCAGCAGGTCGGCGTAACGTTCGGCATCTTCCCAGCCGCCGAGTCGCAGCGACAAGTCGATCGCAGGGCGGTAGAAGAAGACATGATTGTGTGCCGGGCATCCGAGCTCAAGTATGCGCCTGGCGTCGTCGAGGCAGCGCTGGCTCTCCTCGGCGTCACTGGTGTATTGAGCGAGGAATCCGAGGATCGGAGGACCGAAATAGGTCACCATGTCCTGACTCAGGTTCCAGGCTTCGCGCAACACCCTGGCGACCTCATCGGATTTGCCTTCCTGGGCAAGGCACATTGCCACGAAAAGCATCCCCTCCGGCACAAAGCGCCTGGCCCCGATGCTCTGCGCCAACTGCACCGCTTCATCGGCATAGGGCCGTGCGCGCGCGGGATCCGCCATCTCGATCCAGGCCCAGGCGCATCCCTGCAGCGCGATCACCTGAGCGCGTCGCTGGCCGACTTTCATCGCCAGCTTGAGCGCCTGTTGTGAGATTGCGAGGCCGTCCTCCACGCGCGCCATGAAGAAGACGTTGATGATCCCCAGCATCGCAAGATTCGCGACCTCGACCTTGCCCAGGCCGTGTGCGCGGCTGATCTCGATGCATTGCTCGAAGTAACGATACGACGAGAGCGGCTTGCACGCGGCATAAATCGCGTCGCCAAGTCCGCTGAGCGCTCGCGCCTCCAGTTCGGCCGATCCGGCGCGGCGCGCCAGTTCCAGCGCGCGCTGGTGTTCGCGCACACAACGCTCGACATTTCCGAGCGGAAAATACAGGCTGCCCCTCAGGTAATGAACCTGCGCTGCTTCAATTTCGCGACCGGGCGCGCTTGCCAGGGGCTCGGCCCGATCCAGAATCCGCATTGCTTCTTCGGACCGGTCAGACATGCGCATGCCGGCGGCGATCCCTAGCAACGCCCGGCAGCGCTCGCCGTCGTTGGCAGCGAGCTCAAGCGCCCGCTCGACGTCTCTGATCGCCTCGGCAGAGCGGCCCAGATCGGGAAGCAGTTCGCCGCGCTCGGCAAGGAGAGCGAACTTGTCGCGCGGCTCGAGTGCCAGGTCGAGACCGCGATCCAGCAGGCTGAGCGCGCGGTCGGAACGACACTGCCGCTTTTCCTCGCGCGCGGCAGTCAAGTACGCCGCCGGCGCCCGCGGATCGCCTGCGCGATCGAGATGCTCCGCCGCCAGAGCCGGGTCCGACGCCGCGAACCACTCCGCCGCGCCCGCGTGCCAGCGGCGTTTGTCGTCGCTCACCAGGGACAGATAAGTGCTCTCCCAGATGAGGGCGTGGGCAAACAGGAACTCTTCACCCATCGGGCGCACCAGGTTCTCGGTCAACAGCGCCTTGCAGTCATAGTCCGGGTCGCCGAGCAGCCGGCGCAGCAATCCCAGAGAAAAACGCTGGCCAAGCACGCTAGCCGCCCGGATGGCCTGCCGGTCCCGCGCGGACAGACGGTCCAGGCGCGACAGCACCAGGCTCTGGATCGAACTCGGCACCGACTCCTGCTCCGCCATCTGCGCGGCGCGCAGCAACTGCTCGAGAAACAGCGGATTGCCTTCCGCGCGTGCCGCACATTGCGCGATCAAATCGTCGGAACCGGCACCAATCGAACGTGCCATGTCCATCGCTTCTGCGTCGCGCAGCGGCCGCAAGTCCATCATGAGCAGACCTACCGCGGGGCCGGCGCGGGCGCGCCAGCCTCGGTCCAGAGGATCGCCTTCAAAACGCGAAGTTAGCAGCAGCGCAACGCGATGGGCCGCGGCCAACGCGGCGAGGCCGGCGATGATGTCGAGCAGTGCCGAATCCGCCCAGTGGATGTCTTCCACGATCAAGAGCAGCGGCGCTCTTGCGCTGCATTGTTGCGCCAGCGCGATGACAAAATCGTGCCGGCCGCGGGCCCGCGTACTGTTATCCATCGCGTCGTAAACAGCGGCCAGCGGCGGCGGCAACGGGATCCCCAACAGATCGTGGGCAAATACGAGATGGTCATCGCCTATCAGCCCGCGATCCACGGCATCGCGCAAAGGCCCGGCGCGACGAGCCGGATCTGCACCCGGTTCACAACCGATCATGCCGGCAACCATCTGTGCGACAGCGTCCGCGGCGCGCGCGACGCCGAAGTTCAGAACCAGCGCCTTGTGAACGAAAAAACCGATGCGTACGGACGTGGCCTCCAGTTCCTCGACCAGGCGCGTCTTGCCGATCCCCGCCTCCCCGCGCACGTACACAACCTGTCCCGCTCCGGAATCGCGACAGGCGACGCAAGCGGCTTCGAACTGCCCTACTTCGACACTGCGCCCGACCAGCGGCAGCCGGCGTTGAAAAGAGACACGGTCGGCCCAGCCCGACATCCGCCACGCCCCCACCGGAGTGTCGAAACCCTTGACGATGACTTCGCCCACCGGTTCGACGGCTATCCGTTCCGCCAGTGCATGTCGGAGGGCATCCGAAATAATTGTCTGGCCGGCCGATGCAAGCCCGACCAGCCTTGCAGCGAGGTTTACCGTCTCGCCGACCGTGGAAAATTCGCCGCTGCTGGCGTCGCGCCGGCTCGCCACCACATGGCCAAACGCGGCCCCGATGTGCACGCTGAGCGTTCGCCCGAGTTCGCCGCTCAGAGCGGGCATCAATCCGTGAATCGAGTCGGCGGCGCGCAACGCGCGTTCCGGGTCGTTGCCATGCGCCACCGGTACTCCGAAAACGCCCATGACGGCGTCACCTATGTAACGCTCTACGCTTCCGCCGTATTCTCTTATCGCCCCGGACGCGAGGTCGTGAAAACGCCGCGCCAGCTTGTGCGCGGCCTCCGCGCCTATTTCCCGCGTGAGGTGCGTGTAGTCGGTGAGATCGATGAACAACACCGTGACCGGGCGCCGCTCCAGTCCGGCGGGAACCGCATCTTCCCGGCCGACCGGTTGTGCGCCACCTTCGAGACCCGCGATGGCACGCAGCAGGCGCTTGCGATCGCCGAGCGGGATCTGCAGCTTCTCGAGGTCCTGCTCGGTAAGATCGGGCAGCACATCGAGGTCGATCCGATGCTCGGCGAAGAACCCGGCGTACTGCTCGAGCCCGGATGCAACAAGCCACTCACGGAGCCGCGACATCGATCACCTCGGCACGATAGTCGTGCGGAATCTATCACGCACGGGTGGAAAAACGCCAGCTGATGGCCGGTTGCAGAGTGCGACTTCTTCAGTGGTCCCCGAGGGTGGCCTGCGGTGTGGCCGCGTTCTCGCGTTCGTGGGCGAGTGTCTTGGCAAGCTGGTACACCGCCATCGCGTAATTCTTGCTGCGGTTGTAGCGGGTGATGACGTAGAAGTTATTGAGTGACAGCCAGTATTCCTGGCCCTGGTCGAGCTCAAGGGAGAAGAGGCCGGCCTGGAGGTCGGGCGGAAGCTCCTCGGTTGCTTCCACCCCTTTCGGCTGCAACTGCTGCAACGTCAGTTGCGGCTTCAGTCCGGCTTCCAGGACTTCCTTGAACTGCGTTCCGCTGATCCTCGCCGGCACCGTGACCGGCTGGCCCCAGACCCAGCCGAAATGATGCAGATAATTGGCCACGCTGCCGATCGCGTCGGCCGCGCTGTCCCACAGATTGATTTTGCCATCGCCGTCGAAATCCACGGCGAACCTGCGGTAACTGGTGGGAATGAACTGCGGCATCCCCATCGCGCCGGCAAACGACCCCTTTACTCCAAGCGGATCGAGCGAGTTTTCCCGGGCGAGCAGCAGGAACTGCTCCATTTCTCCTCGGAAAAAGGTCGCGCGTTCGCTCATCTCGAAACCCAGGGTGTAGAGCGCATCGATGACGCGGAACGACCCGAGCCGCCGCCCGTAGATGGTCTCGACGCCGATGATCGCGATGACGATCTCCTCGGGCACGCCATAAACGTCGCGCGCGCGCACCAGCAGGTCGGCGTGCTGCTGCCAGAATTCGAGGCCACCGCTGATGCGCAGCGGCGAGACGAATATGTCCCTGAACTCGTGCCAGGGTTTCGCCGTGACCGGGGCGTTGATTGCCTTGAGCACGCCCTCGTGCGCCTTCAACTGTGCGAATAGCTGGCGCAGTGCCGTGTCGTCGAACTGGTTCTGCCTCACCATTTGGCCGATGAACTCTTCGACTTCCGGCTTGAGCTGGACCTTGGCCGGCGCCTGCGCAAGTGTGGGGACCGATGCACCGGCGAGAACCATCGCCGTCGCCATCAACAGCTGCGCCGTTCGCATCGAATTATTTGACCACCTGGTTGATTGCCACCGTCACTCCGTTTGCGCCTGGGCTGACCTTGGCGCTCGCGCCTTCCAGATCGCCCGCCGCCGGCTTGGCGCCGCCCGACTTCGACACGCGCGCGCCGATGATGACTTCGGTGAACGCGGACAGCTTCATCTCCGGCATCATCGCCATCGAATCGTCGAGCGCAAAATTGTACGGCAGATCCTTGACCTGCACTTTCACGATCGCCAGCGGCATGCGCGGTCCCTGCGCCGCGCGTGCGTACACGAACACGGTATCCTCCGGTGCCGCCCGCGCCTGCAACGCGGAGTCGAGCGTGACGGTACCGCTGACGCGCCCCGGCCCGGGTTTTGCCGCAACAGTCTTCCTTCCCGCCGACAACGCCCTTGCTTCGGCGATCCCGGAGCTGAGCGTCTGCGCCAGCTCGCCGCTCACTTTAGGACGTTTCAGCAACGCCTCCCAGTGGCGGATCGCCGCCTTGTAGTCCTTGCGCTCGAATGCGGCGCTGCCCGAGAGCGCCAGCACCTTGTCATTGTCCGGATCGAGCTTGAACGCGCGATCGAGCAGCTTGGTCGGCTCACCCGCCAGCGTACGCCCATTCCCGAGCGCCAGCGCTTCGGCCAGATCCGCGAGCAGATCCGCGTTGCCGGGGTTGAGCGCCACCGCCTTCCTGAGCGCATCGGCCGCTTCATCGAAGCGCTCCAGCGCCCGGTACGCACGGCCGAGCATCATCCAGCCTTCCGCGTCGTCCGGCTTCTCGCGCATGCGCGCCGCCAACTTCTCGGTCATCTCCTGGAAATGTTCGGCGGCCATGGAAGACCCATCGCCTGCCGCGTCCTTCGTGACGTGCAGCCCCTGCGGCGTGCCAAACTGCAGATAAAGCAGCACGGCGGCCACCGGAATCAGCACGCCGACCACGATCGGCACGGCGCGCCCCCCACGCGCACCCGGCACGGCTACGGCGGGTCTGGCCGCTTCCTCGAGCACGCGGCGATCGAGGTCGGCCTTCGCCTGATCGAACTGTTCAGCGCCCAGCACGCCGGATTCGAGATCGTTTTCGAGTTCTGCCAACTGGTCGCGATAGATTTCGAAATTCGCTTCATCCCCCGCGACCCCTGTTCCGGGCCCGCTTTTCAGCAACGGCCGCAGCACGATCGCGACCGCCAGCAGCAACAGGACAGCCACGATGACGATGAATGCCGTCATCGGGCCTCGCCCTCCTTCCCCCCGCGAAGCAGCGCTTGCGCACGGGCAATTTGCTCGGGCGTCAGCGCACTTTCGCTGAGGCGCACGCGCCGGCGCCGCAGGTAGAATCCCAGCGCCAGGCCGCCGCCAGCCAGCAGCACGAACGGCCCGGCCCACAGCAATGCCGTGGTGGACTTGAGCGGAGGCCTGTAGAGGACGAAGTCGCCATAGCGTGCCACCATGAATTCGCGGATCTCGGCATCGCTCCTGCCCGCCTGCATCTGGCTGCGCACCTGGTTCCTGAGATCGATCGCAAGGTCGGCGTGTGAATCCGCCAGCGACTGGTTCTGGCAAACCAGACAGCGCAACTCCGAGGTCAGACGCATCACCCGCTGCTCCAGTGCCGGGTCCTCCGCCGCCGGCGCCGCCTCGTTGGCGTAGGCAGGCAGCGCCAGCACCATCAGCAGGACTGCAGTCACGCGCTTCATCCCTGCAACTGCCTTACCAGCGGCAGGATCTTTTCCTCGAGCACTTTCGGCGTTACCGGTCCGATCTGCTTGAAGCGGATGACCCCGTTCTTGTCGATGACGTAGGTTTCCGGCACGCCGTAAACGCCGTAGTCAATGCCCACCCGTCCATCGGCATCCATCGCCGAGAGCGTGTACGGGTTGCCGTGCGTGTCCAGCCATTTCAACGCGTTGTCGCGACCGTCCTTGTAATTCAGACCATAGATCGGCACGACGTTCTGGCGCGACAGCTCCACCAGCAGCGGATGCTCCTGCAAGCAGGCGACGCACCAAGAGGCCCAGACGTTGAAAATCCAGACTTTGCCCTTGAGATCCCCGGGGGCAAGCGTCTTGCCGGGATCCCGCAATTGGGCCAGCTGAAATGGCGGCGCCGGCTTGTCGATCAGCGGCGAAGGCACTTCGCGCGGGTCCAGCTTCAGGCCGACTCCGAGGAAGACCGAAAGAACCAGAAAGATTCCGAGAGGGAAAAGAAAGCGTTTCACTTGAAACCGGCGAAGGGTGAACGGCAGACCAATCGATCAGGCCATTACGACACTGGCAGCCGCAGATACCTCGCGCTCCGCTTTGCGCGCCAGGCGGTAACGGCGGTCGGTAATGGCCAGAATTCCGCCCAGCGCCATCAGGAATGCGCCGCCCCAGATCCAGTCCACGAACGGCTTGTGGTAAATGCGCACCACCCAGGCATCGTTGCCGACGGGTTCACCGAGCGAGACGTACAGGTCACGAGTAAAGCCGGGGTCGATTGCCGCCTCGGTCATCGGCATCTGCTGCACATGGTACAGGCGCTTCTCCGGGAACATGGTGCCCACGCGCTTGCCGTTCTTCAGGACCGAGATTAGGCCGCGGGTGGCCTCGTAATTCGGCCCGGGCACCTGCACGAAGCCCTCGAGACGGAACGTGTACCCGCCCACTTCCACGATGTCCCCGGCCTGCATGCGCACATCCTTCTCGACTTCGTACCCCTTTACCAGGGTGACCCCGACAATGAATACTGCCACTCCCGCATGGGCCAGCAGCATTCCATAGTAACCGCGCGGCAGGCCCCTCAATTGCGCGCCCGTGCCAAGGCCATTGGCGGTGCGTAGTTGCGACACTCGCTGCCACAGATTGACCACACCGGAGACTGCCACCCACAACGCCAGCAGCAGGCCAAACGCAATCATCGGCGTCCACTTGCCCATGGTGAAGGGAAGTAGCAATGCAGTGACCAGCGCAACCACGAGCGCCCACTTGAGACGCTGTGCAAGATCGGGCAATTCGGCGCGTTTCCATTTCGCCAGCGGACCCACGCCCATCAGGAAAACCGCCGGCGCCATCAGAGGAACGAAGACAGAATCGAAGTAAGGCGGGCCAACCGAAATCTTGCCCAATCCGAGCGCATCGAGGAACAGCGGATAAAGCGTGCCCAGCAGCACTGAGGCGGCCGCCACGATCAGAAACAGGTTGTTGGCGAGCAGCGCCGACTCGCGCGAAACGAAATCGAACCTGCCGCCGAGAGCGACTTTGGGTGCCCGCCACGCAAACAACGTAAGCGATGCACCGATCACCACCACCAGAAAAGCGAGTATAAAAACGCCGCGTGCCGGATCGGTGGCGAAGGCGTGCACCGACGTCAGCACGCCTGAACGCACCAGGAACGTACCCAGCAATGACAGCGAGAAAGTCATGATCGCCAGCAGTACGGTCCAGACCTTGAAGCCGCCGCGCTTCTCGGTCACGGCGAGCGAGTGAATCAGTGCCGTTCCCAGCAGCCACGGCATGAAGGACGCGTTCTCCACGGGATCCCAGAACCACCAGCCGCCCCACCCGAGCTCGTAGTACGCCCACCCGCTCCCCAATGCAATGCCGATGGTGAGGAACACCCAGGCCATGGTGGTCCAGGGACGCGACCACCTTGCCCAGGTGGCGTCGAGCTGGCCACCAAGCAATGCAGCGACGGCAAATGCGAAGGCGACCGAAAAGCCGACGTAACCCATGTACAACATCGGCGGGTGAATGACCATTCCGGGATCCTGCAGCAGCGGATTCAGATCGCGCCCATCGGGCGCGGCAGGCAGCAGGCGCTCGAATGGGTTCGAGGTGAGCAGCATGAACAGCAGGAAGCCGACCGAAATCAGCGCCATCACGCCGAGAATGCGCGACACCATTTCAAGCGGCAGATGGTGGCTGAACAGCGTCACCGCCAGCATCCACGCTGTGAGCATCAGCGCCCACAGCAGCAACGAGCCTTCGTGGCTTCCCCAGGTCGCGGCAAAGCGGTAGTACCACGGCAGGCTGGAGTTGGAATTGTTGACGACGTTGAGAACGGAAAAATCGTTGGTGACGAACGAATAGGCCAGGCAGCCGAAAGCGATGGCGACGAACACGAACTGCCCTTGGGCCGCGGGCCGAGCCACGTTCATCCACGCGCCCTCTCCGCGCGCCGCGCCGACGATCGGCAACACCCCCTGCACGAGGGCGATGCAGAGCGCGATGATGAGTGCGAATTGTCCGAGCTCTGGAATCATGAATTGGTGAACAGTGAACGGTGAATGGTGAATGGGAAGGACCACGCAGCGCAGGAGAGGCGCCGCGTCATCAGATCGTTGGCGAACAACCTGTAGTTAGCAATCAGAACAATTACGTCTTCGGGCTTTTGCATGTGCCGTTTACTATTCACCATTCACCGCTTTTCGACCAACGTCTTTTCCGATTCCTGCATCGCCTTGCGCGCGCGCTCGACTGCGTCTGCCGCCTCGGGCGGCATGTAGTTTTCGTCGTGCTTCGCCAGCACCTCAGAAGCGCTGAACACCCCGTCCGCGCCGAGCTTGCCCTGCGCCACAACGCCCTTGCCCTCGCGGAACAGATCGGGAAGGATACCGGAATAGACCACCGCAACGCTCTTCGCGGTGTCCGTGACCACAAAGCGCACCGTTAGCCCGTCGGGCTGGCGCTGCACGCTGCCCCGTTCCACCAGCCCGCCGATGCGAAAGCTCCTTCCTCGCGGGGCTTCGTGGGCGGCCACCTGGGTGGGCGTGAAGAAGAACACCAGATTACTCTGGAACGCCTGGAGAATCAGCGCCAGCGCGATTCCCAACGCGGCAAGGCCGGCGGCGATCAACGCCATGCGCTTGTGACGGGGCTTCATGAACGATCAATCGGATTCGGGTCCTGCAATACGACCGGCGCGCGCCCGCAGAGTTCGGCTATGGCGAACCAATGTCGCGACTTCGAGCCCGATGACGACGGCGGCCACCAGATACGAGCCCCAGACGTAGAGGGCGTATCCGCCCATGGCGAAAAATTCGGAAGCACTACCCCACTGCATTTGCGGTACTCCTAAACCGTTACATTCCAAAAAGCCAGCTCTGAACGCGGAGGGCGCGGAGGAAAAGCAAGAAAGAGAAAAGACTGGAGTTAAAGGCATTTATTGGCGAGTGATCCCCCACTGAATTGTACCGATAGAGGTTCATGATCGATCATCCCGCTTTTTCACTCCAATTTTGCTTTCCCTCGTATTGTTTTTCCTCTGCGTCCCTCGGCGTCCTTTGCGACCTCTACGTTGAGCGCTTCTATAATGCGTCGCGCAGCCAGGCGGAATTGCGTTCGCGCTCCAGGATTATGATCCGCACCCGTATCAGCGCCGCCGCGATGGCGTAAGCCCAGAACGCGAACACCATCACCAGCATGCCGATCAGCATCGTGCTTGCCATGCTGGGGGCGCGGCTGATGTTCACCGATGCCCCCTGGTGCAGCGTGTTCCACCACTGCACCGAGAAATAGATGATCGGGACATTGATCACGCCGACCAGCGCCAGGACTGCGGAAGTCTTGTCGGCCCGGCGCGGATCGTCGATCGCCGCGGCCAGCGACATGTAACCGATATACAGGAACAGCAGGATCAGTTCCGAAGTCAGCCTGGCATCCCAAACCCACCAGGTACCCCAGGTCGGTCTGCCCCATAACGAGCCCGTCCACAGCGCAATGAACGTCATCAATGCACCGGTGGGCGCCAACGCGTGCGCCATCATCGATGACAGCCGCGTATTGAACGCCAGCCCGATTCCTGCCCAGAACGCCATCACCACATAGATGAACATCGACATCCACGCCGCCGGCACGTGGATGAAAATGATCCGATAGGCCTCGCCCTGCTGAAAATCGGTAGGGGCGACGAAAAAACTGATGTAAAGCCCGGTCACTCCCAGAACGGCTGCCGGCACCATGAACCACGGCACCATCTTTCCCGCCAGCGGGTAAAAAGTCTGCGGAGCCAAATATTTCCAAATGTTCAAGTGG
>JACXTT010007642.1_pt1 | contig 15189 bp, 13 predicted proteins | sample 9270951 | NCBI WGS metagenome assembly JACXTT01 (sample SAMN15532306, study PRJNA645909) | rock metagenome | isolation source: weathered quartz diorite | place: Puerto Rico | collected 2017-06-21
CTTTTTTTATATAAACCCGCCCATTGCTTGTAAACATATTTGATGGGGCTCCACTTCCAGCCAAACAGTTCAATACCGAATTGCATACCATGTGTATGCCCTGATAGGGTAAGATGAATATGTTGGTCGTGATCCAAAGTAACCGCGTCCCAGTGCGAAGGGTCATGTGACATTAATATTTTAAAAGCCTCGTCCGGAACATGCTGCGTGGCCTTATCAAGGTCTCCATATTTGTGAAAACCGCCTTTGCCCCATTTTTCTACGCCAATTAAAGCTACCGATTCGTCTTCCTTTTTAACAGGCACAGCTTCATTCAATAGCAGATTAAAACCAATCTCCTTGTGCACATTTTTCAACCGGTTTAAATTGGCTTGCTGATGGTGGGCGCTTTCCCATTGCACATAATCACCGTAATCATGATTGCCTAATACTGAAAATTTGCCGTATGGCGCTTTAAGTTTAGAGAAGAAAGGTACCCACCGGTCCATTTCAGATGCCAGGTTGTTTACCAGATCGCCGGTGAACAGGATCAGGTCGCTGTTTTGCTGATTCACCAGGTTGATGCCTTTTGCAACACCTTTTTCGCTGGTAAAGCTGCCTGAGTGAATGTCAGATAGTTGCGTGATGGTAAATCCGTCAAAAGCATCTGGCAGATCATTAAAGTACAAGGTCTCCTTGTGGACACGATAATTGTGGCGGCCGCGTGTAAGTCCATAAAGCAAACCGATAAATGGAATAGCTGCTACAATCAGCGCCAATTCACTCACCAGCGGGCTTCTGGGTGGAAATCCGCGAAAAATTCTTGTTACATCTTCCAATGCCAAAACCGGCATGCCAAATAGTTTGGGCACCAGCGTTAACAGGAGCGTGGTCATCAATATCGGGGCCAGCTTTGGCATCGATTTGCGTTGGATGAAGGCAAAGATCAATCCGATCATCAGGAAGAGATCAAGCAGCCAGTAGCCGGATAAAATAAACGAGTTGTTAGTTAATGTTTCAACTGCCCGGTAAAAATAGATATCGGCAGCAACCAGTAGTAATAATATCAGTGGAATTCGTGCTCTCATTTTGTTTGAATGATTAAATTAAAAAGACCTGAAGTTTGGTCGCGCGGTCAACGGTGAAAATGACCACGGGACAGACGACAGGATGATCACCAAAGCAACCGTAAACCAGATAGCCATGGTTTTAAATTTTTGCTGGTCTGTATGTTTACGTTTGGCTTTTACTGAACCGATGGTAAGCACCGTTATGGCGATTATCATCATGGTGATGTGTTCCATCCCGAAAAAGCGTATTTCCCTTTGACGCACTGCTGCGCTGAAATTGTGCAGGAAATAACTGACTACCGGGCTGACGAAATATAACCATACACCTATTACCAATTGTATATGAGCAATGGTTGTGGTGACTGATCTGATCATCCCGTCTCCTTTGGTATACGGTTTTTGGTATAACCAGCCCCGATAAGCAATTAACATCGAATAAAGCAAACTGGCGAGTACAAGCCAGCGGATGAGGGAGTGTAGAGCTAACAGAAAAGAATACATCTAAGCCTATAGACGAACAAGCGGCCAAAACATTTTAAATAGTTTGAAAAATTTTACACGGTTGTTTTTTCGGCCTCACTTATACCCACACCATTCAGATCAGACAGGTTGACTTCCTCAGCAATATCATCCTCTGCAAACCGGATAGATGGCCTTTTCAAATGATAGGTTATAGTGCCCAGCCAGAAGAGTAGTACGGGTACAATAAAATCTAATTGACGAGGATAAGAACTTAAAGCACCACTGAGACCCAAATAAATGCCGGTGAGCAGCAGCAAGAACTTCACCGGGTAGATCACTCGTTTCCAGTTCAGTAGAGTGACCACAATGCCTATAAGTGATGCCCACAACAGCAACGACCCACGTATAATATTCCCTACAATGGCGCCATCCTGGTAAGAGTAGCTGTAAGGGAAGTTAAATAACATGCGTGAGCAGTTATGATAGTAGTTCACTATAAACTTAAAGGGGTGATTCTCAATATTTCGTATAGCGGCCTGTTTAAAAAGGGCATCCTGTTCAACTTCCTCATGGTCCAAAATAAACTTCACCTCTTTTGAGTGGTTTTTCTTTAGCATTGCCGCGCCTTCAGGCGATTTGAACAGCAATGGATATTGATTATTGCTGAGTTCCGGCAGTTTCCAGTCGCCATATTCATTGTCGTAAGGCGAACTCATCCAATACAAACTCATACCCCCTGAATTTCCCCAATAAAAAATTTTACCGGTCATGTGATAAGTATAGCACAAGTAAGGCATCGTTACAGCAAAAGCGATAAGCAGTATCTTGACTGAAATCAAATGATATGGCCTGTTCTTTTTAAAGCACAGCAGTACGAGACATGTTATAAGCCCAATCAACAAAACATAGCCAAAGATGATCTTGGTTAATGTGAGGTAGCCCAGTACCAAACTGGCAATAATCCCATATTTGATGCTCCCACGTGTGTAGCATAATGTTAGCGAATAGACAAATGCTGAAACCAATAAGCAGGTAAATGCTTCGGTATACATAATTGGCAGAATCGACAAAGCATTGGGATAAATAGCAAGCGGCAAAGTAAACAGCAACGCCATTTTATGATTGGCAACCAGTTTGAGTGCTTTATACAGAAAAACAAGGGCAAAGTACAGGTAAGCGGCATTCATTAATGTAATCGTCAATGAATGGATCTTGAGCCACATGAATGGTACAATGGTCAAGGGATATCCCGGTCCGTTCCATAAATCGATATGAGGTTTAGGCGGTGAATAGTAACCATGCAACAGGTGCCAGGCAAAGTTTGCATAACGTATCTCGTCGCCATATAAGGTTGGCCATTTGTTAATAACAATGACTACGGTATACAAAACAAAAAATGGCAAAAAAATAAGATACGGATTTCGGGTTAGCTTTACTGCCATTACAAGCCAGGATTTGAAGCGCAAAAATAGGATTTATTAACGAAACTTATTGATAATAACGCAAATGTGCTTTTTTGTAATATAAGCATGAGTTAATTTATTCTGAGAGCGCTTTGAAAAATTTATTGATAATCAAGATGTTTTAAAAAATCAGTAAATTCGTTTTTGCCTTATACGATAATTTTCTGATGCTACCGAAGGAAACCGAACACACATCTGTGCCTCCATTTTTACAGGGAGGCGGTGAGATGGGAAATCTTATCAGATCAATCGATTGGTCAACCACTGCCCTGGGCGAACCCAATATTTGGCCGGCTGCCTTAAAGTATTCGGTCAGCATGATGCTTGCAACAAACTTTCCGGTGCTCATTTGCTGGGGTAACGATTACATTCAACTATATAACGATGCTTTCCGGCCCATCCTGGGCGAGGGCAAGCATCCACAGGCCATGGGTTTGAGCAGCAGCAAAACATTCAACGAAATATGGCATACGATTAAACCACTATTTGAACAAGTGATGCTGGGTGAAACGGTTAGTCAACCCGATTTTATGGTGCCATTAAACCGTAATGGCTATTTAGAAGATTGCTATTTTGATTTCTCCTACAGTCCTATCAGAGATGAGGCCGGGAAAGTGCTTGGGGTTTTAGTGATTTGCATGGAAACCACAGCGAAAGTTCGCGCTATGAACCAGGCAAAGCTCAATCATGAAAATATCAGCAACATGATAAGGCAGTCGCCGGTGGCCATGGGGTTGTTTTCGGGAGAAAACATGGTGCTGGAGATTATTAACGATAAGTTTTTAGAATTGTGGGGCAAAGATTCTTCGGTGATAGGTAAACCGGTAGAAGAAGCCCTGCCCGAAATGAAAGGACAACCCTACCCGCAGATTATGCGGGATGTTTTCAATACCGGGGTGACCTATGTTGGCAAGGAGGCAAAGGTATTTTTACATCGTGGGGGCAAATCGGACGAGGGATATTACAATTTTATTAACCAGCCTTTTAAAGACGGTGATGGGAAGATAACCGGACTAATTGTGGTTGCCAATGAAGTGACGGAACAAGTAAAGGCCCGGAATGAAATAGCGCGTATGCTAGCCCAGGTACGGCTATCCAAAGAAGCGGCAGAGTTGGGTCTCTTTGACAGCAACCTTGAAACCGGGACGCTGGAGTGGGATGCGCGGTGCCGGACATTATTTGGGATCAGCCACCAAAACCCGGTGACTTATGATGACTTTATAAATGGATTACACCCACATGATCGCATCAGGATACAGAAAGCTGTAGACGACGCATACATTAAGGAGTTAACTAATGGGGCTTATGATGTAGAATACAGAACGGTAGGTGCAGAAGACAAGAAGACCCGCTGGGTGAGGGCAAAAGGGCAGGTTTATTTTGATGAAAATGACAGCCCGGTACGTTTCATTGGGTCGGTACTGGATATCACCGATAAAAAATATAGTGAAGAGGCAGTACGACGAGTAAACGATGACCTGGCATGGGCTAATAAAGAATTGATAGAGGCACAGGTTCAGCTTAAAGAGATTATCGATGAATTAAAGGCGAGCGAGGCTAAATACCGTGACCTGGTGCAACACGCTCCGGTAGGCATAGCCGTTTATCGGGGGCGGGAAGTGATCGTTGAATCAGTTAATGATGGCATGTTGACAATCTGGGGCAAGCCGGCCAGTGTAACCGGGTTGCCACTTAAAGAAGCACTGCCCGAATTGGAAAGCGAAGATCAGCCATTCTTGAAATTGATAGATCATGTGTATACCAGCGGTGAGAGTTATTTTGGATTTGAGGCTCGGGCATTGCTTGATCATAACGGTGAATTGAAGGAAGGATATTTTGATTTTATCTTCCAACCATTAAAAGACGAAGATGGGGTTACCCATAGCGTATTGCAGGTTGCCATTGATGTTACCCAGCGTGTTGTTTCGAGGCTGGAAAAATTCCGGGCTGAGGAGATGCTCCGGTTTTCTGTCGAGGCAGCTAATGCCGCAACATGGTACATGGATGCCGAGACACGTGAGTTTGTGGTTTCAGACCGTCTGCGTGAGATATATGGGTTAGATCCGGAAGCCGAGGTAACCTATGATGATATTTTGAACCAGATACCACAGGAATACCACGAAAGAGTGAATATCGGCGTTCACGAGGCACTTGCAGAAGGCAAAGGTTATAGCCTGGAACATCCTCTTGTAAGCGAAAATGGTAAAAAACGTTGGGTGCGGGCGCTAGGAAAAATGTACCCGGCAGTTGGAAGCCGAAGGGCTCATTTTTCTGGGTTAACTATCGATATCACCGAACAAAAGCAGGACGAGCTGCGGAAAAATGATTTTATCGGGATGGTGAGCCATGAGCTAAAAACCCCGCTTACTTCACTTACCGCTATTATACAGTTGCTGGATATCAAATTGAAAAATTATCCTGACCCCTTTGTTGCCGGAGCGGCGGCTAATGCAAATAAACAAGCTAAAAGGATGACCTCCATGATCAATGGGTTCCTGAGCTTGTCGCGTCTGGAATCTGGTAAACTTTATATCCTCAAAGAAAAATTTGACATAGAAGATTTAATACAGGAAGTGATTGAAGAAACCGAATTGATCATAGCGAGCCATGACATCCATTTTTCTCCGGATAAGCCCATTATGGTTAATGCTGACAGGGACAAAATAGGCTCAGTAATCTCTAATCTGTTAAGTAACGCAGTAAAATACTCCCCCAAAGGAAAAAATATCGAAGTGCGGTGCGCTATTACCGGTGAAAATGTGCAGGTAATTGTAAAAGATGAGGGAATGGGTATCAAACCGCAAGACAAAGAAAGGTTATTTGAACGTTACTACCGCGTGCAAAGTAATCATACTCAGCATATTTCAGGCTTTGGTATAGGATTATATCTCTGTGCTGAAATCATTCAGAGGCATGAAGGTACGATATGGGCAGAGAGCGAAAGCGGTGTCGGTTCTACATTTTATTTTACCATCCCAAGGGTGCTGTAGTTTACAATTATACCCGTCGCAAACCAATAATTATACTACCTTAGTAGTGTAAACCAGTTAGGCAGCCATGCCATACCTTTGTTATTGACTGTCAAATTATTAATGAAAAAAAGTCACATTCTCACTTTTATTTTTATTGTATTTGCATCCATTGCATTTGCGCAAAAGAAACACGCCGCAGCGAAAACAGCCGGACCTATTGATATTGCCCCTGTCGGCGTGATAAAAAATATTAGCGATTCCGCATTGCTTGATATAGTACAACGGCAAACCTTCCGCTACTTCTGGGATTTTGCCCACCCGGTAAGCGGATTGGCCCGTGAGCGGGACAACACAGTAAAGGCAGAATATTACTGGGACTATATTAATGAAGCCGATGACGAGCCGAACTTGAGTAAATCAACTTTTGGTCCGGAGGCTTGCGCTATCGGCGGAACGGGTATGGGAATTCTATCGACCGTAGTTGCGGTAAACCGTGGTTGGATAGGAAGGGGTACCGCTTTGAAACGATTGATCAAAATCGTCGATTTCCTGATCAAGGCAGATTGTTATCATGGCATCTATCCCCATTTTATGAATGGCAAAACAGGTAAAACTATTCCTTTTGGCCGAATTGACGATGGCGCTGATATTGTAGAAACATCCTACCTGATGATGGGCTTGCTTACAGCGAAAGAATACTTTAAAGGGAACAGTCTTCCTGAAAGATATTTCCGGATGCGGGTTCAGCAAATGTGGGATGCCGCCGACTGGAACTGGCATAGTAACGGAGGCAATCAACACTTGTACTGGCACTGGAGTCCTTATAACGATTTTGATATGAACTTCCCGGTGTTTGGTTATGACGAGGCTTTGATTACCTATATCATAGCGGCTGCATCGCCGGCCCACCCGATATCGAAAGAATTGTATGAAAATAGTTGGGTAAAAGGTTCAGGATGGAAGAATGGTAAAACCTATTACAATTATGTTCTTCCACTAGGTAATTATAACGACGGCGGGCCACTGTTTTTTGAACAGTACACCTATATGGGTATCGATCCTAATAGTTTGGTGGACGATCACGATATTGATTATGCCGTGCAGACAAAAAATCACACACTTATTAACCGGGCATATTGCATCGATAACCCTAAGCATTTTAAAGGGTACAGTGCTAATTGCTGGGGCCTTACTGCCGGCGATAGCTGGAAGGGTTATGTTGCCCATTGCCCTGAAGACGACCGCGGCGTAATACAACCAACGGCAGCATTATCTTCATTTCCTTACACGCCTGAATACTCTATGCAAGCGTTAAAGCATTTTTATTACGATCTGGGCGATAAAATATGGGGACCTTATGGCTTTGCGGATGGCTTCAGCGAGTCACATAACTGGTATGCCAAAACTCATTTAGCGATAGACCAGGGACCGATAGTCGTGATGATCGAGAATTATCGCACCGGACTAATATGGAAATTATTTATGAATAATCCCGACGTTCAGAAAGGCTTGAAGAGATTAGGTTTTAAGAGTAAATGGATGAAAGAATAAACTCGACGGATGTGTGGCCTTATATTATTCTTTCTGGTAATGGAGAGCAACGCATCCTGACCCAAGGGGCCTGGATTCGACAAGCTTTAATTTCAATTTTTCGGGGAGGTTGATGCTTTCTAATAAGCGTCTGCCATCCCCGGCAAGTACGGGATGAACCACAAAATAAAATTCGTCGACCAGTCCAAGTGCAATGAGTTGCGAAGGTAAATCTACGCCGCCGACCAAAATACTCCTGCCGGGTTGGTCCTTCAATTTAAGTATTTCTTCTTTAAGGTTTGTGTGAATGATTTGGGTATCATCCTCCAAGCCTTCCAACGTCCGGGAAACAACGGCTTTTTTGACAGATACGAATGTTTTCGCAAAGTTGTCCTCTGCTTTTGACGCCGATGGGGTTTTAGCGGCATCAGGCCAGTACGGCACCATTAACTGGTAGGTGATACGGCCGTAGAGGAGGAGGTCAGCGCTTTGCAAGAGGTCGGTATAGAACTCATACAAATCTTCACTAGGGATCACTTTGGTGTGGTCGAAGCAGCCGTCGATGGTAAGGTTGATGGCATAGACTAGGTTTCTCATTTCGATAGGTTTATTTTGATTTATCGGATTGCAATATCCATTTGTTATGGATGGTCTTAAATAGTCAGCCTTGTTCGTATTGCGCCAATAAATATCGAAAAATAAACATGAACATTGACATCAGTTGGGCAACATCGCATTTGACTTATGTAACGATTTACTGAAGAGTTGAAAAAGTCTTTCATAAGATTTCGGAAAGCTTGTATATTGTAATTCCAATTATCGCCTGATGAAACTTTACAAGCTCTCTGCCGGGATTATCTTGCAGCATAATAATGCCAATTACCTGATACAGAATGACTGGGATACGCTCATTAACCGCGATGGCTTATATAATTATTTGCAGGAAATAGTTCATGAATTGCCTGTACTGACAGAAGCTATGGCCTCCACGCACATCAATGGGAGTTTATTGCCACCCATAGGTAAGCAGGAAGTTTGGGCTGCAGGCGTTACCTATTTGAGAAGCCGCGAAGCGAGGATGGAGGAGTCTGCCGAATCAGGTGCCGCCGATCTGTACGACAAAGTATATGCCGCCGAAAGACCTGAACTTTTCTTCAAAGCATTGCCGCATCGTGTAGCGGGGCATAATCAACAGGTATATATCAGAAGGGATTCATTATGGAATGTACCTGAACCGGAGATGACGCTGTTCATCAACTCAAAAGGAAACATCCAGGGATATACCATCGGCAATGACATGAGTTCGCGTAGTATTGAAGGCGAGAATGCACTCTATCTGCCGCAGGCAAAAATATACGAACGCAGTGCCGCATTAGGGCCGTGTTTGTATGTTCCCGAAGAACCAGTATCGCTGGATACAACCATCAAAATGAGCATCAGTCGCAATGACCGTGAAGTATACAATGATGGAACCACCATCGGCAGGATGAAAAGAACATTCACCGAGCTGGCCGGCTATTTATACCGCGAGTGTGATTTTCCAAACGGAAGCTTCCTGATGACCGGTACCTGCCTGGTGCCAGCGAATGATTTTACACTACAGGAACATGATGTGGTTTCCATCAGTATTGACCATATCGGCACCTTAATAAATACCATAAGTTATAAACCACTATAAATACTTGATCACATGAAAAAAACCTTACTTGGCTTTTTAATGTTCGGCCTGGCCATTCATTCGGCGGATGCACAGCAGAAGTTTAACGGGATGGATGTCAATCTTGGCAATATTTACCGTACGTCGGACGCAAAAACACGCTCTATCAGTCCCGAAAACTTTAATGGCGAAAAAGGCAAAGGCGGAATGGCCACCACCGGTACGGGTGCAGGTCCGTCACGAGAGCTTGGTCAGAAATGGAAAGTAAGCCCAAGTGTTGTTATCAAAAAACATACGGTGTTCACAGTCGCCGAGATCGATGGTCCCGGGGCTGTTCAACATATCTGGATGACCCCGACCGGTAACTGGCGATACTCTATTCTTCGCTTTTATTGGGACGATGAAACTACGCCATCTATCGAGGTGCCTGTTGGTGATTTCTTCTGCCAGGGATGGGGTAAATTTGCTCCGGTAACATCGCTGGCTGTTGCAGCTAATCCCGGCAGCGGCTTAAACTGTTACTGGCCGATGCCTTTTCGTAAAAAATGCCGCATCACCATGGAAAATATCGATGATCATGATATGGTGCTCTATTACCAGGTAGATTATACCTTAACTGAAGTGCCCAAGGATGCGGGTTACCTGCATGCGCAGTTCCGCAGGGTAAACCCATTGCCGTTTAAGAAAGATTTTGTGCTGGTGGACAGCGTAAGGGGCAAAGGCCAGTATGTTGGCACTTATATGGCTTATGGCTCAAACAAAAACGGCTGGTGGGGCGAGGGTGAGATCAAATTCTTTATGGATGGAGATACCGAATTCCCGACCATTAACGGTACTGGCACGGAGGACTATTTCTGCGGCGCATACGATTTTGATACTCAGAGAAAGAATAAAGCAGGTGTAGAAAAAAGTGAATATACCGAATTCAGCGGTCCTTACACTGGTCTGCCACAAGTGATCAGGGGGGATGGACATTACGAAATAGCTCAACGTTTCGGCCTATACCGCTGGCATATTACCGACCCGATCCGTTTTGATAAAGATCTGAAAGTAACCATTCAGGATCTTGGTTGGCACCAGGACGGCCGTTATATGCCTTTACGGGACGATATTGCTACTACGGCGTTCTGGTACCAGATAGAGCCGCATAATCCTTTTCCAAAATTGCCTGCTAAAGACCAGTTAGAAGTAAACTGAAAATCTATGAAACTGAACCCTATTCTCTCGTTAATAGTATGCGCAGCGGTGCTATGCGGTTGTCAAAGTAAAAAAAGTAGCACCATCCATGGTGTAGTGGCGCCTGAAAAGGGGACATTTGGTTATGACCTGGATTTTCTGCGAAAAAAGGACAACATTGTGGTGTTGAGGGATAGCAGCGGCGAAGCAGAGGTGGCTGTTTCAGCAAAGTATCAGGGTAAGGTATTTACCTCTACAGCGGAGGGAGATACCGGTAAAAGCTTTGGTTGGATCAACTATAAAGCATTTGACGGCCCCGTTGATCCGCATATGAATGCCTATGGCGGCGAAGACCGGCTTTGGCTTGGCCCGGAGGGAGGGAGGTTTGCCCTGTTCTTTAAAAAAGACACCAAAATGGTGTTCGATAATTGGGTTACTCCCGCACCTTTTGATCATGAAAGCTGGAAGACTGTCGGAGTATCCGATCATCAGATATCACTCACCAAAGATATGAGCCTGGTGAATTACAAAGGCACGGAGCTGGATGTAAAGGTCGACCGAAAGATTACCGTAATGAACAGGGGAGACATTAATAACATCCTGAAAATGCACTTGGATAGTGCAGTGAAGGTGGTGGGCATTAAAACGGATAACAGTATTACTAATACCGGCAAAGATGAATGGACAAAACAAACCGGCGCACCCTGCCTATGGAACCTGGACATGTTCACGCCATCGCCCCGGGCTATGATCGTAATTCCTTATGATGAAAAAGCAGCCGGCAAAATAGCCACCACCGATTACTTTGGGCAGATTCCTTCGGACAGGGTCACTACAAAAAAAGGTCATTTGTTTTTTAAGGCGGACGGTAAATCAAGAGGCAAGCTAGGCATGACCGCTGCCCGGACACTGGCCGTTGCCGGAAGCTACGATGCTGCAAACAATGTGCTCAGCATTATAATGTTCGACGTTGATAAAAAGGCCACCTACCTGAACCAGGAATGGAAAACGGATAAAGACCCATTAGTTGGCGATGCAGTTAATGCCTATAACGATGGTCCATTGACCAATGGCAGCCAGTTAGGACCATTTTATGAAATGGAAAGCGTATCGCCTGCGGCATTTTTAAAGCCGGATGAAAAATTGACTCACCAGCATTACATCTTCCATTTTACAGGGGATGCAACCGGATTGAATGCTGTCGCTTCGAGAATATTGGGCGTTTCTTTAGCGGATATCCAGTCGGCTTTTAAATAGGCTATATTCATAAACAACAAAGCCGGGTTTGTTGCCCGGCTTTTGGTTAATAAAAAAACTATGAATGAAGAATCAAAACTGATTTCGTGGTTATGAAACGCTGTGTTCGCAAATGTAATTTAGTGTTTGTTTTGACAGGGGTTTGCTGATAAACGAATTGACGCATTTATAGTGGCTCGACCGCTCTTTATCAGATTCCCTGACTGATGAGGTCATCACATAAACCTCAATATTTTTATTGAAGCTATTTTTTAGTTGTTCAAATCTGTCCAGGAATTCCCAGCCGCTAAAGTCGGGCATTGTCAAATCAAGGAAGATCACATCAGGCAGTTTCTCTGCCGCTGATTTGTTCTGTTCAATAAACTCCAGTATCATGCTGCCGTCAAAAGTGTAAGTGGCTTGTTTACATGCTTCATTATTATAAAGCAGGGTTCGCATGATGTAATGATCAATCGGATTGTCATCAATTAATACAAGTTTACACATAGTGATATTTTTTATAGGTCGTAAGCAAATACATTTCAGATTTACACTGCCATGTGTTTAACTTATATGCAAATGATGTACCACTACGAAGAAAAAACGAACTTATTGGCGCTGCTTCCGTATAAATCGTCCGCAACCTAATTAATCCGACAACAATGCATCCACAATTAATATCCGTATTAGGCTTGAGCAATCCTTACAATCCAAAGCCTAATGAAATCGCTCGTTATAATGCCGAAAAGGTGCTTAATTACATCGAGGACATTAATTTGGAGCAAAATCTGAGCTTTAAGCCAACCAGGGCCGGTAGCCTGGCAATTGCCTGGAAAATAGGCGATTGGGAGTATCAAATGGAATGTGTAAAAAATGGTTATATTATTTACACATTCACAAAATCAGAATACGAGAAGGCAAGTGGCTGTGAGTTGTTTGATGACTTTATTCCCCAATTTGAGAAATATCTGCTAATGCTCTGATTACCCTGCTTTGAGCGAGGGACGGGGATCTTCAGTGCTGATATTCATTTCAGGATACCCTATATACTGCGCGTACCACATAAGTGCCGATGCGACCATCGGCCTTAGATAATCCTTAATATTTACAGTTTCAAATGCTAACAGATCGCCCGGATAGCGGCTATAGAATTGTAGTTCGGATGGATTTGGTTGGAAGGATTTTTTATTCAAATGATGAACGTTGATAGCTAACATGGATTTTGCATCCCGGATCACATCCCCGTTTTCCGTTTGGGCCAAGTAAAAGTTGGACGATAGCATGTGCTGTGTTATGTTGTATCTATAACAGTTGTCAAAAAATGTACCATTTTATATTGTTGATAATCGAAAGGCCGTAATTGAAATACTATTTGATAGAAATCATAATCTATTGTAATTTAATGAATATTAACTGTTTACTTAAAGTAAAAATTGTGACTTTTTTTACACCTATCCACACTTTTTAGAAAGGGCGTTCGGTGGAGATTTCAGGTTATTAATTTAATCCATTTTTTAAATTATTGACAGATAGTTTCTTAGATATCGGAATATGTAATTTGTTTTGATAATTTTTCAGGGGAAAGTCTTGCTATTAATCGATTATTTCATTATGTTTAGGTAGATATTAACTGTGAAGAAAAACGGCGATTGCGCTATATCTGCCCTACCTGCAGGTAAAAGTATCTTTAATCGTTCGGCTTTCGGTGCTTAGGCCTTCATTAAAAATTTAGTTTAAATACTTGATTCTTAAAATCTTAGTTACGTTCCTTTGAGTGACATTAAAGGGCGGTTAGAAACTGGATTTTCTGAAACAAAAAGAAATATGTGACGTCTAATAATTACAAGAACATAAGTTATGGTTAATCCTGTAAATTATCAGCTGTATACAAACGAGGGGGTGCGTTTGATTACGATTGAACCTGTTTACGAAGAAATTGCCGGAGGTGATTTATTTGCTACTGGGCGCTATATTTTAAACGAAGGAGGTAAAGATATTGGCGAGATACGTGTTGACGGTGACTTGGTTGAGTGCGAATGGAGCGAAAATATTTCACTGGCTGATGAAAATGTAGACCGAATTGTAGAATTTATAAATGAGTATAACGAACCCGAGCTTGCCGGATACCTCGATTAAACGTTTGTTTATGACTTCCGGTAACAATTTCTTCTCTTATTACGATTTACTCTACTCATAGAGAGTGAATTACTTTTCCATTTATTTTAAAAAGTTACATAATCTATTTAACAATTCATTTCAATTTAGATTGTTATTATTACAATTATTATTACATTGGACCATCCAATTCAACTGATCTAAATTATGGCCGAAACATCCCCCAGATTTTTATCTCTGGACGTATTCCGTGGAATGACTATTTGTTTCATGATTATTGTAAATAACCCGGGAGGCGAGGCGTTTTGGCCACTCAATCACGCCAAATGGAACGGGTTCACTCCAACTGATCTTGTGTTTCCTTCTTTCCTGTTCGCTGTAGGTAACGCCATGAGCTTTACCATGAAGAAGTTTCAGCAAATGGATAATTCGGCAGTATTGTTGAAAATTTTTAAAAGAACTTTCCTGATCTTCATCATTGGCTACCTGATGTACTGGTTTCCATTCTTTAAGGTTGATCACGGGCAATGGTCGTTGGCTCCAATATCGCATACACGAATCGTGGGCGTATTGCAACGCATTGCTTTATGTTATTGTATTGCTTCGCTCATGATCCATTATTTGCCAACACGTGCAGTTTATGTATTATCAGCGGTCTTGTTACTCGGATATTGGATCGTACTGCTTGCCTGTGGCGAGCCGGGTGCTCAATTAACCATGACCGGCAATGCCGGGTATTTCCTTGATAAGTGGATATTAGGCGAAGCGCACATGTACCATGGCGAAGGTGTTGCTTTTGAACCGGAAGGCTTTTTGAGCACCATTCCAGCTATCGTGAATGTCATTATTGGCTATTATGCCGGTAAGTTTATACAGGAAAAAGGAAAAGGCTATGAAACCGTTTCCAAGCTTTTATTGACAGGCTGTTTATTTATATTTATAGCTATTTGCTGGGACCCGGAGTTCCCAATGAATAAAAAACTATGGACAAGCTCATTCGTGTTCGTAACAACCGGGCTTGATCTTGTCATTATTTCTTTCCTGCTTTATGTATTGGAAATTCGTGCATGGAATAAAGGGAGCTGGGCCAATTTCTTTACCGTGGTAGGTAAAAACCCGCTACCTATTTACGTGCTTTCTGAAATATTGCTTATCATGCTGGCATGGATATCTGTAGGGGGCAAGGTTTTACCTGCTCTGTGGACCTCGGCTTTCCAAGCTATCGCTCCGGGTAAAATAGGCTCTTTATTATTCGCTATCAGTTTTATGCTGGTTTGCTGGGTGGTGGGTTATATACTCGACAAAAAGAAAATTTATATCCGTGTATAAATAAAGATAATCTATCTAAATCAACTAAATCTCAATCTCGGAAGGGCCTGCAATGCGGGCCCTTTTTTGTTGACGGCAACCAATGTCGCTTTTGTTCCGTAACTGAAAAATAAATGCTTGTCAAAAAAACAATATCGTATTTCAGTTATTAAAATATAATAACTAAAAGTAAAATAACTATTTAATATAACGATATTAAA
>JACXTT010007643.1_pt1 | contig 15189 bp, 5 predicted proteins | sample 9270951 | NCBI WGS metagenome assembly JACXTT01 (sample SAMN15532306, study PRJNA645909) | rock metagenome | isolation source: weathered quartz diorite | place: Puerto Rico | collected 2017-06-21
AGGGTGTGTTATTCCCCTGCACACGCGCATCCTCCGTTATAGATACGACTTGGCCGAAGCGGCCAGCTCCCAAGTTCGTCTCGAGATTGAAACGTCGAAACGTATTCGTCAAGTTGAAGGCCTCGGCTCGTAGCTCCACTCTCTGTTTCTCGCGGATCTGGAAGGCTCTGGATAGGGCCAAGTCAAACTGGAAGGTTCCGGGGCCCTCGATCGTATTTTTCCCCATGTTTCCGTAAGTACCTAAGTCCGGAAGAGTAAATGCTTTCCGATTCAGATAATTCGTGATCGATGACCTGTCCCCATATGGATTTGCCAGGATCTGCTGTCCTCGTTGGTTGCCGGAACCATCCAACAACCGATCCACGCCGCTGAATAAGCTTAGCCCCGCTCCAGATTGTTTTCTGTAGATTCCAGACAACTGCCATCCCGTTCCCGCTGCGCGCAGCACGCGATTCGCAAATTGTGGCGTTCTGGCAACCACCGTCAAGTTAAGGATGTGCCGCCGATCCGTGGAGCAATTGCCGTTATCAAAATTCCGGTCATATGGATTGAGGAAGGTCCCGAAACTTCCACCGTAGCAGTGCGACCATGTATAGTTCGTCATCACGGTGACGCCGTTTGCGGCTCGGCGTTCGAGCAAAAGGAGCATTGCGCTATAACGTGAGGAGGCTCCGGGTTCGTAGCCGTGTAAGGAGAGAATCGGCGTTCCGCCAATCGCCGGGTGGTTGATTTGCAGCGCGCGGCGCGTGTCCAGGTTGGCGACAGTGGAACAAGGGTTGTAAGCGACGCCGTTAATTGTGCACGGTCCTTGCCCGAGGTAGACGACCGGATTGAGTTCCCGTTGGGTCCAGATATTGGTCGTTCGGCTTCCCAGGTACGTTCCCGAAGCAATCCAGTCTTGTCCAAATTGTCTCTGAATCGAGAGGTTCCACGAATGTCTGGTCGTTGTCTTTCCATTCGGGTCCATCACAAAGAAGTACCCTCCGGGGTAAAACTTCGCATTGTGGTCCTTGCTCGTGATATTCGGCGTCGGGAATGGATTTCCGCCGGGATAGTCTTGCCACGGATCATCAAAACCACCAGCCGGAAGCCGAAGCGTGATGCTCGGTCTCCAGGGCGAGGTCCGGTCGCCGGTATGCAGGGATCCCGGTATCATGTCGTAACCGATCGCATAAGAACTCCGAATGGATGTACGGCCGTCTCCCCGCGGATCCCAGGCGAATCCCAAGTGTGGCGCCACATTGTTCCACCTGTCTTTTACGCCCTTCGCATTGCAGACCCCCGAGTCGCGGCAATCGGCGCCCGGAAAGCCAGGGTCTCCGGCGTAGGTCAGACCCAACGGGGCGTTGTAAAACACGCTGCTTGACTGGCGGGCCAATTATTCGTCCAGGGTGAAATTCGCCATGGAGCCGTTGCGAACTTCCTCGGGGAAACGTGGTTCCCAGCGTAGGCCATAGGTGAGGGTGAGCCGCGGCGTCGCCCGCCACGTGTCCGCGAAATATGCGCCGAAGTACGTCTCGGCATTGTCGGATTCAAGAATAGGAGACTGCGAGACATTAATTTGTCCCAGCAGAAAGTCGGCCAGCCCTAAGCCGCTAAAATTCCCCGCGATGTTATAGCTGCCTGGAGATTGATCTGTAGATCGGAGATTGTCTCTCCAATATGCCAGACTCGCCCCGAACCCATACTGATGGGTCCCACGAATAACGCTGATGTCATCGCCCATGTGATAGGTGGTCGTGTTGACCGGCCCCCAGGAAGCTCCGGCCGAGAACCCGCCATTGATTGTAAATTTGAAGTTTTTGTAGGCAGGATCGGGATAGCCGTAGGCGAACATCTTCGCACCGAGATCGGCAGGCGCGAAATAAGATCCTAGACGCCGGACGATGCGGGTTCGGTTCACTCCCATCCGAAATGAGTTGATCGTGTTCGTGCCGATCAAATACGTGTCACCGATGGCATACATCTGGGCCAGGTTGTCGAATCCTTCATAGGTCGTATTCAACACGTTGTGGTCCAGGTCATAAGGAGGCGGGTTGAAAAAAGTGTTGATCATGAGGCGGCCGAACAGCGAATTCTTGGCGCTCGTTTGATAGTCGATCCTGTTGATGTAACTGCGCTCGTCCTTTTTTGCCCGGACGCCGAATCTCGTCAGGCCGCAGTCGTCGAGCGGCTTCGGAAGGTAACTCGCAAACTTCAAGGCTGCTTTACTGAATTTCGCCGGATCGACCCGATTGTTGACAAATGGAGCCCTCAGGTTGAATTGCGTTCCTCGACATTTGGGCGAGGTGAACGTCGTAAAGTCGCCGGCCAGCATGCCATCTGTCGGCACGAAAGCTTCGTAGTCGAAGGGATCCGCACGAAGCACCGTCGCCTGGTAACCGCCAAAGAAAAACAACTTATTGTTGATGATCGGCCCGCCGATGGTTCCGCCGAACTGATTGCGCTTGAGCGAACTCTTTTTGATCGCAAAAAAGTTGCGGGCGTTGAATGCATCGTTTCGCACAAACTCAAATAGATCCCCGTGAAATTCGTTGGTTCCCGCCTTCGTCACGGCGTTGATCCATGCCCCCGAATACATTCCGGATTGCGCGGATACCGCGCTGGTTTCCACCTTGAATTCCTGGAGCGCGTCTGGAAATGGAATCGGAAGGTTGTCGTCGCCATACGGATCGGTATGCAAAGCGCCGTCGAGGATGTAGAGTGTGGTTCCCGTTCCTCCCCCGGCAACGTTGATGTCCACTGTTCCTTGCATTCGCCGATGAGGCGCCGAAACATCCGACGTGACTGCCGCGCCCGAAAGCAGAATGAGATCGGTTGCTTGCCGGCCGTTTAACGGCAGCTCCAGAATGCGCTGGTTCTCGACCACCTGGCCGACACCCACGGTCCGTGTCTCCACGAGTGCCGCGTTGGCTTGAACTTCGACTTGTTCAGAAACCTGCCCTACCTCCAGCACAACGTTGACCGTAGGATTGCTGTTGACCTGCAGCACAATTCCGGTCTGTACAAAACTGCGAAAGCCTGCCAGCGCCGCCTCCAAGCGGTACGGACCCAGCGTCAGGTTCGGCAGCAGATAACTTCCAGTCTCATCGGTAATCGTCCTACGAGCGATACCCGTATCGGTTTGAGTTGCCGTGATTTCAACACCCGGCAAGACAGCCCCGCTCTGGTCTGTCACTTTGCCGTTGAGTTGCGCTGTAGATTGTGCCCACACTGTGGGGCTGGAAAGAACCACAAAGAACACGACTCCACACAAACGCCAGAAATTGCCCTTCATGTTCCTCTACCTTGCGTCAGAACTCGAGCCGCAGCGCAAACTGGATCTGGCGCTCGCGGTTGGCCGTTGATCGAATGACTCCGGCCGAGCCGGCAAAGTCATTGCCCGAGAAAACGATCAACTCGGGGTGTCCGAAGTTCGCGTGATTGGTGACGTTGAAAGCTTCTGCACGGAACTGCAAATTCAAGCTCTCCTTCAGGGGAATCCGCTTGAACAACGACGTATTCACGTTGAAAAAACCTGGTCCCATAAGCGCGCCGCGCGACACGTTTCCAAAGGTCCCGGCCGCCGGCATCGAGAACGCATTCGGATCGAAGTAGTTGCCGGTTTTCTTGAACTCGTCGACACCGAGAATCACATTGCCTTTGAAGTTGGGATTCCAATTGGGCACGTCGGGATTGCGGGCGTCTCCGTTGCCGGATCGATTCGCACCAACCGCAGGCCGAACGGGAAAGCCGCTGTGCACGCTGACGATGCCATTCCATTGCCAGTTGCCGATCAGTTTGTCCACCCAGCCGGTGGCTCCAGTGCCGAAAGCCTTACCGTTTCCGAACGGCAACTGATAGAGGAAGTTCGTGCTGAACTGGTGCGCCTGACTGTAAGAGGCAATTCCCTTGCTGAGCCGCAGATTGTACCGGCTAAGGACTGTCCCCGACTCGTTCTGGTGCGCCCCGGAGAGGAGACCGGAATTGATATCCAGCACTTTCGAAAAGGTGTAACTGGTTTTGAACGTCAACCCGGACCGGGCACGCTTGGTTAGTGAAACCGTCCCTCCGTGGTAGCTGCTGGTTCCCAAATACATCCAGGTTTGAGTGGAGCCGACAAACGGGTTCGGACGGTCCAGGCCTGCCGGGATGTAGTCGGTTCCTTGAGGTACCGTGTTCCACTGAGCGCGCGGGAGCCTTCCCCCGGCGAGGCATCCCCCGGAATTTTGACACCTCACCGGCGGAATGGTGTTCATATCCACTGCGGCCGGAATATGATAGGACTGGCTGCCCACATAACTCAATTCGAGCGCGAGTTCCTGCGTGATTCCTCTTTGCACTTCCAGGCTCCATTCCTGAGTGGTGGGGGTGTGCATGGCCGGATCGATACCGCCGGGCGCGTAGATGGAACAGGCCGGCGGCTGCAACGGCGATTCCGCGCTGCAACTGGGTGCGGGCGGCGTGTCGCTGGGCAGCGGACCGTTTTTGAGGATCGTCAAAATCGGTGTGTTGGCAATCACCAGGCGCCCGTTGAACGGAGCGTTGGAGTTCATCCGGTTCGCGAGATTATCCTGCAGGTCATGATGGATCCCGAATCCGGCACGCACGGCCCAACGTCCCGCGCCGGTCGGGTCCCACGCCAGACCTACGCGAGGCTGCCAGAGCGCGACGGCATTGTTTGCGATCAATGAAGACTTGCCAATGTAGGGTTGCGTCAGGATGAACCCGGCCTGGTCGTAGATGTAATTGGCGGACTGTCGACGGATTTCATTCCATCCCGTCGTCGTCTCGTCCCGCAGGCCCAGGCGTAATGTCAGATTCGACCGGAGCTTCATTTCATCCTGGAAGTACCAGGCGGCTTCCGTGGTGCGGAAGTCCAGCGGCGTTGGAGCAGGAGCCGCCTGGAACTGTGTCGGCCGATCCTGGAGAAACGCCAGCAAGGTCGGATAGGTGAGTGTGCCCGCGTTATTCTGAACAGAGGAGAACACGCCTTGCTGGACCTTTTGGATCCACACGCCCGTGCTCAAGCTGTGATTTCCCCTTGTCAGCTTCAGGTCATTAGACCCGGTGAAGTTCTGCCGGGAACTGTTGATGGGGTTCTGGCCGTTGGCCGACGTGAAGGTCGACGCCTGGGCCGTGGCCGTTCCGCCTCCAATAATGATCGCGCCGGGATTGTTTCGGTTGCCGCCCTTCAAGAATAGCAGGCTATCGGGGAATGGCTGATCCGGAACTGCATCCTGGGCTGCCCAAGCGCGGGCGTATCCAAAGGTCGCGGTATTCACAACGGTGGGCGAGAAAATATGCGTTTCTTGCGCGCTGAGCGTATAGAGACCGTTGCCTTGCCTTTGGATAATAACCGGGTTCGTCTGCGGATCGTTCCGGTTCCCTCTGTCTGCGCTGAAAGTGGTCGAGAAGCTGTCTTGCGCGGAGACGTTGTAGTCAAAACGTGATAGGCCGAAATCTTCATTTATCGGCCGCGCCGGATTCGTGTAACTGAGGGCGGAGCCGGTGGGCAAACCGTTCTGAGGTAATTCGGGGCCATTGGGCGCCGGCCAGTAACGGAAAAACGGCAATATACCCTGCACTAAATTCGGAGCGGCGACATAGGCGCCTCGGTCAGGGCAAGCCGTAGCCGTGTTTGTAGGATTGGCAAGGTAGCAGGGAATCAAACCCTGCCGGGCCTGCGCGCTGGGTACAATGGCGGTGGTGTCGTCGTTTAAGCGTTCCCGGAACCCTTCATAAGTTCCGAAGATGAACATTTTGTCCCGGACAATCGGGCCACCTAGTGAGCCGCCGAACTGGTTGCGTTTGAATGGCGGCGCGCCCTCTGTTGAGCTGAAGAAGTTCCGGGAGTCCAATTTGTTGTTGCGCAGGTACTCGAAGACAGCGCCGTGCCACTGGTTCGTGCCCGAAGTGGTGACGACGGTCACTTGCCCGCCGCTTCGTTTGCCATATTCGGCGCCATAGCTGTGGCCGAGGACGTTGTATTCCCGCACGGCCTCCACGCCAAGCAACTGGTCGCTCATCCCATTCGGCGCATTGGCAGTTCCCTGCGAGTTGGTGCCGACGTAGTCCATGCCGTTGATCGTCCAGCGGTTGGTTTCCAGCCGCTTGCCCGCGATCGAGAACGAGGGCCCGCCTGCGGCCGTATTCGACCGGTTGTCGTTGACGTTCGTGTTGAGCAACAAAAGATCGTTATAGCTGCGCCCGTTCAACGGCATGTCTTTGACTTGTTGCTGGTTGATCAGTCCGGAAACAGAATTTAGCGTGGTGTTCACAATCGGGATCTCCTCCGTCACCGTAATCTTGTCTTCGAGTTCTCCGATATCCAGCGTTAGATTCACCACCGCTTCCTGCGCTACGGCCAGAGTGATGCCGCGCCGCACCTGTTGTTTGAAACCTGGTTTTTCTGCTGTCACTTCATAGGAGCCTACCGGAAGGGACGACATCGTGTAGTTGCCTTCCTCGCCGGTCTGAACCGTGCGTGTTAGCCCGGTCTCTGTATGCTTAGCAGTGACTGTCGTTGCCGGCACGACCGCTCCTGTGCTGTCACGCACAGAGCCCGAAATGGCCGCCGAGAAATTCTGCCCAAACACCAGTCCATTTCCCGATGCAGTCAGTGCAATCATCCCTGCTGCGATGAACGCAGCCCACGCGCCCAGACGCTTCCCTCTGCTTGCCATATCCCGCCTTTCTTTTGGTTGAAAGATTGATTGGGTTATAAAGCGCTAAGGGGTGCCTGCATATCCGGTATAGGGGGTATTCGAGCGTGAAATTGAGGGTAGTACGATCGGCCTATGCCGTTGGAGGCTAGGAAATAATCCTTTTCCTTACTGCATAGAGGATGATTTCGGCGGTGCTGTGCAGGCCAAGTTTTTGCATGAGATTGGCGCGATGGCTTTCAATCGTCTGAAGGCTGACGTTCAGCAGGCCGGCAGCATCCTTGTTCGTCTTGCCTTCGGCGAGGAGCTGCAAGACTTCCTTTTCCCGTTCAGTAAGGAGATCATAAGAGTCGTGGACATGCTTATGCCGAAGCTGCCGCATAAAATCTGCCAGGAGCACTTCGCTGATCGCTGAGCTAAAGAAATGGCGGTGTTTGCTGACCGCCTCCAAGGCGAGGGGCAAATCGCGTTCAACAGATTCTTTGAGGATGTAGCCTTTCACTCCTGCATTCAGGCCCCTGATCACGTAGTCTTCATCAGCGTGCATGCTGAGCAGGATGATAGAGGTTTCCGGACGCCGCTTCACAATCCGCGAAGCAGCATCAATGCCGTTGAGAAGAGGCATGGCGACGTCCATGATGACAAGCGTGGGAGACAGCTTTTCGGCCAATTCAACGGCTTGATGGCCGTCCGTCGCCTCACCAACCACCTCTGTTTGGTTGATGCGTTCGAGCAAGAACGTTAAGCCTTTTCGCACGACGTCGTGGTCGTCGGCGAGGAGGATTCGGGTCTTGCCCACCTAGCTGTTCCTGTTGGCAAGCGGGATTTCCACGCTTAGAAGCGTCCCCTGTTTTGGCCATGAGCGTACGGCGAGAGATCCACCAAGTTCTTTCACTCGCTCTTCAATCCCAACAAGGCCCTGACCGGTTCTTGCACGGGTAGTATCGAATCCGAGGCCGTCATCGCGAATCGACAGGCATACAGATCCGTTATTTCGTTGCATCGTAATTTGAATCCTTGCCGCTCCGGCGTGACGGGCACAATTGGTCAGCGCTTCCTGCACGACGCGGTAAAGGCAAGTCCGGCGCTCATCTCCCAGGCCGTCAAAATCCCCCTCAATCTGCAACTGCACTGGAGTACCCGTACGCCGTGACAGCTCAGAGGCTTGCCAACGTACAGCAGGCACAATCCCCGAATCATCCAACATGGAAGGACGCAGGCCCATTGCAATGTTCCGCACTGTTCTAAGAGTTTCTTCGGTCAATCGCTTCGCATCGGCCAGATGAGCACGAAATTCGGATTGAGGGCCATCACGGAGGTGTTCAAGATTTGCAAGCTCGATTCCCAAACCGGTCAGCGTTTGCCCGACCTCATCGTGCAATTCCCTGGATATCGTGCGCCGTTCCTGTTCCTGAGCATGAACCAATTGGGAGGAAAGATTTCGGAGTTCCCGTTCCGCTCGTTCTGTCCGAAGACGTTGTTGATGGGCCTGCTTCTGGAGTAGATGGTTGCCGTAACCCGCTGCGGCAGCCACCATCAGTCCCAGTAATGATGAAACCAACGTCATCCACCATGTATAATTAATGAGCTCTCTTTGCGCTGTTTCAACTCTGTCTCGCCGCTGCTGAACAGCTCCTTCATTAATCGACCCGATAGCAGTCGCAATAGCCAGAACGGAATCGCGTCTCGAGGCCAATTCACGACGGAGCGCTCGGATACTACGGGTTTCAGCGCCCGGATAATTGAACACGGGTTCTACGAATTCCCAGTAAGCTTCGATTTCTCTTCTCAGTTGATCGAACTCAACTCGTCGCTCCGGGGGTATGTTATCTGAAATCGCATTGAGCCTGGTTTGCACCGTCGAGCGAGATTTTAGGAATTCGTTTCGCCTGTCCTCGATCGAATTCGATTCGGGATCAAATAACTCATCGCGAACGTAGGTCCCCGCGAGAAACATGTCCGAGCGCAGCCGCTCCAGATCCAGACTGAGCCGCCGAAACTTTGTATTAATCGTGGAAACATCGCCAAATAGTCGAGTCGCACGATTCACAACTCCCAGGCCGGTAATGAAAATCAACAACACGAGGATTCCAAAGCCGCCGGCGAGCACGATGAGTGCCCTTTGGTGCACCGTGGATCTCAGTCTTTCCCGGGGAAACGTGATCTGCAAATTGGGTTCTAAAGTGCCGAATGAAACCGCTCGAGGTTGCGTTGACATTTACGGACTCCGCTCAAATGCGTCCCTTGAACCGTCTTTGATTGCCAAGCTAAAATCAGACGGCCCATCGGCGTAAAATACGGTCAATCCAACTGTCGTCGTGGTGCTGCCCATATATTACTCCTTCGTACACCCTGCAAACTAGAAACTGCTGGCAGACGCGTGCATGGATGAACTCAGGTCCAAATACCCCCGCACGTCCTGATGAAGAGTTGATGAATGATATTCCCGCGTTTGTCGACGAAGTGATCGCGGCGTTGCGAGCAGACGAGCGGCAAGATGCCGGCTCGCCAGGACGCAGAACGCCATGCGAGGCAGCCATTGTTGGTCCGAACGCTCGATACCAGTATCGCTTTGGCGGTCGAATCGTTCAGTAAATCCAGCCGCGTTGATGAGCAACTGGAAAGGGCGAAAGACTTAGGCATGTTGGCCCACGAGATACGAAACGCAGTCTCGAATGCTCTCGTAGGTTTTGAACTAATTCGGCAAGGCCGCGCGGCGGCAGATGGAGTCACCGCAGATGTGGTTCAGAGGGCGTTGTCCAGAATCGGGGCCCTGGTAGCGGATGCGATTGCTGCCGTGCAGATGGTGGATGGCGTTGTAACTCAGCGCGAGTGGATTCCCCTGGATCGCATCTTCACTCAATCGACGCAGGATCTGAGTAAAGAGCGAGGGATACGCATCGCAGTTCACCTTGACGAGGAAATACTTATCGATGCGGATGAGCGCTTGATATTTTCAGCGGTCAGCAACCTCCTTCAGTTTACCATTCTCATTCCTCGTACACCCTCGCGTTCTCGACAAACGTCCTAAGTAGCTCCCTCCAGCGAAAGACCGCCCTCTATCCTCTTATTTCAAACCTGATTCTGCGCAGGGTGGAACACGATTACCACCACGAAAGCCAGTTGATTTTTACAGTACCCCGACGCAGACTTTTTAAATAGGCACTTTTTTGATGCAAGGGTTGTCATTCCTACACCGCCAACTCATTTGCCGGAATTGTCCTCGAAAACAAAATCATAGGGGCGTCCCATGAGCAGCAGATTGAGAAAACTCGAAAGATTCGATAACGAAACTATTGATCATCGCGAAATTCTCGCTGTACTGACCAGTTTTGACGGCGGCGACTTTTCCGTTCGATTGTCGGCCGATAAAACCGGCATTGCGGGAAAAATGTACGACGCTTTGAACAGAATCATTGAGAAAAATGACCTGTTGACCAAAGAGTTGCAGCAGATCAGCAGTATTGTCGGAAAGGAAGGGAAGCTCAATTACCGAGCGGCTCTGAACGGCGTAGGTGGTTCATGGCGCCGGTGCATCGAATCCGTGAATACCCTTGTTGACGATCTCGTTCAACCCAATGCGGATTTTTCGCAGGTGATCGGCGCTGTGGCTAAGGGGGACCTGACGCAGCGCATGAGCATGGAAGTTCAGGGTCGCAAACTGAGGGGTGAATTCCTAGGCACCGTTCGCACGGTCAATACGATGGTCGATCAACTCAGCACCTTCACCTCGGAAGTTATTCGTGTTGCTCGTGAGGTCGGAACCGAAGGAAAGTTGGGCGGCCAAGCCGAGGTTAAGGGTCTCGGTGGAGCCTGGAGAGATCTCACAGATAACGTCAACTCGATGGCGAATAATCTCACCAACCAAGTCCGCAATGTAGCCACCGTTACGACGGCTGTTGCCAATGGAGACCTCTCCAAAAAGATTACGGTCGATGTGCGCGGCGAGATGTTGGAGCTCAAAAACACCATCAACACAATGGTGGACCAACTCAATTCCTTCGCATCCGAAGTCACACGCGTTGCCCGGGAAGTAGGTACAGAAGGAAAGCTTGGTGGCCAAGCGCAGGTGAAGGGTGTCGCAGGCACCTGGAAAGACCTGACCGACAGCGTGAACTTCATGGCCAGCAACCTCACCAGCCAGGTACGAAACATTGCAGAAGTAACAACGTCGGTTGCACGCGGCGACCTCACTAAAAAGATCACGGTTGACGTTCGCGGCGAAATTTTGGAGCTGAAAAACACCATTAACACGATGGTGGACCAACTCAATTCCTTCGCATCCGAAGTCACGCGTGTCGCTCGCGAAGTCGGCACGGAAGGGCGGCTTGGAGGTCAAGCTAACGTGCGAGACGTTGCAGGGACCTGGAAGGACCTGACCGATAGCGTGAACTCCATGGCCAGCAACCTGACGGATCAAGTCCGCAACATTGCAGACGTGACGACCTCTGTGGCTCGGGGCGACCTCACGAGAAAAATAACCGTTGACGCGCGTGGCGAAATTTTGGAGCTGAAAAACACCATCAACATCATGGTGGACCAACTGAACTCGTTTGCTTCGGAAGTCACTCGCGTTGCTCGCGAAGTCGGCAGCGAAGGTCGTCTGGGGGGTCAGGCAGAAGTCGAAGGTGTTGCCGGCACATGGAAGGACTTGACCGACAGCGTGAATTTCATGGCCAGCAATCTCACCAACCAGGTCCGAAATATTGCAGATGTGACGACCTCCGTGGCCAAGGGCGACCTCTCAAGAAAAATCACCGTTGATGCGCGTGGCGAAATTCTAGAGCTGAAAAACACCATCAACATCATGGTGGACCAACTGAATTCGTTTGCCTCGGAGGTGACGCGTGTTGCTCGCGAGGTCGGGACAGAAGGGAAGCTTGGAGGCCAGGCAGACGTCAAAGGAGTCGGCGGCACGTGGAAGGATCTCACAGACAGCGTCAACTATATGGCAAGCAACCTCACGGATCAGGTCCGAAACATTGCGGATGTGACGACGTCGGTTGCACGCGGCGATCTCTCCAAGAAGATTACGGTCGATGTGCGCGGAGAAATTTTAGCGCTCAAGAACACCATCAACACGATGGTAGACCAACTGAACTCGTTCGCTTCGGAAGTGACGCGTGTCGCACGTGAAGTCGGCACGGAAGGAAGGCTCGGTGGTCAAGCAGAGGTGAAAGGTGTTGGCGGCACGTGGAAGGATCTGACCGATAGCGTCAATTACATGGCCAGCAATTTGACGAACCAGGTTCGGAATATCGCGGGTGTGACCACCGCTGTAGCAAAGGGAGATCTGTCGAAAAAGATTACGGTGGACGCGCGTGGCGAAATCTTAGAGCTGAAAAACACGATCAACACCATGGTGGATCAACTGAACTCGTTTGCTTCGGAAGTCACACGTGTTGCTCGCGAGGTCGGGACGGAAGGAAAGCTCGGCGGACAAGCGATCGTCAAAGATGTCGCCGGCACATGGAAGGATTTGACGGACAGCGTGAACTTCATGGCCAGCAACCTGACCAACCAGGTTCGGAATATCGCCGCTGTCACGACTGCGGTGGCTACAGGAGACTTGTCCAAGAAGATAACCGTTGACGTTCAAGGAGAAATTTTAGAACTGAAAAACACGATCAACACGATGGTCGACCAATTGAACTCGTTCGCATCCGAAGTCACTCGCGTTGCTCGTGAGGTCGGGACGGAAGGAAAGCTCGGCGGACAGGCGATTGTAAAGGGCGTCGGCGGCACGTGGAAGGATTTGACGGACAGCGTGAACTCGATGGCCAGCAATCTCACGGATCAGGTCCGCAGCATCTCCAAAGTGGTGACGGATGTCGCTAATGGGAATCTCAAGAGAAAACTCGTGTTGGAAGCCAAAGGCGAAATCGCTCAATTGGCAGAGACGATCAACGAGATGATCGACACCTTGGCCACCTTCGCCGACCAGGTGACGACCGTTGCACGGGAGGTCGGCGTTGAAGGGAAATTGGGCGGACAAGCGAACGTTCCCGGCGCCACTGGCACGTGGCGCGATCTTACCGATAACGTGAATCGCCTGGCTGCGAATTTGACGACACAGGTGCGTGCGATCGCTGAAGTGGCAACTGCGGTAACGAAATGGGATTTGTCCCGGTCCATTACCGTTGAAGCCGCAGGCGAGGTCGCCTCTCTTAAAGACAACATCAATGAGATGATTCGGAATCTCCGAGAGACGACTGAAAAGAGTGCGTCGCAGGACTGGCTAAAGACAAATGTGGCAAAGTTCACAACGCTTCTACAGGGCCAGCGAGATCTCAATGCCGTATCTAATGTGATCTTGTCAGAGCTTGCGCCCCTTGTTTCAGTTCAGCACGCCGTGTTTTATCTCAATGAAAAGACCAATGGTGAAACTGAGCTTCGATTGCTGGCCAGCTACGCATACACGGAGCGAAAGCATCTGTCCGATCGTTTTCGGGTCCGGCAAGGACTCGTGGGACAGGCAGCATTTGAGAAGAAGCGAATCCTCATCACGGATGCTCCACACGACTACATTCAGATCAGTTCCGGTTTGGGAGAGGCGACGCCGCTCAACATTGTCGTCGTCCCGGTGGTGTTTGAAGGAGATGTCAAGGCCGTAATCGAGCTTGCATCGTTTCAACGGTTCACCGACATTCATCTGACCTTCTTAGATCAGCTCGCGGAAATCATCGCGATCATGCTGAACACGATTACAGCAACAATGCGAACCGAGGAATTACTGAAGCAATCGCAAACGCTAGCCGGTGAACTCCAAACCCGGCAGACGGAGCTGACAGAAACGAACACAAGACTGCAAGAGCAAGCGCGAACGTTACAGGAGTCCGAAGAGCGCCTAAGGGAGCAGCAGGAAGAATTGACGAGCACCAATGAAGAGCTACAGGAAAAGGCACGACAGTTGGCCGAACAGAACACCGAAGTTGAACGCAAGAATGCTGAAATCGAGGGAGCGAGGAAGTCTTTGGAGGAAAAAGCGGAGCAGCTAGCCGTTTCGTCGAAATACAAGTCCGAGTTCCTGGCAAACATGTCCCACGAGTTGAGGACGCCGCTGAATAGCATGCTCATTCTGTCGAAGCTGCTTATGGAAAATCCTCAGCACAACCTTACTGAAAAACAGGTGGAGTATGCCGACACGATTCACGGGTCCGGTTCTGACCTGTTAACCCTGATCAACGAGATTCTCGATCTGTCGAAGATCGAGGCCGGAGTGATGCAAGTCGAGGTCGCGCAGGTGTCGATGAACGATATTCGGGATTTCGTCCAGCGAACTTTTGCGCCTGTTGCCGCTACCAAACAACTGAACTTCGAAGTTCGCGTTGGCCCTGATGTACCGAACGTCATTTCTACGGATGAACAACGGCTGCAGCAGATTCTCAAGAATTTGTTATCCAATGCGTTTAAGTTCACCGACGAGGGTGAGGTTGGCCTGCGGATCGAGCGCGCAACGAGTGGATGGAGTCGCAGCAATATAACCCTCAAACGAGCGAATGTCGTTCTGGCATTCCACGTAACCGATACAGGTATCGGTATCCCGGCCGAGAAGCATAACGTCGTATTCGAAGCGTTCCAACAAGCTGAGGGCGGCACGACCAGGAAGTACGGCGGAACGGGTTTAGGACTCTCCATCAGTCGTGAGTTGGCTCGCCTCCTCGGCGGCGAAATTCGTCTTTCTAGCGAAATCGGAAAGGGAAGTACATTCACGTTGTACATTCCTCAGAATTTGCCCGCTATCCGGCCGGAAGCGCGGCAATCTCAACAGCCGCCGCCGAGTCCGGATTTTCGAGCGGAATGGCGTCCGCCTCGTAATGAGTCCGATACGGCGGGATCTATGCCCCAGCCACCGATTCAGGACGATCGCCACAACATACAGCCTGACGATGAAGTTCTGCTTATCGTTGAGGACGACATGCGATTTGGCCGAATCTTGCTGGATATTGCGCGCGACAGCGGTTTCAAGGGAATTGTCGCTGCGACGGGCGAAGACGCGCTGCGTCTGGCGAACAAGTTCGAGCCGGACGCCATCACGCTGGATCTTAATTTGCCGGGACTTCATGGTTGGTCCGTATTGGATCGATTGAAACACGATCCTCGAACCCGACACATTCCCGTTCAGGTCATTTCCGCGTTTGACGAGCGCGATTTCAGCTTGCAACTCGGCGCCGTTGGGTACTTGCGTAAGCCCATCGATCAGGGGGCGTTAAAGGAAGCGTTGAAAAAACTGAAAGGATTTAGTCACAAACATATGCGCGCCGTCCTCGTCGTTGAGGATAACGAGCGTCAACGGAAGGCCATCGTTGAGCTGATCGGGAATGGTGACGTTCACACATTAGCCGTTGGCACGGGCGAAGAAGCTCTGAAAGTGCTTCGCGAGAATCACATTGATTGCATGATCATGGATCTCGGCCTACCGGACATGACGGGTTTTGAATTGATCGAGCGGATCCAACGTACCCTCGATCATAAGGATTTGCGCATTGTTGTATACACAGGAAGAGAACTTACGCGCGACGAAGAAACCGAACTGCGTCGCGCG
>JACXTT010007644.1_pt1 | contig 15187 bp, 12 predicted proteins | sample 9270951 | NCBI WGS metagenome assembly JACXTT01 (sample SAMN15532306, study PRJNA645909) | rock metagenome | isolation source: weathered quartz diorite | place: Puerto Rico | collected 2017-06-21
CTGGCCCGCCTGTACCGCGAATTCCCCGTCAATTCGATCTGGGAAGGCTCGGGCAACGTCATGTGCCTGGACCTGCTGCGCGCCTTTGGCAAAACGCCAGATGCGCGCCTGGCCCTGCAAGCTGAACTGGCTTTGGCCGCCGGTATCGACGCCCAGTTTGATGCCCATGCGCGCATCTTGATCGCCGACCTGGAACAAGCCCAAGAGGCGTATGGCGCCCGCCACCTGGCCGAGCGCATTGTCATTGCCGTTCAGGCGGCCCTGCTGCTGCGCAATGCCCCCGCTTTTATATCGAGCGCGTTTGTCGCCTCGCGCGTGCTACGCGACGTGGGTGGCGCCTTTGGCCGTCTACCACAAGGCGTCGATTGCGCCAAGATCCTGGAACGTGCCTTGCTTGTCTGAAGGGCGGAGCGCACGGTTCCCCTTTTGAAAGCGTTTGGGCGATAATGGCGGGTACTACAACAAAACATAAGACGACCTGACCATGAAACAAGATCCGCGTTTCCCCAGCCTGTACATCCTGAATCACCCGCTGATCCAGCATAAGTTGTCCCACATGCGCGAGCGCGACACCTCCACGCGCACCTTCCGCGAGTTGCTGAAGGAAATTACGCTGCTGATGGGCTATGAAATCACGCGCGACCTGCCGTTGACGACCCGCAAGCTGGAAACCCCGCTGGAAACCATTGACGCGCCTGTTATTGCCGGAAAGAAACTGGCGATTGTGCCCATCTTGCGTGCCGGGATCGGCATGAGCGATGGCTTGCTGGAACTGGTGCCGTCGGCCCGTGTGGGCCATATTGGCGTGTTCCGCGATCCGGACACCAAGCAGCCAGTCGAATACCTGGTCCGCCTGCCAGACCCGGCCGAACGGACCTTTATCCTGTGCGACCCGATGGTTGCGACGGGCAATTCGGCCGTCCACGCCATTGATGTGCTGAAAAAACGCGGCGTGACGGACGACCAGATCCTGTTCCTGGCCCTGGTGGCGGCGCCGGAAGGCATTGAAGTGTTGCAAGCTGCCCACCCCAACGTCAAGGTCTATGTGGCCTCGCTGGACCGCGCCCTGAACGACCATGCCTATATCGTGCCTGGCCTGGGTGATGCGGGCGACCGTATCTTCGGCACCAAGTAAGTCGACCATGCCAAGGGGCCGCAGCGGCCTCATGGCGCAAATCGTTTGATTTATCGCAAACTTGGCAGAATGTGATGCCCTATATTCACCTTACTGCCGATGACGTCATCGGGGCCAAGAATGAGGAAATTCTGCATTTAGAGGCCCCAGACACGATTAATTTAGCTGGATTCGCGTTTTTTTTGATTTTATCGGTATAATGTTGGATCGTTGGATTCGAGGTGGTAGTGCAGTCTGTCTGTCATTCCTTTCTTGCTTTCTTCAAACGATCTAAAACGGGCGCAAGCCCAAATTAACTGAAATAGGAAATTGTAATGGCAACTGGCATCGTAAAATGGTTCAATGATTCGAAGGGTTTTGGCTTCATTACCCCTGACGAAGGCGGCGAAGATCTGTTCGCTCACTTCTCGGCAATCCAATCGCAAGGCTTCAAGTCGCTGCAAGAGAACCAGCGCGTATCTTTCGAAGTAACCGCTGGTCCTAAGGGCAAGCAAGCGTCGAACATCACGCCACTGTAATCGCTGCGTCGAACAGTAAAAAATCCCCTTAGCCTGAACGCGCCCTAGGTCGCGCTCAGTGCAAAGGGGATTTTTTTTTGTCTAAACAGATGTAGGGTGGGCACTGCGTGCCCAGGCGTGATGCCAGCCTCCTGTTGGCTGAGAATGGCCGGCACAGCGCAATCGTTCGCGTCGGCACAGAGTGGCCACCCTACCGGTGTGCTGGTGGTTTCGATTCAGTTGCGCCGGCGCGGCGCCAATAGCCAGGCTGACTGTAGGCATGGCGCAGGAAGTCGACAAAGGCGCGGATGCGCAAGGGCAGGTGGCGTCGTTGTCCAAACACGGCATAGATGTCATTGCCCGGCGCCGCATACTGGTCCAGCACTGTGACTAGCTGCCCGCTATCGATTTCTGCACCCACCTCCCACATGGAGCGCCATGCCAGCCCTTTGCCGGCCAGCGCCCAGTCATGCAGCACCGCGCCGTCATTGCAGACCATATTGCCTGCCACCTTCAGCGTGATCTGTCTGCTGCCATCCCGAAAGCTCCAACCGCGCTGGCTGCCTTCGCTGCTGATGGCCAGGCAATTGTGTTTGGCCAGGTCCTCGAGCGTTTTTGGTTTGCCATGCCGCTTCAGGTAAGCCGGTGAGGCGACCACGACACGCTGGTTGTCGACCAGTTTGACCCCGACCAAGCTGGAGTCCGACAGACTGGCAATGCGGATCGCGACGTCGATGCCTTCACCAATCACATCGACCACGCGGTCATTCAAGTTCAGGTTCACCGTCACTTCTCGGTGCTCGGCCAGGAAGGAGGGCAGCAGCGGCGCAACGTGCTGGCGACCAAAGCCCGCAGGTGCGGAGATCAGCAAATGGCCTGTAGCGCGTGCACTGCGTTCAGCCACCGCGTTTTCTGCCTCTTCCATTTCGGCCAGGATGCGCTGGCAGTCTTCCAGGAAGGCCGCGCCTTCATTGGTCAGGGCCAGTTTGCGCGTCGTGCGTTGCAACAGTTTGACGCCAAGGCGCGCTTCCAGTGCATCGAGGCGGCGCCCGATCATCGCCGGGGCAATGCCTTCGGCACGGGCGGCGGCCGACAGGCTGCCCTTGGCAATGACCTCGACAAAGGTGGAAATTTGGCGGAACTGGTCCATCCGGCGCTCCTGTTCAATGATATCTGTGACAAAAACGCACAAATGTTGTGATTTATTGTCTCGTTTAGGTACTTCATAGTGAATATACTGGAAACCGTATGATTCACCAAGCTAGCCAACATCCTTAGGAGCACGTATGAGCATCGTTACCCCAACCGGCATGGAAATCAAAGGCGAGATCAAGCCGGGATATGAAGAGATCCTGACGCCAGGCGCCCTCGAGTTGGTCGCCAAGCTGTCGCGCGAATTTGAGTCGCGCCGCCAGTCGCTGCTGGCCACGCGCGTGGAGCGCGCGCGCCGCCTGGATGCGGGCGAACGCCCGGACTTCCTGGCTGAGACGGCCCATATCCGCAATGGCGACTGGAAGATCGCGCCAATCCCCAAGGCGCTGGAATGCCGCCGAGTGGAGATCACCGGTCCGGTCGAACGCAAAATGGTCATCAACGCCCTCAATTCGGGCGCAGACAGCTATATGACTGACTTCGAAGATTCGAACACCCCAAACTGGAGCAACCAGCTCGACGGCCAAATCAATATGATGGCCGCCGTGCGCAAAACCATTTCGCTGGAACAGAACGGCAAGTCCTACAAACTCAATGACAAGGTCGCGACCTTGGTGGTGCGCCCACGCGGCTGGCACCTCGACGAAAAGCATGTGCTGGTCGATGGCAAGCGCATCTCTGGTGGCATCTTTGACTTCGCGCTCTTCATGTTCCACAACGCCAAGGAGCAGCTGGCACGCGGCGCCGGTCCGTATTTCTACTTGCCGAAGATGGAATCCCATCTGGAAGCGCGCCTTTGGAATGACATCTTCGTGATGACGCAGAAGGAGCTTGGCCTGCCACAGGGGACCATCAAGGCCACTGTGCTGATCGAGACCATCCTGGCCGCGTTTGAAATGGACGAGATCTTGTACGAACTGCGCGAACATAGCTCCGGCCTGAACGCCGGCCGCTGGGACTACATCTTCTCCTGCATCAAAAAGTTCAAGCTGGACAAGGACTTCTGCCTGGCCGACCGCGCCAAGGTGACGATGACCTCGCCCTTCATGCGCTCCTATGCCTTGCTGCTGCTGAAGACCTGCCACAAACGCGGCGCACCGGCCATTGGCGGCATGGCCGCGCTGATCCCGATCAAGAACGATCCAGCCAAGAATGAAGTGGCCATGGGCGGCGTGCGCAACGACAAAGCGCGCGATGCGACCGATGGCTATGACGGTGGTTGGGTTGCGCATCCGGGCCTGGTGGAATTGGCCATGGGTGAGTTCAAGAAGGTCCTGGGCGACAAACCGAATCAGATCGACAAACAGCGTCCGGATGTGAACGTGACGGCGGCAGACCTGATGGACTTCAAACCGGAAGCGCCAATCACGGAAGCGGGCCTGCGCTACAACATCAATGTCGGCATCCACTACCTGGGTGCCTGGTTGGCAGGCAATGGCTGTGTGCCAATCCATAACCTGATGGAGGACGCGGCAACCGCGGAAATCAGCCGCTCGCAAGTGTGGCAGTGGATCCGGTCCAGCAAGGGCGTGCTGGAAGACGGCCGCAAGGTGACGGCGGAGATGGTGCGCGCGATGATCCCGGAGGAACTGGTGAAGGTGAAGGGCGACGCGCCGAACGGCGACAATCCGACCTATGTACGCGCCGCTTCCATCTTCGAAAAAATGGCGACGTCGGACAGCTTCGAAGAGTTCCTGACCTTGCCCCTGTACGAAGAAATCTAATGGCTTTGATCGGTGGGTTACGAGTAACCCACCCTACGACGCCACGGTAGGGTGGGTAACTTGTTACCCACCTAGATTTTCAGGAAACGCGCAACAGTTTCGCTTCGCGTTCCGCAACCAAGGCGGCAAACTCCGCTGCTGGCACGGCTGGGCTCAGGTAGTAACCCTGCAGCAGGTCGCACTTTTGGGCACGCAGGAAGTTGAGCTGCGCTTCCGTCTCCACACCTTCTGCCACCACTTCAAGGCGCAGGCTGTGCGCCAAGGCGATGATGCCCGTGACGATGGCCGAATCGTCGGCATCTTGCGGCACATCACGCACGAAGGAGCGGTCGATCTTGATGATGTCAACCGGGAAGCGCTTCAGGTAAGCCAGCGACGAGTAGCCGGTGCCGAAGTCGTCAATCGACAAGCGCACGCCAAGGGCGCGCAGGCGGTGCAGTGCCTGCAAGGTGTCCTGCGCATGTTCCATCAGCGTGCTTTCGGTAATCTCCAGTTCCAGCAGGTCAGGGGCCAGGCCGGAGTCGTCCAGGGCCGATTCGACCGTGGCCGCAAAATTCTTCTGCAGCAGCTGGCGCACTGACAAGTTGACGGCGATACGCATTGGCGGCAGGCCCTGCTGGACCCACTGCTGCATCTGCGTGCAAGCGGTACGCAGCACCCATTCACCGAGCGGATTGATCAAGCCCGTCTCTTCCGCCAGCGGGATGAATTCGGCCGGCGACACCATGCCACGCGTGGCATGGCGCCAGCGCACCAGCGCTTCCATGCCAATGATCTGCTGGTTATCCAGGCGTGCCTGCGGCTGGTAGAACACTTCGAGCTCATTGCGTTCCAAAGCCCGGCGCAGGTCGCTCTCGAGGCGCACATGCTCGGAAATGGACTGCTCCATCGACGCCTCATAGAACTGGAAGCCAGTGTTGGTTTTCTTGGCGCGGTACATGGCGTTGTCCGCATGCTTGACCAGGGTCGGCACATCGGCGCCATCATGCGGATACATGGCGATACCGACGCTGCTGGTAACAAAAATATCGTGGCCGTCAATCTGGAACGGCGCGGCCAGCACGCGGCAGATATTCTGCGCTGCCGCCGCTGCTGGTGCCGGGCCTTCAATGTCACCCAAGACCACGGTGAATTCGTCGCCACCGAGGCGAGCCACCACATCCACATTGCGCACCGTGCGGCGTACGCGCTGGGCCACCGCTTGCAGCAGGCGGTCGCCGACATCGTGGCCCAGGTTGTCGTTGACGTACTTGAAGCGGTCCAGGTCCATGAACAGCACGGCCAGGGTGCCGCTGTCCTGGCGGGCGTGTTCGACAGCCTGGCCCAGCAGGTCGAAGAACAGGGTGCGATTCGGCAGGCCGGTCAACAAATCGTTGTAGGCCAGGTGGCGGATGCGCTTCTCGGCGCGGTTGGCGTCGATGATGCGGCGCACGCGCTGGCTCAGCACGGCGTAGTGGATCGGCTTGGGGATATAGTCGCTGGCGCCGGCGGCAAAGGCACGCTCGACGGAGGAATTGTCTTCCAGCGCCGTGATCATCAGCACAGGGATGGTGGTCCCGCCTGGCAGTTCCTGCATGCGGGCACAGGCGGTAAAGCCGTCCATCACCGGCATCACAGCATCCATCAGGATCACGTCAGGCTGGAAGCGTTTGAGCATCGTCAGCGCCTGGGCGCCATCAGCCGCTTCCTCGACCTTGAAGCCGTCGCGCTGCAAGGTATAGCGCAGCGTGCTGCGCGTGCTGCGGTCGTCGTCGACGATCAGCACCTGGGCCGTGTCGTCGCCATTGTTCTGGCGGTGCAGGTCATCGCCCACCACTTCGGCGGCGAGGGCGCTGGCCACGGCATTGTAGGCAATGCGAATGCGCGGTAGCAGGGGCGCCACTTCATCCAGGCGGCCAGCGGCGGCATGGTCTTCCGCTTCCTTGGCCAGTTGCGACAAGTGCAGGGCGCCGAGATTGCCGGAGGAACCTTTGATATTGTGGGCACGGGCACGCGCAATGTCGATCGCGTTTTGTGCGACGGCGTCTTCCAGCTCCTGCAGGTATTTCGGCGTGTCTTCCAGGAAGGGGCTGACCGCCTGCGGCAGCGAAGTGCCAAGGATTTCGCGCAGCTTGGCGAAAACTGCGTGGTCGAGCGGGCTGTCTGCGCTATCGTCCATCACTGCAGATGGCGTCGCCGCGTGCTTGTCGTCATGCGCGCGTGGCAGCCACTTCTCCAGCTTGTGGCGCAGTTCGACCAGGGTGATCGGCTTGGCCAGGTAGTCGTCCATGCCTGCGGCCAGGCATTTCTCGGCATCGCCGCGCTGGGTATTGGCCGTCATCGCCACCAATGGTGTGCGGCGGCCAATCGTCTCTTCATGGGCGCGGATATGGGCGGTAGCTTCATAGCCATCCATCTCCGGCATGCTGCAATCCATCAGGATCAGGTCGAACTGGCGGGAACGTGCGGCTTCCAGTGCTTCACGTCCATTGGAGGCGAACTCACAGGCGCAGTTGTTCATCGCCAGCATGCCGGCGGCGACCATCTGGTTGGTGCGGTTGTCTTCGGCCACGAGGATGCGGAACTCTTTCTCGGGTTTGCGCGCTGCCGGGCTGCCCGCTACGTGGACCGGTGCGTGGCCGCCGGCCAGCAGGTCTTTGAGGGCGGACAGCAGGCGGTCTTCGCGCAGAGGTTTGCCCAAGGTGGCGTAACCGTCGACCAGGGTGCCGCCGGTCGGCGAACCATAGCGGTCCAGGATTAGCACATGGGTGCCGGGCGCCTCAAGCTCGATTGAACGGGCCAGGTCGTCGCCATCGTCGTCCGTGGCGGTGATGTCCATGATGACGATGCGGTAAGGATGATGGCTGTCGGCGGCTTCCTTCAACTGGGTCAGGCAGTCGCCGCCCCAGCGCGTGGTCATGCACTCGATGCCCACGCGGCTCAGGGTTTGCTCGAGGAATTTGCGGACGATGTGGCTTTCGTCGACGGCAATCACGCGCAGGCCGGCCAGTTCGTCCGAGCCTGGTTCGATTTCGGCATGTTGGGCCGTCTTGCAGGCGATCGAGAAATGGAAGGTGGTGCCTTCGCCCAGCGCGCTGGTGACGCCAATCTCGCCACCCAACAGGCCAACGAGCTGTTTGCAGATGGCCAGGCCGAGGCCGGTGCCGCCGAACTTGCGGGTGGTCGACGGGTCGGCCTGTTCAAAGGACTGGAACAGGTTCTTTTGCTGTTCAGGGCTCATGCCAATGCCGCTGTCGCGCACTTCGAAGCGCAGGCCGAATTCTTCTGTCTCGGCGCGGGTGATGTAGACGGCCACTTCGCCATGCTCGGTGAACTTAACGGCATTCGACAGCAGGTTGATCAGCACCTGGCGCAGGCGCAAAGAGTCGCCATTGATCCGGTCTGGCACGGCTGGGCCGAACAGGTAGCCCAGTTCCACATCGCGCTGCTGGGCCTGTTTGGCGACCAGTTCGATCACTTCTTCGAGCAGCTTGCGCAGGTCGAAGTCGACTTCTTCCAGCGTCAGCTTGCCCGCTTCCATCTTGGAGAAGTCGAGGATATTGTTGATCAGGTCAATCAGGGTGCGCGAGGAATTCCAGGCCACGTCCACGCATTCCTGCTGGCGCTTATTGAGGTTCATCTCCTTAAGCATGTCCAGCATGCCGACCACGCCGTTGAGCGGTGTGCGCACTTCATGGCTGACGGTGGCGGCAAATTGCGCCTTCATCAGGGCCATATTGACGGCGGCGTCGCGCGATTCCTTCAATTCCGCTTCGCGCTGCTCCAGCACATTCATCATCTTGTTGAAGGCGGCGGCCATCTCGATCAGGTCGCGAGGACCAGCCGGCTTGGCGCGCATGCCCGATTCGCCCGCTTCGGCGCGGCGCATCAACTGGGACAGGGCATTAAGGGGATTGACCATATTGCGGGTCAACATGCGCACCACGACCAGCAAGATCACGGCAAAGGACAGGGTGATGACGAGGTTACCAATCAGCAGCAGCGTCGTCAGGCGGTTCAAGGTGCCCTTGCCGATTTCAACGTGGACGTAACCGAGCAGCTGGGGTTTGCGTTCCTGCATGTCGAACGGGGAGGCGTCGGCCTGGCCGCCTATGACGGGCGCGCTGAAATGCCAGGCCGTGCCGGTTTCTTCGATCAGGGCCGCATGTTCCAGTGTCAGGTCAGCTTTGGGTGGTGCAGGCCGAGGCGCGCCAGGTTGGGCCTTGGACAGCAGGACCGCGTGTTTGTTGTCAATGATCTGGACGTTGAGCACATCGGGGAAGGTGAGGGTGGTGGCGACCACTTCCTGGGCATTTTCCGCCGAATGGTAGAGCAGGGCCAGGGTACTTTGGCGGGCCAGGTTTTCCGCAATGCGCTGGCCTTGTTCGGTGAAGTAGTCGCGCATGCGCGTGCTGGCCGACCAGGCATTGACGAGGGAGGAGAACAGGGCCAGTCCAAGAATTGCCGCTGAAACGATGACCGTTAGTTGGCGGCGAAAGCCAGTGCGGCGCAGGATGTTCCTAAAAGTCAACTCAAGGCTCCGGGAAAATGAAGTCGAACGTGCGCTGCTGCTGGTAGCCGATATTCAAGCCCATATGGCTGGCTGTACGCAGGTTAATTGCCGTGTGTAGTTCGCGCAGGGGCTGGACGCCGCGCTTCTTGTGTTCACCATTCATCAGGCCCATGGCCGAATTGGCCAGCGAGCGGCCCAGTTCAAGGTTGTTAGGCGTCATGGCAAACAAGGCGCCCTTTTTCACATGCAGCATATTGCTGGAGAAAATGGGGATGCCGCTGTTCCAGGATTCTTTCAAGATCAGGGGCAGCAAGGTACTTTCTTCGACAGTTGTGCTGTCGTGTGGCAGCCAGACTGCATCGCGCCGGCTGTCGGCGCTGGCAAACAGGGTCGTGTACAGGTGGGCCGCCTGGGCCAGGTCGCGCGCCTCATGGGCAACCAGCTCCAGGCCTTGGGCGCGGGCAGCCTCGCGGGCGATGCGCAGCAGCCAGTCGGTCTTGCTGGGGTCATAGACGACATTGACGCGGCGCACGTCCGGCAGCAACTGGCGCAGGCGCGCAAACAGCATCGCGGGGTCGGGCGTCAAGCTGATGCCTTGCACGTTTTCGTTATCGTTGAGTAATAAGACGCCACCGACCAGCACCACCAGGTCACGGTCAAGGGTGTTTGCCGTATTCAATCCTTGGCGGCCCAGGGCGATGACGACCTTGGTGCCATTGCGCTTGAGCTGGTTATTCAGGTCGGCGGCATCCATCTTGGCGTCCACCGCATAGCTGCGCACGCGCAGGCGGGTGCGTTCTTCAATGCCCTGGATCATATTAACGAAGGCAGTGCGGAAGGGTTCGGCCACGTTTGGGTACAACACGGCGATGCTGCCCTTGCCAATCGATGCCTGCAAATCGGGGCGGCGCAACTGGTCTTCCAGTTGTGCCAGGGTCATTGCGTAATTGGTTGGCAGCGGGCGCGCGCCGCCATTTTCAAGGCGGTTGAACAGGGCGCCGATGGAGGCGGCACTGCCATTGATGTCGGCCATGGCGTCGGCAGGCTTGGCGGGCGCAGCCACGGCTGCCAGCGATACCAGGCACAACAACAGTGCCACGATGGCAGCAAAAAATGGGGAATTCTTCATCAGGTGAAACGACGGGCTTATGTCTTGTTAGAATTGCCAGTTGTGAAATTCACAAATAATCACAATAGTATACGTCAGGACATTAGCCCGAAGAAAGCATTTCCCACCTCTGCCAGCCAAATCCCGCTCAGGGTTCCGGATACAGGAAGTCAAAACCGCGCTGGACTTTGGGAACAATCGTGAGGCCGATGTGGCCGGCGGTACGCACATTGAGGGCGGCGTAGACTTCGCGTACCGGGGTGATGCCACGCCGCGGCATGTCGCCAGACAAAATGGCAACGGCCAGGTTAGCCAGGTTGCGTCCCAATTCGACATTATTGGGGGTCAGGGCGAACAGCACGCCTTTCTTGACGTGCTGGATATTGGTGGAAAAAATGGGCAGGGAGCGGTTCCACGATTCTTTCAGCACAATGGGCAGGATCGTGCTCTCATCCACCGTGGTCGCGTCAATCGGTAACCACAAGGCGTCGTGCCTGCCGTCGGAGGCGGCAAATACCGATTCGTAGTGGCGCGCCGCCTGCACCAGGTCGCGCGCTTCGTAAGCGACCAGTTCCAGCCCCTGGGCCTTGGCCGCTTCGCGGGCCAGTTTGATCAGCCAGTCATTATTGGCTGGGTTATACACCACGCTGACGCGCCGGATGGTTGGCACCAGGCTTTTGAGCTGGGAAAACAGCAGGGCCGGGTCCGGTGTCAGGCTAATCCCGATCTGCTTGTCGCCATCGGGTACCGAAGACAGGCCGCTGACCACCACACCCAGCGGCCAGTCCATGCCGCCGGCTGCCTTGAGGCCCTGGCGGCCCAGGGCAACGACAACCTTGGTGCCATTGCGCTTAAGGGTATTGGACAGCTCGTTGATGTCCACATTCGATGCCACCGGATAGCCGTGCACCTTGAGCTTGCTTTGCTCTTCAATGCCTTTGAGGATATCGGTAAAGATCTCACGGTAAGGCATGGGGATATCTGGGAACAGCACGCCGATTGGTTCGCCGCCGCCCTGGTAGCGCTTGGGGTCGGTGATCTGGACCGTTTGCAGGGGTTTGGCCTTGGCGCTGGCCTCAGGTGGGTCATTGCTGGCCGCTTGTGCGGCATTTCCGAACAAAAACATTGTGACAAGCAGGCCCACGACGCCGAGCCATTGGGCAGGGCGAAGTGCGACTGGCGCTCGCGCGCCCTTCGGTGTGGATTGAGGCGTCTTGGCGCCCTTGCTCGTCCTGTCCATTAGCGCGGATCGGCACTCCGGACAATCATGGCGAATCCCGGATAAAAGTTTCCCATCGGAACAGTTTATCCGACTTGACTACAACGCGCATGTAAATTTGTGACATCTTTGTTGTCACAAAGTTAAACTGTTGTTTTGTTATCCCGCTTGGCGGACGGCCGAGGGTGGCAAAGCCAGGAAGCGTTGCAAATTGGCCTCGTCGATGCGCTGGCCGTTCAGGTATGCCAGCAGGGCCTCAATACGGTCAGCGCCCCAGAACAGTTCGGTGCCGATGCGGAAGGTTGGCACCCCAAATACGCCGGCGTCGATGGCAGCCTGGGTTGCGTCGGCCAATTCCTTCTTCAATGCAGGTTCGGCGATGGCGGCAGCCAGGGCCTGGCCATCCAGGCCACACTGCTGCGCCAACTCAATCAGGGTCGACAGCGACGACACGTCGGCACCTTCTTCCCAGATGGCAGCAAACATGGCATAGGTAAATTGCCGGCGCTCCGGCTGGGTCCGGATGGCACGGCACATGCGCAGGGCCTGGATCGGATTGAAAGGGTGGCCAGGCGGTCCACGGAAAGGCAATCCTTGGCGGGCTGCTTCGCGCATGACGTCACGAAAGGTGTACACGCGCTTGGCGGGAATTTCAGCCGGTCCTTTTTGGCCGTGGGCGTTGAGCATGGCGGCAAACAGGATCGGTTCCAGCTCGATGCGCGCGCCTGCCGCTTCAATGCGCTCAAGCTGCTTGCAGGCAAGCCAGGCATAAGGGCTAATGGGGTCGAAATAAAAAGTAATGAGGGGAAGCGCGCGCATGGGATCAGAAGTTGTTTTTCCAGAGACGCAAGGCCGCAAAGGCCTCAACCGGTGTTGCCCCTGCGGCGAGCTTGCCGGCAATGCGCAAGCCGTCGACGATGGCCGGCTCACGATAACGCAAAAACGGATTGCTTGCTTTCTCCAGCCCAATGGTTGACGGGACGGTGGGCAGGCCCGCATCGCGTTTGGCCCGCTCCGCCAGGACGCGCGTTTGCAGTGCGGCGTTGCCAGGTTCGGCGGCAAGGGCAAAGGCAAGGTTGGCCAAGGTGTATTCGTGCGCGCAGAACACTTGCGTATCCTCAGGGAGGGCAGCGAGCTTTTCCAGTGAAGTGAGCATTTGTGCCGGCGTGCCTTCAAACAGGCGGCCGCAGCCACCAGCAAACAAGGTGTCGCCGCAGAACAACCAAGGATGGGAAGGGGACGCCGGCTGATAGTAGTAGGCAATGTGTCCGCGCGTGTGGCCAGGCACGTCCAGCACTTTGCATTGCATGGGCAGGCCGGGTAGATCAAGCACATCGCCTTCGCCCAGCGCTACAGTCACGGTAGCAATGTCTTCGTTGAGTGGTCCAAAAACTGGCACGTCGGCGTGAGAGAGCAGCTCCTGCACGCCACCGATATGGTCAGCATGGTGATGGGTGAGTAGAATACCCGTCAACGTCAGCTGGTGGCTGGCCAGTGCGGCAAGGATGGGCGTGGCATCACCGGGGTCAACGGCAACGGCATTCTTGCCGTCATGAATGAGCCACAGGTAATTGTCTTTAAAGGCAGGTACCGTGAGGACAGCCAGGGCCTGGCGTGCTGCAGTGGTCATGGTGGGTCAATCGACAGGAAGGAAGGCATGGATAGCGCGGCATCCGAAAAGTCAATTATAGCGCTCGATAGCTGGTTGCAAACGCCGCCGGGTGCCTATGTGCGCGCATGGGAACAAGCCTGCCTTGATGAGTTGACTGCCGACATCTTTGGCTACCATGCCGTGCAAATTGGCCTGCCCGCCATCGATGCGCTGATGGCCAACCGCATGCCCAGCAAATGGCTGGCAGCCACGCGCATGCCGCAGGTGCACCAGGTGGCCGTCTCGCACAGCGGCAAGCAGATTGCGGTGGCGGTGGACTTTGCGGAACTGCCTTTCGCATCACAAAGCCTGGACCTGGTGGTGCTGCCCCATGTGCTGGAATTTGCAGCAGAACCCCACCAGGTGCTGCGCGAAGTCGAACGCGTGCTGATTCCCGAAGGCCAGGTCATTATCTGTGGCTTCAATCCGCACAGCCTGTGGGGCATGCGCCAGGGTGTTGGCCGCATGGCGCGCAGCCATTACCTGCCGCTTGAAGGTGAATTCATCTCTATGCCGCGCTTGAAAGACTGGTTAAAATTATTGAATCTTGGCGTCAGCCGCAGTCATTTTGGCTGTTATGCGCCGGCTTGCCGCAGCGAGGTCTGGTTGCAACGATTCGGATTCATGGAGTCGGCAGGCAAGCGCTGGTGGCCGTATCTGGGCGCAGTGTATATGGTGCATGCCATTAAGCGCGTCAAAGGAATGACCATCATCGGTCCAGCATGGACCAAGAATACCGCCAGCGCCCAAAAAGGTGTGCCGGCAGCAAATAGAAAGTAGCGCGCCTAACAATGAGCAAAGTAGAGATTTATACGGATGGGGCCTGCAAAGGCAATCCGGGGACGGGTGGCTGGGGTGCCTTGCTGGTGGCCGATGGCCACGAGAAAGAACTGTTCGGCGGCGAGCGCAACACAACCAATAATCGCATGGAATTGCGCGCCGTGATTGAGGCTTTGACGGCGCTGAAGCGTCCTTGCGAAGTCATCCTGCACACCGATAGCCAGTACGTGCAAAAGGGTATTTCTGAGTGGATCCATGGCTGGAAGGCGCGTGGTTGGAAAACGTCGTCCAAGGAGCCGGTCAAGAATGTGGACCTGTGGCAGGCGCTCGACGCTGCACAGGCGGTGCACTCCGTTGACTGGCGCTGGGTGCGGGGCCACAACGGCCATCCTGGCAATGAGCGGGCCGATATGCTGGCCAATCGCGGCGTCGAGACGGCCCGCTGAGCCTTTGCTGTACCATGGTGGGCGGCTTCGCCCTAAACTACCTACTGAATCCTGGTCACTATGCGCCAAATTGTTCTTGATACTGAAACCACAGGCATTAATCCACGCGCCGGCAACCGCATTATTGAAATTGGTTGCGTCGAACTGAAAAACCGCAAGCTGACTGGCAATAACTTCCACGTCTATATCAATCCGGAACGTGATTCGGAAGAAGGCGCATTGGCCGTCCACGGCTTGACGACGGAGTTCCTGCGCGACAAGCCTAAGTTCGCGGACATCGTCCAGCAACTGCGCGACTACATCCAGGATGCCGAGGTCGTTATCCACAATGCACCCTTTGACCTGGGTTTCCTGAACCATGAATTCGGCATGCTGAATTTGCCAAGCTTTAACCAACACATCAGTGGCGTCGTCGATACCTTGGTGCAGGCGAAGGAAATGTTCCCTGGCAAGCGCAATTCCCTCGATGCCTTGTGCGACCGCTTTGAGATTTCCAACGCCCACCGCAAACTGCACGGCGCACTGTTAGACGCTGAATTGCTGGCCGACGTCTACCTGGCCATGACGCGTGGGCAAAATAGCCTGACCATGGACATGGAAGAAGAGGTCCGGGGCGAGAGCGGTTCACTGGAAGTGGTTGCCTTGGCCGAAGTGACGGTGCTGGCCGCCTCCGCCGAGGAATTGGCGGCACACGAAGACCTGCTGGGTGGCTTGGACAAGGCTGTCAAAGGCAGCTGCGTCTGGCGCAATGTCCAAGCAACGTGACGATTTGGCGGGGATATGGCATAATACGCACCGCTTCGGGAGGTTAGCTCAGGGGTAGAGCACTGCATTCACACTGCAGGGGTCGCAAGTTCGAAACTCGCACTTCCCACCATTTTCTTTGCACCACGTCAAATGTGCTGCAGTTAATTAGAATGCAAGTATGAGCCAGGTCAGCGAACCTGGCTTTTTCTTATCCGGACTTGCCGCTTCCGGGGGGA
>JACXTT010007645.1_pt1 | contig 15187 bp, 14 predicted proteins | sample 9270951 | NCBI WGS metagenome assembly JACXTT01 (sample SAMN15532306, study PRJNA645909) | rock metagenome | isolation source: weathered quartz diorite | place: Puerto Rico | collected 2017-06-21
GACGAACCGTGGACGCGGATGCGGCGCCTGTTCAAGGCACACCCCTGGCACGGCGTGGCAATCGGGCCCGAGGCTCCGGAGATCGTGACGGTCTACATCGAGATCGTCCCGTCCGACACCGTGAAGTACGAGCTCGACAAGGAAACCGGGCTGCTGAAGGTCGATCGCCCGCAGCGCTTCTCGAACGTCTGCCCGTCGCTCTACGGCTTCGTGCCGCAGACCCATTGCGGCGAACGAAACGGCGAGCTCACGGCGCGCCGCACGCGCCGGAGCGGCATCGTCGGCGACGGCGATCCGCTCGACATCTGCGTGCTGAGCGAGAAGATGATCCCGCGCGGCGACATCCTGCTCCACGCCCGTCCGATCGGCGGCCTCCGCATGATCGATCGCGGCGAGGCCGACGACAAGATCATCGCCGTCCTCGAGGGCGACGCCGCGTACGGCAACTGGCGGGACATCCACCAGTGCCCGCGCTCGGTCGTCGACCGCCTGCGTCACTACTTCCTGACTTACAAGAGCGGGCCCGATGCGCTCGAGCAGAAGGTCGAGATCACCGACGTGTACGACCGCGACGAAGCCCACGAGGTGATCCGCCGCTGTCGGGAAGATTACCGCGCGCTGTTCCCCGGCCTCGCAGAACAGCTCGTCCGCGGCTGAGCCGTCACTGGCTCCGTGCCTTGACGATCACGGCGGTGATCGAGTCGAGCGGCACGATCGCGTCGAAGAATTCGCGCCCGGAGAGCTCGGAGACGTGCACGACGTGGTCGCCGACCTTCGTGACCTTGCCGCGGAGCTCGTCGCCGGCGCCGACGCGTAGCGCGACCGTCTGACCGACGCTGCGGCCGAGCACGCTCTTCACCGTGTCGTCCGGTTTGATCGCCAGCGCATCGTCCGCGCGCGCCACGCCCGTGAGGGCCAAGCCGAGTCCGGCCACCGCCAACCATGTCTTCAGCATGCGTCCTCCCGCTTCGTCCGTGATCGAGAACCGAGCCGAGGCTAGCAAATCACGCCGAGCCGCCGAAGCCGGATGGCAGAATGGTGCCGCGCCCGCTATTCCGGCGCCGTGTCCTCCACGTCTCGCCCGTTCGGGCCGCTGCGGACGCCGGTCCCCGTCATCGGCCAAGGCACCTGGCAGATGGAACGCGACGATCGGGCGGGCGCGATCGCCGCGCTCCGGCGCGGCCTCGACGACGGGCTCACGCACGTCGACACGGCCGAGATGTACGGCGGGGGAACCGTGGAGGAGATCGTCGCCGAGGCGATCGCGGGACGCCGCGACGAGGTGTTCCTCGCCTCGAAGGTACTGCCCTCGCACGCTTCGTTCCGGGGCACGGTCCGCGCCTGCGAGCAGAGCCTCGCGCGCCTCCGCGTGGAGCGTCTCGACCTCTACCTGCTGCACTGGCCGGGCTCGCATCCGCTCGAGCAGACGATCGCCGCGTTCGAGAAAAGCTCGTCGAGCAGGGAAAGATCGCGGCGTGGGGCCTCAGCAACTTCGACGCGGACGGGCTCGAGGAGGCGCTCGCGATCGCCGGGCCGGGGAAGATCGCGTGCAACCAGGTGCTGTATCACCTCGAGGAACGGGCGATCGAGCACGAGGTGCTCCCGTGGTGCGAGCGCAACGATACCGCGCTCGTCGGGTACAGTCCGTTCGGCAGCGGGCGGTTCCCGTCGCGGCGCATGCGTGGGGGCGACGTGCTCGCGACGATCGCCGCCGAGCACGGCGTCACGGCGCATGCGGTCGCGCTCGCGTTCCTCACACGGCGCCCGTCGCTGTTCGCGATCCCGAAGGCCGCGCGCGTCGAGCACGTCGTCGCGAACGCGGCCGCGGCCGCCGTCCGTCTGAGCGACGACGAGACCGCACGAATCGACCGTGCGTTCCCGCTCGGCCGACCGCGCCGCGGCGTACCGACGCTGTGATCGCGATCCCGGCGGGTCAGCGCCCCGTAGGCGAATCGTCGGGCGTCGTCTGCGTCGAGCACGCCGATCCGGAGCACACCGCGCGCGTGTGCTCGACGCGGCAACGGTTCGCGGCGCAATCGACTTCGCTCGGTAGAAGATCGCGCGGGTCGGACGCGGGCACCGCCTCGCAGCTACAGCTACTGTAGAGGAGCTTGCAGTCGCCGTCCGTGCGGCATGTCCCTGCAGAGCGCAGCGGCGTCCGCTTCACGCACCCGCCGTCGTGACACGCGGCTTCCGTCCCCTCGAGCGTGCAGCGGTTCACGACGCACACCTTCGTGCTCGACGGCGCACGTCCGCTGCTCGAGGCCGGCACGGCCTCGCAATCGCAGCTGTCGTAGACGAGCTTGCAATCGGCGTCGGTCCGGCAAACCGGCTCGGCGCCCGCGCCGGTCGGCGTGGGCAGCGGCAACGTCGTGACGAGCACCGCCGACGCCGCGACCAGCGCGGTGCGGCCCCGAGCGATCCACGACGCGAAGGCCGTCACCGCCGATGATCCCACCGCGAACGGCCGCGACGCATGCGCGTGACGCTCACCAACGCGTCCACCCCGCGAGGCGCCAGCCCTCGAGACAGCGCTCGACGAGCAGCTTCGAGTTCGCGCGACGGAACGATTCGATCGAGAAGTGCGGCGCGAGTCGGAGCATCGTCTCCAGCGCCGCCACGGCCTCCGGGCCACGGCCGAGGTGCCCGTATGCGGCCGCGAGCACGCGGTAGACGTGCGGCTGGTCCGTGCGCAGGCGGAGGCTCTGCTCTTCTTGGCGGAGCGCTTCGTCGTAACGCCCGGCGGTGAGCTGCGCGACCGCGAGCTGGTGGCGGAAGAGATGCTGCTGCGGATCGCGCGGCGAGAGACGGAGGACCTTCTCCATCACGCGTACGGCCTCGTCGGGGCGGTCTCCGGAGAGCGCGAGGGCGAGGCCCTGATAGGCGACCGTCAGGCTCGGATTGCGCTCGATGGCGCGCTCGAACTCCGCGACGGCGCGGCCGACGTTGCCCGCGTCGTGCGAGGCATAGCCGAGCGCGGCGTGCGCCCAGGGATCGTCCTCGTCGAGATCCACGGCCGCCTGGGCCGCGCGCATCGCCTCGAAGGCACTTCCGTCGGGGTCGAGCGGCCACTGGAAGAGGCGCGCGGTCGAATGCGCGATCGCCTCGAAGGCCGCAGCCGTCGAGAACATGGGATCGAGCTCGCGGGAGCGGCGGAATAGCCGTAGCGCCTCTTCCAGGTCCTCGCGCGCGCGGAACGTGAACAGCAGCCACGATCCGCGATGGAAGCTCTCCCATGCGTCGAGCTGGGCCGGCGCCTTCGAGCGCGCGCGCTGCCGCTCGGCGCGCTGCAGCGCCGGCTCGACCGTCGAGACCAGGTCGTCGACGATCTGATCCTGCAGCGCGAAGACGTCGCCGAGCTCGCGGTCGTAGCGCGAGGAGTCGAGCTGATGGCCGAGCGCGCCGTCGACGAGGTCGACGGTGACGCGGAGGCGAGTGCCCGCGCGCACCACCGATCCCGTGACCACGTAGCGTGCGCGGAGCTCGCGGCCCACCTGGCGCGCGTCGACGCGCTTGCCGGCGTAGGTGAACGTCGAGCTCCGCGAGATGACCGGGAAGAGGCGGAAGGCCGACAGCCGGGCGATCAGGTCCTCGGCGATGCCGTCCGCGAGGAAGCGCTGATCCGGATCGCCGCCGGCGTTCTCGAACGGTAGGATCGCGATCGCCGGCCGCCCGGCGAAGCCCGCGACCGTCAGGCTCTCCGGAACCGTGCCGGCGAGATCACCTGGAGGGCGGACTCGATAGACGCGAACCGGCGCCGGGATGTTCTTCAGCGTCTGCTCGCCGAGGTCCTCGAACGTCGCGTCGACCTTGCCGCGGACCTGTTCGACGACCGCTCCGGACGCGCAGATCCCGCCGGGCGCGGCGAGCGCCTCGAGACGCGCCGCCACGTTGATGCCGTCGCCGAAGATCTGCTCGTCTTCGACGATCAGGTCGCCGAGGTGGAGGCCGATGCGGAACCGCAACCGACGGTCCTCGGGCAGCGCTTCGTCGCGAGCGGCGAGCTCGGCCTGCACGGCGAGCGCGCACGCGACCACGTCGACCGCGCTCGCGAACTCGGCGAGCAGGTTGTCGCCGACGGCATCGACGACGCGCCCGCGGTGCTCGCGCACGAATCCGCCGATGGTGAGCCGGTGCGCACGGATTGCATCGACCGTCGCGCCTTCGTCCTCGGCCATTCGCCGGCTGTAGCCGACGGCGTCCGCACTGAGGATCGCGGCGAGCTGCCGCCGCGTCTTTTTCGCCATCTCGCTTCCCATCGGCGCCGGTCACGGATTCTACGCGGTTTCGCGACCGGCGGCGACTGCCGCGACTCCGATGGGTTTCGCGCGTGCGGGGATGCCCGCGAGCCGCTGACGCGGCTCAGACGAGGCGGTGGACGCGGGCGAACGGATCCCAGCTCGCGTCGCGGTGCCAGTCGTATTCCATGAAGTTCGCGGCCGTCTCCGCGAGCTCCGCCGACACCGTGCGCCGGATCACCGCGAGCGACATGTCGATGCCCGCCGACACGCCCGCCGACGAGAAGACGTTGCCGTCCTCGACCCAGCGTGCCTCCTTCACCCATTCCGTCTTCGGGCCCTGATCGACGACCCAGGAGAACGAGAGCTTGTTGGTGGTGGCACGCCGGCCGTCGAGCACCCCGGCGCGTGCGAGCAGACCGGCTCCCGTGCAGACCGACATCACGATCTCGGCATCGCGTGAACGCTCGGTGATCCAGCGGAGCACCCGCGGGTTCTCGACCTCCTTCCTCGTCCCCATGCCGCCCGGGACGAGGATCATGTCGAGATGCCGGGCGTCGTCGAGCCCGATCTCGGCGACCCCGCGCGGCCCCTGCGTGCTCGCGACGGGACCGGGCACGTCGGCCACGAGCAGGCAATCGAAGTGCTCGCGCGACGGGCGCACTCCGAACGCCTCGAGCGGACCGAAGACGTCCAGCAGCTCGAAGCCGGGAAAGACCAGGACGCCGAGGGTGCGACGGGTGGGGGTGGTCATGAACGATTTCCTTTCCGTTTGCGTGTGAGCCCCGTTCGAAGCGTCGGGGTGCCGTGACTCGTGGGCAGGATGCGGAAGCGGCTGCGGTAGGCGCTCGGCGAGACGCGAAGCGTCCGTAGGAACGCGCGGCGCATCGATTCGGCGGTTCCGAAGCCGCACTGGGTGGCGATCGCGTCGACGCCGTGGCTGGATTCCTCGAGCCGGCGCCGTGCCGCCTCGACGCGCACGCGCTCGACGAAGCGCCCCGGCGTCGCACCAATCTCGCGGCGGAACACGCGCGCGAAGTTGCGCGGGCTCATCGCCGCGCGTGACGCCAACCGATCGACGGACAGATCGGCGTCCGGGTGGTCGGCGATCCAGGTCTGGAGATCGCGGACCGGCTCGCGATCGGCCTGCTGCATCGCGAGCTGCGCGCTGAACTGCGACTGGCCTCCCGGACGGCGGAGGAACAGCACCATCTGCCGCGCGACGTGCAGCGCGATCTCGCGGCCGAGGTCTTCCTCGACCAGGGCGAGCGCGAGGTCCATGCCCGCGGTGACGCCGGCCGAGCTGTAGACCGAGCCGTCGCGAACGAAGATCGGGTTCGGATCGACGCGTACGCGCGGATAGCGGCTCGCGAGCCGATCGCAAACCTCCCAGTGCGTGGTCGCCTGACGGCCGTCGAGGAGCCCGGCCTCGGCGAGCAGGAACGCACCCGTGCAGACCGAGGCGACCCGCCGCGCGCGGGCGGCGATGCGGCGGATCGCGGACGAATACCGCACGTCGCCGAGCGCCGCCTCGACGCCCATCCCTCCCGCCACGAGCAGCGTGTCGACGGCGCCTCGCACCTCGGCGAGCGAGCGGTCCGCGACCACCCGCAGGCCGGACGAGCACCGCAGCGGCCCGCGCCGCAGCGCCGCGATCTCGATCGCGTAGGGCGGTGGCTCGGACGGTCGCTCGGCCGCGAGCTTGCGGGACGCACCGGAGAAGATCTCGAGCGGGCCCGTGACGTCGAGGATCTGCGCGTTCTCGAAGGCGACGAGGACGATCCGGCGTGGGCTCGCGGGGCGGTGGGGGCGACTCATGGCGACACGGTGCCACGTGAGACCTGACGGCAGCAATGACATCGTACCAACGTATCCTGCCAAGCCTGATTCGACCGTTCCGACCGACTTCGCTCCTTGACCCGCGACGAAGTGCCCGGCTACGAGCGATTTCCACGGAGGGGCCATGGATCGGTTGGCGGACAAGGTGGCCGTGATCACCGGCGCCGGAACGGGCGTCGGTCGGTCTTGCATGATCCTCTTCGCGCGAAACGGCGCGCGAGTCGTCGGCGTCGGACGCACCACCGCGACGCTCGACGAAACGCTACGCACGGTGAAGAGCGAAAGCGGCGACGGCATCTGCGTGACCGCCGATCTCGCCAAGGAAGAGTCCGCCGCGGAGGTCGTCCGCAAGACCGTGGAGGCGTACGGAAGGATCGACGTGCTCGTTCACTCGGCCGGCGTCGGCTACAGCTGGGGCGAGAAGAGCCCGGGCTCGATGGGCGACGTTGCCGCCACCGATGCCGACAAGTGGCGCGAGGTGATGGCGATCAATCTCGACGCCTGCTTCTTCATGTGCCGCGAAGTCGTTCGGCGATTTCGCGAGCAGAAGAGCGGCGGCGCGATCGTCAACGTCGCGAGCATCTCCGGCATCGTCGGGCTGCCGGTCGCCCACACCTACACCGCGGCCAAGGGCGCGATGATCAACCTCACGCGCTCGCTCTGCACGGCCTACGCGGCGGAGGGAATTCGCGCGAACTGCGTGGCTCCCGGCTTCATCGCGACGCCGATGGTCGCCTCCGTGCTGAATCTGTTCGACGATCCCGCGGTGGCCGAGCGGCTGACGCCCGCTCGCCGCCCTGGAACGCCCGAAGAGATCGCGTACGCTTGTCTCTACCTCGCCTCCGACGAGTCCTCGTATTGCAACGGGTCGGTGCTCGTCGCCGACGGCGGCACGACGGCGCGGCAGTGAGACCCGGGCCGGTCGGCGCAGCCGATCAGCCGAGGCGCTCGATCAGCGTCGCGTTCGCCATGCCGCCGGACTCGCACATGGTCTGGAGACCGTAGCGGCCGCCGCTCTCTTCGAGGGCGCGCACGAGATTGCCCATGAGGCGGCCGCCCGAGGCGCCGACCGGGTGTCCGAGCGCGATCGCTCCGCCGAACACGTTGACGCGATCGGGGTCGGCGCCGAGCTCCTTCTGCCAGGCGAGCACCACCGAGGCGAACGCCTCGTTCACCTCGAAGCGATCGATCGCAGCGAGCGTGAGGCCCGTCCGCGCGAGCAGCTTGCGAGTCGCCGGGATCACGCCGGTCAGCATCAGGATCGGATCGTCACCGACGACGGCGAAGCCGGTGATCGCGGCGCGCGGAGTGAGGCCGAGCGCCCGGGCGGTGCTCTCCTCGGCCACGAGGGCCGCCGACGCACCGTCCGTGATCTGGCTCGCGTTCCCTGCGGTCACGCTCCATTCGATCTCCGGATAGCGTTCCGCGATCTCCGCGCTGTGGAATGCCGCCGGCAACGAGGCGAGCTTTTCGAGCGTGACGTTCCTTCGCAGCCCCTCGTCTCGCTCCGCGCGGCGAACGCCCGCATCGTCCGTGCACTCGACGGGCACGATGTCGCGGAACGTGCTGCCGCTGTCCTCGGCCGCGGCGGCGAGCCGGTGCGAGCGCAGCGCGAGCGCGTCCTGGCTCGCGCGGTCGAGCCGCCAACGCGCGGCGATTCGCTCGGCGGCGACGCCTTGATGGATCAGCCCCTCGGGGTAGCGCGCGCGGAATCGCGCGCCGAGGTTGTCCTTGCCCATGCGGTTCGTGCGCGCGGGCACGCGGCCCATCATCTCCACGCCGCCGGCGATGACGAGATCGTAGGCGCCGGCGATGACTCCCTGCGCCGCGAAATCGAGCGCCTGCTGCGCGGAGCCGCATTTTCGATCGAGCGTCACAGCGGGAACGGACTCGGGGAAGCCGGCGGCGAGCACCGCCTGCCTGCCGATGTTCGCCGCCTGCTCCGCGGCCTGGATCACGCATCCCGTGATCACGTCCTCGATCCGACCGGGATCGATCCCCGTGCGCTGCACGAGCGCGGCGAGGACCGAAGCGTACAGATCGACGGGGTGCCAGGGCCAGAGCAGTCCGCGCTCGCGACCGCGTCCGAAGGGCGACCGCACGATGTCGACGATGACGGCGCGTCTCTGCGTCATGGCTGCATCGCTCCCGTCACCCGCGACGCAGGCTGAGCTTCATCGCTTCGGTCTGGACCTCCACGACCGGCGCTTGCGTCATCTTCATGATCCGTCGAACCTGCTCGAGCTCGGGAGACGAGAGCAGCGGAAAGGTTCGCTTCACCGGACCCGCCTGCCGCATCTTGTCGATCGCCGCACCGGGAACCAGCGCGCGGAGGATCAGCTCGTCGTCGTCGCTCGTGCCGAATCGTTTGCGGAGCTCGTCGATCGACGGTTGCTCGGGAGGCGCACCCGCGATCTCCTTCGCGCGTGGGGTGGAGAGGATCCGATCTCGCACCTCGGGATCGATCGGCGCGGGCGGCTCGCCGTAGAAGCCCGCGGCGTATTGGACGACCTCGTCGGGAACGACGCCGTAGCGCTTGCCGGTGACGATGTTGAGCACGGCCTGAGTCCCGACGAGCTGACTCAGCGGCGTCGCCATCACGGGGAAGCCGAGCTCCTCGCGAACGACGGCGGTTTCCTCGAGCACCTCGGACAGCTTCTCGGTCAGGCCGTGCTGCACGAGCTGCGCCTTCAGCGTGCCCATCATGCCGCCCGGAATCTGGTGGCGAAGCGACAGCACGTCGTACTCGCTCGACTGGTTCACCAGGAAGCCGGCAGCGCGGGCGACGCGTTCGAAGTGGCTCGCGACGGGCGCGAAGCGCGACGAATCGAGATCGTGCGTATGCCCGAGCAGCGCGAGGTCGTGCGCGATGATCTCGGTCGACGGTACCGAAGGACCGTTCGCCATCGGCCGGCTCGCGGTGTGGAGGATGCCGACGCCGAGCTCGACCGCGTCGAGGTACGCCCGCGCGGATTGGCCGAGCAGGTTGTTCGAATGGAACTCGATCGGCTTTCCCTGGATCCTCGCGCGGATCGCCGGCACGAGCGTGCGCAGGCGCTCGCGCTCGAGGACTCCGCCGGTGTCGTAGAGCAGGATCGTGTCGACGTCCGGCGACGCGGCGAGCTTGCCGGCCTTGTCGGCATAATAGGCGTCGGTGTGGACCGGGCTCAGCGTGAACATGAGCGCGGCGGCGACCTCCGATCCGAACTCCTTCGCCACCTTCGCGAGACGATGCATCTTGTCGACGTTGAAGAGCACGTCGTAGATCCAGAACGAGCGCACGCCGTGGCGGTTCAGCTGGCGCATCCAGGCGTCCATCAAGCTGTCCGGCGTCACTCCGAACGTGACCGACGCGTTCGAGCGCATGCCCGCGCGAATCGGCGTCCGCGGCATCGCCGCGACCAACAGATCGAGGCCCTCCCACGGGTCCTCCTGGCAGTACTTGATGAGCACCTCGAACATCGAGCTGCCGGTGAGGTCGATGACGCGGAAGCCGGTGCGGTCGAGCTCCGGAGCGACGGGCAGTGCCATCCCCGCCTGCATGCGCATGCCCCAGAGGCTTTGCTGACCGTCTCGGAGCGTTTCGTCGAGGAACTGAACGTGGGCCATCGCGTGCGTGCTCCCCTGTCCACTAAGCTCGCGGGTCGATCCAGAAGAGGACCTGCCCGTACTCGACCATCTCGGCGTCCTTCGCGACGATCTGCCGCACGGTTCCCCTGACGCCGGCGCGCATCACCGAGAAGAGCTTCATCACCTCGATCACGGCGACCTCGGTCTCGAGATCGACCTCGTCACCCAGCTCGACGAACGGCTGCGCCTCGGGCTTCGGACGGCGGTAGAAGATGCCGAGATTCGGCGCGCGCACGGCGACGCAACCCTCGTGCGGCGGAGCTTCGGAGCTCGGGCCGCGATCTCCGTCTGCGGATGCCCTCGCGGCCGCCGGCGCCGAGGGCGGCGCGGCCGGTGTGGTCCGCGACTCGATCACCGTGCGGGATCCCGCCGCACTCGGATCCTTCGACAGGAAGATCCGTAGCCCTTGGATCTCCAGGGACAGCTCGCGCCAGTCCGAAGCGTCGAAGATCTCGATCAGCGATTCGATGTCCTCGGGTTTGATCACGTCCATGGCGCGCGCGGCTCTTTTCGTCGTTGGGTCTTCGCCGGCTCATTCTTCGCGTCGACGCCCGACGACGCGCAGTAGATCCTCGTGCAGCTCGAACCAGACCGTGTGGTAGCTCTCGATCGTCGCATCGCTCACCCAGCGGTGCTCGCCGGCCTCCGCTCGCTCGAGCGCGGCGAGGAGCTTCGCCTGGTAGTGACCGAAGCGCGGTTCTCCTTGCGCCAGGCGCTGGAGAACTTCGTCGACCCGCTCGTGCACGGCGTTCAAGCGATCGAGGATCTTCGCGTCGTGGTCGGGATCGGAGTGATCGTTCGGCACCACCCGTCCGCCGACGCTCATCGTCTGCCAGTGGGTGACGACCTGCTTCAGCTCGACGTTGATGCGCTCGAATCCGTCGCACGCGGCGACGAAGTCGCGATCGTCGCGAAGCTCGCCGTATGCCTTCGCATACTCTCCGCGGAGCGCCATCTGCGCCGCCGGGCTGAGTAGATACTTTCCGCGCGCTTCGCTCGCGCGGCCCGTCGCGACGGCCTGCACGATCGCCGCGCGCACTCGCTCGAGCGGAACTCCCGTCGCCTCGGCGAGCTGCTCCGCCGTCGCGTGCTTCTTGATCGCCAGAGCGTGCAGCACGAGCGTTGCCTCGCGCACGGGTCAGGCCTCCCCTTCCCCGCTCCGGGCGAGGATTCGGTCGCGGACCGTGCGACGGAGGATCTTGTTCGCCGCGCTCTTCGGCAGCTCGGCCCAGACTTCGATGCCGCGCGGACGCTTGTAGCCGGCGAGGCGACCCCGCGCCTCGGCCATGACCTTCTCCGTGTCGAGGTCCGCGCGTCCGGCGACGACGGCATGGACACGATCGCCCCACTTCTCGTCGGGCAGGCCGATGACCGCCGCTTCCACCACGCCGTCGCAGCTCATGAGAACGTCCTCGACCTCTCTCGGGTAGACGTTGAAGCCGCCCGAGACGAGCATGTCGTTCTTGCGATCGAGGATGTAGAAGAAGCCGTCGTCGTCCATGCGGCCGACGTCGCCTGTGTGCAGCCAGCCGTTGCGGAAGGCCGCCGCCGTGGCCTCGGGACGATTGTAGTAGTGCATCATCGTCTGCGGGCCGCGCGTGACGATCTCGCCGATCTCGCCCGGCGGCAGCAGACGATCGTCGTCGTCGAAGATCGCCACGTCGACCGTGGTGAACGGGCGCCCGCACGAGCCGATGCGATCGTGGTCCTCGGGCTTCAGGCAGGTGATCGCCATCGGCGACTCCGCCTGTCCGTAGTTCTGCGCGAAGATCCGCCCGAAGCGGGCTTCCGCGCGCTCGAGGACGCGCGGCGAGATCGACGACGCGCCGTAGGCGATGCGCCGGAACTTCAAGTCCGCGCGCTCGATCCTCGCCGCCTCCAGGATCATCGCCATCATCGTCGGCACCAGGAACGCGAGCGTGGCGCCGCTGCGCTCGCCGAGGTCGAGGAATTCGTCGGCGTCGAACTTCGGCATCACGAGCGAATGCGCACCGCGCGCAAGCGACGGAAGGAAGAACGCTCCGGACGCGTGCGCGATCGGCGCCGCGTGCAGGAACGTGTCCCCCGCACGGATATCGGGCACGAGGTCCATCAAGAACACCGAGAGCTCGGTGAGCTCGCCGCGGGTCGAGAGCACGACGGCCTTGGCCTGCCCCGTCGTTCCCCCGGTGAAGCCCATGCGATAGGGCGCATCGAGCGGACGATCGACCACGCACGGCGCCTGCTCGCCGGATGCGGTCAGCCGTCGGAGCTCGTCGCGTTCGATGGCCCGCTCCACGTCGAAGCGGCCACCGTCGTGGATGATCGCGCGGCATTCCGCTTCGCGGAGCTTGTAGGCGTGGTTCTCCGCCGTCTCCCGGGTATTCAGGCCGACGCGAACGAGCCCGGCCTTGGCGAGCGCGTAGTAGGCGACGAGGCAATCGATGCCGTTCGGCAACAGCACGCCGACGTGATCTCCCGGCCCGAGCCCGGAGGCGAGAAGCGCGTTCCCGAGACGGTCGGTCGCGGCGTCGAACTCGCGGAACGTGATGCGGCGGTCACCTTCCGTGAGGCACGGTCGGTCGCCGTAGTGTCGCGCCGCTCTGCGGATGAGGCCGCCGATCTGCATGGATGCATTCTCTGCGCGGCACCGCGCGACTGGCGCCGGGGGACGACTACTTCCTCAGCGCCTCGACGTCTTCGCGGCGGAGCCCCGCGCCCCGGTCTCGTAGATTTCGCGACGTCGACTGTTCCATCCGATAGAGCCCGTTGGCGAGCTCGCCGTCGGCGTTGTAGCGAATCCACGTCTCGCAGAGATAGCGATAATCTTCGCCGCACTGCGCGGGTGTGAAGCCGCTCGTCAGGCGGTTGTAGTCGCCGAGCGAGAGCACGCCGCGAGTCGTCCGATAGCGGTCGTTCTTCGGGTCGAGGTGGGTGATGCCCGGCGCGAAGTCCGACGGGTTCGTCGCGAGGTAGTCGCGATCGCGCAGCACCGTCAGCGGAATCGGCGTGAACGGTTGGTGCGAGAGCTCGGAGTGCTGCATCGTGCGGTACGAAGAGACCCGGTGGCTCGGCAGCGTGAAGACGCAGAGCCCGCCGAGGACGTCGCGGCTGTACTCGTCGTTCAGCAGCGGACGGAAGCGGTCGGCGCGCTCGTCGATCACCATCCAATCGTCCGGGTCGTAGCACCCCGCCATGTGGGCGAAGTCCTTGATGATCGCGAAGTAGAAGAGCGCGCCGGCGTCCATCAGCTGATCGCGCGACCACGAGGCGATTCGCCTCCAGAGCGCCGTCGTGGCCCGGTTCGCCTTCTCCGCGAGATCTCGCAGCGCATCGATCAGCTCGCCGCGGCTCCCCATGCCGACGGGAACATGGCCCTCCGAGAGCATGTCGGACGTGTAGAGCCCGACACCCGCGGTGTGGCGCGGCTGCAGATCGGGCCGCGTCTCGAAATTTCCGATCTCGTCGACGAGGCTCACGTGGACGCCCTTCAGGAGCTGCGTGAGCGTCAGGTTGTTGTACGGCATCTCGCTCGCGATGCCGTCCTGCCACGGGAACGCGTTCTCGCCGAGGTCCATGTACTCGCGGACGAAGAGCTCGCGATCGCCGTCGAGCAGATACGGTCCGTGGTTGTCGAGGTTCGGGCGGCTCTCGCACCCGGCGAGCACCGCGTACTGGCTCATCGACGCCATGAAGCTCTGCGCCGCTTCGTAGAGCTCGTCGCCCTCGCGGCACTCGTAGAGGTCGGCATGGAACACCTGCGTCTTGTGCTCCGGGAGCACCGGCGCACGGCGGCCTGCCTCGAGCGGCATCATGACCCGCTGGTTTCGACGGAACGAGAGCTGGAAGCGCTTCCAGAAATCGACGACGTAGGCGAGGTCCTCGATCGCGTCCTGCGGCCGCAGGAATCCCATGTTGATGAACCACTCGCGACCGAGGAGATAGAACGCCGGCAAAGCCCACAGCGCGGGCCCGCGCGGCTTCCCTCCCATGTTGCGGACGCGGTCGCCGAGCTCCTCCGCCGAGAGCCGTTGCTCGATCTTCCGAAGCAGCGCCGGCCAGCGGTAGAACGCGTTCGCGTACGACAGCAGGATGTACGGCGGCACCGGAAAGAGCTTCGATTCCTGGACCGTGCGCATGACCAGGAACCAGTAGGCCTCCTCCCCCCACTTCTGGAGGATGCCGTTGGTCTCGAGGATCTGCGCGTAATCGAGCTCGAGCGGTCGCGTCCTCATCGCGCGGTCTCCGCGCGTCCGCCGGCGGCGAGCTTCCAGATCTTCGCGAGGACCTCGCGATTCGCCGCGTAATCGGCGGCGGTCCGCGTCCTTCCGCTCGATTCGATCTCCACGCGATCGCCTTCGCGGATGCCGCCGATCTTCGCGTTCATCAGGCACGGGATGCCGAACTCGCGGCAGAGGATGCCGAGATGCGAGCGCACCGTCCCTCCCGCACACGCCACGCCTTTGAACTGCGACAAGATCGGCGCGGTGAGCGTGCCGCCGGAGTCGTCGATGAGCGCGATCGTGTCCGCGGGCACGCCATCCGACAGCCATGCGAGGACGCGCGCGCTCGACCGCACGTAGCGTGCGACGCCGACCGCGTTCGCCGGATACTGGACGACGTTGTCGCCGACGCCGCGGAGCTCCCGCCCGTCCGCATCGGCGGGCTCGCTCGGCGCCTCAGGATGCTGGAACTGGAAGCTCTCGGAGCCGTCCTCGGAAGCCGCGCCGGCAGGCTTGTACGCCTCCGGCCGTTCCTTCACCGAGATGGCGGCGGACCAGTCGAAGCGATGCCCCGCGTCGAGGAGCTGCTTCTCGATCTCGTCGAAGTCGGCGCGCGTGATCCGCTCGAAGCTCTTGCCGAAGACGAACTCGTTCCACGACACGCCGCTCTCTTTCCAACGCTGCCGGACGAGCTCGCGCGTAGCGCCGTGGAACGCCTCGACCACGGCGCTCGCGCACTCCTCCGCGTACTTGTCCCGATCCGTGTAGAGCTTCGGCATGGGCCCCTCGCTACTTCGCCGAGGGGCCCTCCGGCAAGGCGTTCGTCATGCGCCGAGGCGGAGCTGGCGCAGCACGAACGGCAGGATGCCGCCGTGCTTGTAGTACTCGAGCTCGACCGGGGTATCGATGCGACAGAGCGCCTGGAACGACTTCGTCTTGCCGTCCGCGCCGGTCGCGGCGACGGTGAGCTTCGAGCGCGGCCTGAGCCCGGAGGCGATGCCGGAGACGGCGTAGGTCTCCTCGCCCGTGAGACCGAGGCTCTCGCGCGTCTCGCCGGCCAGGAACTCGAGCGGGAGGACGCCCATGCCGATCAGGTTCGAGCGATGGATGCGCTCGTACGACTCCGCGATCACGGCGCGGACGCCGAGCATCATCGTGCCCTTCGCCGCCCAGTCGCGCGACGATCCCGAGCCGTACTCCTTGCCGGCGATCACCAGCAGCGGCACGCCATCCTTTTGGTAGCGAACGGAGGCGTCGAAGATCGTCGCCTTCTCGCCG
>JACXTT010007646.1_pt1 | contig 15186 bp, 17 predicted proteins | sample 9270951 | NCBI WGS metagenome assembly JACXTT01 (sample SAMN15532306, study PRJNA645909) | rock metagenome | isolation source: weathered quartz diorite | place: Puerto Rico | collected 2017-06-21
CGCAGCGAGCGCGACCCATGACGCGATCACCACCCAGCGATACCGGATAACCAGGCGGGCGGGGAGGGCGATCACTCAGCGTCCAACCATAAGCAGGCCACAATCATAGGCCGCGGGTAAGGCCAAAGCTAGCGGCGTTCCGCAGCCGTTTGACATATTGCCTGCCATGGACGAACGGCAACGCTCGGGACTCATCGGCATCATCATCGTGGGGCTGCTGCTCGTTGTGGGCTGGGACGTGATCCGCCGCCTCCTGCCCCATGCGGCACCGCATGCCGCGCCGACGCACGTCGACACCGCGCCCGCGGAGCCGCAAGCACCACCTCCGCCGACGCGCACCAGTGCGGGGACGGGGATGCCGAGCGCCGACACGTCGGGGCCCGGCATTCTCGAGCTCGCCGCCCGGGCCGATATCCGCCGCCGCATCCGGGACAGCTATCCCCTCACCTATCTGCGCGACGTCGTGGGCGAGTCGAGCGACTCGATGCTGCACCGCTGGGACGACCGAGCGGTGCGACCGGTGCGGGTGTTCCTGGCCACCGATACGATCGCGAATTTCCGCCCGGCATTTCTCGATGCGATTCGCGCGGCATTCAACCGCTGGGCGGACCTCAACCTCCCGGTACGCTTCGATCTCAGCACCGATTCGAGCAACGCCGAAGTCCGGTTCCTCTGGCGCGTGATGTTCCCGATCGACCGCACCGGGGAGACCGACCTCGAGTGGGACCACGAGGGCCACTTACAGACAGCCATCGTGACGATCTCTACCTTCGATCCACACGGCCGCCCGCTCGGCCCCGATGACGTGCGCGTCGTGGCGCTGCACGAAATCGGGCACCTGATCGGGCTCGACCATTCGCCGGATTCGACCGACCTCATGTTCGCCAAGGCCGTGGTCCGCGATCTGTCGCAGCGCGATGTGCGTACGGCTCAGCTGCTCTATCAGCTCGCGCCGGGAAGTTTGCGCTAGAACCCCGCGTTCGGATGCCGCACCGCTCGATCGTTTCGTTGCTGCACCACACCGCCCCCGACGGCGGCGCCACAAGTCTCGCCCAGCAGTTGGACACCCGGGTCCGTCCCGGGACGCTGGTAGAGCCCCTCGCCGCGGGCGCGGTGCGGTGCTTCGCATGCGGCCACCGCTGCCTCGTGATGCCGGGGCGGCGCGGCATTTGTAAAGTTCGTTTCAACCGCGACGGGACCCTGTACGTTCCCGCTGGCTACGTCGCCGCGCTGCAATGCGACCCGACCGAAAAGAAACCGTTCTTTCATTGCCTCCCGGGGAGCGACACACTCACCTTCGGCATGCTGGGGTGCGATTTCCACTGCGGATACTGCCAGAACTGGCTGACGTCCCAGGCGCTGCGGGATTCCGCGGCGGGTGTCGAGCCGACCGATCTCAGCCCCGAGGAGCTAGTCCGGCTGGCGCAGCGTCAGGGCGCCCGCATGGTGGGGTCGTCGTACAACGAGCCGCTCATCACCGCCGAGTGGGCGGTCGAGGTGTTTCGCGCGGCGCGGACTGCGGGCCTCCGCACCGCCTTCATCTCGAACGGCAATTGCACGCCGCAAGTGCTCGATTTCATCCGGCCCTGGACCGACTGCTACAAGATCGATCTCAAGGCGATGGACGACCGGCGCTATCGCGAGCTCGGCGGCGTGCTGCAGCACGTCCTCGACGCGATCCGGCTCGTCTACGAGCGGGGCTTCTGGCTCGAGATCGTCACGCTCGTCGTGCCCGGGTTCAACGACGATGACGATCAGCTGCGACGTGCCGCGGAGTTCATCGCGGCAGTGTCGCCTGAGATCCCCTGGCACGTCACCGCGTTTCACCAGGACTACAAGATGACCGAGCCCGACAACACGCCGGTGCGGACGCTGGTGCACGCCTGCGAGATCGGTGCGCACGCCGGTCTGCGATTCGTCTACGCCGGGAACCTTCCGGGCCGCGTGGGCCGCTGGGAGCACACGTGGTGCCCCGATTGCGGAGAACGGCTGATCGAGCGCTCGGGCTATATCATTCGCCAGCAGCGCGTCAGCGCGGACGGCTGCTGTCCGACTTGCGGGCGCCGCATCCCGGGAATCTGGTGCTAGGTGCGCTGTTCCAGACGGCGCTGGCGGTCACGGCCGCCGCGAGGTTTGACGCCGCGACGTTCGACCCCGTCGTGCTGGACGGCATCCGGGCTGGCGCCTACCCTGGCGCGGCCGTTGCCATTGGGACAGCTGATTCGATCCTCTACAGCAAGGGATACGGGCACCTCACGTGGTCCGCGGCCAGTCCAGCGGTCGATCCCGAACGGACCCTCTACGACCTGGCCTCCGTGACCAAGGTAGTTGCCACCACCTCCGCGCTGATGGTGCTCGTCGATCGGGGGCGGGTGCGGCTCGATGCGCCCGTCGCGACCTATGTGCCGGAGTTCAACGGCGCCGGCACGAGCGGCATTACCGTGCGCCAGCTGTTGACCCATACGTCGGGACTGCGCGCCGATCTGACCGTCGACACGATTCGCGGCGCCACAGACGCCGCGGCGCTGCTGCGCGTGGTGTACGCCGAGACCCCGCGCAGCACGGTCGGCAGCCGCGTCGTCTACAGCGACGTCAACGCCGTGCTGTTGGGCGAGGTGGTGCACCGTGCGAGCGGCATGCCGCTCGACAGCTTCGTGGCGCACGAGGTCTTCGCGCCGCTCGGGATGAGCGAGACCGGATTTCGCCCGGCGCGCGCGGTGCTCACTCGGACGGCTCCGACGGGTGTATGGCGCGGGCGTCCGGTCGCCGGCGTGGTCAACGATCCCACCGCCGCGAAACTCGGCGGGATGTCGGGGAACGCCGGCGTCTTCAGCACCGTGCAGGACGTCGCGCGCTTCGCCCAGTTCATCTTGAAGCGGGGCGTGAGCGCGAGCGGCGCGCGCATCGTGCGCACGGCGACGGTCGACACGTTCATCACGCGGGCGGCGTGGTTCGGTGGGAAGAGCGAGGCGCGGGCCCTAGGGTGGCAGGCGGTGCCCACGGGAGAGGAGGTGTCGAGCGCCGGGACGCACTTCGGGGTACACAGTTTCGGACACACCGGGTGGACCGGCACCTCGTTGTGGGTCGATCCCGACCGCGGCGTCTTCGTGGTGCTGCTCACCAATCGCGCGTTTCAGCCGCGCGCGCGCAGACCGTTCACGGCATTGAAGCGGGTACGCGGTCGGCTCGCTGATCTCACCGCGGAGGCGAGCGATGCCCGCCACTGACGCGCGACTGCCGACGCTGATCTACGACGGCGAGTGCGGCATGTGCCGCGAGGCGGTGCAGCGGCTGCAGCGCTGGGACCGGGAACATCGCTTGCGCTTCGTGCCGTTTCAGGACGACAGCGCCGTGTCCCGCTTCGGGATCGCGCTGCCGGCGCTCGCGGCGGCGATGCACTTGGTGCTTCCCGATGGGCGGGTCTTCGCCGGGTCCGACGCGGTCCCGGAGCTCGGCAAGTTGCTGCCGGGGAAGCGCTGGTGGGCCTGGGGGTTCGCCGTCCCGGGCGTGCGGCCGGTGGCACGGCGCGTGTACCGGCGCATTGCCGAGCGACGGAGCTGCACCGTACGGGGACTCCCGGCCCCGGGCAGCGGCCGATAGGTTGGCGTTGGAAGGAGGCGGAGTGACGACGGAAACGACACTGTCTGATGCCGTGTGGACGGCGCTGCGGGGCGTCAAAGATCCGGAGCTGAACCTCAACATCATCGATCTCGGACTGGTCTACGAGGTCGACGTCGAGGACGGCAACGTCCACATCCGCATGACGCTGACCTCACCGGGATGTCCTGCCGGCCCGCAGATCATGAACGACATCCACAAGACGTTGCGCCCCATGGAGGGCGTGAAGGACGTGGATATCGAGATCGTATGGGAGCCGTACTGGACACCGGAAAAGATCGAGCCCAAGATCCGGGCAATGCTCGGCTTCTAGCCGGCTAGAGCGCTGCGAGCAGGGCTGCCCCCAGCACTTCTACCTGCCACTTCCGTACTTCGTCGATCCGCTCCATCGCCGCCAGATCCGCGGGGCGCTGCCGTGCGATCGCCTCGAGCGTCGATTTGCCGCACAACACGCCGGGTTCGAGCCCGAGCTGCTGCGCGACGGTGTTGCGCGCGACCTTGAGCCGTTCCACTCTGGCCTCGAGCTCCGGATCATGTGGCGGCCGCGGGGCGCGCTCGCGCGTGGGGAGATCCCGCTCGGCGAGTGCCCGGGCCCTGGCGACGGCGGCGACGAGCGCCGGTCCGTGGCGGCGCGCCAGGCTCGCAGGCAGGTCCTTGATCGCGGCGAGATCGCCGAGTGAGCCGGGCAGCGCCCGGCTCACGCCCAGCAGCGCTTCGTTGCCGATGACTCGGAACAGTGCCGTGTCGCGTTCGGCGGCGACTCCTTCCCGCCACGCGACGAGCTCGCGCAGGGCGGCAAGCGACCGAGGCGGCAGGGCCTTCGCGCCCTTGATGCGCTGATAGGCCTGGCCGTCGTCCGCCGGGCCTGTCCAGCGCAGATCCTCGAGATGGTGAAACTCTTCCTCGGCCCAAGCGAGGCGCCCCAGGGCGGTGAGCTGCTCCGCGAGGGCGTCCCGCAGTCGCGGCAGATGGCGAGTATCGTCGGCGGCATACGCGAGCATCGCCGGCGTAAGAGGGCGCTGCGACCAGTCGGCGCGTTGATGCGCTTTGGTGAGACGCACCCCGAGGTACTTCTCGAGTAGCGCGGCGAGGCCGATGGCCGGCTCCCCCGAGAGCTGAGCCGCGATGCGCGTGTCGAAGAGATGCCGCGCGCGGAAGCCGTAGTCGCGATCGAGGGTGCGCAAATCGTAATCCGCGTCATGGAATACCTTCTCGACCCTGGCGTCGGCGAGCAGCGAACCGAATGGGCTGAAATCGGTGATCGGGAGGGGATCGATGACACTGGTGGCGCGGCGGGTGGACAGCTGCACGAGGTACACCCGGTCGCGGTAGCGGTGGAAGCTCGCCGCCTCGGTGTCGGCGGCGACGAGCGGCTCGGCGCGCGCGGTGGCGATCACTTCGGCGAGCGCCGCCGCGGTTTCGACGTACCGGTAGTCGGTCACTCGTTCGGCTTGCCGACCAGCTCGAGGCCGGACGCGATCTCCTCCAATGCCTTGGCCAGGACTTTATAGAACTCGGGGTCGGCCGGCTGCGGTGCGCCCCCCAGAGGATCACCGGCGCACTTGCGGGCGGCCCGCGCGGCGTGGCGTATATACTCAGTCGGAACCCGCATCGCTCACCTTCGCGAGTTGGAGATGGCCGAAACATACCCAGCGATCCTGTTCGTGCACGGCTTTCCGTTCGATCACGAACAATGGCGTCCGCAGGTCACGGGACTCTCCCGCTGGCGGTGCATCGCACCCGACCTGCGCGGATTCCATGGCGGCGCTGCGCCCACGGGCGGATACGCGATGAGCGTCTATGCCGACGACCTTGCGGGTGTGCTCGACCGATCGGGAATCGATCGCGCTGTGTGGTGTGGCTTGTCGATGGGAGGATACATCTTGTTCGAAGTGCTGCGCCGGCACCCGGAGCGTGTCCGCGGCGTGATTCTCTGTGATACGAAAGCCGAGCCCGACACCGCGGAAGCGAAGGCGGGGCGGGACGAGCTGATTCGGGTGGCGCAGCGTGACGGAGCGGCGGCGATCGCGGAACGGTTGCTGCCCAAAGTCCTGGGGACGACGACGCGGGCGCGCCGGCCCGAGGTTGTGGCGATGGTGCGTGCGATGGCGTCGCGGCTGAAGGTAGCAGGCCTGGTAGGAGCGCTGCAGGCGATCCGCGAGCGTCCCGATTCCGGTCCGCAGTTGGAAAATATCGGCGTCCCGACACTTGTGTTGGGAGGGAGCGAAGACGAAATCTCCCCGGCTGCGGGGATGCGGGTGATGGCGCAGCGGATCGGTGGAGCGAAGTACGTGGAGGTGCCGGAGGCGGGTCACCTGGCACCGCTGGAGCGCCCCGAGCTCGTCAATGAGGCGCTCGAGGATTTTCTACTTCATACCTCGTTCGGGTGACGGCTTGCCCGGCGGGTTGGCGCTCTGGAAGACGTCCTTATTCTTAGCGATGAACGACTTCCACTGCGGCGGGACGTCTTCCTCGGGGAAGATGGCGGTCACCGGGCACTCCGGTTCGCAGGCACCGCAGTCGATGCACTCGTCGGGGTGGATATACAGCTGGTCCTCTCCTTCATAGATGCAGTCCACCGGACAGACATCGACGCAGGAGCGGTCTTTTACGTTGATGCAGGGTTCGACGATGATATACGACATCGACACGCTTCTCCCGAGAAGGGGGGGAACCTAGAGAGTCGGTCGCGGACGTCAAGGTCGGAGCGAAAGATACCGATAGGAATCTAAGAGTCCAACCGGTATCTTCAACCGGCGGCCGAGGCGACTCTGATTGTGGCACCGGTACCTCTCAGTATCTTAGATACGCATGAGTTCTACCCAGTTCCGCCGTAAGGCCGAGACGCGGAGCCTGCTGCTCGAGGCGGGTCTCCGGGTCTTCGCCGATCGCGGCTTCGACCTCGCGACTCTGGATGATGTCGCCCGCGCCGCGGGCTACACCAAGGGCGCGATCTACCGCCAATTCCCCTCCAAGGGCGCGTTCCTGCTCGGGCTGTTCGAGCAGTATGCTGCCGTCGCCCGTGCCGGCGCGGGAGCGCGCCAGGCCTCCTGGTTCATCCCGCTCACGATGCAGTTCGCAGCCCAGGCGTGCCGCGATCCCCTGCTGCGCAGGCGGCTGGCGGTCGTCCTCGCCGAGGCGCCGGACGGGGGATCCCCCGAGGGGCAACTGCTGCGCGCGCTGGCGCGCCTCTTCCCCACCGGGAGCGGGACGGCGGTCTGATGGAGCCGCTCGTCGTTCCGGCGGCTGCCGCGATCCTGCTGCTCGGGCTCTTGGTCGGCTGGGTGCTAGTGCGGAGCTGGCGACCGTCGCGCCCGCGCCGCCGACCCGCCGAGGTGCCAGCCAGCTGGCGACCGCTGATCGAGGCTCGTGTGCCGCTCGCTCGCAGGCTCACCGACCAGGAGTGGGATCGCCTGCTCTGGCTCGTGAGCGGATTCGTGCGGGAGAAGAACTTCGAGGGGATCGACGGCCTCGCCATCACCGAGGAGATCAAGGTGATCGTCGCGGCGCAGGCGTGCCTGCTTCTGCTGCATCTCGACGTGGGCCCATTCCCCAGGGTGAGGAGCATCATCCTCTATCCTGGCACATTCGTTCCCAGGGTGCCGCAGGTCGACGGCCATGTGCGGCTCGAGGAACACGAGCCAATGCCGCTGCTCGGGGAATCGATGCGCGGTGCCATCGTGCTGTCCTGGGACAGTGTGCAGCAGAGCCTGGCCGAGCCGAGGGATGGGCACAACGTCGTCCTGCACGAGTTCGCCCACCAGCTCGACCTGGAGGATGGGTACGTGGATGGGATTCCGCTGCTCGAGGCACCGCAATCGACGCGCGTCTGGGCTCGGGTGCTACGCGGGCGGTTTGCGGAGCTGCAACAGAAGACCAAGAACGGGGAGCCCGATCTACTGAACGCGTACGGCGCCACCGATCGCGCCGAGTTCTTTGCCGTGGCGACGGAGCTGTTTTTCGAACGGCCCGTCGCAATGCGCGAGCGGTATCCCGACCTCTACCGCGAGCTCAAAGGCTTCTACCGGCAGGACCCCGCGGAGCGCGCCTAGCCTTCCATCTGGCGCAGATACTCCCGGTCCCACGCCGCCGGCATGCTCTCGCGCGGCGAGTACGGACCCGGCTCGTAGCGCGAAGACGCGATGCCGAGCTGGCTGCGCTCACAGATGTCCCAATCCTGGCGGTTGGTGCGATCCCAGAACTCTTCCGCGTCGGCGATGTTGTAACCCGGGGACCGGGGTGAATCGGGATGCACCATCCAATAGCACACGACCCGACTTTCCAGCGGCGTGCGCGGCCAGACCGTGTAGTACACGGCGTAGTCGGGGTGCAGACTCAACATCATCGAAGGAAACAGCGTGTAGTAGTAGCCGCGCGCCCGGTCGTCCGCCGTCAGGTTCCCCAGCGGCAGGCCGCAGGCCCGTCCTGTCATCGTGGCGCTCTCGTTCGGTGCCTTGATGTCCATGTACCCGCCGAGGAACCGCCCCTCCACCAGATCGTTGGCGCCGCTCGTGTAGGGCAGCTTGGTGGACAGCTCGGGGTGGATGGTGTGGCAGTGGAGGCACTCGGAGTAATTCTGCATGATCAGCTTCCAGTTGGCCCGCACGTCGTACACGATGCGGCGCACCGTCACCAACGCCTGAAGGTTGAAGCGATCGAACCGGTTCCCCAGCGGGGCGAACGCTTTCGTAAACGACTGGGGCTCGCGGTCGAGGTTCACGAAGGAGAACCCGTTCCACTCGGCCAGCTCGGCCTGGTGGAGCGGATAGTCCGCCTTCTGGAACCCCTCGACTTCCTGCATGTGCGGCGCGCCGATGAGACGGCCGTCGAGCGCGTAGGTCCACGCGTGGTAGGGACACTGAATCGTTTCGGAGAGTCGGCCGCGCGCGCTCGTGCAGAGACGCGTGCCGCGATGGCGGCAGATATTGAAGAACGCGCGCAGCTTTCCCTGCTGGTCCCGCAGCACGATCAGCGATTCGCCGCCGATCTCCACGGTGCGGTAGTCGCCGGGCGACGCCAGCTCGGCGGTCCTGCCCACCGAGATCCAGTGGCGGCGCCAGATCTTCTCCTGCTCCTCGTGCAGCACATCGGCCGAGGTGTAGTACCGCCCCGGCATCGTCCGCGCGCCCTGCTTGTAGGCTTCGACCGTCTTCATGAACGTGTTCATGCGCGTCGCTCCTTCAACATCTCGCGCGCCGCATTGCGGCCGGCCGCGCCCGCGAGCCCGCCACCGGGGTGCGTACCCGCGCCGCACAGATACAGCCCCTCGATCGGCGTGCGATAACGCGCCCATCCGGCCACGGGACGCATGAAGAGAATCTGATCGAGGGTGAGCTCGCCGTGGTAGGCGTGTCCCTCGGTGAGCCCGTAGCGGTCCTCGAAATCCCTGGGTGTCGTGACATGACGCCCCACGATGCTGCCGCGCACGTTGGGGGCGTACGCCGACAACGTCTCCACGACGAGGTCCGACACCTGGCTCCGGGCCCGGTCGTCCCAACCACCGGGGCGCAGGTGGTAGGGGGCGTACTGCAGCTGCACGGTCACGAGATGCTTCCCTGCTGGAGCGAGCGACGGGTCGAGCAGCGTGGGGATGCGCGCCTCGAGGTATGGCCGGCGCGACACCGCACCGTACTTGGCGTCGTCGTAGGCGTGCTCCAGGTAGTCGAGGCTCGGCGCGACGGTGATCGCGCCCCCCATCGCTTCTTCGGTCACGCCGGGGAGGCGCGGCAGCTCGCTCAAGCCTAGATGCACCGTAGCGACAGCACCGCGACACTTAATGTTCCGGACCGACCGCAGGAACTCGGGGTCGAGCTGGCCCGCGTCCACCATGCGGGCGAACGTGCGGCGGGGGTCGGCGCTCGAGACGACCTGGCGGGCGGCGAGATGTTCGCCGGTTTCGAGCGCGACGCCGATCGCCTTGCCATCGCGCACCACGATCTCGCGCACCGGTGACGTGGTGCGGATGTCGGCGCCGTATCCCTTGGCGACGTTCGCGAGGATCGCCGCCAGGGCACCCGGCCCCCCGCGCACGTAGTGCGCGCCACGTATCGCGCCGGCGGGCCGTCCCACCTGATGGTGCAGGAAGACGAACGCGGTGCCGGCGCCGCGGGGACCTTGGAAGATCCGGGTGATGCCCGCCGTGGCGAGCGCTCCCTTGAGCGCGTCGCTCTTGAACCAGTCGTCGAGCCACTCTGCCACGGACATCGGGGCGACGCGCAAGAACTCCACCATCTCGCGCTTCCCGAGCCGGCGCACCTTCATTCCCAATCTGAGCAGCGTGCCGAGATCCTTGGCTTCGGGGTCGGGCACCTGCGGCGGCGCGACAGCGTAGATCGCCTCGAGCACTGCGGCGAAGCGTGCGACCTGTGCGGTGAACTCGGGCCAGCGATGCGCGTCCTCGGGGGAGAAGCGGCTGATTTCCTCCGCGGTACGCGCCGGGTCGGCCCAGAGCGTCAGGGAGCGGCCGCCCTCTTGGAGACTGCACACGCACGCCTGGGGACTCACGAGCTCGAGGCCGGCGGCGTCGAGCTGGAGTTCGGCGGCGATGTCGGGGAGCAGCCATCCGGCGTCGGATCCGCCAACGTCGCAGCGGTAGCCCGCCATTTGATCGGCGCCGCCGGCGAGGCCGCCCAGCACGTCGCGCGCTTCCAACAGCAGGACTTTCACGCCGGCCTTGGCGAGGTAGGTCGCCGTGACCAGGCCGTTGATGCCGCCGCCGATGATGATCAGCTCGCGCGTCATACTCGAGCCGCCGAGCCGCCGAGCCGCCGCGTGGACGCCGAGGCGTGAGGGGGGAGGGAGCGCATTCGGCTACCGTCCATCGCTCAGGATTCGGAGCGCGGCCAGACGTCCGGAGGCACCCATAATCCCGCCGCCAGGATGGGTTCCCGCACCGCACTGATAGAGGCGCCGGATCGGCGTGCGATACTGCGCCCAACTCGGCGCCGGCCGGAGGAAGAAGAGCTGGTGCAGCGATAGCTCTCCCTGGAAGATGTTGCCCTCGGTCAGGCCGGTGGTGCGCTCGATATCGGCGGGCGTGATGACCTGCCGGTGGAGAATCGCCTGCTTGAGGTTGGGCGCGTAGCGCGCGAGGGTGTCGACCACGGCGTCGCCGAACGCGTCGCGTTTGGCGTCGGTCCAGCCGCCCGTCACGTTGTACGGCGCGTATTGCACAAAGATCGACATCACGTGTTTCCCCGGCGGCGCCATGCCGGGATCGATCATCGACGGGATGATGACGTCCATGTAGGGGGCGACGGAGAACTAGCCGTACTTGGCGTCGTCGTAGGCCCGCTCGGGATAAGTGGTGCTCGGCGAGATCGAAAGGGCGCCGGGAAGGTCCGGTCCCATACCGGGGAGACAGGGGAAGTTCGGCAGCTCCCCGAGCGCGAGGTTCACCTTCCCCGACGAGCCGCGGAACTTGTAGCGGCGGATGTCGGAGATGAACTCATCGGGGAGGTGATTGTCCCCGACGAGCTGCAGGAACGTGCGGTGCGGATCGAGACTCGAAACCACGACCCGCGCGCGCAGCTCGTCGCCGTTCTCGAGCACCACCCCCGACGCCCCGCCGCGCCGCACCAGGACCTTGCTCACCGCCGCTGCGGTGCGGATTTCGGCGCCGAAGCGGCGGGCTGCTCCCGCGATCGACTCGCTGATGGCGCCGGTGCCGCCCTTGGCGAATCCCCAGGCGCGGAACGAGCCGTCGATCTCCCCCATGTAGTGGTGCAGCAGCACGTAGGCGGTACCGGGGGAACGGGGTCCGAGGAACGTGCCGATGATGCCGCTCGCCGACTTCGTCGCCTTCAGCGCGTCGGTCTCGTACCACTCGTCGAGGTAATCGGCGGAGCTCATCGTCATCAGCTTGTAGAGCGCCTGGAAACGCTCCCGCCCCAGATCCCGGAAATGGCGGCCGAAGCGCAGCAGGCCGGTCAGTTCGCGCGGCGACAGCGACGTCGGGTCGGGTGGGATCATCCCGAGGATCGGCTTGACCGCCTGGGCCATGTGATGCATCAGCCGCCCGAATTCCGTCATCGCCTCCGCGTCGCGCAACGAGTGGCGGGCGATGTCCCGGCGCGTCTTGTCGGGGTCGCCCCAGGCGGCGAGGTAGTCGCCGTTGTCGAGCGGGGTGACGGTGCTCTCGAGCGGCAGGATCTCGAGGCCGTGGCGCGGGAGGTCGAGGTCGCGGATGATCTCGGGCCGCAGCAGGCTCACGACGTAGGAGAACACCGAGAACTTGAATCCCGGAAAGATCTCTTCGGTGACCGCCGCGCCGCCCACCAGGTGGCGCCGCTCGAGCACGAGCACTTTCTTGCCGGCGCGCGCGAGGTAAGCCGCGGTCACCAGTCCGTTGTGGCCGCCGCCGATGATGATCGCGTCCCAGGTCGAGGAAATCGTCACGCTCGCTTGCGCGGAGGGTTGAAGAACGGCAGCGCGTGGACCGTGGCGCCGGCGCGTTTGCGGCGATGCTCGACGGTGACTTCCATCTCGACCACCGTGTCCGGCTCGCCGTAAGGGCCTTCGAGGTGCGCGAGGGCGATGTAGCGCTTCAGGAGCGGCGACCAGCAGCCGCTCGTCGCGTAGCCGACCTGTACCCCTCCCATGTACAGCGGGACACTCGCTCGCCAGGCGGTGGTCGGCAGCTTGGGCGGCAGCCCCACGTCGGCGTAGAGCCGTTCGAGCGCGTCCCAGTCGACTTCGACGCCCATGAAGCGCCACGCCGGTCCGCGCTCTTTCTCGGCGATCAGCGCGTCGCGGCCGTTGAAGCGGTCCTTGTCGAGTGCCACCGTCCAGCCGAGCGACAGCTCGTACGGCGTCGACATCTGAGATTCGATCAGCGCGTGGTGGGCCGAGATGTAGTCGACGTCGATCAGCAGCAGGCCCGCCTCGTTGCGCACCAGGTCGAGCGCCAGGAGCCCCGCGGGGGTGATGCCGTACCCGCTCCCCGCCTCGATCAGCGCGTCCCACACCGGCAGGGCGCGCGGCGCCTCGACCCAGATTTCGTAACCCAGATCGCCGGTGTAGCCGGTGCGCGAGACCGTAACCGGGACGCCGCGGATCTTGGCAGTCGTGAGGCGGAAATACTTCAGGCCGGACAAATCCTGCTCGCTTGCGTGCTCGAGGATGGCGCGCGACAACGGGCCCTGCAACGACAGCGCGGCGATGCGGTCGGAGATATCCTCGATCGTGCATTCGAGGCCCGAGGCATTGAGATGCAGCCAGCGGATGCTGGGATCGGCGGACGTCATCCGGAACGACGTTTCGTCGAGCCGCGACACGGTGCCGTCGTCGATCACCTTGCCGCGGGCGTCGCACCACGGCGTATAGAGCACCTGCCCGACTTTGGATTTGGCGACGTCGCGCGTCATGATGCGGTCGAGCAGCCGTGCGGCGTCCCGGCCGCGGATCAGGTACTTGTAGAGGGGCGTGACATCGAACAGCGCTGCGGAGCTGCGCACGGCGTGGTACTCACGCTCGTGGGTCAGCTCGTAGACGCTGGCCATGGTGTAGCCGGCCCAGCGCCGCCATGCGAAGCCTTCCATGAGCGCGCTGGTGCGCGGGTGGAACGGCGATTCCTTCAGCATGGCATCCCCCGGTAGCCCAGTGCGTTGGAGATGCGATCGGCGGCTGCGCGGACCTGCCGGCCCAGGAGGACGATGCGTGCGGCGGGGAAGCGGACCCGCGGTCCGCCGAGGCTGATGGCGGCGACGGGGCGCCCGCCGGAATCCTGCACCGCGGCGCCGACGGCGACGTACCCGCGCTCCAGCTCTTCGGCTGCCACGGCGTACCCCCGGCGCCGGATACGGCCGAGCTCGCGGTCGAGTGCGCCCGTCGCGGTGATCGTGCGCGGCGTGTGGCGCGAGAGCCGGTGCCCCAGGAAGTCGCGACGCTCGTCCGTCGGGAGCAAGGCGAGCAGCGCTTTGCCGGTGGATGTGGCATGCACCGGCCAGCGCGTGCCGACTTCAGGGACCGCGCCGAGCAAGGCGCGGCCGGGGACTTCGTGGAGGATCAGCATCGCTCCGCCGACCGGCACTTCGAGGGTGGCCGTCTCGCCGGAGCTCGAGGCGAGGGACTCGAGCTCGGGGACGACGATGGCGCGCAGGTCCGAGGCGCGCGCAGCGCGGGCGCCGAGGGCGATCGCTTCGGGCCCCAGGCGATAGTGCTCGCCGGCGGCGTCGCGGGTGACCATGCCCTCGCGCTCCAGGGCGGCGAGGAGGCGGTATGCGGTCGCCTTGTGGAGACGGGCGGCGCGGGCAAGGTCGGTGAGCCGCCAGCCGCGGCGGGCGTCGGAGAACGCCTTGAGGAGGCTGACGGCGCGGGCGACGGCCTGCGTGCCGGGATACGTCCGGGCGCTGATCACGATGTGAAACCGGGTTTCATGAAGTGAAACAAAAGACCGCGCCCGGCCGCTCCTGTCAAGTCGGCCGGACGCGGACCTACCGAACGGATGGCGAAGCCAAGACAGGCTCCGCCAGCTCTGGTGCGTAGCGCCGCTCGATCTCCCGCGTGATGTGCATCGAGCAGAATTTCGGCCCGCACATCGCGCAGAACTCCGCCGACTTGAAGTACTCCGCGGGCAGCGCCTCGTCGTGCAGCTCGCGGGCCCGGTCGGGATCGAGGCTCAGGCGGAACTGCTCGTTCCAGTCGAACGCGTAGCGCGCCCGCGAGAGCGCGTCGTCCCGATCGCGCGCCCCGGCGCGGCCGCGCGCGATGTCGGCGGCGTGGGCCGCGATCTTGTACGCGATCACGCCCTCACGCACCTCCTCGGCGTTGGGCAGGCCGAGGTGCTCCTTGCGCGTCACGTAGCAGAGCATGTCGGCGCCGTACCAGCCGATCATCGCCGCGCCGATCGCCGAGGTGATGTGATCGTAGCCCGGCGCGATGTCCGTCACCAGAGGGCCGAGGGTGTAGAACGGCGCCTCATGGCAGATCTCCTTCTCCTTCCGGACATTCACCTCGATCAGATGCATCGGGATGTGCCCGGGACCCTCGATCATCACCTGGACGTCCGCCGCCCACGCCTTCTGGGTCAGTTCGCCCAGGACGGACAGTTCCGCGAACTGCGCCTTGTCGTTCGCGTCGGCGACCGAGCCGGGACGCAGGCCGTCACCGAGCGACAGCGTGACATCGTAGCGCCGCGCAATCTCGAGCACCCGCTCGAAATGCGTGTACAACGGGTTCTGCTCCTGGTGAGCGGACATCCAGTAGGCGTGCAGCGACCCACCGCGCGACACGATCCCCGTCACCCGGCCCAGCGCGAACGGGACGTGCTCGCGCAGCACGCCGGCATGGATTGTCATGTAATCGACGCCCTGTCGCGCCTGATGCTCCACCATGTCGAGCAAGTCGTCGGCGGTCAGGTCCTCGACCTTTCCGACCTCCGTCACCGCCTGGTAGATGGGGACCGTGCCGATCGGGACGGGGGAGGCCTCGATGATCGCCTGGCGGATCGCATCGATGTTGCCGCCGGTCGACAGATCCATCACGGTGTCGGCCCCGTAATGGACCGCGTGGTGCAGCTTCTCGAGCTCTCCGTCGACGTCCGAGGTGACGGCGGAATTGCCGATGTTG
>JACXTT010007647.1_pt1 | contig 15184 bp, 14 predicted proteins | sample 9270951 | NCBI WGS metagenome assembly JACXTT01 (sample SAMN15532306, study PRJNA645909) | rock metagenome | isolation source: weathered quartz diorite | place: Puerto Rico | collected 2017-06-21
CCAGGCGCGCTCGGCGGCGCGGTGGCCGCGCCGGCCGCGACGACGTCCTCGAGGCTCACCGATCGAGAAAGCCCGGCGGGCGCCGGTGCGCCCCGCCAGACGAAGAGGTCGAGCGGGCGCCCGGCCGCGAGCGAGGAGAGCTCCGCGGCGAACCGCGCGTCGGCGACCACCGCCTGCGCCCCGGAGTGAGTCAAGACGTACTCGAGCCCGAGCCCGCGCAGATGGATGTTGACGGGAATCTGCGTGGCGCCGAGCCTCGCCAGCGCCAGGAACACGACGGGGTGATCCGGGTGATTCGCGAGCATCACGGCGACCCGGTCGCCCGGGCGAACCCCCAGCGCCGCGAAGCCGCTCGCCGTGCGATTCACGCGGTCGCGCAGGTCGGCGAACGAGACGCTCGCGCCGTCGAAGAAGCAAAACGGCTTCGCGCCGTCGTCGCGGGCGCGGCGCTCCAGGAGCTCAGCGATGGATTCCACGAGCCGCTACGGTAGCAGACGCGCCCCGTCGACGCCGCGCGGCGCCGGCCGCGCCGAGCGGCGCGTGCTAGAGTCGGCGCGATCGTGGCCGCGAGAGCCCGGCCAAGGAGAATGCGCATGTACGCGAGCATCGTGTGGGAGCGGATCGAGAACGTCGTCGTCGTCACCTTGAATCGGCCGCGCGTGCTCAACGCGCTCAATCGGGCGCTCAAGGGCGAGCTGGCGGACGCGCTGACCCGAATCAAAGGCGACGAGAGCGTTCGCGCGGTGGTCGTCACGGGCGCCGGCGATCAGGCGTTCAGCGCCGGGCAGGACCTCACGGAAGCCAAGGACATGAGCGGTCCCGAGGCCGAGGAGTGGGTGCGGGAGTTCGAGCTACTCTACGACCAGGTGCGGATGCTCGACGTGCCGGTCATCGCGGCGGTGAACGGCTGGGCGATGGGCGCGGGCTGCCAGCTGGCGCTCCTGGCCGACATCCGGATCTCGTCGGAGAACGCGCGCTACGGGATGCCGGAGATCCGCGACGGCATCCCGGCGGTCTTTGGCCTCGAGCTGCTCTGGAACACGATCGGGATGAGCCGCGGGCTCTATCTGGTCCTGAGCGGCGATTCGCTCGACGCGCGGCAGGCGCAGGACGCCGGCCTCACGATCAAGGTCGTCCCGCGGCGCGAGCTCATGTCCGAGGCGCTGGCACTGGCGCGGACGATGGCCGGGTTCGCCCCGATCGCGATGAAGCAGAACAAGCAGTACGCGCGGCGGCGGACCGAGTCCGACTTCCGGGCCTGCGCACGGTTCTGCGAGAGCGCCCACCACGCCTCGTTCGCCGCCGGTGACGCCAAGCGCGGCATGGAGGCGTTCCTCACGAAGAAGCGCTGAGCGCCGAGGGTCAGCGCGGGCGCGACCACTCCTTCAGGCGCGCTTCGTCCATCTCGACGCCGAGCCCGGGGCCGTCGAGCGCCAGGATCGCGCCGTCCGCGTACTGCACCGGACGGCTCACCACGTCGCCCTTGAGGAGCAAGGGCCCGAAGAGCTCGCAGCCCCACGTCACCGGCGCCGCCGCCAGCGCCACCTGTAGATAGGCCGCCGTGCCGAGCGACGTCTCGATCATGCAGCCGACGTAGCAGCTCATCCCCGCCGCCTCCGCGATGCGCGCGATGGCCATCGTGCCGAGGACGCCGGCGGACTTCGTGAGCTTGAGGGCGAGGATGCTCACGCCGCCGCGCCGCGCGATCGCGAGCGCGTCGTGAATCGAGCAGCACGACTCGTCGGCCATCACCGGCACCGTCACCGCCCGCGCGATCTCGGCCATGCCCTCGCCGTCCCAGCGCGGCACCGGCTGCTCCACGAAGTCCAGGCGATACGGCTCGAGGGCGCGGATCGCCTGGAGGGCCGTCGCACGGTCCCAGCCCTGGTTCGCGTCGACGCGGAGCGAGACCGCCGGCCCGACGGCCTCGCGGAGCCGCCGCACGCGCTCGACGTCGTGAGCCACCGGATGGGCGGCGGTCTTGATCTTGAAGATGCGGTGACCGTGGGCCACCTTCTCGCGCGCCTCGGCCACCTCCGCCTCCGAGCTCTCGACCGCGAGCGACCAGGAGAGCGGCACGCGCTCGCGCACGCGTCCACCCAGCAGGCGATGAACGGGGACGCCGAGCGCGCGGCCGTTGAGGTCCCAGAGCGCCATCTCGACCGCGGCGCGCGCGAACGGATTGCCCTGCACGCGCCTGGCCATCTCGCGGCTCGACGCCTCGATCGAGGCCGCGTCGCGCCCGACCAGCCACGGCGCGATGTAGCGCTCGATCGTCACGGCGACGGACTCGGACGACTCCTCGCTCCACGTCGGACCGCCCAGGCACGCGGCCTCGCCCCAGCCGACCAGACCGTCGGCGGTCTCGACCCGGACGAAGGCGAAGTTGACGGCCTCGAGCGTGGTGAACGACATTTTGTGCGGGCGCTTGACCGGAATGTCGGCGAGGACGACGCGGACGTCGGCGATCTTCACGGGGCTCACTCGGCGTCGGGCGCTCTGTCCGCGACGGCGCTGGGCCGGTCGAAGCGGCCCGGGTCGAACAGCGAGAGGTCGAGCGACGGCTTGCCGTCGAGCAGCCACTCGGCGACGTAGCGGCCGGTCGCGGGCGAGTGCTGAAAGCCATGGCCGCCGAAGCCGACGGCGACGAAGAAGCCTTCGATGCCCGGCGCCCAGCCGATGATCGCGTGATCGTCGGGCGTCAGCGGCCTGAGCCCCGCCCAGCCGCCGGCGATGCGCGCGTCGCCGAGGATGGGCACCCGCTGGATCGCCTTCTGCACCGCGTCCTCCATGCGGCTCCAGTCCATCGGCGCGTCGAAATCCTCGCCGATGTCTTCGACGTCGCCCGGGCTCAGCAGCACCTGCTCCAGCTCTTTCCTGAAGTAGAAGCCGCTCGTCACGTCGGTGGTGAGCGGCACCGGCCCGCGGATCGCCGGGAACGGCTCCGTGAAGAAGATGTGGCGGCGCCGCGGATTCACGGGCAAGACGACGCCGGCCAGCCGCGCCACGCGCGCCGCCGACGGGCCGGCAGCGTTGATCACCAGCGGCGAGGCGATCGCGCCCGCCGTCGTCGTCACGCTGGTCATGCGGCCCTTCGCGCGTTCGAGGGACTCCACGCGCACGCCTTCGACGATCTTCACGCCGAGCTCCCGCGCCCGCCTCGCGAAGCCGGCGGTCACTTCCGCCGGGCCGGCGAGGCCGTCGCCGGGTCCCCACACGGCGGCGAGCAGATCGTCGACGCGGAGCGCCGGGACGAGCTTCTGCGCGTCGGCCGGCGTGATCACGCGCACGTCGCCGCCGAGCTTCGTCTGCAGCGCGATCCGCTTCTCGAAGGCGCGCAGCTGCTGGGGATCGGAGACGAGGAACAGGTAGCCGATCTTCTTGTAGCCGGGATCGACGCCGAACTCGTCCTCGAAGCGCTCGAACACGCGGATGGCCTCGAGCGAGAAGCGGATCTCGGTCTCGGTCGGGAACTGCACGCGGATCCCACCGGCGGCCTTGCTGGTCGTCCCCGAGCCGACCGTCTCGCGCTCCACGACGACGACGTCGGCCAGACCGCGCCGCGCGAGGTTGTAGGCGATGCTGCAGCCCACCACGCCGCCGCCGATCACCACCACGCTCGCGGTTTTGGGAAGGTCCATGGGTCCTCATGCTTTGTACACGAGCATCGGACCAAGGTCCAATAGGTCGTTGGTCCGGGTGGGCCGAACAATCAGCGTTCTCTGGCATCGACGCATGGGTGAATCGAGCACTCGGAAGCCCCACAGGATCGTCGCCTGGCTGCTGACGGTGGCCGGCATCGTGTCGCACACCGCGTTCGCGCAGCCGACGGTCGATCCCCTCATCTCGATGATCGAGGGCGGATCGGTCGGCGGCGTGGCGGCCGGGGGCGTGATCAGCTGGAAGGGGATTCCGTACGCCGCACCTCCCGTCGGCGATCTTCGCTGGCGTGTGCCCCAGCCGGTGGAGGCCTGGGCCGGAGTGAAGGGGGCCGATCGATTCGGCCCGGCCTGCATGCAGGCCGACAACGTGCCGAAGTCCGAGGACTGTCTCACCCTCAACGTCTGGCGCCCGGCGAAGCCCTCGGCGCGACCTCTGCCGGTCATGGTCTGGATCCACGGGGGCGCGATGGTGCACGGCGGCGCCCCGATCTACCCGTTCGACGCCATGGCCGCGAAGGGCGTCATAGTCGTCAGCCTGAACTACCGCCTCGGCCGCCTTGGATTCTTCGCGCACCCGGCACTCGGCGCCGAGTCGCCGGACGACGTGCGCGGCAACTACGGATTCATGGACCAGCTCGCCACGCTGAAGTGGGTCCAGAGCAACATCGCCGCCTTCGGGGGCGACCCGGACCAGGTCACGATCTTCGGCGAATCGTCGGGCGGCGGCTCCGTGCTCGCGCATCTCGTGTCGCCGCTGTCGCGCGGGCTCTTCCAGCGCGCGATCTTGCAATCTCCCGGCACTCCCGGCGGGCGCGCCAAGGTGATTCCTGCTTCGGACCTTTCGACGGCCGAGAAGATCGCGATCGAGTGGAGCAAGTCGGTCGGGGTGACGGGAGAAGGCGAGGCCGCGCTGAAGCAGTTGCGCGCGCTGCCCGCCGAGAAGCTCGTCGAGGGTGTCGGCGGCGCCGCCACCGTGAAGGCCTTGTCAGCCGGCGCGACGCCGCCGGGGATGGCGACGTCGATCATCGATGGCCGCTTCCTTCCGGAGCCGCCGGAGTCCGCTCTCGCCGCCGGGCGGCAGGCGGTCGTGCCGGTCATCGTCGGCGCGAACGACCGCGACCTGCCGGTTGGCTCCGCGTCGACGAAGTACGAGCTATTCGGCCTGTTCGGTCGCGATGCGGACCTGGCGCGCAAGCTCTACGATCCACTCGGCAGCCAGACGCTCGACGAGCTCAGGCAGCAGGTCTTCGCCGACCGCGCGATGGTCGAGCCGGCGCGCCACCTGGCGAACGAGATGGCGCGCACCGGCCAGACCGTGTGGCTCTATCGCTTCGCCTATGTCGCGGAAGCTCAGCGCGGCCAGAACATGGGGGCGCTCCACGCCTACGAGATTCCCTTCGTCCTGAACCTTCCCGGCGCGCTCGTGGGGCAGGCCAGGGTGACCGTGAACGACCGGATGGCGGCCGATCTCGTCAGCGCCTACTGGGTGAGCTTCGGGCTGGCCACCGACCCCAACGGCGGCGGGCGCCCGGCGTGGCCGAGGCACGATCGCATGGTCGATCGGCTCGCGCACTTCACCAATTCCGGGATGATCGTCGGCACCGACCCGCTGAAGGCGCGCCTGGACCTCTGGGAGCGGCTCTGGAGCCGGGAGCGCTGAGGCCGCTCGAAAGCCTTCAGCGCAGGCGCGCGATCAGCTCGCGGTCGGCCGGCGGGAAGTCGAGCTCTTTGAGGCGCTCCGGCGCCACCCATTCCATCGCCTGCGACTCGCGCGGCTCGATCGCGCCCGACTCGCGCCGGCAGCGATAGAAGTGGATGACGACCGTTCGCTCCGGGTACTCCCACCGGACGGTCTCGACCCTCTGGCCGACCGCGAACGAGGCTGACAGTTCCTCGGCGAGCTCGCGCCGCATCGCCTCCTCGAGCGACTCGCCGGGCTCGCGCTTGCCGCCCGGGAACTCCCACATGCCCGCGAGGTGCGAGCCGCCGCGCCGGCGCGTGATCAGGTAGCGACCTTGGTCGTCCTGGATCAGCGCCGCGACGACCTCGACGACGTCAGGCAAGGCGGTAGGCCGCGCAGAAGCGCTTCATCGGGCAGGGCGCGCAGCGCGGCTTGCGCGGCGTGCACCACGTCGCGCCGAAATCCATGAGCGCTTGGTTGAAGTCGTAGCCGCGGCCGCGCGGCACGAGCGCCGCCGCCAGGTCCCAGAAGATCCTTTGCCCGCGCACGCGCGCGAGCCGGCGCGGGCCCAGGAACACGCGGCCGAGGACGCGCCGCACGTTCGTGTCGAGGACCGCGGCGTCCCGCCCGTACGCGAACGAGAGGATCGCGCCGGCGGTGTAGCGGCCGATGCCCGGCATCTGCCGGAGCTCGTCCTCGCGGTCGGGAAGCCTCCCGCCATAGCGGGCCACGCTCTCGCGCGCGATCGCGTGAAGCCGGATCGGACGGATGTTGTAGCCGAGCGGGTACCAGAGCCGTCGCACGGCCTCGACCGGTGCTGCCGCCAGCTTCTCGATGGTCGGATAGTGGCGCAGGAACTCGCGGTACTTCGGCACGACGCGGTCGACCTGCGTCTGCTGCAGCATGATCTCCGACACCAGCACGCGGTAGGGGTGGCGGGTCCGGCGCCATGGCAGGTCGCGTCCGTGCTCGGCGTACCACGTGAGCAGCCGTCGCTGGAAGCGGCGAATCGTGGCGGGTGGCGGCGGTCGCACCGCGCGCAGTCTAGCACGCGGCCGTCATGTAGAATGACGCCATGACGGCGTCCGAGGAATACGCGCGCGTCCGGCGCGAGGTCGGCCTGCTCGACCGCGGCGATGTCGGCGTGCTCGAGCTCACCGGCCGCGATCGGGCGGCGTTCCTGCACGCCCTGGTGAGCAACGAGATCAAGGCGCTCGCGCCGGGGCAGGGGTGCGCCGCGACCTTGCTCGACGTGCACGGCAAGGTGCAGGTCGTCCTTCTCGTGTGGGTCGCCGACGACCGGATCTACGTCGTCACGCCGCCGGCGATGGCCGCCAAGACCGCCGAGGCGCTCGATCACTACCTCTTCTCCGAGAAGGTGGCGATCGAGGACGTCTCGCGCGAGTGGGCACTCTTCGTCCTGGCCGGCCCCACGGCGCGCGCGACGGCCGAGCGGCTCACCGGCGCGCTCCCGCCGGACAAGCGGTGGTCTCACGTCGGTGCGAAGCTCGCCGACGTGCCCGTGCGGCTGGTGAGCGGCGACGGCGAGACCGGCGAGGCCGCGGTGTGGCTCATGGCGCCGCTCGGCGAAGCGTCGAAGGTGCGCGCGGCGCTCGTGGGCGCGGGGGCGCAACCGGTCGGCCGCGAGGCCTACGAATCGCTGCGGATCGAGTCGGGTACGCCGCTCTTCGGCCACGACGTCGACGAGTCGGTGCTGCTCCCGGAGATCCCGTTCGAGAATCTCCTCTCGCATACCAAGGGCTGCTATCCCGGCCAGGAAGTGGTCGTCCGGATCCGCGATCGCGGGCACGTGAACCGGCTGCTGCGCGGTCTCGCGCTCGAGGGCGAGCAGGTGCCGCCGCAGGGCGCCGAGGTCCTGCTCGACGACGCGACGATCGGCAAGGTGACGAGCGCGGTCTGGTCGCTCGGCCTCGCGCGCCCGATTGCGCTGGCGTTCGTCCGCCGCCAGCACGCCGAGCCGGGCACTCGCGTGTCGGTGCGCTTCGCCGGGACGACGGCGGCGGCGACGGTGAGCGCGCTGCCGTTCGCCCGCTGACGACCCGTGGCCGAAAACCGACTCGCGCGCGAGACCAGCCCGTACCTGCTCCAGCACGCGCACAATCCCGTCGACTGGTACCCGTGGGGCGACGAGGCCTTCGCCAGGGCGCGAGCCGAGGACAAGCCGCTCTTGCTCTCGGTGGGCTACTCCGCCTGCCACTGGTGCCACGTGATGGAGCACGAGTCGTTCGAGAATCCCGAGATCGCCGGCGTGATGAATCGCCACTTCGTGAACGTGAAGGTCGACCGGGAGGAGCGCCCGGACGTCGACCAGATCTACATGCAGGCCGTCCAGTCGATGACCGGCCACGGCGGGTGGCCGATGACCGTGTTCCTTACGCCCGACGGCGCGCCGTTCTACGGCGGCACGTACTATCCGCCGGTCGATCGCCACGGCCTGCCCGGATTCCCGCGCCTGCTCGCGGCGATCGCCGACGCGTGGGCGACGCGCCGCGGTGAGGTGGTCGAGTCGTCGCGCAAGATCGGCGAGGCGCTCAACCAGTCCGAGCGGCTGCGGGCGGCGACCGAGCTCCTGACCCCCGCCGTCCTCGGCGAGGCGTTCCAGTTCATCTCGGCCCAGTTCGACGACGCCGACGGCGGCCTGGGCGGCGCGCCGAAGTTCCCGCAGCCGATGATCTGGGAGTTCGTGCTGCGTTACTGGAAGCGCACGCAGAACGCGCGCGCCCGCCAGACAGCGCACACGACCCTGGCGATGATGGCGCGCGGCGGGATGTACGACCAGGTCGGCGGCGGCTTCCACCGCTATTCCGTCGACGCGCACTGGCTCGTGCCCCACTTCGAGAAGATGCTGTACGACAACGGTCAGCTCGCCTCGCTCTACCTGCACGGCTGGCTCGCGTTCGGCGACCCGGAGTGCCGCCGCGTGTGCGAGGAGACGCTCGACTACGTCCTGCGCGAGATGACCGATCCGGCCGGCGGCTTCTATTCGTCGCAGGACGCCGATTCGGAAGGGCACGAGGGGAAGTTCTTCGTGTGGATCCCCGACGAGCTGCGCGCGGTGCTCGGCGCCGCCGACGCCGAGTACGCGGCCGGGTACTGGGGCGTCGATCGCGGCCCGAACTTCGAGGGCCGGAGCATCCTCTACGTCGCGGGCGAGCCTGATGCCCTGCGTCTGGCGGCGATCAAGAAGAAGCTCTACGACGCGCGCGAGACGCGGGTGCACCCCGGCCGCGACGACAAGGTGCTCGCGTCGTGGAATGGCCTGGCGTGCCGCGCGTTCGCCGAGGCGGGCCGGGCGCTCGGCCGGCCGGACTACGTCGCGGCCGCCGTCCGGAACGCCGAGTTCGTCCTGGGCTCGATGCGGGCCGACGGCCGGCTCCTCCGCACCTGGAAGAGCGGCCGGGCGAAGCTCAAGGGCTACCTCGAGGACCACGCGATGGTCGCGGCGGCGCTCCTCGAGGTGTACGAGGCGACGTTCGAGCGGCGATGGCTCGACGCGGCCCGCGGCCTCGCCGACGACATGCTCCGGCTCTTCTGGGACGACGAGCTCGACGGCTTCTACGACACCGGCAGCGACGGCGAGGCGCTCATCGTGCGCCCGCGCAACCTCTTCGACAACGCCGTGCCGTGCGGCACGTCGGTCGCGATCGAGACGCTCCTCAGGCTGGCGGTGCTGACCGGCGAATCGCGCTACGAGTCGACGGCGCTCACCGCGCTGCGACCCATGGCGGATCTGATGACGCGCCACGCGAGCGGCTTCGGCCGCTTCCTCTGCGCGCTCGATTTTCACCTCGGGCCGGTCGTGGAGATCGCGATGGTCGCGCCCACGAGGGGCGACGGACTCGGCGCGCTCGTCAGCGAGGTCTTCGAACGCTACCTGCCCAACCGCGTCGTGACCGGTATGGTGAGCGGCGACGCCGCCTCGGCCGCCGGGATCCCGCTGCTCCAGGGCCGCGAAGCGGTAGGCGGCAAGGCGACGGCCTACGTGTGCCGAAACTACGCCTGCGAGCTGCCGGTCACCGATCGCGCCGCGCTCGCCCGCCAGCTCGAGGAGGCCTAGCTTGCGTCGACTCGCCCTGCTGATCTCGGCGCTCGTGCTCGTGTTCGCCGGGACGGCCTCGGCCCAGCTCGATCAGATCCTCAAGGAGGTCGAGACCTACTCGAAACCCGGCGTGGGCGTGTCGGGCGACGCGAAGATCGGCGCCGCGCTCAAGCAGGCGCTCCAGGTCGGGACCGAGAACGCCGTGAAGCTCACCGGCAAGACCGACGGCTACTTCGCCAACCAGGCGATCAAGATCCTGATGCCCGAGAAGCTGCGCTCGGTCGAGAAGGGCCTGCGGACGGTCGGCTACGGCCGCGAGGTCGACAACCTCGTGCTCAGCATGAACCGCGCGGCCGAGCGCGCGGCGCCCGAGGCCAAGAAGATCTTTTGGGACGCGATCGGCAAGATGACGATCGACGACGCGCAGCGCATCCTCAACGGGACGCCGACCGCGGCGACCGACTACTTCAAGGACAAGACCTCCGCGTCGCTCACGCTGACCTTCCGGCCGATCGTCGATCGCGCGATGGACGAGGTCGGCACCGTCAAGCAGTACAACGACCTCCTCGGCCAGGCCAAGACGATCCCGTTCTTGAAGACCGAGAGCGTGGACCTCGATCGCTACGTGGTGGGCAAGGCGCTCGACGGCCTCTTCCACATGGTCGGCGACGAGGAGCGCAAGATCCGGACCGATCCCGCCGCGCGCGTCACCTCGCTCCTCAAGGAAGTCTTCGCGAAGTAGTCGGCGCAACGCGCGTTGAGGAGCGGATCGTGAGGCGGTAGGCTCATTCTGCGGAGGAGCGTGGCCGATGAGACTGGTACGACCGCGGCTCTTGCAGTGGCAGTGGAGCGACTACCCGGCGAAGCATCGCGACCGCACGAATCTCGTGCTGCACATCGTCGCCGTCCCTCTGTTCGACGTCGCCACGATCGCCCTGATCGTCGGCGTCGCGGGCGGCGCCGGCCGCGCCGCCCTGCTCGCCCTGGTGGGCATGGCGGCGGCGCTCTTCCTGGAGGGCCGCGGTCATCGCCGCGAGCGCGAGACGCCGACTCCGTTCGCCGGACCGATCGACTTCGCGAGCCGATTCTTCGTCGAGCAGTGGATCACGTTCCCGCGCTTCGTCGTGTCGGGCGGCTTCACGCGCAACCTGAGAGCCGGGTGATGCGGCGGCTCTCTCCTTAGCCCGCGGCGCCGCCGGCGTCCCGCTCGGGCCCCGAGAGCGTCGCGCCGCCGTCGACCACCAGCACGTGGCCGGTGACGTATCGCGCGAAGTCCGACAGCAGATAGCGGACGGCATGGCCGATGTCCCAGCCCGTCCCCTCGACCTTGAGCGCCGAGGCCGTGCGCCGCCGATCGCGCGCGGCGGCGCTCATGCCGCGCTGGTAGACCATCGGCGTGTAGACCGGCCCGGGCGCCACGCAGTTCACGCGGATGCCCTCGGGGCCGTGGTCGACGGCCATCGCCTTCGTGAGCGCGATCACCGCGCCCTTCGAGACCGAGTAGGCGGTGAGACCGCGCGGGCGCAGGGCCGAGATCGACGACACGTTGACGATCGCGCCGCCGCCGGTGCGCCGCATCGCGGGGATCGCGTGCTTCGCGGCCAGGAACATGGTGTCGACGTTGACGGTCATCAGCCGGTGCCAGCTCTCCTCGGACTCGTCGACCACGGAGCCGCGGCTGCCGATGCCGACGTTGTTGTCGAGGTAGTCGAGCCGGCCGTAGCGATCGAGCGCGGCCTCGACCACCGCCGCGCAGTCGGACGCCCGGGTCATGTCGGCCTGGAACGCGAGCCCCTGGCCGCCGCCGGCCTCGATCATCTCGACCGTGCGCTTGGCGAGCGCGACCTCGCGGTCGACCACGATCACCCGCGTACCGGCCCGCGCGAGCAGGATCGCCGCGGCGCGGCCGTTGCCGATGCCGTCACCGGCGGCGCCGCCGCCCGTCACGATCGCGACCTTGTCCTTGAGGCCCCAGCTGTCCGGGATGTCGAAGCGCGCTGCGTCGCTCATGTCGTCCTCCGGTGGCGAATTCTATCAGCCGAGCGGCACGCGCAGCACGCTGATCGAGTGCGCCGGGAACTCGTGCTCGAACCGGTGGCCCCGCGCGGTGAGGCGCGTCTCGCGCACGTCGACGGCCCGCGGGGTCTCGAACGAGTTGGTCGCGTCGACGGAGGCGCCGTTGACCTCGGCGACGAGGACGTCGTCCTTCACGGCCGCCTCGCCCAGCTCGACCGAGGCGCGATGGGCGCGGTCGCGATCGCGGTTGACCACCGCGAGCGTGAGCCGCGTGCCGCCCGCGTCGCACGTGGCGGTGGCATCGAGCATCGCGAACGGCCCGAGATCGGCGACGTGGTGAACGCGGCCCCAGCCGCCGTCCTCTTCCTGGCCGGGCGCCAGCTGGTGGGTGGGACTCTCCACGAGGACGTCGAGCGCGATCTCGCGGGTGTGCTCGGCGTAGAGGCGCAGCGGGTGATAGATCGTCTGCAAGAAGAGCCCGTCGCGCCGGGTGAAGATCGGCGCGATCGCGTTCACGAGCTGCGCCAGATTCGCGATCCGCACCTCACGGGGGTGCCGGAGAAACCCGTTCAGGTAGGTCGCGATCGCCAGCGCGTCGGTCAGATTGTAGCGCTCCTCGACGCCGCCGATGCGCTCCTCGAGGCTCCGCGTGCGATACCACACGTTCCACTCGTCGAAGGCGATCGAGATCGGATGCTCGATGCGCTGGACGTGTCGAACGCGCTCGATCAGCGCGGCACAGATCCGTACCGCGCGCTCGGCCTGGTGCGACTGGAAGACGGTCGCGTAGTGGTCGCGCTGGCCCGTGTAGAGATGGATGCTGTGGTAGTCGACGAGCTGGGCCAGCCCGTCGAGCACCGTCGCGTCCCAGTCGCTGACGCCGTTGTGGCCGCAGCCGATCAGCTCGATGGAGGGATCGGTGCGCTTCATCACGAAGGCGAAGCTCTTGGCCTTCTTCACGTAGTCCTCGGCGCTCAGGCTGCCGATCTGCCAGCCGCCGTACATCTCGTTGCCGAGGCCCCAGTAGCGCACGCGGTGCGGCTCGGGGTAGCCGTGCTTGCGGCGCAGGTTCGCCCAGTGCGTGTTGCCCGTGCCGTTGCAGTACTCGAGCCACGCCTGCGCCTCGTCCATCGTGCCCGAGCCCATGTTCACGCAGATGTAGGGCTCGGTGCCGATCGCGCGGCAGTACTGGATGAACTCGTTGGTCCCGAAACGATTGGACTCCTCCGCGTGCCACGCGAGCTCCATGCGCCGCGGCCGCTCGCCGACGGGCCCCACGCCGTCGAGCCAGTGGTAGCCGCTGACGAAGTTGCCGCCCGGCCACCGGAGGATCGGCACGCGCAGCGGGCGCACGGCGTCGAGCACGTCGCGGCGAAAGCCGGCGGCGTCGCTCAGCGGCGAGCCTTCTTCGTAGATGCCGCCGTAGATGCAGCGGCCGAGGTGCTCGACGAAGTTGCCGAAGATGCGGCGGTCCACCGTGCCGATCCGCCTGCCGAGGTCGATGCCGATCCGCGCCATTTGAGTCCTCCCGGAGAGTAAGAGACGTCGCGCCGCCCTGTTATACTCCGGCACGGTCAGAGAGGAGACTTCCATGCCAAAGTCGACGTCCGCACTCGGCCGCCGCCGCTTCCTCGAAGGCGCCGCGCTCGGCGCCACCGCGCTCACACTCGGCCCGCGCCGCGCGTCGGCCCAGGCGAAGCCCACCATCACCTACTGGAACGGGCTCACCGGCGCGGACGGCAAGATCATGGACGAGCTCATCGATCAGTTCACGCGCGAGACCGGTATTCGGATGGAGCAGCAGCGAATCGTCTGGGCGGACCTCTACGCGAAGCTGCAGGTGGCGGTGCCGGCCGACGAGGGCCCGGACCTGGCGCTGATCCATACCGTCGAAGTACCCCACTTCGCGAGCGACGGCATCCTCGAGCCGATGGCGGAGGCGACGACGGGCGCGAAGGGCTTCAAGGGCGAAGACTATCTGCCCTCGACGTGGCAGGGCGGCCTCTACCAGGGCAAGCGCTACTCGATCCCGCTCGACGTGCCCCAGCACCTCCTCTACATCAACACGAAGGTGCTGAAGGAGGCGGGGCTCGCCGGCCCCGACGGCAAGCCGAAGATCCCCGGCACGCGCGACGAAGTGCTGGCGATGGCCAAGCAGATCACGAAGGGCGATATCTTCGGCTTCTCGATCGGCACCACGAACCCCGGGCGCTACACGTGGGGCTTCCACAATCTCCTCTGGCAGAACGGCGCCAACGTCTACGCGGCCGACCTCAAGAAGTCCGGCCTCGCCGAGCCCGCGGCCATCGAGGTCGCCGAGTTCTGGAGCGCGATCCAGAACCAGCACAAGATCGCGCCGCCGGCGAACGCCAACTGCCGCGACGCCTTCATCGCCGGCAAGCTCGGCCTCTGGATCGCCGGCTCGTGGAACTTCACGGGGCTCCGCGAGGCCAAGGTGGATTTCGTCGCGGCGCCGGTACCCCGCCTCTTCAAGCAGGCGACCGTGTGGACGATGCCGCATCAGTTCACGTTCCCGAAGCGAAAGGCCGTCGACGCGGCCAAGCGCGAGGCGGCGTGGGCCCACATGCGCTGGATGAGCGATCACGTGGCGGAGTGGACCCTGAAGGCCGGGCAGGTCTCCGCGCTCCGCAAGCCGCACGGCGACCCGCGCATCACCGGCGATCCCGTCTTCCGAACTTTGCTCGCGCAGTCCGCGCAGTGGCAGTCGGGGCAGCCCACGCCGAAGTGGGTCGCGGCCGAGAACATCACGCGGCCGATCATCGAGAACGTCTACATCGGCCAGAAGCCGGCCGCCGCGGCGATGGGTGAGCTCGCGCGCCAGATCAACGCGCTGGCCGACTAGCCCGCGAGCCCGGTGAAGCCGCGCCGCGCACTGCGCCGAGGCGCAAGGACGCCATACCTGTTCCTGGCGCCCGGCCTCGCCCTGTTCGCGGTCTTTCGCGTCTATCCCTTGCTCGAGGGCCTCTGGCTCTCGTTCACCAACGCGCGGCTGGGCCGTGCCCAGCAGACGTTCGTGGGCGCCGCGAACTACGCGCGGCTCCTCGACGACACGCGCTTCCAGGTGAGCCTCCTCAACACCGCGTACTACACGGTCGCCAGCACCGTGCCGATCCTGGCCGTCCCGCTCCTGCTCGCGGTCCTCCTCAACCGCGGTGTTGGGCTACGCACCTTCCTGCGGGGCGCGTTCTTCTTTCCGTTCACGCTCTCGGTCGTCACGGTCGGGCTCACGTGGCTCTGGCTGCTCGATCCGGTGATCGGCCCGTCGACCTATTACCTGAGAGCGGCCGGCCTGCCCGTCCGGTCGTGGCTCGCCGATCCGTCCACCGCGATGTGGGCGATCATCCTGACGACCGTGTGGTGGGTCACCGGCTACTACCTCGTGATCTACCTGGCGGGCCTGCAGGACATTCCGCGCGAGCTCTACGAGGCGGCGGCGATCGACGGCGCCGGCGGCTGGCGAAGCTTCTGGTCGATCACGATGCCGCTGCTCCGCCCGGTCTTCCTCTTTGTCCTGGTGACGCACGTGATCGGCTCGTTCCAGATCTTCGGCCAGGTATTCGTGCTCACCAGCGGCGGCCCGGGCGACGCGACGCGCACGGTGGTGCAGCACATCTACGAGACGGCGTTCCAGAACTTCTTCCACTTCGGCTCGGCGTCGGCCATGGCGTGGGTGCTGTTCGTGATCATCCTCGCGTTCTCGCTGCTCCAGTTCCGGCTGCTGCGCGGCCACACCCAGTACTGAGC
>JACXTT010007648.1_pt1 | contig 15183 bp, 17 predicted proteins | sample 9270951 | NCBI WGS metagenome assembly JACXTT01 (sample SAMN15532306, study PRJNA645909) | rock metagenome | isolation source: weathered quartz diorite | place: Puerto Rico | collected 2017-06-21
CGCTGACTAGATTCCATATAAAAATTCTTCAGTAGTTTCTTTAGTTCGAAATATATCATGAGATCATTGAAAGACCAAACCCAGATTACAGTAATTAGAAAACACCTAGATTCCAGAAATTCTGTTAAAATAACAAAGAAAAAAGTCGATAAAATTCAAAGTGAAATAAGACAGTATTATGATAAAAACGGATATCTTTCTTGGTCAGAAAAAAAGAGAAAATACGTGATCTTGGGTACAAATGCACCTGCAAACGGTCTTGTAGAATGTCCAGAATGTCATGTAGGAAAACTTCTCATAATCCGATCTCGTCAAACAAAAAAACGATTTATTGGATGTTCAAATTATTACAATGGGTGTAAAGCGTCATCACCGTTAATCCAAAAAGGGATGATTTGCGCAACAAAAATGTCATGCAAGATTTGTTTTTGGCCAATTATTTTGCAGAGATACTCTAGAAAACAAAAATGGATGCATCAGTGTGCAAATATCAAATGTGCAAGCAGAGCTAGATCTTGAGATCAGTATAGATGTCAGTACGCCTATTTTGTAAGAGAGGAAGTTTTCGTCGTATTTGTTTTATTTCATCTAGTGAGATATTGACGATTCCAATACCTTCTCTTTTCTTCATGTCAAGAAGTATTTTTCCATACGGATCAACTATCAAACTTCTTCCACAGTAAACGTTTCCCACTTGATCTGGCGATACAACATAACAACCATTTTCTATAGCTCTTGTTTTGTTTATAGTAATCCAGTGCTCTTCTTTCATTTTTCCTTGTACCCATGCAGATGGAACTACAAGGATTTCAGATCCTGATGAGGCCAAGATTCTCGACATTTCTGGAAATCTCAGATCGTAACAGATCATCATTCCCAATTTTCCTACAGTTGTTTTAATTGGCTTTGTGATCGATGAACCTGGATAAAGCTTTACAGATTCTTTAAAACCTAGTGCGTCATATAGATGAATTTTTCTGTATGTTGAAACGACTTTGCCATTTTTATCTATAAGAAATGATGTATCGTACACTCTGTTTGGTTTTGGACTTTTTTCATACATAGTACCTACTACTTGTATTGAATTTTTTTTTGCTTCTTCTGCAATAGATGAAACAAATTCTCCATTTATTTTTTCAGCTACTTGAGAAAGTTCAGATGAGGATTGAGATGAAGGAGTATAGCACATCATAAATTCCGGAAACGTACAAAGCTCTGAACCTTTTTGTGCTGCTTGCGATATATAATGTAAAATTTTTTTTAAATTGTTGTTCTTTTCCTTGTCAGCTCGCATTTGAACTAGAGCAACTTTTGTCACAAAGTTTGTGAATTAGTATAAAATAAAAATGTGTTTAGAGAGGATTGCCAGCCATGTACCAATTTTCTTTTGGATTTTCTTCAAAGACCACAATCACATGACTTTCTTTTGTTTTTAGAATATCAACTGCAGATTTTGTTATGGCTTTTGCAAATTCCTCTTTTTGTTGTTCGGTTCTGCCTGGATACATTGAGATTGTTATTATAGGCATATTTCAGCTATAAACATACGAGATTTATTTCTTAATTTTTTAAACTCTAGTTTTATACATGATTTCCATCAGAACATGTTTCATGGCGTTTATCTTCCCCAATTGGTACCTCCGCCTCCTTTCCAGCCATATCTTGTACCATATGTATATTCTGAGCTATGAGTTTTTTTGTAAATAAATCCAGCAAACAATCCAACTAGGAATCCTCCAATGTGTGCAAAAAATGCAACACCTGAACCACTTGAACCAATTAATGCAGGCAATACATTTTGAAAAATAAACCAAAATGGTAAATACCATTTTGCAGAGATACGCTGTAACCTAGTGAAAAATCCGAATAATAACAGTGTCACTATCTTTGCATTTGGAAACATGATAAGATAAGCACCAAGTACTCCGGATATTGCACCAGATGCGCCTAGTGCAGGCAGCGTACTTGAGGGATTTGATAAAATGTGGAAAAAATCTGCTGCAACTCCCCAAAAAAGATATAGTGTTAGATATTTTCCTCGTCCAAATTTGTATTCTATATTATCTCCAAATATCCAAAGAAATAACATGTTACCTCCTATATGCATTAAACCTGCATGGAGAAACATGGAACTGAAGACCGAAGTAAATACAGAATAATTATGGTCTAATAATCCATTTACAACGTTACTTGGAATTGTACCATAACTCAACAACATATTTTCTGCTCGTTGATTTGTAAATTCCCAAAATTGATGAGTTACAGATATCTCCCAAAAGAAAACCAAGACATTGATTGTAATTAAGGCATAAGTTACATATGGCCTGTATCCTACAGGTTTTGGGTTTTCATCTCGTATAGGCAGCATGTAATAATGAATTCATTCTAATTTCAATAATAGTATTTTGCGAATTATACTATAATTATTCCAATGCTAATTAGATATTGAATTCCTGTTGCAAAAGTTTTGTCATCGATTTGGCCTGTAGCCCAGAATCCTGCATTCTTTTTGACCCAAGATGGTACTACAGAGCTTTGTGTATTAGACGATGATGCCGGTGGAATATGAATAACTCCATTCTTTACGAGATATTGAATTGCAGATACAAAGGTTTGATCATTAATTTTATCAGTGGACCACCATCCGGCAGTATTTTTGATCCATTTTGGGATTACAATATTAGTAACATTTGACGGTCGGGTTTGAGTTTGGTTATCAGGTGTAGTATTTGTCTGGGTCAATGAATCACTTTCTGTCACGGTAGAAGGTATCACCACATTTCCTCTACCCAAACCAATTCTAGTTGTATCAGGAATACCATTACTAACAATTGAGTTCACTTTTACAGTAATACTATAGATACCATTACCTGGCAAGCTTACTGTTTGGGTATCCATGCCGTTCTTGGCAACAGCATCATTCTTTGACCACAATACACTTTGATCTTTATCAAGTAATTGTATATCATAATGTACATCTCCGCTTACCTGATTTTCTGTGAAGGAATCATAAAATCCAATATTTAGTTTATTTTGTGAATTTGCTGACAGTGTTGTAGGATTCCATCCAAGTTTTATGTGCCAACCACCAAAGTCGGTCAATAACGAAGATGATGATTGTACATTTGGTTTTTCTGGCGCTACCTTGAAATCAATATTAGTAGAACCACTAGGCACTGTCTTTGCCATATTTACCAAGTCTGCTTTGTTAAGAAACAGATGAACAATCATGTCATCCCCAATTGTATATGGATCAACAATTATTCTTCTACCAGTAAGACCATATCCCTCAGCACTTGCTGCATATGTTGGAGTATCTGAGAATGCAGTAAGTGACTTTGGAACTCTCAGTTCTTCATGTATGAATATTGGTCTGTCTTTGAATCTATTTACATCCCAATCAAATGGCATCTTCCAAGAAAATTGCTTTGTTGATTGGTCAAAGCTAAAGTCTGATGTCTTGTCATAGTATGATATTAGTGTAGTATTATACTGATTATTTTGATATGTAACATCTTGTGTAGATACATCTCCTACACTTAGATAGGAATCAAATGTCGGGGGATCAGTTTGGTTAACAATTGTGTTAGCATAATCAAGAGCAAAAAGTCCCATATGAAAGTGATAAAGGCCTCCTTCTGTAAGTATTGGAGATACTACAGTCACATCGTTTGTTTGTGATCCCCAACCACTCAATACCGGATCAGGATCTCCATATACTGTACATATTCCATTTGTGCAATCACCTGGTTGAAACTTTATCGTAAGATATCCATTATGAGTATAAAACAAATCATGCATCAAAACTTTGTCGCCTTTTGTTGCATTGATGAAAAATGAGACATTGTTTATTGTAGTATTTGTATTTGCATCAAAAAATCTAAACTGTAGATATTTGTCTTGGGAACTATCTGATGTTATAATTGGAGGATTTAGCTTAATGAAAGCTGTAATTACTCTGTTGCCAATATTTGCTTGGACATTTTCCTGTGTAAAACCGTCACCGTATGCTTTTTGAGACACATATGGAACTGAAGATGATAAAATTATTAGACCAAAAACAAGCGATAGTATGCTTTTGGTGTAAAGTCGCATAAATTAAAAAAAACCTTGCAACCTATTTAATTCTTGAGCATCAGTTATGCTTAACATAAAATTATTAACAAGACAAGACAAAATTAAGAAATGAAAAGAGAATCAAAGATACTAGTATTTGTTTTTGCGATACCAATTACAATATCAATTGCATACATGGTGATAGGTTCAGGAATATACCAAAACATGGTATTTGCACAAAGTTCATCACTTACCATGATTTCGCTCTCAAGTGACAATAAGCTTATTGGTGGAAGTCAATTTATCATATCACCAAATCCGTTTACTGGGACTGGAAATTATACAATCAAAGACAATTCTTCGGATGACTCTGACAAAGATAAAGATGGTGTCATTACTTTGTCAGGGATAAAAAATGGAAATTATGTTATAATCCAAACAAGTACATCAGCTGGATATAGTGTAGATCAGATTCAAAAAACTATTCAAGTAAATAATTCCCCAGCTGTTGCTACCTTTACAGATTTACCTAACAATAATGCTGCAATACAATCAGCTTCTTTGAGAAGTGTTACGTATACAACCAAGTTTGAATGTGGTTCAATATACGCAGGAGAAGGCCCACTTAGGCCTGGACATTATGATACGGATATTAGTTTATTTAATAAGCAAAACTTTCAGATTCAGGTTCTTTGGAATGCAGTAGTCAATAATGGTCCCAGTTCAAATGCTATTTTGCTAAAAATGGACTCTGAGACATCCAAGAGTATAACTTGCAAAGACATCAGAACTTCACTTGTAAACAATAATGAAAACTTCATAGAAGGATTTACAATAATCAATGTACCATTAGATTCTACGCTTAGTGGAGGAGTGACTGTTACGAGTCCGTCATCAAATGACATTAACGTGTTGAATGTTCAGGCATTTTATACCGCAAATGCATTGGATACTCTACCCCATGAGGTAATTGTAGACAAGATTTCATTTTACATAATACAAGACAGTAGTGGAAAAATTCCATCAAGCATGATAAGAAAAACTCTTGACATATCCATTCCATCAGGATTAAATCAAATATCAGATACTGAAAAGAAAGTCAAAGATGTTCTTGCCAAGCAATATTCTCTTTCAGATGATGATTTAGCAAAAATTGTGATCAGGATAAAAGATGTTTCAATAGGAGTAGGAGTCTTGCATGATGATCATGCAATTTCGTTGTCCACAGTAAACCCACAGTTAGGGTCTTGAGAAAAATAATAAAAAAGAAAGTTTAGAGTTTAGAATTTTGGAATTCCTCTAGTCTTTGCTACAAATACTACCATGCTCATTACGGCAATTGCAAGAACTATTGATGCTACTGGACCAAATTCTGGTACGGTTGCATTATCCGGTGTTGGAGTTGTAGTTGTTGCATTATCCGGTGTTGGAGTTGTAGTACTTGGCGAGCCACCAGCTGCTACAATTACTTGACCTGTCATCCATGGATGGACAGAGCAGAAGTAATCAAATGTACCTGCATTTGCAAAGGTAAATTGGAATGTTTGTCCTTTTTTCAAAGAATCATCTTCGAATACAGCACCACATGTATCATCAGTAGGTTTGCCACTGCATACAACATGTGTAGATGTATCAGTATTCTTCCAAGTTACCGTTGTTCCTGGTGTAACAGTCAATGGATTTGGAGTAAAACAGTTGTTTGCTGCAACACAGGCTGCATGTGAATCACTTGCGCCTGATGCAATATCAATTTCATTTGCTGTTTGTCCGAATGCTGGTGCTACACCTAAGATAGCAACTAGAGCCAAAAGACCAAATAGTGCGCCAAATGGTTTTGACTTCATTGTTCTGTGTGATATATAGCTACTATAAAAATCTCTCAGACGGTTCTCTAAAACATATTGTGTATTCAGATTATCAAAAGATTAAGTTGCCTACAAGATCACGAATAAAAATAAAAGATGAGGATCAACTAGAATTTTGGAATTCCTCTAGTCTTTGCTACAAATACTACCATGCTCATTACGGCAATTGCAAGAACTATTGATGCTACTGGACCAAATTCTGGTACAATATGTGTAAAGCTAAGCACTTCGCCTTTAACACCTGTCCAGGTAGATGGATCTACAGTAGGCAATCCTATACCATTGAGAGTCACTTGTACATCTACGGGATCTGCAGATGCAAGATTTGTGGTACTAGTTTGTGTGTCATCACCTGTATGTGTATGTCCAGCTAAGTTTGACAGTATGGTATTACCATCTTGTGTAGCAGTGATAGCATAGTTCTGATGGTGTATTTTATTTCCACTTGCATCTGTAAATGATACAGACAGTGACAACGGTTGCCCGCTAACAGGACCAGAAGTATCTACTGTCACAGTAGTACCGTCAGATGCTTTTGCTGTCAACACTGTCATTCCGTTCATTGTACCAGATGTACCGGTGGAATTACTACCGGTTGATGAACCTCCAGCTGCTACAATTACTTGACCTGTCATCCATGGATGGACAGAGCAGAAGTAATCAAATGTACCTGCATTTGCAAAGGTAAATTGGAATGTTTTTCCTGGTTTTATACCGTCACCTTCAAACACAGAACCACATGTATCATCAGTAGGTTTGCCACTACATACATAGTGAATTGTGTTATCAGTATTCTTCCAAGTTACCGTTGTTCCTGGTGTAACAGTCAATGGATTTGGAGTAAAACAGTTGTTTGCTGCAACACATGCAGCATTTTGATCGCTTGCACCTGCTGCCATATCAATTTCATTTGCTGTTTGTCCAAATGCTGGTGCTACACCTAAGATAGCAACTAGAGCCAAAAGACCAAATAGTGCGCCAAATGGTTTTGACTTCATTGTTCTGTGTGTACCTTAGATCTTATAAAAATATGATCTAATTTATCAGAATCATAGATGATGAAACATAGAAAACACTAGTTTGAATTATCATTTAGTTTTATAGTCCTTCTAACAAATTTGTTGCTAGTTTTTAGGGATTTTATTCCAAGTGAAATGCCAAATATGATTATAGAAATTAACACTATCATTCCACCAGGTGCCACATTGAAAACATATGAAGAAAGTATGCCAGTAATAGCAGATAATACCGCAAAACCCATCGAAATTATTGCAGTTTGTTTAAAACCCCTAGAGAACAATATTGCCGTTACATTTGGTACCACTATAAGAGATGATGTAAGCAATATTCCAACAAGTTGCATGGAGCTTACTACAACAATGGCTGCAATTGCAACAAAGAGATAATTAAGTTTCTCGACTTGTATTCCGCTTACCTTTGCTTGTTCTTCACTAAATGTTGCGTATACTAGTTTTTTATATAATAATAAAATTATGACAAGAATTGTGCCGCATAGACCTAAAATGAAAAGAGAATTTTGTAAGCTTACAAGCAGTATACTGCCAAAAAGAAAGCTAAAGATATCAACGGTAAAACCTTTTGCCAAACTTATTAGAATTACACCCATTGCAAGACCAGAAGAGAGCAATATTGCAACTGTGGCATCACTTGAAATTTGAAATTTTTGTTTTATTTTTGCAAGAGCCAATGCACTTGAGATAGAGACTGTAAATGCGGCCCATAAAGGGTACACACCAAGATAAAGTCCTGCCGCAATTCCTCCAAATGCTGCATGAGCTAATGCATCACCAAAGAGTGATTGTTTTCTTAATACAAGAAACAAACCAATTAAAGAACACATTAGAGAAATTGCAATTCCAGAGACCAGTGCTCTTTGCATGAATGCATATGTGAGTATTTCAAAATTCATTTGAATCCTCGTGTTTGTGCATATGTAATTGCATTGATGATTCAGAATACATCTTCAATAAATCCTCATTGTGGAAAAATTCTTCAGATATACCATGAAAAGCTAAAGTTCTGTTAAGACATGCAACTTTTGTAGCAAGTTTTGCTACTGCGTCAAGATCATGTGATGACCAAATAATTGTGATTCCTTCTTTTTTATTTAGATCTGCTAGAATGTGATAAAAAAAATCCATACTTTGAGAATCAATTCCTGTCACAGGCTCGTCTAGGATCAATACTTGAGGATCATTTACCAGAGCTTTTGCAATAAAGACTCGTTGTTGTTGTCCACCTGATAAATCCCCAATTCTGCGTTTACCAAGTTCATGAAGCCATACTTTTTGAAGAGATTCACTTACTTTATCAGCATCTTGGCTATTTGTAAGACCCATTCCCACTATTTCTTCTACCGTTGCAGGAAAATTCTTCTCAAACACAGGCTTTTGTGGTACATAACCTATTTTTTTCAAATGCTGTGTAGATTTTCGTATATCTTTCCCAAAAAATTTGATCGTGCCTTGATAATTAGTAATCAATCCTAGCATGCAGCTAAAAAGAGTAGTCTTGCCTGCTCCATTCGGTCCTATAATGCCAAGAAAGTCTTTTTCTTCTACTGAAAATGTGACCTTATCAAGTGCTGATACCCCCTCGTATGAAACTGTTAGATTATCAATCTCAACTAGTTTCATGAACACAATGACTCCTTGAGATTTGATAGATCATTTTGCATTTTTTCTATATAATCATCATTGACGTTTGTGACTTCAAGTGGGCTTAAAACTAGTACCTTTCCATGTATTTCATCAGCTATAACTTTTGATATTTGTGGATTTACTGCTTCTTCTGTAAAAATCACATCAATTCCAAGATCATGAGCTTTGTGTGTTATTTCTTCAAGTGTTTGTGCAGTAGGCTCTGCTTCTGGATTTAATCCACCAACAATTGTGTTTTGATTTAATCCATATTCTTGAGAAAAGTAAGAAAATGCATCATGAAATGCAAGAAAATCTTTTTTGTTACACGCTCCAAGTTCTGTTCTAATTTGTTTATCAAGCAGATCGAGTTTTGATTTGTATTGATCCGCATTTTGTTGATAAAAGTTTGCATTTTCTGGATCAGCTTTTATCATTCCATCTGCAATATTTTGTACCTGAATCTTGGCAAGTACTGGATCAAGCCATATATGAGGATCTGTCATATTCGCGTTTTCATTTTTATGTAACAAGTGAATATTTCTGCTAGAATCAACTATAATGATATTCGAATTTTCAGAGACAATTTTTGATATCCATGGTTCAAGTCCCGCACCATTTATGATTATCATGTTTGCTTTTTTGAGACGTTCAATATCTTGTACTGTTGGTTCCCAATCATGAGGTTCTACACCAGATGGAATGATTATTGAAACATCAACTTTTTCTCCACCCACGGCCTTTGCGAATTTGTAAATTGGATAAAATGTAACTAAAATTTTGTGTTGCTCTGAAATTGATGTAACCGTATCTTTATTTTGTTCAGACAACCACAAGGCATAACCTGATAGTGGTAGGATTACTACAATAGACAATATTGCAGTCTTGATTCCAATATTCAATACTCAATCTATTTTTAATATTATTAATAAATCTATAAAATATTAATAATTATTATTGCTAAACTTATAAGTTAGTTAATAACAATAGAAGTATGCCAATAGTATCCATATCTCTTAACGATGAGATCTTGGCAGAGCTAGATAGAATACAAAAAACAATGGGATTCACCGGCAGATCTGAAATCATCCGTGCAGGAATAAGAAACCTAGTAGCAGAGGAAAAACAACACAGCATATTATCAGGATTGATTCATGCAATACTGATGATTGTTCATGATGAAGAATCAGAGCAGGTTGTGACAGGAATCAAACATAATTATGAGGATTTGATAGGAACACATCTTCACAGCAAAGTGGATGGAAACAAGTGTATGGAACTTTTCTTGTTACACGGAGATGCTACAAAGATTAGCATCATGACCCGAGACTTTCAGACAAACAAGAAGATGGATAATGTAAAACTAGTCACGATGTAAAGGACTAGAACAGATTAGATTCCATTTTCGTTTAGAATCAATGCAAGAAGTGCAGCGCGTGTATCTTTTCCATATTGTGCTTGCTTAAAGTACTTGGCTTGTTTTATAGAATCAATCTCATGTGATATTTCATCTAGACGCGGCAAAGGATGCATTATGATTGCATCATCTTTTATTTTCTTTACCAATTCTGGACCAATCTTGTAGCTTCCCTTGACCTTGACATATTCTTCAAGGTCAGCAAATCTTTCCTTTTGTATTCTTGTAACATATATCACATCAAGATCATCAAGGTTTTCTTCCAAATCACTGGTTTCCGTATACTGGAGTTTTTTTCTTATTTCATAGGTTGAATCAGCTCGTATTTTGAGTGAAGGTGGAGATATGAGCTTGACATTAACGTTATAGTTGCTAAGTGCATACAAGAGTGAGTATACAGTTCTTCCATATTTTAGGTCACCAACAATTCCTATCTTAAGACCATCTATTTTCTTTTTTTCTTTTCGTATAGTATAAAGATCAAGTATTGCTTGTGTTGGATGCTCCTCTGTTCCGCTACCTGCATTTATCAATGGTTTTTCAGATATCTCTGCTGCAAACCTGCTTGAGCCGTCAAGCTGATGCCTAAGAACCAAAACATCAGAGTAGAGTGACATGATTTTTACAGTATCTGCAAGACTTTCACCCTTTCTTGCAGATGATGATGAGGCATCTGCTATACCAAGTGAAGTTCCGCCTATTGAGGCCATGGCGGCCTCGAAGCTTAGTCTAGTTCTAGTGCTGGGCTCAAAAAATAGATATCCAAGGGTCTTTCCACGCACAATTTCCCTTCTTTCATTTTGATTCATTCCAATTATTTTATCAGTTGCCTGAAAAACAGTGTCAAACTTTTGTTTATCAAAATCTCTCACTGAGACAATATCTTTTTGGAAAAAAGAATTGCTCATTGGCAATTCACTATTATATATGAGTAGTATACAAACTATTCCAATGTCAGAGTCCGATCTTATTGTAAGAAGAATAAAAAATGGAACCGTGATTGATCATATAGAATCTGGAAAGGGTTTGAAAGTTCTAAGTGCATTGGGAATAGATGGAAGAGATGGAAATGTTATCACAATTGCACTCAATGTTCCAAGCTCAAAGGTTGCAAAAAAAGATATCATCAAAGTTGAAAACAAGTTTTTACAAGACACAGATACTAACAAGCTTGCACTTATTGCTCCAAAGGCTACAGTAAACATAATTCAAGATTACAAATTAATTGAAAAAAGGCGTGTTGCCTTGCCAAATCAAATTGAGAGAATTTTTCGATGTTCAAATCCAGATTGTATAACAAACAGCGGTGAAGAAATACAACCAATTATGGATGTTGTTGACAAAACAGGACTTGTTTTGAGATGCAGGTATTGTACAAGAATTTTAGATGTTAACGAATTAAAATATTATTAGAATTTTTATTTCTTTTCTGCTTGTAGTTCATATTGATCAAATGTATACTTTCTAGTACTACCAAATGGTCTAAACACTCTTCCATTACCGTGATAGAACTTTGAAAAGAATTCTACATAGATCAATCTGGCTCCCTGAATACCAGGCTCAAAGACGCCAATTATGATATTGAAGATATGTCCTATGAAGAGTATCACTGTTCCAAGAATGATAAATGGAATTGAATGATGAAGTGTCTTCATGAATATAAAATCAATTACATCAGCCAAGATGACAGATGCTAGCAAGATACCAATAATTCTGGTATATGACAAAATATGGCTTACAATAGATGGCAATTCCATAATTGCTCTTGGACCCTCACCTACAAACATCAATCCTATTCCTCCTATCATCAGTCCAATGTAGGCAGCACCTGTTGGACTATGGACTGGGTTTACATGTTGATGATGCATTAGAGCAAGACCAAATAGTACAACACCCCAACCAAAGATCAACCAACCCATTTTACCAATTGCGTGTTTTTTCTCTCTTTCACGCATACTGTTAAGGATTCCAAGAATTAATCCAAATGTTACCATTCCAAGTCCAATGTATCCACTAATCAACAACAATTTTCGTAGGCTGTGAATTGGGTTGAAGATTGTGCCATCTGCTGGTAAGTGAAGACCAAGTGTAGAATTGAGGAAACCAAACAGATACCCATTTAGATGGAATCCAAAGTACAAGTTAAACAGGAATCCAAGTATGATTGCAATAATGGCACCTGGTGTCATTGCTTTTGCTAGTTTTGACATTTGTCGCCTCTTGAGTATGTTCAATGCAAAATTGCGCAACATGCCAGGCATGATGTTAAAGTTTTTCTTTCCGCCATCAATTCTTCGTATAACCCATCTACAAACCAACAGTATGACAAGACCATATCCTGCATCACCTACCATCATTCCATAGAATATTGGAAATAACAGACCAAAGATGAGTGTAGGATCAAATTCTTTTCCTTGAGGAAGAGAATAAAATCGGATAAATGCTTCAAACAGTTTGAATCTTTTTGGATTGTCAAATTGTGTTGGCGGGTTCTCATGAGTTTCAAGCTCAAATAGCATAGTACCTTTGGTATTTTTTTCAAAAATATTACGTAATTGGCCTATCTTTGACTTTGGTATCCATCCCTCAAGTGCAAAGGAATCAGATGTTACTCCAAGATTATCAATGACTTCAAGTTTTTTGTTTTCAATCTCAAGTTGTTCCTCTATGCATGCAATGTTTACATAATGAGACTTGGAAATCTCTCCCAGTTGTCTGTTAATCTCTTGTAACTTGTGGGATATGTCAGTCTGTTTTGCTTTGAGATTTTGAATTAGTTGATCTGCCTTGCCATCTAGTTTTGGAACTGCTTCTAGTTTGACATCATATTCTTGGACCACAGTCGCAAGTGCATGCGGGGGAAAATTTGGAAATGTTACAAGAACTAGATTTGTGGCATCTTTTCCTTCTTTTGTATAAAGAAATACATCTTGACTATTTACGTCAAGGGCTTTTTTGAAGGCAGGATAGTTCTTTGAATCTACTCTACCAAAATAAGAGTGTGCCATTTTTAATTGAAGAACGTTAAAGTCTTCTGGGAAGAATGAGAATTCTTCAACCAACTTCATGTTGTTTTCAGTCTCTTTGAGCTGTGTCAAGAGATGTTCTTTTTCTTTTTCCAGTGTACTGACCTTGCTATCAACATCAATGGCCTTGGCAGCATTCATTATTTGATCCATAGAAGTGAATCGTTGACACTGTGTAACCTCAATTGATGGAAGGACACTTTTGAAAGCCTTCATTCTAAGAAGTTGATCTGAGACTTGTCTGAACATTTCATTATCTCGTTCATTTCGTACAAGAGTTGCAATGTCTTTTGATAGTGGCTCTAATTGTACTGCATTGAGATCGTGTAAAATTGATACAACTGTTTGTCTCTCATTTCTCAGCCCAAGCACTGCAATCTTTCCCATTGGTATTGGCTTGAGAACCAAAGATCTATACCTCTTTGAGAAGGATATCGATTATTTCTTTAACTGTTTGCGAATCAATTCTGGAAGAAATGGTCTTTGCCTTGTTGTTTGCTTCATCTATAATTTTTGTTGTTTCATCATGAGCTTTTTTTCTTGCTTGTTCTATAGAAGACTCGACTAGTTTTTCTCCGTCTGCCTTTGCGGTTGTGATTGATTGCTTAGCACGAGATTCAAAGTTTCGCAATTCATCTGCCACTTTCTTTTTTTGTTCATCGATCTCTCTTTGGGATTTCTCTTCTGCTTCTTTTATCTGCTTGAGTGAGTGAACGTATTTTTCTGCTGACATTTTAAACTCCCAAAAAGTGTCTGCCTGCATAAAGTGCCAAAGCTACAGTAGCAAGAATATTTCCAAGCTTGAATGCTCGTATTATCATAAAGAACTTCTTTTGTTCTTGATTTACGAAATTAGGCAATTATTTCTCTCTCCTTTTGTTTTAGAGATTCTTGTTCTCTTTCTCCCATCTTTCGTTTGACGGTCTTGAGCATCATGAAGGTATCTCGCTCCATCTCATCTAGTCTGAATATGATAAATTTGATTGCGGCTTGCAGTCTTGGAATGAATACATTTTCAATAGCATTAGATTTTCTTTTTGTTTTTTCAATTTCAAGTAATAATTTACGTAGTGTTGTTTCTTTTTCTGCAACATCAAGAACCATTTTGTGTACGTTATGAAATGCCTTGATTGTTTCATTTATTGAAGGGGGTAGCTCAAGCAAGTGTTCTGTCAGGGCTTGGTTACTTTTTCCACCTTCGATCTTTGGAATTCTAACTCCCATAACATTTTTTGGAGTAATTTGCAGTTTGTTTAATTGGGGAATCTTCATTGCTTCATTTTCCAGTCTCATTGCACCTGCAAGCATTTCTGCCATACGAATTGTTTGGTATCCTTTTACAAGTTCTGCTTGAAGACCGCTTCTAAGAGAGGCAACAGTCTTGCTTGCATTAAAAAATTCCAGGATCAATGCTTGTCTTTTTAATTTTAGTAATTTCAGACCCTTTTTTGCAACAATGATTCTTCGTTTTGTACGGATGTATTCAAGACGGGTTGGTCTGATGTTAACTACTGATGGCAACTTTATGCACCTGTACCAGATCTCTTTCTGTATTTCTCGATGAATTCTGGTTTGATACGATTAAGTTCAGAATCAGATAATTCGCTTAATAATTCCCAACCAATATTCAGGGTCTGTTCAATGGATCTGTTCTCATCCATTCCTTGATTGACAAATTTTCTTTCAAAGTCATTTGCTACTTTCATGAATTTTCTGTCAAGGTCACTGAGTGCCTCTTCACCTACAATTGCAGCCAATGATCTTGCATCTTTTCCTTGTGCATATGATGAGTAAAGTTGGTCTGCAAGGCTTCTGTGATCTTCTCTTGTGCTACCCTTACCAATACCCTGGTTCATCAGACGTGAGAGACTGGTAAGCACATCTACCGGTGGGTGTATGTCTGCTCTGTGTAGATCTCTACTCATGACAATCTGTCCTTCTGTGATATAACCAGTAAGATCCGGAATTGGGTGAGTGATATCATCTGCAGGCATGGTAAGAATTGGAATTTGTGTTACAGAGCCATTTCTTCCCTTTATCTTTCCTGCTCTTTCATACAATGATGACAAGTCAGTGTACATGTAACCTGGATAACCTCTTCTTCCAGGCACTTCTTCTCTTGCAGCAGAAATTTCTCTTAATGCCTCACAATAGTTAGT